>Ga0105162_1001794_pt1 | contig 11929 bp, 9 predicted proteins | sample JNZ201metaG_FD_81532 | JGI IMG/M metagenome (GOLD analysis project Ga0105162, IMG submission 81532) | Hot spring microbial communities from Jinze hot spring, China to study Microbial Dark Matter (Phase II) - JNZ 20120812A | ecosystem: Environmental > Aquatic > Thermal springs > Hot (42-90C) >...
GCAAAAAGGATGCTGGTCACGAAGAATAAACAGTTCTTTCAAAAGGCTGCTAAAGCCTAGTCACGAAAAATTAAATAGAAAACATGAAGTAATTCAAGAGCATATTGTATAGGTCGCCCTCGCTTATGGCAATAAGCTGCTTAGGTGATATATTGAAGTGCTCGCAGAACATTCCCAATCTACGAAAATAAACATCAGCAGTAACCCTAGAGCCACGGGTAACATTACTATACCAACGCCTAACATCAACATCGTTTAGTAAATAACTATACCTAGCCCGACCAGCAACACCAAACATGATAAAGAAAGAATCTTATATTAAGGGACTCGAACCCAAAAGATGGTGGGCCGGGCCGGACTTGAACCGGCGACCTCAGCCTTTCTCAGTAATTTTGCTCGTAAGGGCTGCTTTAGGTTCCGTTTGGAATGTCCTAACCACACTAGACTACCGGCCCATCACTAATTTTAATTGTCATGTTTCTTTAATTTTTCTCTTTTTATATGGATGGTTTTAATATTTGCGCTTAGATGCGTTATGTATTATGTCTTTTGTTGAGGTCTTCCCAAGTATATGGTGGATGGAGAAATCTTCTATGAATGCTTGTCTCCCATGGTTTACTTATATCTAATTCCAAATTGCAGAGTACTGCGAGATCGCTCCCTTCAATAAGCCTGTCAATATCGTTTGGTCAGCTCCTTTGCTCATGTCCATTATTATGTCGCTTATTGTTCCCAGAAGCTTATTACTTTCCTCATAAATATAGTGTCTCATGCTCTCCTTGGGAAAAATTGAATAATGCTAAATTATTGATTAAAATATTAAATTGTTCCCCTCCATCATCATAGTAATCCACAAAAACTATAATTTCCTCACGTCCCCTCTAAGCATTCTTAGACCCCTATGCTTGAGGATAGTATCCTTTGGGCATTTTTAGTTTTAAATGTGCCCATATTTATGTGAAGCAGAACACAAAATAATTGTTGTTAGAAATGGAAATTTATTCTACTTTAATCTCGTAATCTCTTTTTCTAGGAAGTGTTATTTCCAATATTCCCTTTTTAAACTTAACCTTTGCTTTACTTATCTCTACTGGAACGGGAAGCGGAACCCTGCAGCAGAAACATGTAAATTCCCCTTTTCTATGCTTAACACCTAAATCCTCAAAGTTTATTTTAACTCTCATGTTTGCAGTGATCTCTATGAGATCGTCCCTTATGCTGCTTATTCTAATACTCTCTGGATCAGCTTTAGGTAGATCGGCTGTCACAATTACTTCATCGAGGCTTACATAAACGTCGCATAGTGGCTCAAGTGATTGTGAACTAGCATCCCAGCTTGGTCTCTCCATAAATCTCTCAATCATCTCATCTGTTAGAGTCTCAATTTCATCAATGTATTCACGCACAATATCAAATATTGATCTTCTCCTGTGGCTCATTCCCTCCGCCTCCAATTAATTTCACCTAATGTAGAAGCCCGGAACATCATATTCATGGGACTTCTTCATTTTTGTGAGTTCCGTTTGGGTCCTCCGCATCATATCCCTCATAGCTAGGCGTACTTCCTCACCCTTCTCTATCAGCTCAGATACATCAATATTCATATTCATTATTCTATTGAGCGCTTTTATTATAACTGAAGAGGCTTCTGGATCTGGATAATTATAAAATGTCTCGGCTAATAATGTTATTACTGGTATATTCTTTTCAGCACAATATTTTAGGATTAATGCTTGCGGACCCACAAGGAAACCTCTCTCTATTATCTCAACTTCGTTTTCCGTAAGAATCTTAAGCATTTCATTATTTGATGCCGCTCCAAAAATCCTTATTCTCTCAAGCTCGTGGCGATTTGGGACAGGCAGCCCGCCTAGAGAGAATACTCTTCCAACCTTTTTTCCCTCCATCCAATCAACAATACCTTTTATTATCGGATGAAGAGCATCCGAAGGAATAGCAATATCAGAGATTAACACTAGAAATCTATCATTTCCAAAAAACCTGATTACTGATTTTGGCAGCCCATTCTCAAGTATGATTATTGGCGAAAGCAAATCTGTTTCCACATAAGCCACTTCTGTAAGATTTAACTTAGAAATTATATGTGCGGCTGCGATAACCCCGACTAGACCAACGTCTGGAAGCCCGCAAACAATGTTAGCACCTTCTGGTATGTCTTTATGCTCAACAATTTTGAGCAACTCAATAGACAATTTTCCACCTCATTAAACAAGAATATAATAAAAATATTATTAAGGTTTCTTCAATATTCCCTAAACATTTGACTAATGGAATTTAGTACCCTTTAGGGGGATGAAGTAATAGTTTTTAATTAATTAAAAATCATCATTTTATTCCCAGAGTAGCTCGATGTCTCTCCATCTCCTTTAGTTTAATTGAAACCTTATCGAAGAGTATCTCGTATATTTTCAGAGCTTCTTCTAAAGCTCTTTCTATACTTATTCTTCCCATTTCGACATCAGCCATTAATTGCTCGACGTAACGTCTTGTATCTGGTGTAACAAGTCTTTCATCAACATCTTTAAGGAGGTTTATTAATGTCTCGCCCAAACTACTTATATAGAATGTCTTCCTTCTCTTCTCAGCGTAACCCCTATCAACAATTATTTGGGGATAATCGGCTCTAGTCGCATCCGTTCCAATCGAATGTTTCTCTAAAAGCTTAAGTAACTCTGACTCCGTAAGTCGTGGAGGAGGCTTTGTTTCACGTTCTTCAAGGTTAACTTTAATTACTGGTAGTTTTTCACCAGCACTCAAGTTAGGTATATATGTGAGGTCTTTAGGCTTAAAATATGGGAATATCTGATAAAATCCCTCGTCTAAAAAGTATCTGCCAGTTGAATTCATTTGCACATCATTTAACTTAACATTAATCTTCCATCTTCTTAATAGCGCATCCCTTCCAATCGTGTTTGCTAAATATCGTCTACTAATGTACTCCCAAATTTCTCCCTTAACATCTAAAGCTGGGTAATATGCTGCGGGATAGATAGGTGGGTGCGCGCCATCATTCTTTCTACCATCTCTGGGATTAAAGGAGAACACATTAATATATCTGCCTAGCGGCGTAGAAGATAACATGTTAAGTATTGATTTATGATCAACGCTTAGCCACATATTTGTCTCAGTTCTAGGATAGCTTATGTAACCATCACCATAGAGCGTTTCAGCTAAAGCCATGATCTTTGTCGCGCTTAAACCCATAATCTTAGAAAGCTCCTGTAGCATAGTATCGGTATCTGTGGGAAGAGGCTTATGCTCAGTCTCATCCTTGACTTGGAAATCGATGAGGATGGCATATTTAGCGTTTTTAGCCGCGGCGTAATTCCGCTGCGCCTCACTTAAATTCTTAATGGGGTTAGAGGAAACCTTAATTTTAGCGCCATGAACGTTGAGTATCGCGGATATAACGTAATATTTCTCAGGCTTAAAATTCCTAATTTCCATCTCCCTTTGATAGATAAACCAGAGTGTAGGCATCTGACAATTATGTACTACAATATTCGAGACCAAATAGGTATTATCACTTGTTTCAAGATTATAAACTAAGCCAGAATATGTTATTTTTCTGACATTTATTATTGGCGTCAATATATATCCATCTAAAACATGAAATCTTGCATTTTTCAGGCGGGGGTTTATTCGCATAATATAAGTAACCCTGTTATTTTCCCCATTGTCATGTCTAGCATATATGTGGAGGAAGCAGCCAAGTCTGGCGTAAAGTAATTGGAGTTGCATTGCTAAAACCTTTGATTTAGTAGTCATGTAAATATTGAAGTTTTCTTTATGATTGTGCTTTGCCCTATTTTCACTTCCTGCTTTATATCCCTCGAGAAAAGCCCTAATTATACCTAGGTCCTTGTGTAAGAGAATGAATTCTGGGATGCGTTTATTTTCCGCTTTATCTCCACACCATGCAGTGAGAGCTTTAGAAAGCATCTCAGAATATATAAGTACATCTATTATTGGATCCTTATGTCTCTGTATATTGAACGATGAAACTTTCAGCATCCTTATTACTTTTATTAACCGGCTTAAAGATCTCTCTATATTCGCGTTAATTCTTACTCGTATATAATTACTTGAGGAGTATCCACCAGCAATATATGCACCTAACAGCCATGCTATATCCCTATTTAGGTGAAGAACCGTTTTATTCTCTTCATTCGTAAACTTCTCTAATGAAATTTCTTTAACTTCAATTGTGCCTTTAACACGCGGTATGAAGAGATAGCTGTCTTCAGACGTTATAAATTCAGCGCTTTTCCAGGTAAGATCGGGAATACAATTCCCTCTAAGCGGCCGGTTTGAAATTGATGCAATAAGTACTGGATGTTCTGGTGTTAATTCTATTGGGAGTAAACCTAAACCCTTAATTCTAATTAGCTGCCCAGAGTACTCCCGCACAAACTTCTTAATCACCCTGTTGTCACTAAAGATAAAACCTATACATCTGTCTCCAACGTTTATTTCGAGTATTGGTTTATAATCTCCTGGTATTATTGTGTCGCCTTTAACACATGATCCCCATGAGATTACGTTATCGCTTGTATTTAGGCTTCTTGAAAGCGTTAAAAGTCTTGTATACGCTGCGCCTGTAATTAAGTCAAATTTGTGGCGGAATAAGGCTTTCCAAACCCAATTCCATTTCAAATCAAGCTCAAAGTTTTCCCAGGCTTGCCTAAGCTCGTTTGGCGTAGCCGCGTTAAATCTCATTCGAGCATACATTGGTATTTTTCCTAGAACTCTTTCAGCCACTAAAAGTGCTTCATATGCTATTAATTCTCCCTCTGGATCATTATCAGTTGCTAAAATCAACATTTCAGATCTCTTGAGAGCATTGGCTAAATCCCTATAAGCTTCAGAATCTCTAACAATCCATTCGATTGGAGCCTTAAAGAGGTCACGTGGGTTAACACTTCTCCATTTAGAGTAGCGCTCAGGAAAATCTAGCTCGAGAATATGCCCCCTTAATGCTATGACTGACGGTGAGGGCTTTATGGCTGACCGAATTGTCCTTGCAACCGATGCCTTCTCTGCAATCACTAGCATGATATTTTACACCAATAAAGAAATTATCCTTAAAGTACATCTTAAAAATGGTTCTATTATGCTAATTTACTTAGCATTAAACAGGAATATGGTGTTTGCTGCTTATTACCTTGAAAGAGGCTCCGCCACCATAAGCATTAAGTCCTCTTAAATTTCTCCCATAACCTGAATATTTCATCCGTTACGTACACATCGTTGAGAACCTCTATTAAGGAAGAATCCCTCATAACCTCAACAAGATGTCCCGCATAATCTTTAACTCTTCCAATAACTGCTGCTCCAATACCGAGATTTTGCAGTACATTTAATGCTTTATCCATTTTGTCTGATGGTACCGTCGCGATTAAGGCACCTGAGCTTATAAGTCTCAGCACGTCTATTCCGAGGTTTTCCGCGATTAATTTGGTTTCATCAGCAATCGGTACATTATCAGTCCATAATTCGATGGTTTTATGTGATGCATAGGCAAGTTCCGATACTCCCCCTAGTATACCCCCCTCCGTTGGATCATGCATTGCCGTTACTAAACCCATTTCCGCTAAGGCAAGCGCCTCTCTTGCAACACTAATATTCGTCAGAAATTTGGCGCCTTTCTCAATCTTTTCATCCTTAACACCCATGTTCTTCAGTACGCTGGCGAAATCTGTGCATAATATTGCTGTTCCCTCAATGGCTGCGGTCTTAGTCATGATTAGGTAATCACCTGCCTTAGCCCCTGAAGTAGTTACAATCTTATCCTTTTTAGCAATACCTATAGCTGTTGTACCAACTAGGGGTCTATCGATACCGGATGTCCTCTCAGTATGTCCGCCAACAACCATTATCCCAAGCTCTTTTGCGGCTTCATCTATTTGAACCATAATTTTGTTAAGGAAATCTTCTGGTGATGATTCTGGAAGAAATAGCGACATTAGGAACCATCTTGGCTTAACCCCCCTCACAGCTATATCATTGGCGACTATGTGGACAGATAGCCATCCTAGAAATTCGCTTGCACCACTTATGGCATCATTATGAACCACAAGAATTCTTTCATCCCCAAGATCAATAAGCGCAGCATCTTCACCAACTGAGGGACCTACAAGAACATTAGGATCCCTAACTCCAATTCTCGTGTAAATTAATTTCTCCATAACCTTAGGCGGGATCTTTCCAGCCATAACTCCACCAAATCCCTGAATTAATCCTTATAGAGGATAAGATTTCCCAAAAATTAAAATGTTAAGCTTATAACAACAAAAATAAATAAGATTGTAAGAGAACGCAGGTTCCGTAAAGCATTCTCTTACCAATGATTATACCTTATAATCTCTTCTAAGGGTTTTCTGTCAGTTACAGGTTCCTTCTTCTCTGCTGGATAGCCTAAGGTCACCATTGCCACAATTCTAGAGTCCTCAGGAAGACCCAAAACCTTCTTAAGGTCTTCCTCCTCGTGGAAGACTCCCACCCAGCATGTTCCCAAACCCATCTCCCAGGCAGCTAAAACGAGGTTCTGTAAAGCTATGGAAACATCGATTTTCCAGAAGTCTGTTCCAGGGAAACTTTCTTTCGGCAGAGCGCAGCCAACAATTATAACTGGAGCTGTAAGTAGCGGGCTTCTCGGAGGTCCTCTGGGGGGCATGCGCAATCGGGTTGGAGGTAGTCCTCTTGGAGAAGGCCTAAATTTCTCCTTAACATTTATTATTTTCTCCTTAACCTTTGGATCCGTTACAATAATGAAGCGCCATGGCTGTCTATTACCTGCTGAGGGTGCCAATCTAGCTGCTTCGAGAACCCTACGGAGTTTATCCTCCTCAACTGGCCTGTCTTCATAAACACGTATACTTCTCCTAGTTCTTATAGCTTCAAAAACATCCATTTGACCACCGAATAGATTAGGAGTTACATAAAAATATAAGGTTTAGGTAAAACATCGTGAATTCTCATGGTCATCTACGAACAGTATGTATTTAGGCTGAATAAACCATTACTCTTTTTCCTCGATCTTAAACCCTATTTTCTCTTTCTCAGTATATTCCAGAGATAGACGCCTAACAAAGGAGGCTGTTTGCCATATACTCTCCCTTTTCCATGGTGAAATTGCTCTTGAAGACAATTTTATTACATAGATGTCTCCGCGCTTCTCTGCGAATAATTTGTTCTCAGTATTTGCATGAATGGGGTCATAAGTGTAGGAGAATAAGAGGCGTAAGGTTTGAGGTTCCGTTATATCCCCCTCAACCCTAATATTGTTAACCTTCTCTTCGAAACTCGCTGGACCACTTAAATCTCTCATCCTCCTCTCCATGAAAGGGAAGAAGTCTTTGAGCTCATTATAAGTGATCTTCACTGGTATCTCTATAACCCATGAGTCTCCTTCACCTTTTTCATAGGATAAAGTGAACCTGCGTAGTAATGATGGTGTTATTTTAAGAGGCGCCCTCAATGCTGGTATAAGCGATCCAAAAACTGATGATATTATGGAGAATGCGATGGCGAAAATAGCCCAGAAAGCTTCAGCCTTATATTTCATAATTAGGGTTTGCTGGGCAAGAACAAAGAGCATGTAATAGTTTATTAAACTAAGGATGTATCCTAAACCGCCTGCGATTATGGCTATTATAAGTGCTTCGCAAATGAAAACTGCTGAAATCTGAGATGGATTAAAGCCTATTGTTGAGAGTGTCACTATTTCATGTCTCCGCTCATAAACGGAGTTAAGTAGCATTACCCCAATATTTAGGGAGATTAGTGTTAGAAGCATTAGATTTTCATTAAATCCGTAGCTTACTGTGTGATAGCCAACATATAAATGCATTATTTCATTATTAATTGAGACAAACGTCTCAATCATGGGGAATAGAAGTGTAATCTTTTTAGCCATAGAAATGGAATCATCTGACCTTGCTGTCTTAATTACAACTCTTGTTATGGCGGTGTATGGTAGCTGGAGTGCTGTCGTGTCAAGCATTATTACGACATCTTTTGGATAAACATATACTGGAATAGAGGAGGCTCCACCTTGGACAGGTTGAATTCGGACCATTTGTGGTAGAATGGGCTCACCATTTAAATCCGTTATCTCAGCTAGTCTAGCGCTCTCAAATATGCCGACTACAGTAAAGTTTCTTCCAGAGAAGACTATTGTGTCATTAACTTTAATCTGTAAGGCATTTTTTGCCTCCTGACTAATCAAGATTCCATTAAAATCATTATCCGCCAGAAACCTCCCCATATCCTCCCCACCAACAATCCCATCTATCCCAGTAACACTGGACTCTAAGCTCGGCTTTATTCCCAAAACTCCAAAAATAGTATATTCTCTTTCTTTTGAAGGAGTGAATAGTTTGTCCAGTGGTGTAGGTGACATACCAGCTTGCGGAAGATTCTTTACCAATGGAACCACTAAGGAGGAGCCATAATATCCGTTAAGCCACTCAATTACCCTTTCATCGAGAGCACCATATGGATACATGGGACCACTTGGTGGCTGGGAGACAAGAATCCCCTCAGATGGTGGCGTCCCACGTACCTTCTCAATTACAAAGCCTTCCTCGTAGGAAAATGATGTCAGATTAATGAAGGAGAGAACAGATATTAAAATCATAGACATGATTAAGATTGACCTAAGTTTCCTTCTCTTCAAGTTTTCAGCGGCTAATGCAAAAGACGCTACAATAGCGCTTCTTACAGAAATCGCTCTCCTATCGCTTTTCTCACCATACGTGTAAGGTGCATTAATTAGTATAAAGCCGAAAATAAATGACGCTATTAAAAGTAATGGAAGGAAAAGAGGTTCAAGGATTGTTCCCACTAAAGGATTATGCTCTTTGCTTTGTATAAGCATGTATCCCGGATACGTATAATAAAGGGCTGTAACTATGAGAGTGTAAATAAATAGGCCTATGAGGGCCCTCTTACGTTTATCCCTGTATAAGAAAGCACCTAGAATCGATGAGATCACACCACTAAATGGTGTTAAAACAAATAGTGAGGCAACAGAATTCTGAAACATGCTTATGAGAGATCTCTCAACATCCCTAAGAGTCACATAAGATTCGTAGAGGTAAGCTTGAGCACCTATGTAGTCTCCTCTCTGCAGGAGAGTTTTAGCATTTTCCAATAAACCTTCACTAATAGATATTTTGAACTTCTCATAAGCTGCTAATACACCAACTATTTCCGCCATCTCTTTATTCCTTTCTAAGATTCCAGGAATTGTCTCATAGGCGTCTAGGTACAATCTTTTTTCTTTCAGGTTTAACGTTATTTGTTCACCCTGCTCAAGGAGTAAATAACTATCATTAGATGGAAGTATGAAGCTGAATCTTCCTCTAACATCCCGTTCTTCTTCCCATATAAAAATCCTAATTCTAACTCCTAAGCCGGCCGGAGCGAAAATTACTCTGGTTCTATTATGCCAAGATCCATAAAATCTTGTTATGGCACCAACGGTTCTCAGGAGATTCCTTTCATCAATCAATGTACATAGGAAGCCTTCTTCATTTGGATATATGAGTGGCACATCAACCAAAATTATTGTGGCTCCTGGGAGAAGTGAAAAAGTAAGGCGGCATTCTAATAAATCGCGAGTAGATGCAACTATACATGATGGAACATAATCGATTCCAGGTGTTGTTTCATTATCATAGTAAGCTAAAAAGATAACCGTTTCACGAGAAAAAGCTGGTAGATCGCGGCTTATATAAGTCTCGAATAAACCTGAAGCATTTGTCTCCGCGAAGAACGTTACATCTATATCAAGATCATATTTAACGAATTCCCGAAAAGATCCCTCAACCCTCCTATAATCAACCGCCCAATTTATTACACCAATTTTAACTCTCTCTAATGGTTTCCCAGCAATATAATCAACGACGAAACCATACACGTGGATCTGATTATTATCTTCGGCATGGAGAACATTTACCTGAAATATTAACGAGAGTAATAAGTAGAGTAATAGGGGAAACATTATCCCTAACGCTGAATTCAGCTTCACTTTTGTATTTTCTCTCTTTTTTGGAATCATTATTGATATCAATTTTGATAAACCTATAAAAAGATTTTCTAAAATTCTCCTGTAAAATGAAGATTAGTAGACATCAAAGTTAATTTTAATCCTTAAGTTTTTAAATAATTGACGATCAGTGATTGAAGTGTGGTGAACACATATATGGGATTGATGAGAACACACTTGTATGAATATCACAAAAAATATGCTTTTCTTACAGAATTTGCTAATTTCGAGATGCCGCTATGGTATGAAGGGATAGTTCCGGAGCATTTAGCTGTAAGGGAGAGCGCTGGAATCTTTGATGTAACTCATATGGGTCGCTATATAGTTTCCAAAGAGGATTCAAGGGTTTTCTTAGATAATATCTCTACAAGGGATGTTGAATCAATTAAAGTTGGGCAAGGAAAGTACTCAATTATATGTAATGAGAGTGGTGGGATAATAGATGATATCATGATTTTCCGCTTAGAGGAAAATGTTTTTCTGATTGTTTGCAACGCAGTTAATCGAGTGAAGGACTACAATTGGATGAAGGCCCATTCGCATGGTTTTTCTTTGAAGATTAAGGACTTATCAAATAATATTGCCATGTTTGCAGTTCAAGGTCCAAAAGCAATTGAAATCCTGCAGCAAATTGTAGATTTAGATCTTAGCAGTCTACGTTATGGTTACGGGACCTGGACAAGGATAAAAGATATTGACGTCTTCATTAGTAGGACCGGGTATACTGGTGAGGATGGGTTTGAATTATTTCTGTGGAATACACCGCTAGAAGAGTATGGGAAAGCATACAATTTATGGAGTACAATTCTTAACACTGGAAAGGAATATGGTATAAAACCATGTGGTCTAGGGGCGCGGGACGCTTTAAGGATCGAAGCTGGCTTCTGTCTATATGGAAATGATATAAATGAGACAGTGACGCCTCTTGAGGCTAGGTTGGATTTCGCAGTAAACCTTCAGAAAGATAGGTTCATTGGTAAAGAAGCGCTTTTGAGACAGGTTGCTGAGGGAATCAAGCGTCTTAGGGTTGGAATACGTTTACTAGAACGTGGGATACCTAGATCTGGATGCAAAATACTTTTTGATAAAGAAATCATTGGTGAAGTAACAAGTGGGACGTTTTCACCTTTACTCAAATGCGGTATAGGTATGGGTTATGTTCTAACAGAGTACGCGAAGCCGAAAACACCCGTTAATGTTCAAATCCGGGACAAATGCTTTGAGGCGGAAATAGTGGATATGCCATTTTATGATACCGCGAGATATGGAAGGAAAAGACAGAAATAATATTAGGCAATCCCTAGAATAAACATTAATTGTATGCCCAAAACTTATAGAGACGCGGAGGGTGATGCTATGTCTCATGAGCAAGTTGCAGAAAAATCGATTAAGATTAATGGGTATGAAATTCGCAGAGATAGATTTTATAGCAGAGAGCATGAGTGGGCTTTAATTGAAGAGAATGGAAATGTCAGAGTGGGTATAACTGATTATGCCCAAAAAAGTTTACATGATATAGTTTATGTTGAGATGCCTAGCGTCGGCTCAAAGGTAAACCAAATGAATCCGATTGGAACTGTAGAATCTATAAAGTCTGTTTCAGAAATATATTCTCCAGTTTCCGGGGAGGTGATAAATGTTAACAATAGACTCTCTGACTCCCCAGAGCTCCTTAATACATCACCTTATGATGATGGATGGATAGTCGTGATAAAGCCTTCGGCCCTGGATGATGAAATAAAAAACTTGATGAAGCCGGAAGAGTATGCGGATTATATTAGGAAATTAATTAGAGAAAAGAAATAGAGCACAGGTATCTTTCTTTCTGGCTTAATTTTTTCTTATACATTCTCC
>Ga0105162_1001797_pt1 | contig 11919 bp, 18 predicted proteins | sample JNZ201metaG_FD_81532 | JGI IMG/M metagenome (GOLD analysis project Ga0105162, IMG submission 81532) | Hot spring microbial communities from Jinze hot spring, China to study Microbial Dark Matter (Phase II) - JNZ 20120812A | ecosystem: Environmental > Aquatic > Thermal springs > Hot (42-90C) >...
GAGGTACTGCGTTGGAAATTCATGCGGGAGGTGGGATTTGAACCCACGAAGGCACTAAGCCACCAGGTCCTAAGCCTGGCGCCCTTGACCAGACTAGGCGACCCCTGCTCGAATAATATTTAAATTTTAAATATTAAACTCTACTAGCTTTTTAATTTATCAAGCTATGCTTGAATTTTTTTAAATCAAAAAAATTAAATGTGAATGAAGTTAGGCAAGCTTATAGAAAGCTCCTTTACGACTTGTATTTTTCCATAGATTTCAAGCCTGCCTTTCTTTATTCCTTGGTAGTTCAAAATTCTCATGGGAAAATTTCTTACGGAGGAAAATTTCCAGGAGCTAAAAGAAAACTTTTTGTTTCAGACGTAGATGGAGTTTTGAATGAAAAAAGTTCGCCTTCTCTTTTCGAGTGCTATCTAAAAAACCATTTTAATCTTAAAGTAAGAAAAGATTCTGAAAAGTTATGCGATATAGCAAGAAAAATTGGGGAGGCAACAAGAAAAGGGGAAAAATTTGAGATAGAAAATTCTGTTAAAGAGCTGGAAAAGGAAATGAGAAATTATAACATAACTCTTAAAGAGCACATAAACTCTTGCATAGCTACAGCAAAAAATTTTAGGCCTGAAAGAAAGTTAATTGAGAGTTTTTACGAAATAAAAAGGTTGGGCTATAAGATAATCTTGAATTCAGGCTCACCCGAAGATTGTTTGAATTTTTTGGTTAAAGTTAAAAGCTTGCCTGTTGACATTTCTTTTGGCTCTAAATGGTATTTTAAAGACGAAAAGTTTTTTGCCATCGAGCCGAATTTAGCTTGCAAGAAATTAGAAGTTATGGAAAGAGCTCTTGAGGAAGAAAAAGATTTGTTCAAGAAATCTGTTTTCATAACAGATGATTTAAGCTCTGATAAGGAAATTTGCTTAGCTCTTGGTATGGCAATAAAGCTAGGTGAAAGAGAAGAAATTTTCCATCCTTTTAAAATAGAGTGCAATACAATAAAAGATTTGGTTGATGTAGTGAAAAAGTGGGAAATTTTGCATATTCACTATTTTACTCGGCATCCTAGAACTGAATTAAAAATTGTTGAAGAAGTAAAGAATTTAAAAAACTCATTCGATAGCCTTGACAAAAACAATTTTATTAGGGCTTTGAACGAAATTTTAAGGTTTGCTTTTCCAGCTTACAAGGATAAAATAAGGAAGAAGGCTTTTGATCTTAAAATTTCAAAGGAAAAAATTAAAGAAAAGATGAGCAAAATTTTAATTGAAATGGAAAAGTATGAGCCTTTGATAAAAGCTCCTTACGATAAACTAGAAAAATTTGAGGAAAGGCTCAGAGAAATTATTGAATTGTGGTGTTGATGGAAAGAGATGTTGAATTTTACGTTGAAAGCGGTTTTAATTTTGCAAAAGGAATGCTTGAAAAACTTTTCGATAAAACTTCCATTTCTATTAGCATAAACGAGGAGGAATTTCAAGAAGGAGCGAATGCGTTAAAAAGAATTGAAAAGGATTTTTCAGAAAAAAATCTAAGAGCTTACATGAGAGAAGATGATTTGAAAATTAGATTGAACAAAAAAGTTTTGGAAAAGGAATATGAATCTTTTTCTCTTCCTTTAAAAGAATTTTATTATACTTGGTCTGCTTACATAACAAGTTATTTTTATCCTTATTCCTTTTTCCTTGAATTTACAAATTATGGAAAAAACTTGAGAGAAAAAATAAGAAGTTCTTACTTGAAAGGAAAAATGGAAGAAGATGTTAAAAGAGAAGTTGAAAGTATAAGGAGATGGTTTTCTGGCATAGGATTTTGGGCAGAAACTAAAATAGAAGAAAACCTTCCTTCTGCAAGCATATTCTCAGAAATAATAAGGGTTGTTAAGGAAGGGGAAAAAGTGCTTGAATATCTGGAGGATTCAGATGGATTTAAATTTTGCAATATTCTTGAAAGAAAGGCAAAAGAATCTTTTATCGAAGAATACAAGAAAAAAGCGATTGTTGCAGAAGCGATAAAGTATGCTGATAAAATGGAGGAAAATTTCCCCTTTGGTTTAGAAAAGTTAATGATTAAAATTAAAAAGGGTGAAATGGGTGTAGAGGAAATATTTTCTCCTGGAATAAAACTTTTTATCGTAGAGCCGCAAGTCGATGAAATTTATAAGAATTACTTAGAACTTACGAAGAATATTTTGACAAGAAACTGGAGTATTTTTAAGAGGGATATGGAAAAGGTTTGCTCTAATTTGGAAAAAATGGGCGAAGACGAGCTTTCTGAAAGAGGTTTAGAAATAATTTTTTTAATAGAAAAAGAATTTAGCGAAGCAATGGGTTTGGAAAGCGGAAAAATGTATATAGAAGACCTTTTAAAAAATCAAGAAAGTAAACCGATTTATCTTGGTTTAAGGGAATGGCTACTTGATGTTGAAAGTTTTTGTAGAAAATTTGGAGAATGGAGAATTAAAGAGCTTTAACTTGGGTAGTTAAAATTCTTTTAATTTTAACTTTTGAAGTACGTTGAAAATTTTTTCTCCTTTTTTCAACTTAGCTTCATGTCAAGATATGAAAGAAAAAGCACTCTTGAAAATTTTAAAAATTTCTTGAAAAAATACATACCAAAGCCTGGGCTTGCAGGAGGTATTGGTGCAATAATAGGTTCTGGTGTTGGCTTTACAGTAGGTTTTCTTGGTTCTTCTATTCGCTACTTTGCTAAGGAAGGAATTTGGTATTTGATGAACGGTGGAGGAATTGATGTTATAGCAAAAGCGTATGAGCAGGGAATAAAAAACGGAGGAGAATTAGCTTTGGTTGGTAGTTTAGGTGGACTAATAATCTTTGCAAAATGTAGGGATTATGTGCTTGATTTTCTTGGATTAAGGGGTGAGTAAATGAGTGAGGAAAAGTTTAAAAAAGGGTATTTGATAGCTGCCTTGTTTGGAGCAATAGGAGGAGGCGTACTTGTTTATGGAATTACAAAGTGGCTTCCTGAGCAGCAAGAAAAAATTGCAGCCAGACAGGCAGAAATTATTGAAGAGAGAATTACAAAAAAGCTTGAAAATTTGGAAAGAGTTTTGAGAGAGTACAGGGGTGCTTAAGTTGAGTAAAGAAAGCTTAGATCGCTTAGCCTATGCTCTATACAAAGGTTTAAGTTCATTTAACCAAGCCTTAGAAGAATATGAAAATAAGAAGGAAAGCTTGGATAAGGATTTTTTGTTAAGAGAGGTTAGTATAAGTTTAAATAATGCTATGGTAAAGTACAATGTTTCTTTTGACACAATTTTAGATTTGTTTTTTCCAGAAGAATATAAGCCAATTTTAAAAATTGTGAAGAAGATAAGAGTAGATCAGTTAATGGATATAGTTTCTGAAGTAGTTAAGGAGTATGCAAAAGATGAGGAAGGAAATTATAAAAGCTTGGATGAAACTCTAACAAAAGTTGCAGGGAAAATTTTTTTAAAGAAAATTTTTGGAGGTCAAGATGGAGGAGCTTAGAAATTATTTAAAGCTTTACTCAAAATGGAAGGACATAAAAAAGGATAGTTATTCCATAGAGCTTTTAAAAAAGAATGGCAAGCTAAAGGAGCATTTAAAAGATGTGGAAGAATATGAGAAAGAAGTTATGAACGGGGAAATTTATGAAAGTGAGAAAAAAATTCTTTTGAGTTTAATTGAGAATTACAAGAAAAGTTTAACAGACAAAAGTTTTGTTGAAAATTTGGATGCTCTTGAAATCCTTTTTTTCCTTTCTTCCTTCAGCGCAGTAGGCGTTATTTCCCTTGCTCTCCAAAAGTATTTTGAAAAGGTGAATAGAAATGAACTTATCAAAGCAGTTTGAACTTTTGGTTGGAGAGCTCTATAAAAGGAAAGGCTATAGAGTTGAGTTGAATAAAATTCTACGAGGAAAAAGCGGTGCAAGGCATGAGTTTGATGGATATTGCACTAAAGGAAAGAAAGTTCTTGCCTTCGAGGCAAAATATTCTTACTTACCCATTAGCTTAGATGATTTTTCTCGTTTCCTTATGGCTGTTGATGATTGTAAAATAGAAGAAGCTCACATGGTAACAAACTCCTATTTTTCTGAAAATATTTTGAGTTTAGCTCTAAGATACAGAATAAAGTTAATAGATGGTAACATCTTAAGAAAGGAGTTGATAAAATATAACCTTGATTCATTCATAGCAAAAAACGATTCCCCTTTTTCATATTTTGCAAAAATTTTTCTAGATTCTTTAGATAGATCAAAAACCTTGAGTAAAATTTTAATTCCAAGTAATCAAATACTTCATCTTAAGCTTGATTCAATAGATTTAACGAAAAAGTTAGAAATTTAATTTTAACCACTTTAGTTGGAGAAAATCGATTTATTAAAAATTTTTTCCAAATTTAAGCATGAAACTTAAAGTTTCTGATACAGAATATTACGATGTAAGGAAAAGGAAAAATAAAGACGGAACTTATTTTATTTTATCACCTTACTCTTGCATGAAACCGATCTCAGTTTATATTTCATCCGAAGGAGCAGTTTCAATTTATCTCAGGGACAATTTGCTTTATAAGGGAATTGGGGATTTGGCAAAAATAAAGGAAGAATTGAGAAATTGTAAAAGGCTTAATTCCTTAGAAATTTCTACCTTACTCTTTCTTTTGGAAAGGGAATATGAAGCTAGAAAATACTTGATTGGAGAAATTTCTCCTATAGATAAACTGATTTTTTCACTAGCTTATGAGAACTTAAAGGATTTTAAGGAAAGGATGGAAAAAGCTTCAAGAGAGGCAGATTTTGGGAAATTAATCAAGCTACTTGAAAAAATAGTTGAAGAACTTCCTGAGCCGTTAAGAGTGCCTATGTATAGCAAGCTCGAGCCTTACAGGAAAAAGGAAGAGGAAGATGAATGGGAGATTTTGATAAAAAAGAAGAAAAGGAAGAAAAAGGGTCTTATATGCTTGAGCTCTTAAGTGAAAAAAATTTCAGAATTTTGTCAAATATTTATGAAGTAGAGCTGAATAAAACTAAGGAGGAGCTCATTAATTCTCTATATAAGCTCAGCGAAACTCTTCATCCAAAGCTACTTTTTACTACAGGCTCTTCAGGAACTTTAAACGACATCAACTGGTTAATTAAACATAAGGAAGATTTTAAGAAGCAAGATAAATACAATAGATTTAGATACAGGCTTCAAGTACTTTCTGAAAAATTTTCAGAAATTTTATTTGGAGAATATTTAAGCGGAGCATTCGAAAATGAATTAATTTATTTAATATCCTCTTCCTCTTTTAAAAAAATGGGGATAAATAGTAGCGTAAACAACAAGGAATTGGAGCTTGATTTTCAGGGAAAAATTAATTACAAATTCGTGCCTTTGACGTATGGAATAGAAAAAGAAGCAGGGAAAGTTTTGGATGAATATTATTTGGGTGATAAGCTAAACGTTAAAATAGGGTTAAAGCCATCTGCATTTAGATCTATTTCCTCAGTTACAATACCAACTCATGAAATAATTCATCATCTTTCAAGCTTGTATAACCCTGGCGCTTACGAATCTGCTTTGTATAAGGCTTTCAAGGAATCTTTTGACGAGCTAAATTTTAGATTATCTTTAGATAGAGGAATGCTTTTTGGTTCTGTAAGTGAAAATTTAAGAAAAAAATTAAATGAAATAGGGATTGATTTAAGCGGAAAAGACCTTTTAGATCCTTTTGTTTTCTGGGAAATTGTAAAAAGGCATGGAAATAAAATTTCTTCTGCTTCTGAAATTCCTCTTCAAAAGCTTGAGGAATCAAGTTTAAACTATATTTCAAAATCTTTACCTTTTAGAATTTTAGAAGAAGGATTAGCATGCTGTTTATCTATAGAAAATGCTGATATAGAAAAGCCTCCACAAAATTTTTCTGGACTTGAAAATTCTTTAAAAGAAATTGTTAATTTCGGCTCTAAGCTTAAAAAGCTTGAATATCTTGAAGCTGGAATAAGCTTTTATACTGAAGAAAAAATTTTTTCACCTTATTTAATCCCAGAACTTCAGGTTTATCCGCTTTCTTATTTATCCTGCTCAGAAATTTTTAGAGGGAAAAAACTTAAGGATTGCTTAGATATTTTGAAAAATTATTACGTTGAAAATAAAATACAATTCTCTCCTAGGAATATAAGAAGGAAAGAAAAGGAAAAATCTGATCCTTTAATTGAAGAAATTAACTCAACTTTAAATGAATATAGAAAAAGAATTGAAGAATTGGATAAAGTTTTAAACGAATATAGAAGGCTTACGAGAAGAGAAGATTTTAACAGGAATTTAGTTATTCAAAATTTTAGGAATAATGAAGAATTTTTATATTTAGTTTTCGCTGGAATTTTCGCTTATACTCTTGCTAAAACTTTTGAATCCATCTGGTAATTTTTCCAAATTAACCGGCTTGGAAAATTTCCAAGCATACTTTAAGTAAGAATCTATAATTTTTACAAAAGATTCTTCTCTTGACCAGAGCGAAGTAAAGGGAAAATTTTTTCTGTTCAGAGATTTTTCAAATCTAAGTAAAATCTCTTTTCCATCTATATCGATAAGGCTCGGATATTTTTCTTCTTTTAACATCCTTATTTCTACTCCATTCTCACTAAACCACTTAGCTCTATAGTAACTATTTTCATCTATTTCCCTTAATGCTATTGTTCTTATTTTTACTCCTCTTCTAATGCAAAGCTTAACCATCCTTGCCAGTTTTGAAGACCAGGAAAAGTACTTGCTCATAACAAAAATATAATTTTCTGCTCTGCCAAACATTTCGCAAACTTTATCCATAAAAGTTTTCCAGCCTTTTTCTGTTGATGCCCAAATTCCTTCAAAAACTTCTGTGTTCATAGAATTTAAAGAAGATATAAGCTCTTCAACTCTTTCCTTTGTTTCTTTAATTTTTCTTTCCTCCTCTTCTATAAAATTTTTTAGGACTATTGCAGGCGAAACAGCTTTGAATTCCTTAGGTCTTACAGTATAAACTTCAACCAAATTTTTTTCAAGGAGTCTTTCAAGAACTTCGTATATTTTTGATTGCGGAACTCCAGAAACTTTGCTTATTTCCCTTGCTTTTGAGTGACCAAGCAAAAGCAGAGCATAATATGCCTTTGCTTCATAATCAGTAAACCCAAAATTTTTAAGTATATTCTCTATTTCCTCCCTTTTCATGTTTAAAATTTATAAATTTTTTAATTTGTATTTTTTCACTTCTAAGGTGGTTAAAAATGAAAAATTAAACAGGAAAATAATTTGAGGTTATGGATGAAGATGCCAGGCAAGCAAGGAAAGTTTATAACTTGTACGGAGAGGCTTTTATTAAAAAGGATGAAAAAAATAAGGACAAGAAAAAAATTTCATCCATTGTTTTATCCTACCTTAAAAAAGTAAAAAATAAAAAAATTCTGGATGCTGGCTGCGGGGCTGGAAGGGAGTGCGAAATTTTAGCAAAAAGAGGAGCAAAGGTTTTTGGTATAGATGTTAGCGAAGTTATGCTTAAAATTGCTAAGAAAAGGTGTAGCAAGTTAGGGGTTAAATTTTTTCAAAGGGATATGGAAAGAACAGGATTTGAGGAAGAATCCTTTGACTTTATTTTATCAATTCTTTCAGCTCAATATAAAAGGGATATTAAAAAAGTTTTCAGAGAATTTTGGAGAATTTTAAAATTTGGAGGAGAAATTTTTGTAGTAGTTCCGCATCCGATTAAAAAAATGATAGAGCATACGAAGAATTATTTTGAAAGGGGGCTTCATTGGGAAGAGCATGGCGAAGTAAAATATTTTAACTACTATTGGACTTTGGAAGATTACTTTAATGCAATTTCTCAATTCTTTAGAATTTGTGAAATTAGGGAAATAGGTTCTTTAAAGGAAAAGAATTATCCTCACTTCTTATTTATTAGAGCTAAAAAAACCTAAACCATTCCAAGCTTTGCAGCTATATCAGAAGCTTTGAATTCTGGCTTTAACTTAATTATTGCTTTTTTCTCGCCAGTAGGCATTATTTGTGTATTTACACTTTCAACCTTTACTTCAAAAAGTTTTTCAAAAGCCTCTTTTATTTCCTTTTTCTTAGCTTTTCTATCCACTATAAAAACTATTTTGTTTTCTTTTTCAACCAAGCTAATAGACTTTTCTGTTAAGTAAGGGTAGCGCAATATTTTATAAACATCCATTTTTCTCCCTCAATTTTTCAATTGCAGATCTAGTAAATATTGTTATTCTGCCTGGAACTCCTCCAGGAGCAAGCTTCTCAACGCTTAAATTTTCAACTTTACAAACGCTAAATCCAGGCAAGTTCTTTACAGCTTTGCTTATTCCTTTATCTTCAGCTATAACTATCAAAGGTCCAACTCTCCTTTTATATTTTCTTCCTCTTGCTTTTCCTTTCCCTGCCCTTATTTTTTTCCTCTTTGCCCTTTCAATTTCTTCCTTTAGTCCTATTACTTCCAAAAATTTAACTAAATCTTTTGTCTTTGAAATTTCTTCTAGCTTATCTTCAACAATTATTGGCAACTCCTCTATTTTTTCAACTTTATGTCCTCTTTTTAAAACAAGTTCTTTTAATGCTGTTGCAGCTATTGCTGACTTAATAGCCTTTTTTCTCTCTTTTTTGTTTATCTTTTGCTCCCAAACTTTTTCTGGTTTTGGGGGATGAGCTCTTCTCCCGCCTCTTGCACCTGGCACAAACCTTGCTTGCCAAATCATTTGTAATGGAGCTCCTTTGCCATGTATTCTAGGCAACCTTGCCATTTCCCTATTCATCATAGTCCATCTATACCTTCTTAAGCCATGGTAATGGGCAGAAGTTCTTTTGCCAGCAAGCTTATCAGTTCCATAAGGTTGTCTCTTTTTGCTCATAGTAGCTAAAAAAGCTCTCAAAATTAAATCCTCTCTAACTTTTTCTTTAAAAACTTCTGGCAATTCTATTTTTCCTACTCTATTTCCATTTAAATCAAGAACACTTACTTCCATTTCAACCACTAATTTCTTTTATTTCAACAGGTAAAAACTTAATTTTTCCAGGCCTTATAGCAGGCCTAAGCATTATTAACCTTTTCTTTGGTCCTGGAACAGAGCCTTCTAGTATAACATAGTTTGATTTTACTATTCCATATCTTACAAAACCACCTTTTGGAGTTATATCCTTTCCGCTTTCGCCTATTTTTAAAATTCTCTTGTTTAATTCAGTCCTAGTTTGAAAGCCCAATTGGCCAGCCATTGGTACAGTATGCCTAACTTTCCCAGGCCTTTCTTGTCCCAATGTTCCAACATGCCTTTCTTTTCCATGTGCTTTTCTTCTCTGTATTTTAACTCCAAACCTTTTTACAGGTCCTGCAGTTCCCTTTCCCTTTGTTACAGCAATTACATCTACAAATTCACCTTCTCTAAAAACATCTTTTAAGCTTACTTCCTTTCCTAGCAATGATTTCGCGAACTCAAACTTCTCTTTTGAATCTTTCCCCCCAACTTCTACTTCAAAAACTTCTGGCTTCTTTTTTCCTATACCAGAAATTCTTGGTTGAGTGCAAACTATTAATCTTATCTTAGAAATTTTTTTCAAGTTTTCTTCAATTTTTTTCAAATTCTCCTCGTTTGGCTTGAGTTTAACTTTTCTTTCAAGATCTTTTGGTAAATTTTTTGACCAACATTCAGTAAAAACTCTTAGTCCTTTTTTTGTTTCTTCATAAGCTCTTATCCCAACAATTTTTAATGGTGGGCAATCCAAAACTGTTGCAGGAACTGCTATTTCCTGCCCAAAAGTAGGGGAATTTTTTCTATTGTCAACTAGTATGACAGAAACCATTCCAGCCTTATAACCTGCAAATCCTAATACTCTAGGCTTTTCTGATTCAGGATAAGTTTTAATTCTTGGATAAATTCTTCTAGCTCTTTTTCTTGGGTAAAAGGCTAAGCTTCCTGCCTTTGGCTTACTTGCTTTAACCATTCAAACCACTTAATTCAAAATTTTGGTAGGGATAAAATAAAAGGTTTATTTAAAAACTTAAATCTTTCCCTTTCAAATTCTTATCATGGAATGCATATTTTGTGAAATTGTTAAGGGAAACGTAAAGTCAAAAATTGTTCATGAAGATGAGATTTCGCTTGCCTTTTTAGATATCAATCCAAGAAGTAAAGGAATGACTATAGTTATACCAAAGCAACATTATGAAAAATTCGATGAAAATTTTGAGGTTTGTGCAAGAGTTTTCCTTTCAGCTTTAATAGTTGGAGAAAAAATTAAGCAGGCTTTAAATCCGAAAGAAATTATTTTTTCCATCATACCTTCGGAAATAGTAAAGCATTTCCACATTCGCATTTATCCTGTTTTCGATGAAATTCCATTGAAAGAAGCAAAGCCTTTAATTGTTAGTGAAGAGGAACTTGAAAGTATTGCTGAAAAAATTAGAAGTATAAGGATTGAATTAAAAGAAGAAAAGGAAGAGAAAATCGAAGAAAAAAAGGAGGAAAGAGAAAGAAGTGAAGAAGAAGTTTATTGGATAAAAAGAGATTTTGAAATTCCTTAGAGAAAAATTAAGTTGAGATCGCTTAATTTTATTGGAAAGGATTCTGTAAGTTTTTCTATTTCATACTCGTTTGCTTCCGGAAATAAATTGTGAAGGATTTCATGTTTAAGTACTTTTTCTCTTAAGTAGCCATACAACCTTTTAATCCAAATTTTTCCTTTGCAATCAGTCATTCCTAAAACATTGGGTGGCAAGTAATCTGTAAGTATGATGTAAAATCTTTTGTAATAATTTTGTTTGTACTTTAATAACTTCGAATCTAGCATAATTTTTATTTTTTGCAGTAAGATTTTAATTCATGCTGCTTGTTAAAATGGGAGATATAACTGAAGAGGATTGCGATGCAATAGTAAATCCTGCAAATTCTCTTGGAATAATGGGTGGAGGAGTTGCCTTAGCTATTAAGAAAAAGGGAGGAGAGGAAATAGAAAAAGAAGCTAGAGCAAAAGCTCCTATTAAATTGGGGCAAGCTATTGCAACAAAAGCAGGAAAGCTTAAGTGCAAATATGTTATTCATTCTCCGACGATGGAAAAACCTGCTCAAAAAATTCCCTTGGAAAATGTAAGAATTGCAACTAGAGCTGCTTTGGATTTAGCCAAGAAATTGAATTTAAGAAGCGTAGCACTTCCAGGAATGGGAACAGGGGTAGGGGGAATAAGCTATGAGGATGCTGCAAAGGTTATGGTAGAAGAGTGTAGAAAATTTAAGGATTTGGAAATAAGGTTGGTTGCTTTTGATCCAACTTTTTACAAAATTCTTAAAAAATTGGTCGAGAAAAATGGATAAGGAAAAAATTTTAGAAGAAATTGCTGAAGAAATAAGAAGATGTGAAGAATGTAAGAAGAATAAATTTGGTTTGGCTGTTCCTGGAAAAGGAAATGCAAATGCAAAAATCCTTTTTCTAGGGGAGGCTCCAGGGCCGCAAGAAAGCAAAAAGGGTGAGCCATTCATTGGACCTTCAGGAAAATTTCTCGATTTCTTGTTAGATTTAGCTGGGATAAAAAGGGAAGAAGTTTTTATAACTTCGCCAGTTAAATATTATCCCGGAAAAAGAGCTCCTACAGAAGAAGAAATAAGGCATGGCATGCTCCACACTTCAAAACAAATTGAAGCAATTAATCCAAAGCTTATTGTTGTTTTAGGAAATGTTGCTCTAAAAGCTTTATTCCCAGATAAAAAACTTAAAATTTCTGAAATTCATGGTAGTGTAATTAAAAAGGATAAAAGAATTTATTTTCTAACATTCCATCCTTCTGCAGGAAGAAGATTTCCGCAAATAAAAAAGAAGATGGTTGAGGATTTTAAAAAATTGAGAAAGATTAAAAAGGTTATAAGTTTAAAATGAGGCTTAATGCATTTCCTAAACTTTTCAACTTTTTTAAGAACGCATAAAGA
>Ga0105162_1001798_pt1 | contig 11916 bp, 16 predicted proteins | sample JNZ201metaG_FD_81532 | JGI IMG/M metagenome (GOLD analysis project Ga0105162, IMG submission 81532) | Hot spring microbial communities from Jinze hot spring, China to study Microbial Dark Matter (Phase II) - JNZ 20120812A | ecosystem: Environmental > Aquatic > Thermal springs > Hot (42-90C) >...
CAACTGCAAACGGAAAAGAAAATGGAATTTCAAAACACAATATTACAGAAAGAGGAACCAAAACTGCATCTTTATGAATAAACTTCGAAAAAAGACAATCCCTCTTACAATCTACCATCTCCAGTATTCCAACTTTTTCCTTCACATCTAACAAACCCTTTAACTCTATTACCTGAAAATAACCTTCAGGTTTGACCCATTCAATTTCGATTCCTTTTAACCTTGCTGTATCCATTAGCCAAGCAGACCTCTGATCCAAAAAAGTAAACTTAGAAAACTCACCCTTAACCAAAAACTTAAAATTGCCCAAAACCTCCAAAACCCTTAATCTTCCTCCAGCCTCACAACGCTCTTTTACCACCATATTTCCCTCCCTTGTAATATTACCTTTGATAAAATTGAAACATAATTTTGATCCAACTTAGTAAGATGAAGAATAAATTTTTCCCTTTTATCCACTTTCATACTCAAAAGCAAAAGCACTAACCATTCCCTTGAGTCAGAACCCATAACCTTAACCAGTTTATCGTATTTTGAGAAATTCTTTTCACTCAAAGCCGATGCAAGCATAGAAATAGCAATATACTTGGAATCAAGTGAGAGTTGGTAAAATTTCTGAGGTTCCTGAGCAAGCTCTTCAATATCTACTTTAAGCTCACAGAAAGCCTTGAACTTCTGTGCCATCTCTTTTCCAATTATTCCCCCAATTACTTCAGAACTATTGATACCCTTGGATAATAGGACAGCAAGTTCTGTCCAAGAACGAGGAGTAGGATACTCTTCAAGCGTTTCAGCTTTATTAGGAGGAACAAAAATGTAACCCTGATCCTCGAAACGCTTAAGAAAAGCAAAAACACGCCTGTCCCACTCTTCATATTTACTATCCATCCATCTCGCCCATTCCTCTGGAGTAGGACAAGTAACATTAATGATAATACACCTATTTGCAAGTGGAGCAGGCATCATTTGAGACAAAGTTGAGAACTCTGGTGTGTTACTTGCCCCCACCACTTGAACACCATCATTCAAATAAATATAACCTACCCTTCTCTCCAAAAAAATCCGATAAGAAGCAGACATGACATCCATTCTCTGAGTGTCTAGGAAATCATCCAAAAACAATACTCCTGTTGTTTTACTCATTACCTTCGCCCAAGTTAAGGGCAAGTATTGAACAGAACCATTTACTACTCTCGGAATGCCTACCAAATCACTCGGTTCACAACCAACTAAAGGAAGATTATGGAAAACAAAATACCTTCGTGGATCCTCTAAAATTTTCTCTGCCTGTGTATCATCGTAGTCGATAAACTCCTTTCCGAGTTTCTGAGCTGTCTCCTCTGCAAACTCCCTAACACATGTTGATTTCCCTATACCCGCTCCACCCAGAAGAAGAACACTAGTCCTTCTTCCACTCCAGTAGAGCTTACTTAGAAACTCCTTCACTTCATTTGCCCTCATCTACCTACCTATCTATTAAACTATTTAAATTTTATATATCCATCATCACATATGTGCTACAAAAGGAACTTTAACCTATTTCAGACTTCACCTTTTGATGTCTCTCTTGCCAAGTCCTCAACCTTAGAAAAAATTTTAGACATAGCATACTCTTCCTTCATATTACTCAAGCTTTAAACCAGCAATCCTGTCCTTATTTTCCTCCAGAATTTTATCAACAGCCTCCCTAAGTAATCCCTTCAGATCCGTATCCTTCAAAACAGCAATTATCTTCAATTTCTTCAGAGTAATAGGATCCACCTTCAAATTAAGAGATTTTCCCTTCACCTTTTCGACTTTAGTTTCACTTTCCATCCAGAAATCAGCAAAACCCCTTAAAAGTGTTTTCCCCCTTAACTAGGTTCAAATCCCAGTCTTAATTAGTCTCACTTAAAGAAAATCATAGTTGGTTTCATAATCGGATGCTCTGTAACATCACTTCCACCCTCCAAATGTTCCTCAACTTCATAACCTTTCCTGATCCTAACTCCGTGCTTCAAATAACATTCTACGCAGTAAAGTCCCCATCCAGTTAATATCCCATCCATTTTCATTACCACCCTATCCCCCACTTTCTCAGTCATCAACTTACCACATACATCGCAAAACAATCCCTCTTTAGGTATCACTTCTACTTCCACCTTCAAACCTTTACCCACTCCTTGGGTAATGCACCATAAAGTTCAATCAATTCTTCCCTAGGACGAATATCCACAATCACCTCAATCTCCTCTTTTTCCAACTCATCCAATACCCCTGTCTTTCTTAGAACCTCATAAAACTTCCTATCATGAATTGTCAAAACATTTTTCTCAGGATCCCATTCTGCCTGATGAGGAGTCCATCCTAACCAACCATATGTTTGCCATCCACTAGGAACACCATATGGATTTTCCTTAATCAAACAGGCAATCCTTTTAGTCCAACCAATATCCCCCACTTCCGTAGTCCTTATCTGCTCAAAAATCTCAGGATGCTTCTCATAAACCTTCCACAAATCACCTTGATGAACCCGTATTGTGTTTTTCATGACATAGATCTTAGGCATCTTCTACCTAACTCTAACTATTTAAATACTTACCTTCATCCTTATTAATGGAACACCCCCTAAGAGAACTAATCTACGGTTTAATTGAACACGATCTTGAAGACACCTACTATATAAGAATAGAACTATCCAAAAAGAAAATCCCAAAAAGAAAACTAGAAAAACTAGAAAGACTAGCTGAAAAAGAACTATCTAAAACAGTAGATAGCATCCTGAAAGAAATACTCGAAGAAACCACAAAATATGGTGGAACAGCCTCAGATGCCTACCGCCTACTAATGTGGGAACTAACAGGTGAAAAAATAGAGGACTTTGAAGAAACAGAAAAGAAACTAGGAACAAAAACCTGTGAAAAATTGGCAACAGAAATATTAACCATCTACAAAGATTTAAGCACAGACTGGATCGACAGTCTTTACCAAAGAGCAAATCTACCACTCTAAAAAACATCCTTTCCACTAACCAAACATAAAGTCATCCGTTTCCTTCAAAATCCGAAATTCTCCATCCCTCAATACTGCTTTAAAAATCCCATCTTTATTAGAAGCTCTTACCACCACAATAGACTCCACTTTCTTCAATTCAACTAACTCAAAAGGTATCATCTTTCCTCTACAAACAGGACATTTCAAATGAAACAACAACCAAACAAGCACCTTAGAAGGAAGAGAAGGAGATATTCCAGAAAACTTCCTCTCGCATTTCAAACATTCAGCAGAATAATTGACCATTCCATCTCCCCCTATCCTTCCAAAAACCTGAGCCATAATCCTTACCCTTTCACGAAAAACAGGAACTGATGACAGCTTCTCAATCCCCCTCTTTTTCTCTCCCCTCAACATTCTTCTCAACTCAGCTTCAAAAACCTCAGCAAATCTTTCAGTCTCCTTCATTCTCTTCCCCCAATCTAATTCCCAAAGTCCTATATAAGGTAGGTGCAAAATACCTCTCCCAGTAGTAATCAGTAGCAATAAGATAGCTCTTACCAGACACAAAATATTCAGGAACAACACTCTTCGTTTTCACCCCTACCTTTACCCAAACAAAAGGTATCTTATCACCCTCAATCTCGTCCTCTATCCCCTTACTCTTAGCATCCAGATAAGCCCTAGCATGAGCAGGAACAGACTTGTAATCCTCTGGTTTTTTCCTAAGTCCCTTTCTGATCACAAAGCCCTCTACTGGTTGAACTAATAATGTAGCCCTAAACTTTTCAGCAAACTCCCTAATCTCCTCCTTACTCTTCCCATCCAAAAACATATTAGCAATAGTTTCCTGAAATTCCTGAACTAAAGGTGGAACATCAGACCTAACCTTTTCCGCCCCAACAATCACTAACCTACCACTTTCATCCCTACCTATGTAACGCTTCTTAGCCACTTCTTCCTTATTTTTTTCACCCCTTCCCTTGCCCAAGAAAAAGAGCTTAGTAAAATAGTTTTTCATATCCACCTCAAATCCCAATTTTTCACTAAGTTCCTTTAAATCCAGATTACCCTTATCCCCAATCAAAACAAAAGCAGAATCAGTATCTCCCGCAACTACTGTCATCCCCTTCTCTGTAAGATAACCAATCAACTTCCCTATCACATTTCTACCCTCAGTAGCTATCTGATCGCCTAATACAGGATAATATATACGAGAATGAGCATAGGACAAATACCCATAAAGAGCATTTCCCACTAACTTGTAAGCCTCAGATAAAGCCCAATCCTTTCCCCTAACCTCTGCTCTCCTTCTAAGTAGTTCTTCCTCAAGTTCTGGTAACAACCTTTTCTCTGGATCAGGACTTATTCTGAACTTAATCACAATATTCGGATAAAGCGACCTCAAGTCAATATAGGCAACATTCTCGTAAACCTTCCATGCCTCCTTTGGTTTCATGACATAGGCTCCACTATGCTTTTCCCTAGTCTTCTCCTTTCTCCTATTAGGTAGAACATAACCTAATTCATGTGCCTTCTTAAGCACCAAAGACTCCAACGCCCTATTGACATAGTAGGTATCCTCTGGAAACAGATAACTCAGACTAGCAATAGCAACATGAACCTTCAGAAGTCCTAGCTTCTCCTCCAAAGACTTTAGAATATCAACATCATCCATAGCTCTCTCAATTAACTGACTTTCGGATAATCCCGAAACAGAACCTTCATACTTCCTAACTCTATTCAAAAAATACTGGGAAACATAACCCAACTTATAACTAGGTAACTGCCTCTGTCCCCAGTTCTCCAAAGCAATCTCATAGTCAAAATAGTGAATCTTAGGCAATCTTGAATCCCCATAACGCTTACAAACCTTCTCCAAAATAGGAATATCATATTCCTCTATCCCATAACCTACTGCCAAATCATAGTTCTGAAGATCCCTGAAAAACTCTACCAGAATGTCCATTTCCTTTCCAGAGTAAACCTTCTTATCAGTAGCAATCACCTTAATCTCATAATCATTTTCCTTTTTTACCCATTCACAATCGAAAAAGCAAGTCCTGTAATCTCTAGCCGTCTTCCAATCCAGATCCAACCTCATCTGAAGCAGATAATCCAAATCACTTTCCCAACACTCCAAAACACTTTCAAGAACATAACAGCTAGACTTGTCCGCTACTTCTACCTTAACCACCTCCTCTCCTTCAAGAGTCTTTCTAATCTCATCCCTCAAAACAGAACCCTCAATCCCATATTTCTTGATCCAAAAACTAGCAACCTTTTCCTCTTTCTTCCTAACCCATAAATAAGGTAACTGAGGAATAGGAATTTCAAAAGTCTCTCCTCCTTCCAAAGTCCCCTTGATAGCATCCCCAGCCAAAATCATTTGTGTCAAACCCTTCATCCTACTTAGGCAAATTCTTCAGATCTTCCTCAGGAACATCAATAATGCCCATATCCGAATACTGAAGATAGCAAAACTTAGAAAATTCTGGAATATTGGGATACCGATATATATAGAACCGACAGTAATCCTTCTTCTCCTCTCTACCTAGCTTTATCTTGTCCAAAAGATAGGCATACTTAGAATTATGAAGCACCTCAGAACCACCAGCAATCTTCTGAACACCCATTTGAGGATTAATGCTAACATGATGATTGACCAAAAAGTAGATCTCGTTTCCCTCATTCTTCCTTTCCAGAGCAAAGTCTCTGAGTTCATTATAGACCCAATCCGTCAATCTAGCCCTGCCATCAAAACTAGCTGTCCCAGAAAACAGTTTACAGAGAGTTGAAAATGAATCAACAATAATAACCCTGACATCCGAATAATTAGCTATCTGACTCTTCACTTGTCCCTCTGGATGAAATGTAGCCTTTCCCTCTTCTGAAATCCTTATCCTAGCCTTGATCCCAAAAAACTCCAAGATCGGAACATCAAAGTAAAGATGCTTAACACGAGCATCATTTTTAGCAGTTCTTCTTGCAAACATAGGAAGATAATGAACCGTAACAGCCTCTGGACTAAAACCATATCTCAAATTGAAAACATCCCTCCAAGTTTGAATGAAATTGTCCCCTGAACCATCGATATCCATGTAGAGAATACTACCCCCCCTCTCATGAACAATCCACCATGCTGTTTGAAGAGCAAGTAGAGTCTTACCAGCAAATGGTTTTCCTATGAAATTAACAACCGTATAAGGTGGTAATGGATCCTCTTCCCCAAGCAACTTATTAATAGCAATCAAATCCCACTTCATTTTTCAAACCCCTCCATAAGTCTTCTCTCCATCTCCTCAAGCACCAGTTTCAAATGCTTACAAAGTTCCCCTTTCTTTTTTCTCCGAAAGTAGAAATCCTGACAATCACAAGACTTGCTACCGTTGGTAAGATTCAGGTAAACCGTATGAAGCTCACCTCCCTGAACTAAAGCTGTTATCTCCTTTCCATCAGTCCGAAATTCTAGCAACTGAGGCTCAACAGCAGTGGATTTCGCCATTATTCCCAATTTCATTACCCCTTAAAACCTTTTCCCAACCATATAAGAAATATAAACAGTTAAACACAAAACCCAAAGTATATATTTCTTAAACGCTATTTAACTCTTTCCAAAATCCATACTAATTCCATAAATTATTTATATGAAATCTCAAACAATTTCCCGATGGAGAGAGAAACAAGAAAAATCATAGAACTGGGATCTTCGAAAGTAGTGACTCTACCTAGAGAAATCCTTAGTTCAGAGGACAAGGAAGCTATCCTCTACATCGGAAAAAAAGGAGTTCTCATAACATTTGACAGATACAGGGATTTCTTTGAACTTCACAAAGAAAAAGTCAAATACCTATTGGAGAGTGGAATATGACAGACATCAAAGAACTTGAATCCCTACTAAAATCCTATGGTTTTACCCTAGAACAAGCTTTAGAATGGGGACGACAAAACTACCCAAGATTCGCCTCAAACCAAGAATTGATCCTAAAACTCTTCCTAAAGAGTAAAGGTATAGAACTACCCAAGCCTATCAGAGGACAAATAACTCCCATAGCACAACTAGAAGCAGAAACTTGGACAAATATTCAAGGAATAGTAATCGATATTGCAAATACCAGAACCTACTATGGTTGTCCAGAATGCCTTAAAAAAGTAGAAGAAGGAGTATGTCCTACCCATGGTAAAAAAACAACAGAATTAACATGGACTGATATTGAAGTAGGAGATACCACTGGAAACATAATAGTTACCCTATCTCCTAGACTACCTATCCCCAAGGAACAAACAGAGGTAATAATAAGAGGTTTTCTGGATCCCGAATCCGAGGTTTTTAGAGCCTTCCAAATCTCCCAAGCTTCCAGTCCTGCCCCAGTTCAAACTCCCGTCCCACAACCTACACCTACCCCTACACCTACTCCCATCTCTGCCCCTGTTCCACAACCCCAACCAATTCCTGCTCCTACACCTGCTCCTACACCCGTTTCCCAACCTATTTCACAAACTCCACCTGCTACTGGTTTAGCAATCCCTGATATTTCAAGACTAGTAGATTTAGTAAGAGTCTCCGCAATGATGGGTAAAAAAGTTCAAGATGTCATAGATTACCTTACAAAAGTAATCCAGAAGTATAACATTCCCCTTACTCCCCAAGATCTACTAAAACAGGCTAATGTCAAAATAAGTGAAGATGGAACCCTAAAAGTATGAAAGTAACCATATGGAGCCATCACGATGCAGATGGTATCATCTCTGCCTACCTAATCTCAAAATTTCACTCTAAAGACGAAGTTTCCCTAAACTTTCAGAAATGGTATTCATTTGGTATTCAACCTACTGATCTAACACAATCAACAGACTTGATATATATTCTAGACCTAGGATGCAGTATCAAAACACTGGAAACCCTCCAAAAATTCGCCTTTCAGAACCCCAGAATAACCACCATTCTAATCGACCACCACCTGCCCCAATCCCAACTCCTTGACTATACCTCACCCAATTTCCTGATTGTTCACGATACCAATAACTGCACTACTGGACTAGTTTACCACTACTTGAAAAGCAAAGGATACCAACTAACTCCCATTCAAGAACAGCTAGTAATGATAGGAATATTTGCTGATGTAGCCCAAGACACCCCTCAAGGAGCAAAGATCCTTCAGGAACTCGGACAAAAATATCCCGAACTACTCTGGAATTACACCTACTGGACTGGCAAATACGAAAGCACCATCCCTACTGCTGGTATATATTCCCGATACTTCAATACCCCTAAAAGAGTAGCCTTTGAAAAAGGTGCCTCAATAGCTATCAAAGCTCTAGAGGAAATCGAAAAAGCACAAAGTTTCTCAGTCCTAGATGATTCCCTTTCATGGGTAACACAAGGAACTGCTCCACCAATAACCGATAGAACTATGGATGCCGAATATCCCAACATCACCATTCTCAACTACTGGTTAGCCTACTGGACACAGCACAGATCTGAGGCACTTGACTCATCCCACTGCAAAACCCTAGACTTTCCCAATTTCTCCTTCTCAATAGTAAACTTCCCCCTAGCAGTAGCAAGCTATATAGCTATGGTAAAATCTACTCAGAAACCTAACATAACCATCAATACAGGTCTTCCCTATGACTATTTTGAAATATCAGGAAGAGCAAAAGAAGAATCTGGTTTTGATCTAAACGCAATTGCTCAACTAGTAAATCAAGAACTAGGAACTGAAATAGGTGGACATAAGACAGCAATAGGTGGTGCAATACCTAAAACCGTTCCTCTTAAATCCATTATCACCAGCTTCTGGAAAGTCTTTACAGGAGCATCAGAAACTGCTCTAATAGAAACACTTAAGAAATTCGGACTTGAAGTATCAAGTGAATAAAATGATAATCATGGACAGTAGAGAAGACAAATATATACTTAAAACCTTGAAGCAACTCCAAAAATCAGTTCAAATTGAAGTTCTACCTACAGATTACCTAGTCATAGGAGAACAAGGCAAAGTAGCAATCCAAAGAAAAACCGACACAGACTTCATAGGATCCCTAAAAGATGGAAGACTATGGGATGACTTAGAAGTCCTAAAAGATCTAGAGAAAGAAGAATTCATCCCAGAATTACTCATAGAAGGTAACTTCTACAAGATCCAAAAATTCACAAAGTTCCCTCTCACTACCGTATTCTCAGTCCTCCACAGCATTAGAAAAGACTGGAAAATTAACACCCCAATGGTTACCGGTAAGTTCTACACAGCTACCTATCTCGCTTCTTGGGATTCACTACTCTGCAAACCCAAGAACCCCAGAATACCCCAACTCAGACCTAAAGAAAAACTACCTACCCTAAAAGACAAAGCCCTATTCCTCCTTTCTGGACTACCCCTAGTATCAACAGTAGAAGCTACCAAACTATGGCAACATTTCGGAACACCCCGAAAAGTATTCCAAGCCACTACAACTGAACTAACAGAAGTAGAAGGTATCGGAAAAAAGAAAGCTGAACTAATAACCCAAGTTCTAGATTACCAATATGAAGAAAATTAGACTCTACTCCCCCAAGACACTCAAAAAATACCACCAAGCAGGAACAAACATAGGACTTTTCATAAGAAACATTCTTCTTCTGATCTGGAAATACAGAGCCTATCTTGCAGTTTTCCTAATAGGCTTTCTCCTAGGTATGATACTATGAGAAAATGCGATATCTGTCATATAAGAGCAGGAATAATCCATATCACAGAAACAGACCGTAATGGGAAAGAAATAGTCAGAAACTACTGTCAAAGATGCTACTGGAAAATAGAAACTACTCAAAAATGAAACCACTCGAAATAGAGAAAGGAAAAAAATTTCTTGGAATCACCCTAAACCTAGGAACTGCCAGACTTAGCCTACACCTCAGAGCAAAACCTACCTACCCAACATTAGGAATCCTAAGCAGAGTTCCCAATACCCCTTACCATGTAATCTTTGCAGACTACGACAACATTCTCCGTTCTGTAGTAATTCAGGATCTGAAATGGGCAATCGAAAACTACCATCTCACACCCTTCTACCTTTTTGCCACAAGAGAAACTTACTACCCCCAAGCACTACCAGAAGAACAATATGTAGGCAATTATCATGCAATCTGCCTAACCAAAGTTACCTTTCATGAGGCATATGAAATCCTCTCAAAACTCCACATAGAACCCAACTACCTAAAAGCTGTTCTTGCCTCTGAATATAAAGCATGGGTATTACGAGTTATCCCTAAAGCCAATCTTCCTAGTCCCCGATTAATAGCAGTAATCCTAGGAGATAAACCCAACTTGGATAGAGAAATCTCTAATGCCCATCTTCAATTTCTCCTGAAATATTACAAAGTCCCAACAATTCCCTATCATAAACCAGATAGTAGTCAGGAAATAGAAGTTGTTTCATATACAACAGCTAAAGACTAAAAAACTTAAATAATTAATATGACAGACAGATATAGAGCAAAAATTTCTGAGGAATACAACAGAGGAATGGTAAGAATTCCAGTTAATGTCGATACCCCTGAAGAACTCAGAGATTTAATGTGCCTAGCCTGTTGGATCAATCCAAGAATGACCACCAGACAGAAACTACATACCATCTCGAATATTCTGACCTATAACCTAGCAAAAGTAACTTGGGAAACCAAGGAATACCAACAAGCCAGAATGGAATATATAATTCGAGATACCTTTGCAGGTGTTCCAGCAGATCTAAAAAGAAGCGTCATGAATATTTCCAAAGAAGCAATGGTAGCAAACAGATTTACCTCTCTTTTGGAATCCTTTTTAATGGAAAGACCCATAGACCAAACACTTTCGGATTTATCCAAACAACTTGACTATCCCAAAGGTTTCCTAGAACTGGAATTCGAAATACTAACAAGATCAGGACTAATAGAAAAAATAGAAGACAGAGCAAGACTAACAGACATAGGAATGAAAGAACTGGTAAATATGGTAACAGCAAAATGATAATCCTAGCCCATTACCGAACTACTGAAGCAACCCAGTATGAACTCATCTTCCGAAACAATACTAAAACAGGACTAAATGAACTACTAATAGTTAAAAGTGAACTAGACCTATGTGGTTCCCCAAATATCCTAGAAATTAAGAAATTTCCCAATTTCACTAACTTCGACTTCAAGAACCTTGATCCCAAAATCCTAGAAAAAATATATACCATGATCTGCCTAGAACAGATCCCTAGTCCTACCCAGATTACCCTCTACTCCCAACTTACCCCAGAAGAAAAATACCTCCTGAAACTAGCCTGCAGTAACCTGAACTGCAACGACTGTCCTCTTCCCTTTACCATAGGCTGTTTTCAGCTCTTAACCACAACAATCCACCGACTAATAAACACAAAAATAATCAAATACCTTCAGTCTAAACTAATACCAATTTCAGGTGAAGATCATGTTTGGAGCATATGGGAAGCAACAGTAGGCAGAAAACTATCCAGTGTTGGTGGTTCAACAATTTAAAATAACCTCACCCTTTATTCCTCCTTTTTCTCCCAACTTTCAATTTCCTCTCTTTAAATGCTTATCCCAGAACAACTATCTTAAGAGTAAGCAAGAAACCCAACAAACTAAGGAAAAACCCCCTGACAAAACCAATCCTAACTGACAACGCCATCAGTATGACAAACAAAAACATACAAACCTCAATTCCCAGATCCCTAGTCTTCATCTTACCCAATATTCTCAATGTATTTGGGTTTCTTTCCCCTTCTTCTCCAAACATAAGAACTACTTGGTTTCGATTCCCTGATAATTTTCTGAACCTCCTCTAGAAGATTCAAAAGCTCTTTACCAAGTTCACTCAACTCGTATTGACCCTTCCCATTATAGTCAATGATACCCCAGATCCTCAAATCATTGAACACATCCACAAACCTATTTCTGTACCCCCCTATATC
>Ga0105162_1001800_pt1 | contig 11898 bp, 11 predicted proteins | sample JNZ201metaG_FD_81532 | JGI IMG/M metagenome (GOLD analysis project Ga0105162, IMG submission 81532) | Hot spring microbial communities from Jinze hot spring, China to study Microbial Dark Matter (Phase II) - JNZ 20120812A | ecosystem: Environmental > Aquatic > Thermal springs > Hot (42-90C) >...
ATAATACTGATCTTAGATTTTTTTATCAATTAGCTTGAAAGTTAAACTTATTTAATTAAAATGAAGATTTATAAAATAAAAACAGGGAGGAGAAAATGTTATCTAAAATTCCTTTTGATCTTGGTAGAATTGAAGAAGAAGATTTAGAGAAACAAATTCTTAGGATAGCTATTATAGCTGAACTTGATGCAATAAATCTTTATGAACAGTTAGCCTCTCTTACAGAAGATGAAAACCTAAAAGCAGTATTTCTTGATATTGCAAGAGAGGAAAAAACTCATGTAGGGGAATTCTTAACCATGCTTTTAAGAAAAGATGAGGAACAAGAAGAAGAACTCGCTGCAGGAGAAGAAGAGATAGAAGAACTTTTAGAGGAAGAAGAGGAAGAATAATCTTTGGTTTTATGGAAATTTTTTTTGGTTTTTCTTTTTGAGTTTGGTCTTTTAATTAATCAGGGTTTTTCTGCATATAATAAACATTTTGAAATTACTGCTAATAAAATAGAAGTTTTTCATCAGCCAGAAATTGTAGTTGCTAAAGGTGATGTGGTAATTAGTAGAGAAGATTTGATAATATGGGCTGAAGAAATCAGATATGAAATAGAAACTCAATATATCACTTTAAAAAAATTTAAAATTTTTGATATTTCAAAAAATGCTACCATTGAAGGTAATGAAGGGTTTTTAGATATTAGAAATGAAGAACTTTGGACAGATCAAATATTTTTATATTTGAAAAAAGAACAAATTCGAATAAAAGCCTTTGACTTCCGTAAAAATGCCTTAAATGAATATTTTGCTAAAAAAGCTTTTATTACTACCTGTGAGTGGGAATGTGAAGAAAAAAGAGATTTCCCTGCTTGGAGTTTAGAAGTAGATAATTTTATTTTAACTCCAGAGGGAATAAGCGAAGGATCTGCAAGTAAGTTTAGGATAGGTAAAGTTCCTTTAGCATATATTCCTAAAACTGTTTATATGCCCAAGATGAGTCTTCCCATCACCATACCAAGGAAAACCGGATTTTTAAATCCTAAATTTGCTCAAGGTAGCAGGTTAGGTGTAGGGGTACAATTTCCTTTCTTTTGGACCCTAACTGATCAAATAGATTTTACTATTTCTCCTCTTTATTTTACTAAGAGAGGTTTATTAATAGATTTAGAAAATCAATTTTTATTTAGAGAAGATTTAAAAGGTATATTAAAATTTAGATACCTTAAAGATATTAAAAAAGAAGGGTATGCTATAAAAGAAGAGCCTAAAAAAAATAAATGGTGGATAGTAGGTAAAATAGACTATGCAGTAAAACCTAATTTAGATATTCATTTAGATCTGGATAGTGTATCAGAAAGAGGTTTTTTAGAAGAATTTGATGTAGGGGAAGGAAGTTATTCTAATACCAAATCAATATTTTTAGAAAGATTTAGTAGAGACATAGAAGATAAATCTCAGGAGTATAGAACTTCTAAATTTTGGCTTCAATATTATAAGGATAGTATTTATGGAAGAATAGAAAGTGCATATTTAAATTATCATGGAACAGCAGATAAAGATACTATTTTGCAACCTTTTTTTAATCTCAATCTTACTTTACTTCCTGTTCATATTTTTGGAGATTTGTTATCTAATTTAAACATTAAATATCTTTACTCTTATAGAGAAGAAGGTTATTATGGGCATAAAATTAATACTGAAGTTGATATTACATATCCTTTTAAATTTTTAATACTTTCTAATAAAGCTCAAATCAGATACAACTTAAATATGTATTATTTAGGAGAAAAAGATATCTTCGAAAAAACTAATATCTTTAGAAACTTTTTTGAATTTGAATTAAGTTCTTATACAATTCTTTCTAAATATTATACCTTTATAAATGAAAATTTGAAATTTCTGCATGTTTTGAAACCATACATAATATACTTTTATCGTTCAAGACCAACTGAAATAAATGTTCCTCAATTTGATTATACAGATTTAATAAGTAATAAAACTCAAACTTTAGAATATGGATTATGGCAATTTTTTAGTCTTCCTCATAGAAAGAATTTTTTAATTATAAGAGCGTATCAACAATATGATTTTATTAAAGCTAAGCATTTAGCTTTAGCTATAAAACCAGAGGAAAAACCCTTTTCTGACATATATTTTCAAGCGATATTTAATTATTATCCCCATTTTTTTGCAAGATATGATACTACATACAATTTTTATGGTTTAGGTTTTAAAAAACATTCTTTAAATTTTGGATTAAGAGATGTGTTTTTAGATTGGATAGATTTAACTTATCAAGAAGATAAAGCCTGGGATACTCAACAAATTATCTTAGATTTAAGATCTTTTATATTAGATAAATTTTTAGTTAAATTTTATATAAGTAGAAATCTTGTACGAAATGAAACAACCGAAATGAAAATCGAAGGAACTTATTTCCATAATTGTTATATGGTAGGATTGGGTTTTTCAGTTACCCCAGAAGATACTAAATTTTTATTTTTATTTGAATTAAAAGGATTGGGAGGATATAGTACATTTAAATAAAATAAATTTTAATGGCAAACAAGATTAAAATTTTAATGCCAGGTCCTATTAAATTTGACTTTGTTAAGGAGGGAATAAAGTATTATTTAGAAAAAATTAAGCCCTTCATTATGTTAGAGATTATTTTACCTAAAATAAAAATAGTAAAAATAACAAAAGAAGAAAAAATAAAGAAAGAAGAAGAAATTTTGAAGAAATAATTGGTGTTTAATAAAGAATATTTGATAATTTTAGACGAAAAAGGTAAATTTTTTAAAAGTATTGAATTAGCAAAAAAAGGAGAAAACTTAATAACTAACTTTTCAACTAAAACGTTCATAATAGGAGGTGAAGAGGGAGTTTCGGGAAATTTAAAAAAAGAAGCTAAGGAGATTTGGAGTTTATCTAATCTTACATTAAATCATGAAATAGCATTACTTGTTCTGATGGAAGCCCTTTATAGAAGTTTTACTATTATAAATAAAATTCCTTATCATAGAGGTTAAAAAATGGATAAATTTGCAATTATTTATGATGAAATATTTATAAAACATAATCCTGGAGTTTTTCATCCAGAATCTCCTCAGCGAGTAAAGGCTATATGGGAAAGAATCCAAAAAGATGATATAAAACCTTATATAGAAATATTTTCACCGGAGGTAGCTACTAAAGAAGAAATATTATGGAATCATAGTGAATATCTCTATAATCTCATAGCTCAAACATCAGGTAAAACCTATATTCAACTTGATCCTGATACAGCTACTAATGAATATTCTTTTGAAGCGGCTTTAAAAGCGGTAGGAGCTCAAAAGGTAGCATTAAAGCTCCTCTTAGAAAAAGGATACAAAGGAGTTTTTGCTTTAGTTAGACCTCCCGGACACCATGCAGAAAGGGATAGAGCTATGGGATTTTGTTTATTTAACAATATCGCAATAGGAGCCTATTATGCTAAATATTATTATGGAATAAAAAGAATATTAATTGTAGATTGGGATCTTCATCACGGGAACGGCACTCAAAAATCTTTTTATTCTGATTCGGAAGTTTTATATTTTTCTGTACATCAATATCCTTATTATCCTGGAACCGGACATTATTCAGAAATTGGAAATGGTGAGGGAAAAGGATTTACAATAAATATTCCTTTACCACCCTATTGCGGAGATGAAGAATACATATATATCTTTGAGACTTTTTTGAAACCTGTTGCTTTGCAGTACAAACCCGCAATTATAATGGTTTCAGCAGGATTTGATCTCTGTGAAAATGATCCTCTTGGTTCTATGGAAGTAACTTCATCTTTCGGGATACCTATGTTAACTAAAATATTGAAAGAGATTGCAAATGAAGTTTGCGAAGGGAAAATTCTTTTTACTTTAGAGGGTGGTTATAATTTAATAAATTTACAAACAGGTGTTGCTAATTTAATTTTGACTTTTTTGGGAATAAAAGAAATTTTTCCTAAAATTCCTTTTTCAGAAAATTCTCAAAAAATAGAAAATCAAATATTAAAACCTCTAAAAGATCTTTTAAGATATCAATCTTATTGGGAAATATAAGAATTTCGGTATAATTAATTTTTAATGACTTTAAAATTAAAATATGTAATTTTTTTGGTTATTTTGATATTTATTGGATTATTGATTTATACTCAATTTTTGAAATATAAAAAGGTTCCTTCAGGAGTTTTAATTTTACATGGAAGAATTGAAGGAAGAGAAATAAATATTGCTTCTAAACTTCAAGGAAGGATCATAGAACTTTATAAAAGAGAAAGTGATGAAGTAAAGAAGGGGGAATTGTTAGCAAAACTTCGTCCTGATGAATTTTTGGCTCAATTAGAATCTGCTCAAAATGAAGTAAATTCAGCTTATCAAACTAAACTTATGGCAGAAAGTTATCTTATTAAATCTAAAGCAAAATTAGAACAAGCTAATAGAGATTTGGAAAGATATAAAATCCTTTACAAAGAGGGGGTTATCTCTCAAAGAGATTTAGAACTTGCAGAGCTTGAATATAAAGCTGCCCTTGCTGAAGTAAAAATAAATGAAGAATTTATTTCCCAGGCTAAGGCACGATATTTAGCAGCTTTACAAAAATTAAAAGAAGTAGAAATTGTGTACAAAGAGACTGAAATTTATGCACCCATGGATGGAGTAATTTTAACCAGAACAGCTGAAAAAGGAGAAGTCGTAAATCCGGGGCAGACAATATATACTATGATAAATTTACAAAATCTTTATGTTAAGGTTTATATTCCAGAGCCAGATCTTGGAAAGGTAAGATTAGGGCAGCCTGCACGGATTTATGTAGATGCGTATAAAGATAGATATTTCAATGGAACTTTAACACGAATTTATAAACAAGCTGAATTTACTCCTAAAAATATAGAAACAAAAGAAGAAAGAACAAAACTTGTTTTTGGCGCTGAAGTTTCAGTAGATAATAGAGAAGAATTACTTAAACCTGGTATGCCAGCGGATGTGGTAATAAAATTATTTCCCGATGCAGAATGGATAAAGCCTTAAATTCAGTAGTTATAAAAGTACAAAATCTTTCAAAATTTTATGGGAAAATAAGAGCAATAGAAAATATTTCTTTTGAAGTCAAAAAAGGAGAAGTTTTCGGTCTTATTGGCCCGGATGGATCTGGTAAAACTACTGTAATTCAAATTTTAGCAGGAGTTTTAGATCCATCTTCAGGAAAAGCCTATATAAATGAAATTGAAGTTACTAAGGAAGCAGAAAAAATTAAAAAAATCATTGGATATATGCCACAAGGATTGGGATTAAATCTTTATGATTCTCTTTCTGTGGAGGAGAATATACTCTTTTTTAAAGAATTAAGACAAATCTCTGAAGATATTTTTCAAAAAAATAAAGAAAAACTTTTGGAAATTACTAGATTAAAACCATTTCTTAATAGACCAGTTAAAACCCTCTCTGGAGGAATGAGACAAAAACTGGGTTTAATTTGTGCACTTCTTCATTTTCCAGATATAATTCTTCTTGATGAGCCTACTACAGGGGTTGATCCACTTTCGAGACAAGAATTATGGAAAATTATCCATACCTTCGTTCAAGAAAGAGAAATCACGGTTCTTTTAGCTACCTCTTATATGGATGAAGCTGAAAGATGTCATAGTATTGCTTTAATGCATGAAGGTAAAATAATTTTAAAAGATAGACCTGAAAATATAATTCATTTAGAAGAAGCTTTCATAGAAGCCATCTCTAAACAAAAACCAAGACCTCTTTTAAAAAATTCTTATTATATATATTCAAAAAATAAAAACAGTTTTATTTTACAATGTAAAGATGTAAGTAAATTTTTTGGAAATTTTAAAGCAGTAGATAGAATAAATTTAGAAGTTCAAAAAGGAGAAATTTTAGGTCTTCTTGGTCCAAATGGTGCAGGAAAAACCACACTTATAAAAATGATGTGTGGGCTTTTAGACATTTCAGAAGGAGAAATCTTTATTTCAGAGTATAACGTAAAAAAAGAAAAAACTAAAATGGGACATCTTATAGGGTATATGTCTCAGAAGTTTTCTCTTTATAAAGATTTGACAGTATTAGAAAATATGAAGCTTTATGCGGGATTATATGGTATAAAAATTAGTCATTTTGAAGAACTTTTAGATAAACTTAATCTTTTAGGATGGGAAAATAGACTTGTTAAAGATTTGCCTTTTGGAATAAAACAAAGGGTAGCACTTTGTTGTGCCATTTTACATAAACCACTTATTATATTTTTAGATGAACCTACTTCTGGAGTGGATCCAGTGGCAAGAAGAGCTTTTTGGGAAATAATATATAACCTCTCAAGGCAAGAAAGTAAAACCATAATCATTTCAACTCACTATATGGATGAAGCTGAGAATTGTGATAGACTCGGACTTATGAATAAAGGGAGACTTATTGCCTTAGGAACACCTGAGCAACTAAAAGAAGAGTCAGAAAAAATTTCAGGAAAATTGATCCAGATTAAGGCTTTAGATTTTAGAAAAGTATATAATATTTTACAAAAAAATTTTAAAAACCTTACTCTTTACGGAAGTAAAATATTTATAAGAACTTTTTATCCTGAAAAAGATCAACAAGAAATTGAAAAAATTCTGTTTGAGCATCATATTTTGGATTTCGAAATTTTTCAAGCAAAAATTCCTCTTCAGGAAGCTTTTGTGGATTTTATAATAAAAGAGAATGCTCAGGCTTGATATATTTAAAGGAATAATAAAAAAAGAATTTAAAGAACTAGTAAAAGATAAGCTTTACCTTATTTTTATTTTCGTAGTTCCTGTTACAGTAATGGTCCTTTTAGGATATGGATTAAATTTAGATGTAAAACATATCCCTATAGCTTTTCTTGATTACGAAAGGAGTAAATTAAGTAGAAGTTATATAGATGCTTATATTAATTCTGAATATTTTAGTATTTATACATTAGTTCAAGATTATATAGAAGCAGAAAATCTAATAAAATCTGGCAAAATAAGAGCTCTAATAGTAATTCCTTCTGATTTTTCAAGAAAACTTTACAAAAGAGAAAAAACTGAGGTCCAAATTTTTATTGATGGAACGTATCCAACTAGAGCAGAAATAATAAAAGGGTATGTTACCACCATAAATATGCTATTTAACCAAGATTTACTGAAAAATAAAAAAATTGTAAATCAAATTTTTTCTGAACCTCCTATAGAAGTAGAAATAAGAGCCTGGTATAATCCTGCTTTAGAGAGCAAAAATTTTATTATGCCTGGAATGTTAGTAACAACTCTTTGTTTTTATCCTGTATTGTTGGGATGCTTAATTATAGTAAGAGAAAAAGAATTTGGAAGCATATTCAATTATTATGTATCTCCTGCAAAACCTTGGGAAATCATTTTTGGTAAAGCTTTGCCTTACATATTTGTTTGTTTTTTAACTTATTTACTGTTATTTCTTATTAGTGTATTAATTTTTAAAGCTAAATTCATAGGAAATTTTTTTATTTTATCTTTATCCAGCATACTTTATCTTTTTTGCACTGTTGGGCTCGGGATATTTATCTCTACTATTACAAAAACTCAAATAACTGCAATGCTTTTAGCTTTTATTACTACTGTAATTCCTACTTATCTTTATTCTGGATTTCTTTATCCTGTAAGTAGTATGGAACTTAGCGGTCAGATCGTAAGTAGGTTTATTCCTGCAACTTATTTTTTAGAAGTAGTAAGAGGGATTTATTTAAAAGGATTACCTTTAACCTATTTTATAAAAAATATATTAAGTCTGTTTGTCTATGCTTCAGTAATATATGCTATTACTATTTTGAATTTTAAGAAAAAGATTTGAAATTTATGAGAGTTATCATTCTTATAAAAAAAGAATTTTTGCAACTTTTTAGAGATAAAATTTTAATTATAGTTCTAATTTATGCCTTTACAGTGGTGATTTATACTGGTGGTAAAGGAATAAGTTTAGAAGTTAAAAGATTTCCCGTAATTATTCAAGATCAAAGCAAATCCAGTTTAAGTAGAGAATTTATAAATAAAATAAGGCCTCCTTATTTTAAAATACTTGCATTTGTTGACTCAGATAAAGAAATAGTTGAATGGCTTGATAAAGGGAAAGCTTCTTTGGTTTTGGTTATTCCTCCTGATTTTGAAAGAAAAGTTAAAAAAAACAATGCAAAGATTCAAATAATAATAGATGGAACCATGTCTATGACTGCTACTATTGCTATCTCTTATTTATCTAATATTGCCTACGGTTATTCTTTAGAAATAGTAGAAGATAAATTTTATAAAAGACCTTATAAATTACCTCAAATTGAAGATAAGGTGAGGTTGCTTTTTAATCCTAATAATTTAAGTTCTTGGTTTATGAGTTTACTTGAACTTTTTAATATGATAACAATGGTATCACTTCTTCTTTCTTCAGCAGCGCTTATAAGAGAAAAAGAATATGGGACTATTGAGCAGCTTTTAATTACTCCTGTTAAAAGTTGGGAGGTTTTTTTGGCTAAAATCTTACCTACTGTGCTAACAATAAGTACTCTTTCTTTATTTAGTTTGTTTTTTATGGTAAAGGGTATATTTAAAGTGCCTGTTAAAGGAAATATATTTTTATTCTACATTGTGACATGTTTCTATATATTTACTATGTCATCTTTAGGTATAACTATTGCAACTTTTGTGAATAATTTATCTCAAGCTATGATGGTAATTCTTGTTATTTTAGTGCCTATGCTTATGATTTCAGGAGCTTGGAGTCCGCCTGAAGCAATGCATCCTGTAATAAAATGTATTAGTTTTCTCTCTCCTATGAGATATTTTTTAGATTTTGGATATGGTGTTTTATTAAAGGGTAACGGATTATATTATGTTTGGAAGGATATAATAGGTATTCTTTTAATTGGTTTTTCTCTTTTGATTATTTCAGTTTTTAGATTTCATCAAACTTTTGCAAAATAAAAGGGAAAAAGTACCAATTGAATATATTTTTCTCAATTGCTAAAAAGATTATTTAATTATAAAAGCTAAATAAGTGTGAATCAAAAGAATAAATTTTAGAGATAAAATTTTTTGGGAAAAGACCTAAAATAGCTAAGACTTTAAGAAAAGATGAATTTATATTTTGAAAAATTGTATTATATTTTAAATTAAGGCTATTGGGACCTGTGCAACAGATCCTGGTGAATCCCGCCAGGCCCGAAAGGGAGCAACGGTAGCCAGGCTCTCTGGGTGCCACAGTCTCCCAATAGCCCCTTTAAATGAAGGAAGCGTAAGGGGGCTGGTGTCCCTCCCGGGCTTCAAACCCGGTGCACCCCAAATTTAGGGGTGGGTGGGTTCAATTCCCACACGCTTCCGCTAATAACTAAAATGAAAAAAAAATTTTTTATTTTTTTTCTTTGTATTTCTTTAATTTATCCCCTTCCTTTAAGTTATGCTCTAATTAGTCTTTCTGAAGAAGAAAAAATAGGTAAAAAAGTGCTTCAAGAAATTTCTTCAAAAATTGAATTTGTTCAAGATATAGAATTAGTTGCCTATCTTAATGCTATGGGTAAATTGTTAATAGAGAAAGGATTAGATTTTTCTCCCTTCCAATTTAAATTTTTTTTAATAAAAGATGATACCTTTAATGCTTTTTCAATACCAGGAGGATATATTTTCATTAATTCTGGAATTTTTGATAGTATTGATTCAGAAGAAGAATTAGCAGCTATCATGGCCCATGAGATAGCACATAATATTTGTAGACATATTGCAAGAAGAATTGAAGATATAAAAAAAATGCAAATAACAATTACTGCAACAATTTTAGCAGCTGTTTTATTAGGTGGAGGAAAAGCTGGAGAAGCTGTTGGATTGACCTCCTCAGCCTTAGCAGAGACAAAACTTTTAGCCTATAGTAGAGCAGATGAAGAAGAAGCAGATAGAACAGGTTTTCAAATATTGACTAAAGCAGGATATAATCCATGGGGAATGGTAAGGGTCATGGAAAAATTATCTCGTCAAGGTAATTTTGCCATAGAATTAAATTACAGATATCTTCTCACACATCCTTTACCTCAGGAAAGGTTAAATTACTTAATAAATTTAGCTCAAAAATATGAAACTAATAAAAGCTTAAATTTAATAAATTCTGATCCCTATTACTTTAAGAGAATTTCAATAAAAGCTAAAATTATTTCTAAGGAATCATCTAATTTAATATTAAAATACCGTGAAGAATTAAATAAAGAAAATGACCCTTGGATTAGATATTCCTTAGCCTTAGCCCTGGCACAGGAAAGATTTTTTAAAGAAGCAATTTATGAAATGCAAATAGCTCTAAAAGAACTTCCTTTTAAACCATATTTTTTAATAGACCTTGCTGAGATATATTTTAATTCCGGAGACTATTCTCAAACTCTCAATATTCTTGAACAAGTTAAATTTACCCCAAATTTAGAAAATATGTGGGAAAAGCTTTATATTTCCAAATTACAATATATAAAGGCAAAAACCCTGCTTGAACTTTCTCAAATATTACAAGCCTATAATATTTTTGTAGATCTTGAAAAAAATGAAATGTTACAAAATGATCCCTATTTTTATTTTTATTTTGGTAGAACCTGTTCAAAAGCAAATAAAGAAGGTGAAGCTCATTTTTATTTTGGTAAATATTACGAATTAAAAGGAGATTATAAAACAGCATATTTTCATTATAAAAAAGCTCTTTCTTTTTTGTCTAAAACAGATACAATGTATAATAAAGTTAAAGAATCTTTGAGAAAAATAGAGAGTAATTAAGAGGGAGGAAAAAAATCGAATGGCTGAAAAGAATGCTTTACCAAGAATACATAAAATAAAGATAAAAAAGCCCTTTAGTATAAAATATAGAGAAAAAATAGTTTGTCCTTATTGTCAAAATAGTGAAGATTTTTATGAAATTATAGAGAATGCTACTTTTTTTATCTCCTACATTCAAAATTATGAGGGGCTTTTAGAACCTGTAGAGGAGGAAGTAGAAATCCTAGGTCCTGTAAAATTTTTTTGTGGTATCTGTAATGCAGATCTAACCCAACTTAAAAAGAAAGTATAAAATTATTTTTAAAATGCGTCCTCATTATATAATCCTTAGTTATCAAGCTTTTAAAAAACATTTTCATGAATTAAGGGAAGGAGACCTTATAGGAATAAGGCTTCCCCTTAAAAAAGAAGAAATAGGATTAATAATTGATTTAACTTATAGAAAAGTAGAAGCTTTTCCTTCTTATTTAGCTCAACTTTTATCTATTTCCAAAACTCTTCAAGCTGAGATATTAAAGGAATACATCTTACCTTATACTTTCTCAATAAGAGATAGAAATTTTTTACTTTCAGCTATAGCAGAACTTGCTGCTTTAAAAAAATTTAAAAAATTTGTTACTAAAGATGATAGAGCTAATTGTGGATTAGGAGTAAGGCTTTGGAATTCCCTAGAGGAAATTTTCAATGTTGCAGGGACTTCCATTTTGTCTTATCCTTTTGTTCTTCAACCCTTTTATGAAAATATAAAAGATGTCAGAGTTATAATATTAGGTGAGGAATATATTGAAGCCTATGAAAGAGAAAATCCTCATAATTTTAGGAAAAACTTGTTTTTAGGTGGCAAATCAAAACCTTATAAATTAAAAAAAGAAGAAGTGGAATTTTGTTTAAAAGTAATGGAAAGGGGTAAGTTTCCTTATGCTCATCTAGATTTATTATGGATCGATGGGAAAGGTCCCTATCTTTCTGAAATCAGTCTTAAAGGAGGAATTAAAGGAGCAAAAATAGATTTCAAAAAATATGACGAAATTGTAAAAAAAATCCATCAAAAATTTTATAAAAAATGGGAAGAAAAATATCAACCTGTTGTATATCTTAAAC
>Ga0105162_1001801_pt1 | contig 11896 bp, 10 predicted proteins | sample JNZ201metaG_FD_81532 | JGI IMG/M metagenome (GOLD analysis project Ga0105162, IMG submission 81532) | Hot spring microbial communities from Jinze hot spring, China to study Microbial Dark Matter (Phase II) - JNZ 20120812A | ecosystem: Environmental > Aquatic > Thermal springs > Hot (42-90C) >...
AGAAGATAATGATTCTAACAACATTATTTTTAATATCTTTTTTATTGGCTGATGAAACAATTCCTAATCAAGTAGTAGTTAAATTTAAAAAAGAATTTCACCCTTTTATTAACATCCATTCTCAAGATGGTATCTTTTATACCGGAATAAAAAATTGTGATAAATTGAATAAATATTTCTTAGTGGATAAGATTGAAGGGATAAAAGGAAGGCGAGACGAACTTTTCCTAAAATATGGTTTTGATTTGCTTTATCTTTTTCATTACAGAAAAGAGGAAGCGGTTTCTAAAGTAATAAGAGAGTATGAAAAATTGGGAATTTTTGAGTATGTTTTGCCTAATTTAATTGTGCCGATGGATAAGATTGATACTTTTGTTCCTAATGACCCAAGGTATATCTATCAATGGCATTTAAAGAAGACCGATTGTCCAAGGGCTTGGGCTATTTCGCAAGGAGATACTAATGTGGTGATTGCTATTGTGGATGATGGGATTGATTATAATCATGAAGATTTAATTGATAATATGTGGATTAATCACCCAGAAGATTGGAACCATAATGGTCGATTTGATCCTTATCCTATTCCGGGTGGCGATTTAGATGGTGTTGATAATGATGGAAATGGATTTGTTGATGATGTTATTGGTTATAATTTTGTTTCGAGTACTCCTGACCCAAATCCTGTTCCTTATAATGATGAACATGGAACCCTTTGTGCTGGAGCGGCATCAGCGATTACTAATAATGAAATTGGTGTTGCTTCTTTTGGGTTTAAATGTCGGTTAATGGCTTTAAGATGTGGTACTGGTGGCGGTATTAATATTTACCACGCAATTTCGGCAATTCAATATGCTGCCCAGAATGGTGCTTGGGCAATAAGTATGAGTTGGGGAGGTCCTAATTATTATCCGCCATTGAATGATGCCATTCAATACGCTTGGGATATGGGTTGTGTTTTAAGTGCTTCCGCTGGAAATACTTATTCTGGCGGTGCTCCGAGATATCCGGCTTGCTATCCGCGAGTTATTGCGACCGCGGCTTCTGATCCAAACGATTATCATTCAGTTTGGGGCGGTGGACAAGAGTCAAATTATGCCTGGTGGGTTGATGTTTCTGCTCCGGGAACAAATGTTCACACAACAAACCTTAATAATAGTTATGTAGGGTTTGACGGCACTTCTGCTGCTTCTCCTTGTGTTGCTGGTTTAGCAGCACTTCTAAAAGCTGCCTTTCCCCAAATTACTAATGCTGAATGTACAACAATGATTTTCTATTCTTGTGATACAATGCTTGATACTCTTTATCGTTATCGGCTATTAGGTTTTGGTCGGATTAATGCTGGCAAGGCACTTTCTATGAGGAATCGTTCTGACTTGGTTTTAAGAAGATTTAGAATTAATGATGCTGCTGGAAATAATAACGGGGTTCCCGAAAGAGGCGAGCCGGTTGGTTTAATTATTCAAGTTAGAAATTCTCCATTCTGGCAGAATGCTTCTAATGTTCGCTGTTCTTTATCAACAAGAAATCCTTATATTGAGATTACTAAACCGATTGCCACAATTTCCCAAATTCTTGCTGGCGATAGTGTTTGGTTAAGTAGTGACTCTTTTGTTTTTAGAATGAGAGAAAATGCTCCTTCGCAAGTTGTAGAATTTGAAGTAAAGATAACTGCCAACCCAATGCCTTATATTGAAACACCTTGGAAAATAAAAATCACCTGTGGTTTCCCAAGAATAATTGTTGTTGACGACGATGACAGAAAGGATTATCAAAGATTTTATTTAGGAGCGATTGATTCGATCGGTGCCTTGCGTCGTTATTGGTCAATAGATACCTTAGGCTTACCGCCTCAGGATACTTTAAATCGTTATCCGGTGGTAATTTGGTTTACCGGTTTAGATAGTATTAATTCATTAACCGAAAGTGAAAGAAATCTTTTGGCAAATTATTTAGATAACGGTGGTAATCTCTTTATTTCTGGTCAGAATATTGGTCAAAATATTGGTTCCACACCATTTTATGAAAATTATTTAAAAGCCCGTTATGTTGCTCCTAATGCCAACACTTATTGGATAGTTGGAATTTCTAATGATCCAATTGGTGGCGGTGATACGGTTGTTGCGGCCGGTGGTGGTGGTGCGAATAATGCTCGTTCTAATGATGTAATTGAACCAATCAACGGCAGTGTCGCTACCCATTTTTATAAAGACCAGCCAAATTCTTATGCCGGAATAAGATACGAAGGAAATTACCGGTTAGTATATTTTGCTTTTCCTTTTGAAGCAGTAGACTATGTGGCTACCAGATATATCCAAAGACCAGCCTTGTTAAGAAGAATTCTACTTTTCTTTGGTGAAACTTTACCTTACGGAATTGAAGAAAAAGAAGAGGTAATTACTTTTAGTTTAAAAAAGGATTTTGAAATCTATCCTAATCCGATAAAGAATCGTTTTACTCTTGCGGTAAAGACTTCTTTTAACGGTGAAATATATTTGGCAACAATTGATGGTAAAATAATTAAAAGAATTTATCAGGGCGAAATAAAAAATAAGAAAAATTTTGATATTGGTAATCTCTCACCAGGGATTTATTATCTAATTTTAAAAGAACAAGGCAAAGTTCAAAATTTGAGGTTATTGGCCATAAAATAATCTTTCTGCCAGTATCGGCGGAAGATTGGCCTTAATTATTTTATCAGCGGCTGTTTTGATATCGTAATCAATCCTTCTTATTTCGAAGATATTTGTTTTGGTATCGTAAATAGCAAAACTGGCTTGGGGATTTTGATCACGAGGTTGCCCAACACTTCCAACATTGATAATATATTGCCAATCGGAATTTAATTCAAATTTATTCTCTTTGATTATTTCAATTTTTCCATCGTTTCTTTTGGCTACCACAAAAGGAATATGGGTGTGACCAACTAAGCAGACGGGATAACTAAAAAAATTGAATTGGGGAATAATATCTTCAATGGTGAAAAGATAATACCAATCACCAGGGTCATCAGGCGAAGAATGGACAATATGAAAAGGATAAGATTTGTTTACTAATAAAAAGGCATCAAGATACCATAAAGATTCTTTAGTCAATATTTTTTGTGTCCACAAAATAGCCGCTTGGGCATAGGGATTGAAATTTTTAATAGAAGTTTTATTTAAAACCGCATAATCGTGGTTACCAGCAACGCCCACTACTCTTTCTTGTCTTAATAATTCAATACATTCATTGGGGTTAGCACCATAGCCAACAATATCGCCTAAAAAGATTATTTCATTACAGTCTTCTTTTTTTATTTCTTGTAAAACAACTTGTAAGGCTTCTAAATTACCGTGAATATCGGAAATAATACCAAATTTCATTTTTTAATATCTAAATTTTTATAAATGGCGTCCAGAACTCCGTTGATAAATCTCCGCGCATCATCATCAGAAAATTCTTTGGCTAACTCAATCGCTTCATCAATACTTACTTTTGGCGGAATATCTTCAAAATAAAGAAGTTCGCAGGTAGCAATCCTTAATATTGCTCGGTCAATATAAGAAAGACGTTGAAAATCCCAGTTGATTAAATATTTTTTTATTGTCCTATCAATCTTTTTTTTGTGTTCTTTTATTTGGGATATAAGTTTATCTAAGTATTCTAAATTTTTTTCATTCAGTTTGATTTTCTCTAAAACCTGTTTTACTACTTCATCAAGAGGAAAACCCATAAGGTCGTGGATATAAAGAATAGTTAAGGCTGCCTTTCTTGCCTTTCTTCTTAATGGTTCTTTCAAATCTTTTCTTTTAGATTTGCCATTTCAATTGCTGCTAGTGCCGCTATGAAACCTTTGTTGCCCTGTTTAGTGCCTGCCCGTTCAATCGCCTGTTCTAAACTATCAGCAGTAATAATTCCGAAAATGGTGGGAATACCAGTATCTAAGTAAATTTTGGCAATTCCTTTGGCTACTTCGTTAGCAATATATTCGGCATGGGGTGTATCACCACGGATTATTGCTCCTAAACAGATAATTGCATCGTAGGTTTTCTTTTCGGCTAATCTTTTGGCAACACCAGGAATCTCAAAAGTACCAAAGGTCCAATAGATATCGCAAGATTGGGCATTGTGTCTTTCTAAACAATCTAAAGCACCTTTTAAAAGATTTTGGGTGATAAGTTCATTAAAACGGGAAATAACAATAGCAAATTTTTTGTTTTTGGCATCTAAATAACCTTTAAATTCTTTAATTTCCATCTTGCACCTCACTTTTTAGGTCTCCTAATAAATGACCAAGTTTATCCCTTTTTGTTTCTAAATATTTTATATTCCTTTTATTTGGTTTAATAATTAAAGGTACCCTTTCAACCACTTTTAAGCCAAAACCTTCTAAGCCAATAATCTTTCTTGGATTATTGGTAAGTAATCTAATTGTGGTAACTCCTAAATCAGCAAGAATTTGGGCACCAATTCCGTAATCTCTTAAATCGGGTTCTTTGCCTAATGCCTTTGCTGATTCAACCGTATCTAAACCTAAATCCTGTAATTCATAAGATTTCAGTTTTAAAAAGAGTCCTAAACCCCTTCCTTCTTGACGCATATATAGGAGTACTCCTTGTTTTTCTTTGCTTATCATCTTTAAGGCGGTGTGGAGTTGTTCACCGCAATCACATCTTAAAGAATGAAAGACATCACCCGTTAGACATTGAGAATGGACTCTTACTAAAACATTTTCTTTTCCTGCCACATCGCCTTTAACCAATGCGATGTGTAATTGGTGTTCTAATAAATCTTCATAGAGATAAAGAGTAAAATCACCATAAGGAGTTGGTAAGGTGGTTGTTACTTTTCTTTCAACCAGTTTTTCATTTTTCTTCCGGTAGGCAATCAAATCTTTGATAGTGATTATTTTAATATTAAATCTTTTTGCCAACTTGAATAGGTCTTTTAATTTTGCCATTTTGCCATTTTCTGCCATTATTTCGCAGAGAACACCAGCCGGATAGAGACCAGCCAAACGAGCCAAATCAACACTTGCTTCGGTATGTCCTGCTCTTCTCAAAACTCCACCCTTTACTGCTTTTAAGGGAAAGACATGTCCAGGACGGGCAAAATCTTCGGGTTTTGATTTCGGATCAATTAATGCTTTGATTGTTTTTGCTCGGTCATAAGCCGAAGAACCAGTAGTGGTGCCAATTTTTACATCTACCGGAACCGCCATTGGTGTACCATATTTAGCCGGATTTTTGCTATCAATTATTAATGGTAAATCTAACTCTTTTATTCTCTCTTCTTCTAAGGCAACACAGATTAATCCCCGACCATATTTTGCCATAAAGTTTATTTTTGCGGGAGTTATCTTTTCGGCAGCGCAGATAAAATCGCCTTCGTTTTCTCTTGCTTCGTCATCAACAACAATTACCATTTTTCCTTTTTTGATATCTTTTATCGCTTCTTCAATTTGGGCAAATCTTTCTTTCATTTTCTTTTTAAAATCTTTGAAAAATCTTTAATATTAAAATCATATTTGGCCGCTATTGGCATCCTTCTGCCGATACCAAAGGCTTTGCTGGTAACTTTGAATCCAGGAGCAGCCTGCCTTCTTTTAAATTCATTTCTATCAATTTTTTTAATTACCCATTTCACATCTTTTGGGCGAAATCCCTTTTTGATAATCTCTCTGATTGAGAGTTTTTCTTCAATATAGTATTCCATTATTGGGTCTAAAATTTTGTAGGGGATAAGATCTTTTTCTGTTAGTTGATTTGGTCTCAATTCTGGTGAAGGTGGTTTTTTTAAAATCTCTTCGGGAATTATTTCTTTTTTTCGGTTGATATATTCAGCCAATTTATAGACTTTATTTTTTGGCACATCAGAAATTAAACTAATTCCTCCACTCATATCTCCATAAAGAGTACAATAACCAACCGCTAATTCACTTTTATCTCCAGTTGAAATAACAATGCTATCTTTTATTTTATTAGAAAGAGCCATTAATATATTTCCTCTGATTCTTGCTTGGATATTCTCTTCAACCACTGTTACCTTTTTCTTTTTACCCAAATATTTTTTAAGAGAATTTAAATAAGATTGGTATATATCATTAATTGGAATTTTTATCAATTTTATTCCTAAATTTTTGGCTAATTTTTTGGCATCGCTAACACTACTTTTGGAAGAAAAAGGAGAAGGCATACTCACACCTAAAACATTTTCTTTACCTAAGGCTTTGACGGCTAAACTGCAAGTGACACTCGAATCAATTCCGCCGGAAAGTCCGATTATTGCCTTTTTAAAGCCACATTTTCTCATATAATCTCTCAATCCCAAAATCAAAGCATCATGGATGTCAGCAATTTCTTCTTGGGAAGTAAAAGAAATGGTTCGATTGAATTTTGAAGTATCAACCGTTTTAATACTTTCTTTAAAGGCTGGTAAAATATCTACCAATTCTCCCTTTTCGTTTAAAACCATACTCCTTCCATCAAAAATGAGTTCATCATTTCCGCCAACTTGATTTACATAGACGATAGGAGTTTTATATTTTTTTGCCTGATATCTTAAAACTTGGTATCTAATTTTTTCTTTCCCAACATAAAAAGGAGAAGCAGAAAGATTGATAAAAATTGTGGCTCTTTTTTTAGCCAGTTCTTTTATTGGAAAAACTTCGTATTCCCTTTTTGCCCATGGTGTTCCTGCCCAAACATCGGCACAGATTGAAATTCCCAATCTCTCTCCTTTAAAAGGAAAAACTTTAACATCAGGAGATGGCTCAAAATATCTTGGTTCATCAAAAACATCAGTTTTTGGTAAGCATGATTTATGTTGAATAAAAATAATCTTACCTTGGAAAATAAAGATTGCTGAATTATAAAGCCGAGCACCTAATTTTTTTGGATTTTCTGTAATGTTGCCTAAGATAATACCAATCTTTGGATATTCTTGTGAAAGCTGCGCTACTTTTAAAGTAGTTGCTTTTGCTGCTTCAATAAATTCTTCTTTTTCTAAAAGGTCTCGGGCAGGATAGCCCGTAACAAAAAGTTCGGGAAAGATAATTAAATCGCTATTTGCCTTTTTTGCTGCTAAAAGGGATTTTTTTATTTTTGCTAAATTGCCTTTAAAATCTCCGATGGTTGGATTCAATTGGGCTAAAGTAATTTTCATTTCCTTTTTAGATAATTTAGATAATAAAATCTTTGGAAGAGTTTGCTTTTCTTTATTTTCTTCCACCATCGCTCGTTTTCTAAATACCATTTCATTGTCTTTTCTAACCCTTCTTCAAAGGTAGTCTTTGGTTGCCAGTTAAACTCTTTTTGTAATTTCGTGTAATCACAGATTAATCTCTTCACATGCCCTTTTCTATCTGATATATATTTTAACAAACTTTTTGGTTTTTTGAAATATTCTAAAATCCGAAGGGAAATTTCATTCACGCTGTATTCGAAACCACTGCCGATATTGAAAACTTCACCAAGATATTTCTCGATCGGCGCTTCTAAAAATTTTATAATCACTTCGCACAAGTCTTTTACATAAAGGTAGTCTCGGGTATTTTCACCATCACCATAAATAAATAGTGGTTTATTTTCTAATGCTTGGGTAATGAAAAAGGGGATAAGTTTTTCGGGATATTGTTTTTCGCCATAGATATTAAAAGGTCGTAAGATAATTATTGGTAGGTGATAAGTGAGATAGTAGGCATAACATAGTCTATCAGCACCCACTTTGGTTGCCGCATAAGGACTTTGGGGATTTAATGGATGGTTTTCATCAATGGGTACTTTTAAAGCCGTACCATAAACTTCGCTGGTCGAAATGTGAATAAATCTTTCGCAGGGATATTTTTTTAAGGTTTCTAATAAATTATAGGTGCCAAAAAAATCGGTCTTGACGAAGATATCGGGATCTAAAAGGGAGCGGTCAATATGGGTTTCGGCTGCCAAATGGATTATTTTGTCGACTTTTTTAAATAGTTGTTTTACCAATTTTTTGTTGTTGATATCGCCACGAATAAAGCAAAAATTCTTATTTTTTAGTAATTCTTTGATATTCTCTAAATTTCCCGCATAAGTGAGTTTATCTAATACATAAACATAGTAGTCTCTTTTTACCAGTTCTTCTGCTAAATGGCTACCAATAAATCCAGCACCACCAGTAAGTAAAATCTTTACCATTCGTAGGGTATCTCCTTTGATTTATAATCTATCCGATACTCATCAGGATTTTCGTAGTTATAAACTTCGGTTGGTATGTTTAAGAGATAGGCAGGTTCATTTCCCAGTGGTTTAAATCCGTGTAAGACGAGGGGCGGAATTTTGATAAGTAACGGATTTAGTTCGCCAATAAAGAATTCGTTTATCTCTTTGTAGGTTTTGGAATTTTCCCGATTGTCATATAAAACAACTTTTGCCATTCCTTTGATAATTGTAAAAAAATCGGTCTGGATTTTATGATAATGCCAGGCTTTCACAATACCAGGATAGGCAACGGAGATATAAACCTGACCAAATTTCATAAATAGATTATCATCTGAACGTAGGATTTCTAATACAAAGCCCCGTTCATCGGGAATTAGTCTCAATTTTTTTATTTCTACGCCTTCAATCATAGTTTTAGTCTTTCTTTTGCTTTTTTTAACTCTTCTTTGTCGGGAAATAGAACTACTTTGGCACTTCTTCTTGGTCTTTCTAACATCGCATTAAACCCTTTTTCAAATTCTTCTAAAGTGAATAAGTGGGTAATTACTGGGCTGATATCCAATTTTTTACTACTTAAAAGGTTTCTTACCCGATACCAGGTATCAAAGATTTTTCTGCCGTTTATGCCGTGAATCTGGCAGCCTTTGAAGACAATGCCATTGTTGTAATCAAAACCAAAAGGTAGGGGAGAAACCGAAGCGATTCCAAAGGCAGTCACTCTTCCGCCTCTCCTTACCATTTGAAAGCAATCTAAAATGGAATCTTCGCTACCAGTCATCTCTAAAGCAATATCAACACCATTGCCATCAGTAAGTTCTTTTACAATCTTTAATCTCTCTTCTCGGGTAGTCTTGTTTGTCCATACTTGATAATCGGCGCCCATCTTTTTGCCAATCTCCATATTGAAGTCGTATTTACCAAAATGGATAATTTTGGCAACACCAGCAACCTTGGCAACACCAATCGCAAAGAGAGATATCGGTCCATCACCAGTAATTAGCATTGTCTTTCCACAAACATCACCATCTTCGCCTAATACCGCATAGGTAGCATTACCTAATGGCTCTTGGACAGTGGCAAATTCCGGTGGAATCTCTTTGTCATTTTTCCAGCAGACAATTTCGGGAATGGCAAAATATTCAGCAAAAGCACCATCACAATCAACACCTAAAATTTTCATATGTTCGCCAACATGGAAGATCCCTAATAGGGAAGTTAAATCACCAGGATCATAGATATGGGTTTCAGCAGAGACATAATCACCAACTTTTATTCTTTTGACATTTTTGCCAACTTCAACCACTTCACCAGCAACTTCGTGACCTAATGTTTGGGGTAACCTTTTTTCGCCAATCCTTTTTTGTGACCATTCATCCCATTTGTAAATATGGACATCAGTACCACAAATGGAGGTTGCCTTTACTTTTACCAATACCCAATCATCCGGAATTTTGGGGATATCAATTTCACAAAGTTCGGCACCAAATTGGGGTTTTACTTTTCTTACGGCTTTCATTTTCATTTTTCCCTCCCAATTAAATTTAGATATTCATTCATTATTTTCACACCAGCACTGGTACCAATTCTTGAGGCACCAGCAATAATTAAATTTTTTGCCTGTAAATAGGTTCTTATACCACCTGATGCCTTGATCTTTATCTTATCTTTTGCCAGTTCTTTGAAAAGTCTAATATCTTCCAGTTCCGCTCCTTTGGGACCAAAACCGGTGGAAGTCTTTATATATTCACAACCAGCTTTAATGGCAATCTCTAAAATCTTTATCTTTTCTTCTCTCGTAAGATAGCAGGTCTCAACAATCACTTTGACACCATAGGGCTTGGCAGCTTCTACCACTCGGCTGATATCTTCTAACAGTTTGTCATATTCTTTTGATTTTAAATAGGAGATATTGATAACCATATCAATCTCTTCGGCTCCTTCTTCAATCGCCTTTTTTGTTTCTAATACTTTTATTTCGGTATCTTGATAACCAAAAGGAAAGGAGATCGGTGCGCCCAATTTCACTTGGCTATCTTTTAGTATCTCTTTGGCAAGTTTAAGATAGCAGGGTGGCAAAAAACAGGTAGCAAAATTGTATTTTATCGCTTCTTGGCAAACTTGAATTATCTCTTGTTTGGTGGCTTCCGGTCTTAAAATTGTGTGGTCAATATATTTGTTGAAATTTTTAATCTCTTCCATATTCATACTCCTTTATCAATTGGAAAATCTCTTTGAGATATAAAAGTTCTTCTTTTTTTAACTTCTCTTCAATCTCTCTTTTTAAATCATTTAGGATCTTTTGAAATTCTTCTTTCTTAACGGGTTTTTCTTCCTTTTGAAAATAAATGGTTTCGCTATTAGTATCCCGTAGTTCATATCCCAAATAATTTAAAGCATTTCTTATCTTGTCGCTGATATTATAATCTTTGTTTTCTCGGGCAATGGTTCTTGCTTTGACTAATTTTTCAATATTGTCTTTCTCTTTAAGATAAAGGGTCTCTTTCTCTTCTAATTTAAAACCTAAAAGTTTTAAAGAAGAGTAGATTGGAGAATATAAAGAATGGTCTTTGGTCTTAAAAAACTCTTCAATCATTTTGAAGATTTCACCAATCACCATTGGAGTATTTAAGTCATCAAGTAAGATATTTACAATCTTTTCGGGAACAATAAATTTTGATTCATATTTTTCTCTTTGGGCAAAGATAAAGAACTCTTTTATTCTCTGCCATTGACTTTTGGCTTCTTCTAATCTTTCAATACTAAATTCGTAAGGTGAACGGTAATGGGCTTTGAGTAAGAATAGTCGAATAACATCCGGAGGATAACTCTTTAAGGCTTCTTTTGCTAAGAAGTAGTTTTTTGTTGATTTTGCCATTTTCTCACCCTTTAATAGTAAAAGTCCATTATGGAGAAAGTATTTCACAAAGGGCTTACCGGTTGCGGCTTCTGATTGGGCAATCTCGTTTTCGTGATGGGGAAATATTAAGTCTTCACCACCAATATGAATATCAAAGGTCTCACCAAGATAATGCATTGCCATTGCCGAACATTCAATATGCCAACCTGGTCGACCACGACCAAAGGGCGCATACCAATAAGGTTCACCTTCTTTATAACTCTTCCATAAGGCAAAATCTAATGGGTTTTTCTTCTCTTCGTCAATTTCTATCCGAACACCCGATATCAGTTCGTCAATCTTTTTCTTGGATAGTTTGCCATAACCTGGAAACTTTTCAACTTCAAAGTAAACGCCCGATCTTGTTTTGTAGGCATAACCTTTTCTGAGTAATTTTTGGATAAGTTCAATCATTTCTAAGATAAATTGGCTTGCCTTCGGATAACTATTAGCCCTTTTTAGGTTCATTAAATCACTAACAGAGAAATATTCGTCAATATACCGCTGACCAATATCCCGCCAATCAACTTTCTCTTCCTTTGCCTTTTGGATAATCTTATCATCAATATCGGTAAAATTCTGAATATAAATAACTTGATAACCTAAAAACTCCAAAAACCTTCTCAAAACATCAGCAAAAACAAAAGTCCTTAAATGTCCTAAATGGGGCGAATCCTGGACAGTCATTCCGCAGGTATAAATTCTTACCTGATTTTCTATTAAGGGTTTAAACCTTTCCTTTTCTCGGGTTAAAGTATTAAAAAGATACATAATATTTAATTTTAAAAGAAAATAAATTAATGTCAAAAATCAATAATCTTGA
>Ga0105162_1001804_pt1 | contig 11881 bp, 11 predicted proteins | sample JNZ201metaG_FD_81532 | JGI IMG/M metagenome (GOLD analysis project Ga0105162, IMG submission 81532) | Hot spring microbial communities from Jinze hot spring, China to study Microbial Dark Matter (Phase II) - JNZ 20120812A | ecosystem: Environmental > Aquatic > Thermal springs > Hot (42-90C) >...
ATTCACCAGTCAGAATATTTTTTAATCTGTTTTTATCATGCCAACCCTTTATATATCCTTCCTTAGATAATTTTTAGAGAATCTGTGTACTAAAGAGCTTTGAGGGTTTTGAATGGTGCCTAAGTGCAGGAGATGCCGTGTAAACGGGGCTGAAGTTTACTTAGCCCATTCAAACCTGAGCTTATGCCCAGACTGTTTTATGCTCCTAACGGAGAGAAGAGTGAGACATACAATTGAAGCATATAAGATGATCTCCAGAGATGATAAAATTGGGGTTGCGGTTTCCGGCGGGAAGGATAGCTCAAGCCTAGCATATATATTAAATAGCCTCTATAATAAACTGGATATGATTCTAATATACATTGATCTAGGTATGCCAGAATATTCCAAGCACTGTCTAGAAAAGGTTGAAGATCTTACTAAGATGCTTGGAAGGGAACTCGTTGTTTATAGTTTAGAAAAGGAAATGGGATTCACGATAATGAACCTTAAAAGCACAATTTATGGCAGAAAACCGTGCTCCGCATGTGGAGCGATAAAGCGTTATCTATTTAATAAAATAGCATTTGATCTGGGATTAACGAAGATAGCTACTGGACATAACTTAGATGATACTGCTGAAGCCCTATTCAACTTTTACATTGAGGGGAACGTCAAGTCCCTCGTGAGACTTAAGCCATACCTGCCTAAAACACACCCAAAGATAGTGCCAAAGATAAAACCCCTAATAGGCTTAACTGATATGGAGTGTCTCTTTTACGCCGAGTATAGAAGACTGCCAATAAGAACCCTAGAATGCCAGTTCTCCAGAGGCTCTAGATCAGTTAGGCGAAAAGAATTATTGAATATGATAGTGGAGAAAATACCAAATTTCAAGCATACCTTCATAAACTCTCACTATAAGAGGATTCTACCACTACTGGAGCAGGCTCTTAAGGATCAAGGGGAGACAGAAATATATGATTGCCCAGCCTGTGGGATGCCAACATCATTGAGGGGGGCTCCATGCCACTTCTGTAAAATAGTTAGCCTAGCTAAGAGAGGAGAGATGAAACGGATAAAGTTGGAGGGCCCCCAATGAATTAAAGTGATTATTTTTTGAGTCTCTCCGCCTCACTTAACCTATTGTGGAAGCAGGTTTCTTCGCCTAGATGGCATGCTGGCCCCCTTGGTCTAACAACATATAGTATTGCATCTGAATCACAGTCAACAAGTATATCCACAACTTCTTGAACGTTCCCGGAGGTCTCCCCTTTCATCATAACCCTTCCATGAGACCGCCTATAGTAATGCGCGTAACCGGTCTCAATAGTCTTTTGGATGGCTTCCTTATTCACGTAAGCCAGCGTTAAAACTCTCCCAGCGCTCTCATCCTGAACAACAACTGGAAGTATTCCTCCGCCCTTCTCAAAATCCAGCTCATCTATGCTTATGTTCTTCAGAACCCTCATAACCTAACAGGCACACCCCTCTCGCGGAGATACCGTTTAATGACTGGTATTGGATATTTGCTGTAATGGAAGACTGAGGCGGCTAGAGCTGCATCAGCCCTCCCAGCAGTAAATGCCTCTAGAAAATGCTCGGGTTTACCAGCCCCACCGCTCGCGATGACGGGTATGTTGACGCGCTCAGAAATGCTTCTAGTTAATTCAATGTCATAGCCGAACTCTGTTCCATCCCTATCCATTGATGTAAGCAGTATCTCTCCAGCGCCCAATCTTTCTCCTCTCATAGCCCAATCAATGGCGTCTATGCCAGTTGGCTTCCGCCCGCCATAGATATAAACCTCAAACCAGCATGGCCCCTCAGAAGTATCAACGACATTTCTATCTGACCTCCGCTCATATCTTCTCTTCGCATCTATTGCTAGGACCACGCATTGCGATCCAAATGTCTCCGCGAGCTCTTTAATGAACTCTGGTCTCTCAACGGCCGCCGTGTTAACTGAGATCTTGTCGGCGCCATTAGATAGGACTGTATAGGCATCTTCAAGGCTCCTTATTCCGCCGCCAACGGTAAATGGTATATTTATCTCTGAGGCAACGGCCCTTACAACATCCTTTAAAATTTTTCTCTTCTCAGCCGACGCGGTTATATCAAGGAAGACCATCTCATCAGCCCCATCATCACGGTATCTCCTAGCCATCTCAACGGGGTCTCCGGCATCCCTCAAGCCAACAAAATTTATACCCTTAACAACCCTCCCATGATCAACGTCTAGACACGGTATTATACGCTTAACCAAAACCATTTCAGGGCACCACAAGATAGTACTTCATTTAGAGGAAACTTTTAAAGCTTCCTTTAGGCTGAAGCAGCCCTCATAGAGCGCCCTACCCACGATGACCCCGTAAAGGCCGAGGTTCTTCAGTAACATTAAGTCTTCTAGGCTTCTAACTCCACCGGATGCTATTATATTGGCGCCAAGATCCAGAATTTTAGAGAGGTTCTCAACGTCCGTTCCAGTGAGCAAGCCATCACGCTGAATTGATGTTACCAAGAGAAATTTTACGCCCATATCCACAAATTTTTTCGCAGCCCTCCTAAGATCAATACCCGTCTGTTCCCTCCAGCCATCTGTCATAACCCTTCCCTCCACGTGATCCAGGGCGACAACAATCCTACTATAGCCGAGCTCCTTCAGGAGGGTTTCAAAAGTTTCTGGGCTTTTGAAGGCTAATGATCCGATCACGACCCTACTGGCCCCAAGATCAATTAGTTGGCGCGCCCGATGAACATTTCTTACTCCACCGCCAACCTGAACAGGAATTTTCAGGGCCCGGATAATATCGCCTATAACACTGATGTTATCACCCCTTCCAAGGGCAGAATCCAAGTCAACTATGTGGATTAGCTGCGCACCCTCCGACTCCCACATCTTGGCGATCGCTACCGGGTCGCCGAGGCGATCATAGAATAATATGTGTTTGGGATCCCGCCTCGACAGCCTAACGACTCTGCCACCCATTAAATCAACTGATGGTATAACGAGCAAGAATAATCACCTAAGCTAATGCTTGATTATCTTCACGAAATTTCTTATAATTTGCTCGCCCGGCTTCTCCGACTTCTCCGGGTGGAACTGAACTCCGAAAATGTTTCCGCTGAAGATGACTGATGGAAAATTTACACCATATTCTGTTTCCGCGGCAACTATATCTTTATTCTCTGGAGAAACATAATAGCTATGGGCGAAGTAAAAGTAGTCTTTCTCGTCTATTCCGTCCAGAATCGGGGTCTGCTTAATTATCTTAAGGTTGTTCCAACCCATGTGGGGAACCTTGACAAATCTAGGGAGCCTAACAACCCGACCAGAAAATATGCCCAACCCCTCTCCAAAGCCTTCATCACTCCCCCAAAAAAGAACCTGCACGCCAAGACATATCCCAAGAACTGGAACCTGATCATCGAAGATAAGATTTAAGAGAACATCTTTAATCTTTCTGATCTTCTCGGAGCCAGCCATAAAGTTTCCAACTCCAGGTAGATCTATCCCACTAGATTTTTTCAGATTATTAGCGTCAAAGCATATTTTTACCTCTCAGCCGATCCTTTCAAGGTAACGCTTCACGCTAAAGAGGTTTCCAATGCCATAATCTACTATTGTAATCATTACAGGGCACCCTTTGAGCTCGGTATGCCATCTCTCTCAACATCAATTGATACTGCCTGTCTAAGGGATAGGGCGAGGGCCTTGAAGGCCGCCTCAACCTTATGGTGGTCATTTAATCCATACTGAACCCAGACATGCATATTTGCTCTGAGGGAGTTCGCCAGGGTTTCTAGGAAGTGATATATATCCTCGCACCGCATATCCTCGACATTCCTCCCCTCAAGCTTAAGATCTATCTTTGGGTAGGGCCTATTGGAGAGATCGATTGCTGCGAAGGCTAATGAGCAGTCCATTGGGACTATAGCGTATCCAAATCTCCTTATGCCGGCATGGTCTCCGAGAGCCCTCTTCAATGCCTCGCCTAAGCACATGGCTACATCCTCAATAATGTGGTGGCTTAGGTCGCCCCTAGCCTCAACGTATAAATCTATTAGACTATGGGTTGCCAGAGACCTGAGCATGTGATCTAAAAATGATATGCCAGTATTAACGCTCGCGGAGCCAGATCCATCCAGCCTAACGCTAACTTTAACCTCGGTCTCGGCGGTTCTCCTATAATAATCTGCCTCCCTCAAACTCTCATTCTCCTGACGGCCTCAATTATGAATGGTATTTCATTAGCGGATGGAGAAATAATATCACAGCCAAATTTAAGGAATTCCCCCAGAGCTTTATCCCGCGCGCCCGTGTACATATATACTCCGGCAAATATAAACCTTGGATCCAACTTATTAGCCCTATCAACTGTTAGGGCGTCCTCCATCGAGTCGCCTACATAAAGAGCCATTCTGAAGGGCTCTAGACCCCATGCTGACTTAAACAGCGGGTATGGATTGGGCTTTCTGAGACCAACCTTTAATAAACCCCTATTCAGGTATTCGCCCTCAATCTTCTCTATATCATCTAAGAAGACCAGCGCCTTTTGGTTAAAGAGGTCTAGAAGGAAACCAAGAACATATTTTGCGGGAGCAAATCTGCTTCCTGAAACTATCCCAAACCTAGCCCCGCTAATAAGCGTGGATAGCCTGCTGAAAGTCTCGGGATTAATTATGATCTTACTGTTATTTATTGTTCCAAGACCATAGAAGAACCTCGGCTCAATACCATACATTTTCCTAAAAAGTTCCGCCCCGCAAAAAATCTCCTCAAACACCGTCGTAATAACGCTCTCGCCAACCCGCTTTGAACCATAGAGGAAATCCTTTAAGAGAAAATAGATTTCCTTAGGAGTATTTTTTGAGGAGAAGATCGCCCTATCAACCGAGTTTACTCCAGTCTCATCAAGCATTAGAGTGAATTTTTTAAGATTCTCAGATAAAATTTTGACGTCAAAATTTATGTTTTCTCCATATGTTTTCTCTTTTATCGTCTTGATACGTTCAGCGACACCTTTTTCATGCCTGAGAAGCCCCACCATCTCAGTAAGCTCTCTTAGAAACTTTATTGGCATCTCACATAGCAGGAACATGAGTATGCCATAAGCTATGTCACAATCATCGTTAAATCCCCCGCTTCTCCTAAAAAGAAATATTATTTCATCAGAGACCAATTCCTCTGGGATGAGGTGGCCCGTAAGCGCCTCAAATATCCATTTAACAGTTTTTGATATCGCTTTATCGTAGGTTTCCCTCACATCTATTAGGACGCCGTCGCAATCGAATATTACCGCGTCTATTCTCTTAATATCCTTTAGCTTACTTTCCTTAACATAGGCATCGCCGAGATCGAATCCTATCCTAATATACTCTTTAGGCGCCTCCATGCATAACCTCCCTAAGCTCCTTGATGAAGCGCTCCATCATATGGCTTGGGGCAACAGTAACCCTTAAACAATTATTGAAGCTCAGCACCTGACCAATATTCCTTATAATGACACCCTTCTCCAAGAGATTCTTGTATACGGCTAAGGAATCTCTATCCACCTGAAATAGCACAAAATTTGTTTCGGAGGGGAATGCCCTCACGCCCACAATATTGTTGAGCGCGGTTATGAGATTAGCTCTCTCCCGCCTAATAGCGCTAATCGTTTCTACTATTTCATCCCATCGTTCAAGCATCTTAGCCGCCGCCTTAAGCGCTACCGTCGAGACGGAGTATGGCATCTGAAATCTCTCCTCAATAACCCTGGCGAGCCTCCTATTGGCCACGGCATAGCCAACCCTCAAGCCCGCTAAGCCAAATGTCTTAGAAAATGTTCTGAAAACTATTAGATTGCTAAGATCCAGCGCGGCGTCGGCCAATGTTGCGCCGGCAAAGTCGGCGTAAGTTTCATCTACCGCCACAGGCCCATCAAATCTTCCGGCCAGATCCAGTATATCCTCTCGCCTAAGCTGGTTAGCCGTGGGATTATTTGGTGAGCATAAGAAAATGATTCTTAATCTTGAAGTAGCCGCGGACAACATCGAATTAACGTCTAGGGAGAAGTCGTCTTTTAGCGGTATTCTCCTATAGTCGGCTCCCTGAATCCTAACGCAGCGCTCATAAATAGAGAAGGTTGGCTCTATTGACAGCGCCTCATCTCCATCCCTAAGAAAGATCCTTGAAACAAGGTCTATCAGCTGATCGCTCCCAGCCCCAATCACTATACATTCCTCTGGAACACCGATGAAATTGCTTATAGCCTTCTTCAGGAAACCATATTCATCTCGGGGGTATATTCTCGGATCAGCCTCCTCGATAACCTGCCTTAAAACATCCTTTAGAAGGTCGAGTGGCACAAAAAAGTTCTCATTTGAGTTAAGCTTAAGTATTTCATCGGGCTTTCTCCTAAGTTTTAAGGCTAAACCCTCAATTGTTTCTCCAACATCATATATGCTTAGGCTCCGAGCCTCGCCAATAGTCTCCTCAATAATCTTTTTTCCAGTCAACCCTTAACCCTCTCGCCTATAGCTAATGCATGATTTACTAGGCCCTCGCTCTCAGCCATGGTTATAGCGCTCTCCGATAATTTTCTCAAAGCCTCCTGGGGGCACTCGGCAATAACAGTAAATTTAATGAAGTTTAGGACTGAGAGGGGCTGATAAACGTGGCCGTATCCACCTGTTGGGATCACATGGTTTGTTCCTAAGCAGTAATCGCTTATGGGTGCTGGCGACGAGCCGCCGATCAATATTAGCCCAGCAGAATAAACTTCCATGGATAATCTATGAGCATCCTCAGCGATTATTTCCAGGTGCTCCGGAGCAAAATTGTTTATGAATTTTATGGCCTCGTTCATGTCATCTGCAGTCAGCAATAATATATCTCCGTTCAGCCGGGCATCTTTAACCAAGCATTTTATATTCTCATACACACACTCAGCCAATCTTGATGACGCGGTAACTAGAATGGCTATGCTTCCGGGACCATGCTCCATCTGGGATGCTAGGTCTAATGCAACATGATATGGATTGGCGGTCTCATCCGCTAAAACCATTATCTCGCTTGGACCAGCTGGATGATCAATTGGAACATCCCGGGAAACCAGCAGTTTGGCGGCCATAACATACTGATTTCCTGGCCCAACAATCTTTTTAACTGGTTTGATGCTCTCTGTTCCATAAGCCATTGCGGCTATGGCTTGTGCCCCTCCAACTCTGTAGACTTCATTTACACCGCATATGTCGGCTGCCACAAGGGTTAAAGGGTGAACCCCACCGTTTTTTGATGGGGGGGTGCAAACAATAACCCTTGATACGCCTGCAACCTTTGCTGGGATAACTGCCATCATGAGTGTGCTTGGGTATGGAAATCTTCCTCCCGGCACATAGCAGCCTATGCTCTCAATAGGCTTTGGTCTCCAGCACACCTTAACGCCTAGTTCATCAGTATACTCGAAATTCATTTTAGAGAGGAGATTCCTCTCAACATCATATATTCTCTTTTTAGCGGTCTCAAGCGCCGATATCTGCTTCTCGCTAACCATGCCATAAGCTTCCATGATCTCTTTTGGGTTAACCCTAAGCCTATCAGCATTCAATTTGACTCCATCAAATTTTTCGGTGAGCTCTATTAGGGCTTGGTCACCCCGCTCCCTAACGTTTTTGATTATCCCCTCAATATAGCTCAGTAATTCATTGTTTAGGATCCTCTTTCTTGGCCACCTATTCCTCAGGAGAATCTCCTGCATCTCGTTAAGCCTCATTATCTTCGCTGGCAACTTTAGATCTCTCCAGTCTTCTCTTCATTCATGGATATCTCCTCTAATGGGAGAACCTGCCTAGGCTCATAGACAACCAATCCTTGGGCGAGTCTCCTTAATGTTGGGAGAATTTCTAGGAACTGGTTTTTATCTATCACTGTATTTACGGAGTACCAGTTTTCGTCTGCTAGGGGCGCTATCGTCGGCTTTTTGAGGGCTGGAAGCTTCTCTAGAAGCTGTGGGAGATTATCCTTGTGTACGTTAACGAATATGTGCAGTTTCTTTTTGCCGTCAATTGCACCCTTTAGGAGGGTTAGGACGTCATATATTTTCTCACGCTTCTCCGGATCCTTGAGGGAACCCCTATTCGCTATCAGCATCGCTGAGGACTCCATTATAACTTCAACCGGCTTTAAATTGTTCCGCTCAAGAGACTCGCCGGTCTCCATCACGTCGATTATTGCGTCTGCCTCCTCCGGGGGCTTGGCCTCGGTTGCCCCGAAGGAGAGATACAATGCAACCCTGTAGTTCTCACCTTTCCTCCACCATGGTGTAACCATCAATGGCTCCTTATCGCCATAAAGCCTTCTATAAGCTGGATCATTCATTAGATACTCGGCTGAAACATTAAGGTACTCCGTTGATATCCTTAGAATTCTGTCTTCCCGGCTGAACTTCTCAAGTAGGCTTGAGAGATCCTTCACGTCGGTCCAGACTTTTGGAACTGCCAGGACGAGCTTAACCCCACCGTACTCAAGGTTTAATAGGACCTCCACGTCTACGCGCGCCTCTCTTATCCAGTCTATCCCGGTTATGCCTATGTCATGAAGCCCATCTGCGACGAGCATTGGTATCTCCTGTGGCCTGAGGATCTTCAGCTCTATCTTCGGGTCGTTTATTGAGGGTCTATATGAGCGGTCTGCGCCCGATATAACGTAGCCAGCCCTCTCCAGCAGCTTGAAGGCGCCGTCGGCAAGGTGTCCCTTTGGTATAGCAAAACTAATCTTGCTCATAATAGGTCACCATCATTTCCATCATCTTATCTGTTAATATGTGCCAAAAATTATGCATAGACAATAATGTCTTTCTGAGGGAAGAGAATACGCTAATAAAAGTGAATACGTTCACCTGACAATCCTTGCACCACAAGTAAAGATGTAAACAATGGCTTTCTATATAAATTTTATCCCTTAAACCTTAAACTTTGAACTTTAGACTTTTGTTTCAGAAACTACCTCTCCCTCTAGGGAGAATTATTTTATATTACTCTGCCAGCCGGGGGTCTAGATTTTATGCTTATAAAATTTCAGCCGTTGAAGTTGATTTAGCTATAAGCCCTTAGGTTCGACTATGTCGCCCGTGGCCTTTAGAACCCATATGCACTCTTTTTCGGCTCTCTCGGTTAGGTCTGGCATGGCTAGGCTTGTGTAAACGACCCTAAGTATTTTTGGTCTCAGCCTGTCTTGGTATAGGTTTCTAAGCGTATCTGGTTTGCTGTTTAGTTCGTCTATGATGTTTTGGTATGCTCTAACGGGTGCCTCACCTATAACGCATAATCCTTCTGTAGCCCCGTGGATGCTCAGATTTAGCTCTGGTAGGGTTTGGGTGTTATTTTAATATTATAGCATAATTTAATGATCCGAAAACTCTCTGAGAAAAATTTCAATAAAATAAAAAATAGGGAGTGGTGTTATGTTGCTTTATGCCATTATGGTAATGTATCCCAGAAGCTTCTGTCTGCTGTTTTCTGTGCGGTTTTCGGATCAGCTGGGCCCGGATATACGCCTTCGGGTAGCGGTAATGTGTCACCTGAACTATTGAATTCTTCAAGGGCCTTAGCAACGCTTAGAATCAAGGTTCTATTGTCACTAGCGAAGGCTTCTTTCCCTTTAGCGACGAGACTTGCTCCTGTGCCTAGGTCATCGTCTCCGAAGGCTTGGACATTGAGTATAGCCGCAACCAATTGCTGAAGCAGTTGCATCCTGGCCTGATCAAGCAAACTCCTCCTAGTCTTACCATCAGATTTATATGGGATGCTCGACCAGAAGGCGCCAAAGAGACTACCTGTATTATTGATTTCTTTTGAACCTATAGTTTTATTTTCTATGCCCTGCCAAGTGCTCCACGTGAAATTATAATGGGTTGCCCAGAAACCTTGAGTTCTCGTGATAATCTTAGTGTTGCCAAAGTTATTTCCTTCACTAATCTCTCCAGATCGCAGAGTGACAGTTAATTCTTTAGAAGTTGTACTTCTCCAATATTTTTCCAGAACCTCCACAATAGTGTAGTTTCCAGCATCCAGCCCATCAAAGCAGTAGTATCCATTTTCATCTGTGGTTGTCTCAATACATGTGCCATTTTCATAGTAGAGCCGTATCTTAATGCCTTTAACACCGGGTTCGCCATCATCCCATACACCATTCACGTTGGCGTCATAGAATTTGTATCCGCATATCTTAGCAACCAAGTCTACTGAGGCGGTCGCATTAGCCGAGACAACTAGGCCTAAGGCATCCTCACCCTCTACAGTAACCGTGTTCACTAGCGGATCTGGATCTCCAACTTTAACAGTATATGTTAGCGTAAAGATTTCGCCTTCGCCTACACCTAGTTCCTCGATGGTCAGCGGTTCTTCCAATAATAATGTATCTGTGACGTTCACGTTGTATAGTGGGCAGTCGCCGATGTTAGTCACATTAATGGTGTATTCGATTACGTTCCCGGCGTAAGCCCTAGTAACATTAGCAACCTTAGTAACGTTTATGGCTGGATGGAGAATGTCAACAGTCCATGAAGCGCTGTCAGAAACCTCCTTGCCTAGTGGGTCTACTCCTGTGGCGTTAGCCGTGTTCACTGTTGGGTCATCTGAAGGCTGAATGGTGACTATCTCTTCATATTTTTCGCCTGGCTTAAGCGTTCCAGACCATTTTATGCCGAGTAGTTCATCCTCAAGAGCGACGCCAAGATCGCAGTCACCTGTGTTAACAACCGTAACATTATATTCAACCCAGTCTCCCTCATGAATCATGGTCGCATTAGCCGTCTTAATAACATCTATGCTCGGATGGAGAACATCAACAGTCCATGTATCCCATGCTGATACGCCTTGATCGCAGTATACTGTTGCATTATTTATCAGCGGGTCCGGATCAGTACCCTTAACAGTATAGTCATAGTGGACTAGAATCCAATGGTTCAGATCTAATGCGTCAGTAACATCGATTGTTCCAGTAACATTATCATCTATGCGTATGTTGGTTAACTGGACGTTCCCAGTATTAGTCACATTATAATAATATCTTATTGTGTCGCCGACATGAGCCATGGTTGTATTAGCGGTCTTCCAGATATTTATGGAAGGATACTCTTGTGGCGGCGCGGCTGGTTTAACTTTAACTGTAACTGGAACATCCCTATGTCCTTGACTTATACTTGTGGAAGGATCCGATGTTATACTATGTATGTGTACATGAACCTTTGATCCTGGATAGTTGTGCGCGCCTTCAGCGATATGCGCCTCGAAATAAAGTGTGCAATTGTCACCCTTATTAATCGTGAAATTCCAGCTGAATTGGAGCTGCTGTATACCGCTCTCCCACTCATTGGGTGATGGACCAGCGATGGATGGAGCCACGTGATCACCATTTCTCCACATCATGAAATTTCTGGTGTCATTTAATGCGTAATAGGAACCATCATAGTAGTCAAGGTGAACCGTCACATTTAGGTTGTAAGATCCCTCTTCATCGCTTGTAATCTCTATTTTGAATGGAATCCAGTCACCCTCATAATATCCTTTAACATCACCATGAGTCCACTCCGGTGTAGGGGTAAGAGTATAACCCCACAGCTTTGGAGTTATTGCTCCAGCCCTAACGGGTACCGAGAATGCTGCCAGCATTGATGCTGCCAAGACCGATACTATCAATAGCCCAATAAACTTGCTCCTCATATTTTTAATTTTTCCTCCCTCTTTCATTTATTTTTCCAACTGGTTTGAGACCTCCTTTTAGCCCTCTTCTGTCTTTTTGAGCTTCTCTTTTTCATGCTTGATCTTCTCTAGGCAGGCTTCCCGGACGAAGGCTGAGCGGCTAGGCCAGTAGCCGAGCTCCTCGATTAGGCGGTCGATCTCCCCAAGTATATTGATG
>Ga0105162_1001805_pt1 | contig 11872 bp, 12 predicted proteins | sample JNZ201metaG_FD_81532 | JGI IMG/M metagenome (GOLD analysis project Ga0105162, IMG submission 81532) | Hot spring microbial communities from Jinze hot spring, China to study Microbial Dark Matter (Phase II) - JNZ 20120812A | ecosystem: Environmental > Aquatic > Thermal springs > Hot (42-90C) >...
ATATCAGCCTCCCAACAAGGGACTTTCTCTCTAATCGACTCGGCTTTTCCACCAATTGTAAGGGGATCCTTAGCGACTATTTTTGTCATCTCAATATATTCTTGCTTAATGGCATCAAATTTTTTTACTATTTCAAACCTAACAATGCTTGAAATCATTGAGAAAAGCATCTTTTCTGCTTCACTTGGCGAGAGATTAGTTAGACAATAAGGAAGATGCCCTGACTCATCATATATTTGTACTACACGCCTGATTTTCGGGTCGTACATTTTTAGATATGCCTTACCTTTCGACCCATCGTAACCACACGATATCAGAAACAGTAAGTTACTTGAATCATTCTTGATTTCATCATCGAGCCTGAGCTGCATAATCAACTATGAGAATACACGTCAGAACTCTCTATAAACCTTTACTGAGTCAAACTCGCATTTTTTCAGCAACATTAATACATAGATAAGTTATATACATCTCGTTATGTATCAAAAATAGAAATAATGAGAAAAAAATTATTGATTGCGACGATAGCTGCAGTTGGGCTCGCTTCTAGGCTATCAATAGCTCCTTTCACTGGCCATGCTTGGGACATGTATGTCTGGCTTAAAAGCGGCGAACTATTCCTTCATGAGAATTACAATATTTATATGGTATCGGACATCACAGGTTTTCCCTGGGGTTTCTATGCATATCCACCAATATGGCTCTATTGGCTCGCAATCACTCAATTCATAAAAATTAAACTGGGGCTGAATATTTCTCAACAGGTAGTCCTTATTAAGCTTCCCATTATAATCTCGGACATAATTATTGGATTATTGCTTTACAAGTTAGGTAAAAAATATGATCTTGATGAGAAGACCTGCATTGTACTTGCCGCTTCGTTTATTCTTAATCCACTTGTAGTGTTTATCTCATCTGTTTGGGGAATGTTTGACTCTATTGCTACATTGTTTGTAATGTTATCAATATTATTATTGTCGAGAAGGCAGGAATACCTGTCACTGTTATCATTAGGTATTGGAACTGCTATCAAGATTTATCCGGCTTTATTCTATCCAGCATTAATGGTATATCTGTATAAAAATAAAAAATCTCTAAAGAAGTTATTAATTACGGGGAACTTACTCTTCTTCTCCCCATTATTAATATCCTCTATTCCGTACTTATCATCATTAAATGAATATATCTCTAAGATGGTTTTTCACATATCAAATATTGGTCAATTTAATATCTGGACCCTACTATCACCACTTATAAGCACAGAATTAATATCAATAATAAGCATGTCATTATTGTTTTGCTTTTATGTAAATTTTCTTTTAAAGCATCTAAAAAATTTTTCAAGTAGAGGATCCCACATAAGAATGTTTACGGCGATTCTGGTAATTTTCCTTGCCACGTCCTTGAAGGTCAATGTACAGTATACGGTATGGTTAATTCCACTTCTTCTGTTAGATATTGCTATAAGTGAGAATAGAAGATTTGATGATGTTGTATCACTAGTAATCATAAATGCTGCAGGAATTGTTTTTGTTGTCGCATTTGGACAATTAATAAGTTTTGATATTAATTCCTTAGGACGGGTAAACATTCTTGCAGTATCTGAAAACTTCATCTTTGGCGGGATTATTCTTTTATCCGCAGCTGTGGCTGGATGGAGGTTTATATTAATGATGTTCAATTACCTTGAATTCTTTCGAATAAAAAAAATTATGATTGGAAAAGTAGGCCTCTCTTTGATACTAATTGTCTTGATTCTTTCTCTCTCATTATTTCCATCCCCAGCTGGTATCGAACTGCCTCAAAGCCAAATCAGGATAGCTGTTCCAGAAAGTGTACACTCAATATTTACAAATGGTAAGACAAGCATCAATAATGATGATCTTGACAGGATTGCTAGACCGAATATAATGGTCCTATCTTTTTCACTTGATTTCTTTAACCTATACGATGGATACCAAAGCGACTCATCTTTAAATAAGTATATGAAATTTAGAATAGATGCATCAGACCTTACTGCTGGAAAATTGCGTGAAATTATAACAAATCTTAAAAATGAAAGAATTAAAGTTCTTGTCGGTGTCTTTGTCTCGCCTCAGCAGAAATATATTAGCTATGGTATTCATGGATATTCGTCAAATTGGCTCCTTAGTAATTATCCGGAGATTCTAAAAAATGGAAAAGTAAATTTCGATGAATACATAATTATTAATAACGAAAAAACGCAATATAGTTATTATCTCGCAAAAAAGATAAGCAGAGTAGTCAATGACTTCAATTTTGACGGTGTGTATATTCTGACTGAGCCAGACGGCATAAAAACAGTTAATGATGTGGAATCCATTTTAGGACTATTAATCAATGTTAGACGGGAGATAAGTAGGGATAAAATCTTGATTGTTGACCGGGTTGATCCATTCTTATCTATAGACTTATTGAGAATTATTTTGAACCACACTGACTATGTTGTCCTCCATACATCTCCCTGGATCGATGGAATGCTCTATGGGGCGAGGGCTAATAGAACTGTTGAAACATATCGACAATGCATCCGACATATTAAAAGCGAACTTAAGAATAATGAATGGCATAAACTACTCTTTTCGATTTATACATTAGATATGGCTAGAGGTTGGTTAACACCAGCACTTGCAGTGCAACTTGAAGTGGATTCGTACAGTAGCTTACTTGATAATGGATATGCAATTTACTATGTTTCCAATTATTTACCTTATAGACTTAAACTTAGACAGCAGGTTGAGTCTTTTTCATAAATAAGGGCAGAGAGAACATAAGGAAAACAAATGAAATTATTAGCGTTGTTATATGTGTAGCTAATCTCCACGCAACTACCGCGGCTCCGGCCCACTCTCCTTTTAAGGAATGAATGTATAGAGAGATTCCTAACTCGGTTGTTCCTGAACCTCCTAGTGTGATGGGTAATACTCCTAATGCTACTCCCGAGTATGCAGCCAGTAGGGATTCGAAAAATTCAAGCCTCACTCCACCCGCATCATAGATAATAAGTACGGTTAGTCCATAGATAATTGAGAGGACCATCGTCAAAAATACGTTCAAAAGAATCACGTATTTATTGAGTGACGAGTGATAAAGTCTAAGGGATGAAGAAAAAGAGCTGTATGTTTCTTTTAGCCAATTTATCATTTTTCCAAGGAGGGATGAACGTCCTACTTTATCATGAAAATACTCGAAGGTGTGCGAGAATGTTCTGCCAGTCAGTCCTGTATAGAAGATGAACAAATAAAAGAACAGTATGGGAAGAGTTATCATTAATAATATGGACCCAAGAGTTATGTCGCCAATCATTAATATAATATATAATGCAGCAATTATCGTAATTGAAGTTCCCATGAAGACGTCGTAGAATGTTTCAGAATAAGAAATCCATAACGCTTTTCCGCTATCCAATCCACGCATTATGAGATAACCCGCACGGACTAACTCATCCCCTATGTAGGATAAAGAGGTTGCTGCTACGAACTCGCTTCCAATCCTAACAAGAATGCACTCACGAATCTTAGGATTAAAATTAACATGTGAGCCCTTAATAAAAGTGTAAAACCTCAGTCCCTGGATCAAGAGCCTAATAATTATTAATGACGAAGTAAGCATTATCGGAGCAATCCCTATCTTTATTACATCTTCTAGATTTACCATCAGAAACGTGAAGTAGATCCATGGAGATGCTAATCCTAGGAGCACCCCAATTATCAGTAATCTCCAGGGAATTCTTTGAGTACCGGACTCTACGATCCTAGGCATTGTTCGAGCAGAGAAAAATAATTTAATTGTCACTAAATAATTTTTATAGTCATGCATAGCGTATCGTTTGGTATACCGTCATTTAATGAGCCTAAAAACGTTTTGAGACTTATAAACATGATTGCTCATCAAGTTCTTCCACCCTCAATTAATGTGGAAGAAATAATAATTATTGATGATAGTGATTATGAAAGATATAATGAACTCATTAATGGGCTAAACCATTTTTCAGCCCTGCCGATACAAGTTATTCATAACTCATCGAGACAAGGAGTTGCGGCTGCATGGAACAATATCTTTTCAAGATCGAGAGGCGATGTCCTTGTGTTGTATGATGCTGATGTATTCATTAGACCCGAAACTACATGGAGACTGGTCAATCCATTACTGATTGATAATGAGTTGGGACTTGTTGCGGCTTATGTTAAGGCTTTGTCTAATTCATCAATTGCGGGCATGATGTCTACTTTTATTGCTGATTGGCTTAACGAGATAAGGACTAGCTATCCTAACTCAAAGTACCTCGCGATGGGTAGGGGGCTCGCAGTCAGGACATCAATTGTCAAAAAAATTTGCATTCCAAAACATGTGATATCAATAGATCTTTATCTCCAATTATATACATTGAGGTCTGGTTATAAGGTGCATTTTGCATCTGATGCAGTAGTTGAATTTAAGGCTCCGAGTCTTCTGAGAGAATCAATCTCACAGGTTATCAGGGGATATTTTGGGCATAAACAATTAAAAATGATTACCAATAAGTTATTAATTAACCCAAAATTTGCTGAGGAGATATTTTGTGCAGTTAAGACTGCAAAACATGATCCACGTGGGGCTTTTGCCACCATCATTGGATTCATATATTTATTCTTCTTATTTTCAAAACTTTTCAGGGGTTCCAGTAATTATTTATGGGACGTGGCATTGACTTCTAAATGAAGACCCAGGTCGTTATAGGGACCGAGAATATAGTTAATTAGGGGTACGTCAATATTGGTTGCTGCTGAATGAGTACTGAGTGGCAGCCTCGGACAACGGTAGGAAGGCTAGTTAAGGAAGGAAAGATAACCTCTATAGAGGAGCTTTTTGCTCAAAATCTGAGGATAACTGAGCCAGAAATCGTTGACGTCTTAATACCTACGCTTGAGCAAGAAGTGATTGATGTCAAGCTTGTGCAAAGACAAACAGACGCTGGGGAGAAATCTAGGTTTAAAGCGATAGTCGCAGTGGGCAACAGGGACGGCTTTGTAGGTCTAGGAACTGGAAAATCACCCCACGTCGTTATGGCGATCGAGAGCGCAGTATCGAAGGCCAAGATGAATCTCACATATGTAAGAAGAGGATGTGGTAGCTGGGAGTGTGCATGCGGAGACCCCCATAGCATAGAGTCAGTCGTGGAGGGAAAATGGGGTAGTGTTAGGGTAATTGTTCTTCCAGGACCAAGAGGACTTGGGCTAGTGGCTGGAGAAGTGGCTAAAATAATACTGAGACTGGCAGGTGTAAATGATTGTTGGACAAGAAGCTTTGGAGAGACGAGGACGACGCTGAGCATGGCTGGTGCCGTTTTTCAGGCATTAAAGAACACGAATAGAATAGTTCTACCCACTTTCTGGAGAGGGCAGGGCTCGGTATGAGTAGTCATGACGCCGCATGCCTACTCGTAGTTAGGTTAAGAGGACCATCTGGCTTAAGCGCTGCTATCAACAATACGTTGGAGATGTTGAACTTGAAGCGTTCATGCTGGGCGACAATAATTCCTAACACGTCGTCGATGGTAGGTATGCTTAAAAAAGTTGAGAGATATGTAACATGGGGCGATCCTAATGAACAGTTATTGACTTTACTGATTAATACGAAAGGAGAGGTACTGCATGGAGTGAATATTGAGGAGGAGCTAAAGTCGCTAGGTGCATCTTCAATAGAAGAACTCGTTAAGCTTATCGTCGAAGGAAAGTGCGAATCAAAGGTTCTATGGAGATTCTATAAGCCCTATTTTAGACTTCATCCGCCCAAGGGAGGATTCAAAAGGAGCACTAAGAGACCGTTTAAGGAGGGGGGCGAATATGGCTATAGAGGAGTGGAGATTTCAGAACTCGTTAAGCGCATGATATAGCCTGCGACTACAGCTATAAATATGTCCTTGCCCCAATGGATTCTCGGTTAGATAACTATGCCAACGAGGCTTAGAAAAGTGAGGAAACTCCGCGGCTCAAGGTACCATGGCTGGGGACAGATTGGTCAACATAGAAAGCATGGTGCAAAAGGAGGTAGAGGGATGGCTGGAGCACATAAGCATAAGTGGACCTGGATATTGAAGTACTATCCAGAATACTTCGGCAAGTCAGGCATGGTTCCGCCCAGAAGAAGAATCAGTAGAGCCATAAATCTTAACCAAATATCGCTGATTGCAGAGCAGTTATTAAACTCGAAAGATGCTACTTTTGAAGATGACAAGTTGGTAATTGACTTGACAAAGCTTAACTATGATAAGGTTTTGGCGACTGGTACTCTGTATCGTCCCGTCAAGATTATTGCTAAGTCCTGGTCAGAAAAGGCCGAGAAGAAAATTAAGGAGCTCGGTTCTCTAATAATTGGTCCAGAGACCTCCAAGTGAGTTACATGTCAATTGATATCAGGTCGGTTATCGATGCTACATCTCGTCTCTTACCTGAAATTAAGAAGCCAGGAAGAAAGCTCTCCTTAACAGAGCGACTTGTTTGGACAGCGTTGGTTCTTGTGATCTACGAGGCGATGGGAAGCATCGTGCTCTACGGAGTCGAGATTTCACCATCAGCACAAGCTAGCCCATTACTCTTAAATGTAATATTTGCCTCACAGATAGGCACGCTGACAACGCTTGGAATTGGACCAATAGTTACTGCCGGACTTATTCTCCAGCTCCTAGTAGGTGCAGAGATAATAAGGCTAGACTTAACAAAGCCAGATGACAGAGCGCTCTTCACTTCTGCGAGCAAATTCCTCACAATACTCATAGCTCTCTTCCAATCGGCAGCATATGTCATGGCTGGATATTTTGGCATCTTGTCAACAACCATGCAGATAGCCGTGTTCGCTCAGCTTGTAGCCGCCACACTTGTCGTAATGCTCTTAGATGAGCTCGTCCAGAAGGGATGGGGTATAGGAAGCGGCATAAGCCTGTTCATAGCTGCAGGAGTCGCTGGACAGATCTTTTCAGACTTATTTTCACCCATTACCCTGCAAGATGGCTACTTCCATGGCGTGATACTTGCAATTATACAGGCAATAATGAATGGGCATGGATTAAATGATGTCTTCATTAGACAAGAGGTCGGACGGGGGGATATTCTTGGATTGGTCTCCACTATAGTCATAATCATGATTGTCATTTATGCCGAGGGGATAAGGGTAAACATTCCAATTTCTCATTCACGATTTGCAGGATATAGAGGACAGTACCCAGTTAAGCTGCTTTATGTATCTAACGTCCCAGTCATATTTGCTTCAACTATATTTACGAATATTTATTACATTTCATCGATCGTCTGGTCAAGATTTAATCAGAATAATTCTAACTGGATACTTAACTTAGTAGGTATTTTTGAGTCGTCAGAAGCAGGTAGGCCCATCGTGAAGGGTGGCCTGGCCTATTATGTAATTGGTCCTAATTCTTTTTCAGAGGCGGTTTCAGATCCTGTTAGGTCGTTAGTATTTGTTGGGTTAATGGTGGGCATGTGTATAGCCCTCGGGAGATTCTGGGTCAGTGTCGGTGGTCTTTCGCCCACAACAGTTGCTCAGCAGTTGATAGCAGCCGGAATGCAGGTTCCTGGATTTAGGAGATCGCCCCAAATTATCGCTGGGATTCTTAAGAAATATATCTACACGGTCAGCATTATCGGCTCAATAATTGTTGGATTACTTGCAAGTATTGCAGGATACTTTAATGCATTTGGGACAGGCACAGGAATACTACTAATGATAGGCATTCTATATCAGCTCTATCAGCAGCTTGTGAAGGAGAGACTGACAGAAGTTTATCCAGCAGTTGCTAAGCTGGTCGGTGAGGGATAAATGCCACTGACACAAGCAGCGATTGAAATAATGTTGATATCGCTTAGTATAGGCATATTAAACTCAATTCTCAGACGAATACTGATAACAAAAGAAGACATAAGAAATATGCAGGAGGCTGCTGAGTATAGGAGAGAGTTGATGAAGGCCGCAAAGGAGAAAGATGTAAAAACACTACAGAAGCTAGAAAAGAGAAAAGAATATATCCAGAAAATAGAGGCAAAGACATTTGGTAAAAACATGCTAATAATGATGGCAAGCTTAGCAATTTTCTTCATTTTCTATTACTGGGCCATGTCTCGATATGGAATGGGGCCTATACTACAGCTCCCTCCGGGACTGTATATTCCTTTAATCGTCGTAGATGGAAAGATAAATTTCTTTGGCTGGTATTTTCTCACGGCCCTAACCTTTGGCCTTCCGATAAACAAGTTTTTAAGTCCAAAAACGCCATCGGTTTTGGGTGAGATGGGGGGTGCCAAAGAGATTTCAAAGGACAAGGAAGCTAAGAAGAGTTAACGTAAGGACTCCGGGTGGAAGAGTATCAGTACATCTAAGAGATAAACTACCTGGATTTCGTCGATGCGGATGGTGTGGAGGGATACTTCAAGGCATAGTTAGAGATAGTATTACAAAGGCATCAAAGTCTGAAAAGAGGGTTTCACGAAGGTTCGGTGGCTACCTTTGTCATAAATGTCTTGAGAGAGCTCTAAAATCCTCAGCAATCTCAGAGTGGAAAACAATAGAGGCTACTTAAGCTTAAAGTAATGTTTTGCCGCTGTAAGGACGATTTTGAAGACTGCATCACTGTTTAAGTTAGAAGTATCAAGGACTAGGTGGAATGGCGACAGGTCCTCTCCAAGTCTTATTCCATATAAGGAGTAATATAGGTCGTAATTCTTTTTGTCTCTTTCATTAATTATCTTGACCGCTTCTTCGATGCTAATCTTATCCCTCTTCCGCATTCTCTGTGCCCTAGCCTCTAATGATGATTTAAGCCAAATCTTGAATCCATTTTCAAGAAGCCAGGGCAAAACCCAACTATCAATTACTGCTGACTCCTGCTCAGCTATTCTCTTCAACTCTTCATCGACCTTCCTATCGAAAAATGGGTCTTGCTGCCTTATTGAGAGAAATTTCATGCCTTCTTCTGTGTCCCACCATTTTTTACCGACAGGTCTGTACCCCTGTTTTACGGCGAGTCTCCTGAGAGCGTCTCCCCCCGAATAATAGTTCACCTTAAGCGCAGTGGATAAACGTTTAGCAAGCGTACTTTTTCCAGATGCAGCTAGTCCACTCACGAGTATTAATAATCTTTTTCTAGGCATGTAGCAAGAATTGATAGGTAAGTAAAAAACTTAAAGCTTGCTGAAATTTATAACTAAGCCATTTGTATGAATGATTGAATGATAGAAGAGATAGGCAGGATAGTTGTTAAGACTAGAGGTAGAGAGGCTGGGCTAAAGTGTGTCATTGTTGATACAGCTGGCGACGGAGTAGTCATACTCACTGGTCCGAAAAAGCTTACAGGTGTTAGAAGAAGACGCGCAAACTTAATGCATATAGCCTTCACTCCGAAGAAGGTAGAGATAAAGCGGAACGCCACTGACGAGGAAGTACTAGCGGCGATTGAAAAAGCAGGACTGCTAGACTATATGAGGAAAAGAATAGAGGTGAAGCGATGGCAATTTATCTAAAGTATTCTGACCCCCCATGGATATATAGGAGTGAAGAAATAGTCGTTAAAGAGGCTGAGAGCGACCCTGCGTATGGAGAGCAGCCAAACAAGAGGTCAATTGACGGATTATTGAAGTATGGATTTATTCCATTGGATAAGCATGTTGGTCCGACAAGTCACGATTTAGCAGCGCATGTGAAGCGTATTCTTGGAATAGGCGAGGTGGGACATGGCGGGACCTTAGAGGTAATCGAGGAGATCCCGCCGTGTCTGGCGTCCTGCCAATACTTCTAGGAAGATCCACGAAGTGCGCGGAAATAGTGATGAGGAGCCCGAAGGAGTATGTCTGCCTACTTCGGCTACATAGCGAAGTCCCGGAGCAGGAATTAGAATGGGGGCTCAGCCACTTTGTCGGAAAGATATACCAGACGCCGCCAGTGAGGTCAAGCGTAGCTAGACGGCCCAGGATGAGAACTGTTTATGAAGTTGAGATCATAGAAAAGACCGGTAAAGAAGTATTGATGAGGATAGCTACCAGCGGCGGGACATACATTAGAAAGATTTGCCACGACCTAGGAGTACTATTAGGCGTTGGTGCACATATGCAGGAGCTAAGAAGGACCAGGTCGGGAATAATTACTGAGAAGGAAACATTCCCGCTAATAGACGTCTACTGGTCTACTTGGCTTTGGCGAAATGAGAATGACGAAAGCGAATTACGAAGAATCGTAAGACCCCTAGAGGATTTGTTAGCTCCTCTCCCTAGGGTAGAAATCTTAGATACAGCTGTTGATGCGATTTGTCATGGCGCCTCTCTGGCCGCGCCAGGCATAGCCAAGATTGACGCCAACATAAAGAAGGGAGACCTTGTCGGCGTGTTTACGCTTAAGGGCGAGTGCGTCTCAATTGGCACAGCATTAAAATCTACAGAAGAAATATTGAATGAGGGAGGAATGGCAGTTAAGACTGAACGCGTGATAATGGAGCGCGGCACATATCCATCAGTTTGGCGCCGAGCAAAAAGACAAACGAAGAATAATTAAATAAGGTATGATTATTTTATTGATGAGTAGAAGTAAAAGCCGGGGTGGCAGAGCGGACCAATGCGCAGGCCTGGAGATAACTTCTAGGAAGCCTGTGGCCCATTCTGGGCCGCGCGGGTTCGAATCCCGCCCCCGGCGTCTTAGACCCGATGATTTCAACCTATATCAAATACTGAGAATCAATTAATCATGAGGGTTGATACGAGTAATTACTTTTACCGGAATGCTAGCCGGACTAAATGCTGCTTCACTCCATTCAGAGTACTATGAGGAATATTTACAGCTCAGCAAGCTAGTTGACAACATCACGGTGATTACTGATAATGTCAAGATAGATGAGAGATTTGATACGGAGCGGTTGAGGATTCTCAAGTTGCCAGCTATTAGGGTGCCTAAAATCTATGGACTTACGAAGATACTTTTTTATTGTTTGGCGGTTATTAAGGCTAGAAGGAAATACGACATTATTTATGTAAGGACTTTCAGTCCACCTGAACTTACAGCCCTATGGATAGGAAAAAAATTGCTTGGCGTTAAGAGCATCATTGTCCTTCCGGGGACATGGCTCTTCGGGTCGCCTGAAGAAAAGCCAAGCCTCAAAATCAAGATCTTTAGATGGATACTGAGGAGGGCATTATATGCTGCTGATAGAGTAGTTCTTTATTCATGGCTAATGCTTCCAGAAGTCAGTTACTACGCGCCAAACCTCCTGAGACATAAAGACAGAATAGTAATTATTAGAAATGCAGTGAATATTCACAGGTTCAGACCGGGAATTGTCCTTGAGGAGAAATATAGAAGAATAATTGGCCACTCTGACTATGTAATTTATGTCGGGCGGGTAAACGAGAAGAAAGGAGTTGGCGACATAATTAGGTCGATCAATAGCGAAATCCTTGGAGAAGCTAGGCTCGTCATTATTGGAAGGGGAGAATCCAACTATCTTGACAAACTTAAAGAAGAGATTAAGAAAAAAGATTTGGAAGAAAACGTGATATTTCTGGGCGAAGTGCCGAATAAAGATCTACCAGGATTGATGTCTAATGCTAGATTCATGGTCTACGCGACGAGGGGCGGTGAGGGTATTCCGAGAGCGATACTCGAGACAATGGCTTGCGGAAGACCCGCGATAGCTACAAAGGTGGCCGGAATCCCCGACGCAGTTAGGCATCTTGAGACGGGAATACTGATTGAGCCGGGCGATATAGAGTCGCTTGGAAAATGGATAAAAAAACTACTGGATGATCCCCAGCTAGTTGAGAGACTTGGCGGAGCGGCGAGGAGGCTAATTGAAAAAGAATTTTCCTATGACATGGTG
>Ga0105162_1001806_pt1 | contig 11865 bp, 10 predicted proteins | sample JNZ201metaG_FD_81532 | JGI IMG/M metagenome (GOLD analysis project Ga0105162, IMG submission 81532) | Hot spring microbial communities from Jinze hot spring, China to study Microbial Dark Matter (Phase II) - JNZ 20120812A | ecosystem: Environmental > Aquatic > Thermal springs > Hot (42-90C) >...
ACTTCCCACTCGTTGGCTGACCCCCGCGGGTAGGCGAGAGTTTCATCCCCCAGCCAGATATACTCCAAAGGCAATGGAAACGAACTTGGTTTCGGGAGGGTCAGCCCGGGATGGTAGAACAAGAGGGCACTTGGCGCCCACCGCTACTCCCGCCATTTTGCCCCGGGCAAAATAAATTATGGCTTTGGCCAAAATGTTGCCAGCTTCTATGTCGGGAGCAATTATTATGTCCGCATCCCCAGCTACATCGCTCTTTATGCCCTTTACTTCAGCCGAACGAGGAGAAATCGCATTGTCCAAAGCCAGCGGCCCATCCACTATACCACCCCTTATCTGACCCCGCTGGGCCATCTTGGCCAAATTAGCAGCATCCATGCTAACGGGAATCTTGGGGTTTACCATTTCCGTCGCCGCCAGAATGGCTACTTTGGGACATTCTATCCCGAGGGCATGAGCTACGTCTATAGCGTTTTGGACGATCTCTACTTTCTGCTCCAAAGTAGGGGAGACTACAACCCCTATGTCGCTTATAAAGAGAAGTTTATCTCGACCCGGGATTTCAAAGATGCTTACATCGGTCACCAATTTACCGGTGCGGAGGCCTTTTTCTCTGTCCAGAGCAGCTCTCAAAAGGTGCCCCGGCTGAGCTAAACCGTTCATTATAAGGTCTACCTGCCCTGTCCGGGCCATTTCCACCACCCGAGCACAGGCCTCCCGTTCATTGCTCTCCTGGATAAGCTCAAAATCGTTGATGTTTACACCTTCACGATCTGCAATTTCTTTAATAAGCTCTACTTCTCCCATAAGGAGCGGGATGGCGATCCCTTCATCGTAAGCTCGGCGTGCTGCGATTATTGTGGCTGGTTCGTGGGAAAAAGCTATAGCCAAGCGCTTGGGTCCCCGCTGCTTGGCTGCCTCCACAAGCTGGGCAAAATTCCTTATGGCCATATCCATACCTCCTCTTCTTTGGGCATTGTGGGAAAGCTGAGTCTTTTAAGCTCCTGATTGAACTCCTCGGCAAGCTTAAATTTTTCTGCTGGGGGTAAAAAGGCTCCCAGGATGCCGTTTCTGATGGTCATGAGAAGTTCTTCCTGAGACATGCCCAATCTCCTGATCGCCAGCATATATTCATCGGTTAAAGTTGTACCCGAAATACCGGGGTCATCAGTATTCAAAGTAACCAAAATGCCAAGGCGGAAAAAGGCCGGGAATGGGTGTTCTTTAAGTTCCTTAACCGCTCCGGTCTGTAAATTGCTGGTAAGGCATATTTCCAGCACCACTTTCTTAAACAGGAGCAAGTCCAGAACTCTCACATCCTCTATGGCCTTGACTCCATGGCCAATCCTGTGAGCTCCTAAAATTTCCACTGCCTCATATATGCTTCCTGGCCCGGTGATTTCTCCAGCGTGAATGGTTATTCCAAGGCCCTTGCGGCGTGCTTCCCTGAAGATGGGTGCAAAGGGATAAGCCCTGTAATTTACTTCATCCCCTGCCAGATCTAATCCCACTACTCCTTTGCCTTTGAGCTCCAGGGCTATCTGAACCAGTTCTTTTGCTGTTTCCAGGTCGGTATCTCTGGTTATGGTTATGAGGAAATTGAGGCGAATTTTTCTTTCCCTGGCGGCTTTTAAACCTGCTTCAATCACCCATTCGCTTACTCGCAGGGGTGGAAATCCCTGGGCCTGAGCCAGGGCCAGGGGGTTAAAGCGCAACTCAAGGTAACGGACGTTGTCATCAGCAGCATCTATGACAGATTCATAGGCTATCCTTTGGATAGTTTCCCGGCTGGAGTAAATTCTCCTCAAAAGCCGGAATTTTTCCAGGAAAGCATGATAATCAGGCAATTCTCTTTCATTAACCTGGACGTAACGTCGCAGCTCTTCGGGATCGTGGTAAGGGAGAGGTATACGCTCTCGGGTTGCAATTTCCACAATGGTGGAAAAACGAAGGGAACCTTCCAGATGGCGGTGAAGGTCTACTTTAGGAAGCAACTTGATCTTCTCACGGAGATGAGGGGAAAGCATAGCTTTACCCTTAAGCTGGAGCTAAGAGGACCCCCAGAGCTATGGACACAAGCTTCGTCTCATGGGGGTCGGAGCGTGAAGCCACTATTAACGGGCATTTCCCGCCTACTACAACGCCAGCCATTTTCCCGCCGGCAAAATATGTTATAGCTTTCGCTAAGACATTTCCTGCCTCTATGTCTGGAGTTATGAGGATGTCGGCCTTGCCTGCTACAGGGCTCTGGATGCCTTTTATCCTGGCGGATTCTTCGCTTATGGCATTATCCAAAGCCAGGGGGCCATCCACTATTCCTCCTTTTATCTGACCCCTGTCAGCCATCTTGGAGAGATTGGCTGCGTCAAGGGTAGAGGGTATCTTGGGGTTTACCATTTCAGTGGCAGCCAGGATAGCTACTTTAGGACATTCTATCCCCAGTGCTTGAGCTACATCAATGGCGTTCTGGACTATGGCTACTTTCTCTTCAAGGGTTGGAGCTACTACAACGCCAGCATCACTTATGAAGATGAGGCGATCAAAGCCCGGGATTTCAAAGATTCCCACATGGGTAAGCAATTTCCCCATTCTTATGCCGATCTCTTTATCCAGAGCGGCCCTGAGGAAATGGCCGGTTTCAATTTTCCCTTTCATAGCCAGCTGAGCATGACCGAGGCTTACAAGCTCCATGACCTTGCGGGCGGCCATTAAGGGGTCAGGCTCATGGATTACCATCATCCTTCCCAGGTCAATGCCGTCTTCAGCAGCAATGCGGCGGATAAGGGCATGGTCACCTACTAATATGCACTCAGCCAAACCAAGCTTTTCGGCGTCCTGTGCCGCCATAAGGACTTCTTTTTCGTGAGCTGCGGCTATAGCCACGATCTTTGGCCCTTTCCGACGGGCCTCTTCCATAAGTTGAGAGAAGTTGGTAATGGCCATAGGACTCCTCCTCAAGCTTTTGGGATCACAAAATAAAAAGTGCTCCCTTTCCCAAGCTGGCTTCTGGCCCAGACTTTACCTCCGTGGGCTTCCACAATGCTTTTCACTATAGCCAGACCAAGCCCCATTCCTCCAAATTGCCGCCTGGAGGAACTATCTACCTGGTAAAAGCGCTCAAAGATTTTATCCAGCTTATCCTCCGGTATACCTATGCCTTTATCCTCTACCTCGGCCTGGATGTAATCCCCGATATCTTTAAGGCGTATGGTTATAGTTCCGCCACTAGGGCTGAATTTTATAGCGTTATTGATGAGGTTATCAAAAACCTGGACAAGCCGGTTTTTATCGCCCAGCACGGGCGGGAGACCTGGAGGTATTTCCAGCTTGAATTCAATTCCAGCGTTCTGAGCCAGTATAGCAGCGCTGCGGACGGAAAAGCGAACAATTTCCTCAAGAGAAACTGGCTCCAGGTTCAGTTTCTCCCGCTCAAGCCTCTGAAGTGAAATCATGTCTTCTACAAGCCTGGTCATCTGGTCAGTTTTTTCGGAAACCACCTCAAGGGCCTCTTCTTGCTCAGGAGTTAAAGGCCCCATGGATTTTTCCCGCATGAGTTCCACATAGCCTTTTATGAAAGTGAGAGGAGAACGGAGCTCATGGGAAACATTCTGGAGGAGCTCGTTCCTAAAGCGAGAAAGTTCGCTTAATTCATCGTATGCCTTCTTTAAGGATTCGGCTTTATCTTTAAGCCGCTCGTAAAGGATGGCATTTTCTATAGCTATAGCAGCCTGGACTGCCACGATGGAGAGAAATCGTTCATCGTCGGAGGTAAAGGCGTTGGGGATGGTATGATCAACGCTCAGGGTGCCGATTACTTTGCCTTTTACCTTTAGCGGAACCACAAGAATAGAGCGTACAGAACGGTCAAAGAAGATGAAATCGGGCTCACGCAAGGTATCAGGTACATAGATGGGCTGACCAAGAGCTACGGATTTCCCACTTATTCCTTCCCCCACCCTGAGTTTGGCTTCCGTGCGCCAGCGAGAGGTTATACCACTTGAGGCTTTTATCTCCAGTAAGCCATTTTCTTCATTCAGGAGAAAAATGCAAGCGGCGCGGCAGTCCATTACATGTTTTATTACCTCCACAATTGTTTCCAGCACCACCGGAAGTTCAAGGCTTGACATTACCTGTTCCGAGATGGCGTAAAGAGTAGCCATCTCAGCCAGGCGGTTCTCCATTTCCATGGAAAGGTAAGCCCTTTGAAAGGCGCTGGCCAGGATCCCACTCACTGAGCCTAAGAGGAAAATTTCTTCATGGGCTAATTGAGAACCCATAAGCAATATAAAGCCAGAGGTTTTATCACGCAACCAGATTGGGGCTACGAAAACGGGCATCCCATCCGGCCCGGTAATCTCAAAAGGGGTGTTGTTTATAAGGCGTTCCCGGAAAGCATCGGGGTTGATGGAATCCACTAACTCAGGCCTCTCTCCCCAGTGGGCCACCTTTTTCATTTCCCCCGCCGATTCCATAAAGATGGCTCCTGCCTTTACCTGGAATATGCGGCTGAGGAAGTCCCTTGCCGCATTTTCTATCTCTTCAGGGTTAAGGGTGAGTGATAGGACTTTGTTCAGGTCATTGAGTAGGGATAAAGTTTTGACCCTTTTCTCTTTTTCTTCCAAGAGCAAGAAATTTTCCACGGCCAGAGCTATTTGCTCGGCCAGAGCTTCGGCCAGGTAAAGTTCAACCTCGTCAAAGAAGTGAGGTGAGGAGAAAGCCAGGGCTATTGCTCCAAGGTTTTTGAAGCCCTTTTTCAACGGCAAGGAAATAACAGAACTGAAAGGCGAACCCGGCTCCAGCTCTTCAACTATTACTGCGACGCCCTTTTCTATCGCTTTGAGAAGGAAACTTTTCGCCCAATCAATTGCTTGAGGGCTTCCCAGAACCCCCCTTCCGGGCAAACTAATCCACACAGCATCAGCGTCAAAAAGCTTTATGAGCCCATCCAATGCAGCTTTTGCCAGGGTTTCAAGGTCAGGGGCAGAAGCCATTTGGAGGTTTATCTTCCGGAGGAAATCAAAACCCTTCTTTTGCTTTTGAAACCTTTCGTTGAGGATAGCATTTTCTAAAGCCAAAGAGAGGCCAGAAGCAAGAGATTCAAGGAGTTTCAGGTGCTGCTCACCAAAAGCATCGGGTTTATGGCTGGAAAGAGATAGGACTCCTAAGGTCCTTTCTTTTCCAAGAAGAGGAGTGACCATCAAGGAGCCCGGAGTTCCGTGGAGAGAGTAGCTTACGGGCAGGAGTTCTTTCTCTTTCCTCCAATCTTTAACCAGGATGGAAGTAGAGACCTTCAAAGCCCATCCCTCAGCTCCAGCCTCTTCCAATGGCACCCATTTTTCCCCTTCCATAGACAGGACTTTAAAGCCATGCTTCTCCTGCCAGTAAATGGCCAGAATGGGTTCTGCTTCAGGGAAAAGCTCCTGAGCCTTCAATAAAAATTCCCTCAACCATTGATCCAGAACCATCTCCCACTACCTCTCCCTGAAAATCCAGCCCCAATATTTTATTGTAGTCCATAAAGCCAGAAGTATGCCAAGCAAAAGGGGGAGATGGTAAGCCATAAAGTAAAATTGAGGTGAACTGAGGAAAAGGGGCCTCACTTCAGGAGGGACAAAAAGCAAAGAGGCTTTGATCAGCCGGGCAAAAAGTGCCACCGTAAGGAAAACGCCCGCAAGATAGAAAATGAGGTAATAAGGCGGCATCTTTGTGACCTGGCCCAGCTTGCGGCTTAGCTCCATGAGTACAAAGCACAGATATATTGCCCCCACCAGGGCAGAAGAACTTAAAAAAGCAACCATTAATTCAATCATCGCTTCCCCATCATAAGTTCAAAAAGATAAGCGACAAGGGCTGAGGTGAGCAACCCTCCCAGAAAAAAGAAAGCATCTCCCCGGAAATCCCCAACAAATTCTCCCCCTTTTCCCGCATAGATTAAAGCTGCCACCAGGAACAGGAAAATGGCCAGGGGGTAGAACTGGTATAAAGTTTTTTGCCTGCTCTTATTCTCATAGAACCTGGCAATAAACATCACTGTTATCAGGATGAAGCAAAACATGCTCCACGAAAGAAGCTGCATTAAAGCTTCCATAAGCTTATTTCCTTACGAAAGCTTCTATAAAAGACTCGGCCATACGGCGGGGAGTGCCACTCATAAGGCCTTCTCGGCCTTCAAATCTATCCAGAATTTCTATCCCCTTTGACGTTATCTCAAAGCGCCGTATGTCTTTGGCATGATCGCTCCCCCGGAACTTGAGGACAAGAATAGCCTTGTAAATCCGGCTATCTATTTCCACGTACCGCAGGAGGATGTAAGAGTCCACGATGTAACTCAGGGGATATGTCCCTGTTTCACCTCCCAGGAGAACAGGGCTCTCCCGGGTGAGGATGGCAGTAAGTTCAAGCCGTTTCAAGGCATTGGTGAAGGAGTACTCCAGGTTCCTCAATTCCACAGGGTCAGAAGCAAGCCGCTCAAAGTGGGAGATACTGTCTATTACAATCCTCCTGGCCCCCATCTCCATAACCGCTTCTTCTATCATCCCTCTCACCCTTTCCAGGTCAAGCTTCAGGATTTCAGGGCTGGTCATTATTATTCTGAGCATCCCTTCCTTTTCCAGCTTGCGGAAATCCCAGCCAAAATTCTCCGCATCCCTGTAATATTGCTCAGGAAACTGTTCAAAAGTGATGAGTAATCCTGGTTCCCCGAATTGAACTGCCCCGTTGTAAATGAATTGCAACCCGAGAGTAGATTTGCCTGTCCCGGGAGCTCCTTCTACCAAATTTATGCTGGAAGGGAAGAACCCCCCTGAAAGCATTTCATCAAGGCCCGGAATTCCCGTCCTAACCCTTTCCAAAGTTCACCTCCTGCTCTTTCAGGATGTGATACACTACCCTTACCCTAACCTGGCGGTTCTTACAGGCTTCTAAGAATTTTTCCACAAGCCGGCGGGTATTTTCTTCTTTTGAAATGGAGTAGACCGGTATGCCTGCTACGAAGTGCATTTCTAAAAGGTTTTCTTTAACCATCTCCTCAAGGCTTTTTAGGACACTTTCCAGGGATCTTCCGCATTGGCGGGCGAGCCTCTCGGCGGTATCAACGGTGTGAGGGTTAGAATATAGCAGCTTAAGGAGGTCCCATTTTATGAAAGAATTTATCTTGGTCCTTATGAACTCCCAAAGCTCCGGGTCCAGGGTTTCCATAAGTCTGTCTTCCTCCATAACCTGACTCCTCTCATCGCCTGCCTGCAGCTTCATCCAGTCGCATGTGGCAATGCTTGTACTTTTTACCACTCCCACACCAGCAGGGGTCATTCCTTCCGGGGCGCTTGCCCGGCTGTGCAACTCGCGCCGGGGCTGGGATCTTTACCCGAGGCACCACAGGCTCAGGCCTCCTCACAGCTATAGAAGTATAAAGGATGCCCTGGGCTATCTGGTCCCTTATCTGAGCCAGAAGCTCCTCGTACATCTCATGGGCTTCTTTTTTAAAGGCAATCAGGGGATCCTGATGGCCAAAGGCCCTCAGCCCTATGCCCTCCTTGAGTTCATCAAGGTCAGTAAGGTGCCTTACCCAGAGGGAATCTACCACCTTGAGCATGACGAAGCGATCCCTTCCCAAGGTTAGAGCTTTGGCTATGGGCCTTTCAAGCCTTTCCCTCAGGGTTCGTCCCAGAGCCGATAGGGGCTTCCCTTTGATAGCTTCCAGTTCTCCCCCCAGCTCTGAGGCCACCGCATCGTAAACAAGGCGGAAAACAGGGTTTGGTTCCAGGGCAAAGTCCACAAGGCGTTTACCTTGCTCAGCCATGGCATCCCAGAACTCCCGAGCCATGGCCAGCGAGAGGTTATCGTAGGCTTTTTCGGCTAAAAGGTAAAGTTCTTCTTTCACTTGGCGGGGGTTTTTATTCTGCCAGTTATCAGGAGAGGGTAAAAACTCAGGGGGTATGACCGCTTTCACCGCTGAGTATAGGCCCTTCCAGTCAGGGCGACCATCTTCGCCTACAGAATAAGAGTCTACCAGAGCTGAGAGTTTTTCCCTCAGGATGTTCATTACAAAGGGGCGGAGGTTCTTCTGACGCAGGATCTCCCTGCGCTGTCGGTAAATCACTTCCCTTTGCTTGTTTACTACGTCATCGTATTCCAGGACGTGTTTGCGGTAATCAAAGTTGTACCCTTCCATGCGAATCTGGGCCTGCTCTATGGCTTTTGTAACAAGGCTGTGCTCAATAGGCATGTCCTCATCGGCCCAGACCTTTTCCAGCAGGCCTTGTGCTCCCCCCATCTTGCGCATCAATTCATCTTCCAGAGAAACGTAGAAGCGGGAGGAGCCAGGGTCACCCTGGCGGCCCGCCCGGCCCCGGAGCTGGTTGTCAATCCGGCGAGCTTCGTGGCGCTCGGTTCCGATTATGTGGAGGCCGCCAAGTTCCACCACCTTCACATGGTCTTCCTGGCATTTCCTGTACATTTCCGCCAGAACTTCGGCCCAGCGAGTAGGGAAGCGGGTGGTGGGATCTTCACCACGACGAAGCATTTTGAGAGCCTCATCCCAATCGGCTGAGCGAATCTGGGTCAGGTCAAAGCCTTCCTGGCGGAGTTTCTCCCGAGCCAGTCCTTCAGGATTGCCCCCCAGAAGGATATCAACGCCCCGTCCTGCCATGTTGGTAGCAATGGTAACCGCTCCAGGCCTCCCAGCCTGGGCAATTATCTGGGCTTCTTTTTCGTGATATTTTGCGTTCAAGACCTGATGGGGTATTCCTTCGCGGAGGATTTTCTCCAGCTTCTCGGGGTTCTCCACCCCCAGGATCTGAGCCAGGCGAAGGATGTTTTCTTTAGTCAAAATGTTAGGGTTAACCCCAAGTTTCCGGGCCATGGAGTTTATTTCCCTGGGATCAAGCTTTTCCAAGGGGACGCTTAAGGCCTTGTTCCACTTTTCCCGCTGTTCGCCCGTGATATCGTTCCGGGAATTAATAGCATCCCTCAAGATAAGGACTCTAGCCAGGTCCTGAAGTTTTTGAGGAGAAAGCCGTGAGCTTAGATGTTCGGATTTCTCTATGGAAAGAGTGCCCACCAGAACTGGTCGATCCTGGCAGTGGAGCTGGATGATTTCTTTAGTGACAGCCCTGAATTTAGCTTCCTCGGTTTTATAGATCACATCAGGGTAATCAATGCGAATCATGGGTTTATGGGTTGGGATTACCACTACATCAAGGCCGTAGATTTTGTGGAACTCCTCGGCTTCAGTGGCAGCGGTTCCCGTCATTCCGGCAAGTTTTTTGTAGAGGCGGAAGTAATTCTGGAAAGTGATAGTAGCCAAGGTGAGGCTCTCCCGCTGAATGGGGACTCCTTCTTTGGCCTCAATGGCCTGGTGCAGGCCTTCAGAGTAGCGGCGGCCATACATCAGCCTCCCGGTGAACTCGTCCACGATTATGACTTCATTGTCCTTAACGATATAATCCTTGTCCCTGTGGTAAAGGGCATAGGCTCTCAAGGCATTATCCAGGTAAGGCAGAAGGTAGAAATACTGGGGAGAATAAAGGTTTTCAATCCCCAGCATCTTTTCCACCTTTTCAATCCCCTCTTCAGTGAGGGTTACGATGCGGGCTTTTTCGTCCACCTGGTAATCAACTCCGGGCGTGAGGTGAGGGACAAGGCTGGCAAAGGTTTTATATAGCTCGGCCGATTCCTGAGCTGGGCCGGAAATTATAAGGGGGGTCCTGGCTTCATCTATCAGTATATTGTCAATTTCGTCCACAATGGCGTAGTTAAGGCCACGTTGCACGCACTCCGAAAGGTCCTGGACCATGTTATCGCGCAGGTAGTCAAAGCCGAATTCGTGGTTGGTCCCGTAAGTAACGTCGGCCAGGTAAGCTTCACGCCTGGAGACAGGCCTCAGATGTTGATAGCGATCATCTTCGGATATGTAATCGGGGTCATAAATGAAGGAACTCATAGCAGGGTCTGCCGCTAAGGATTGGATGACCCCTACTTTAAGGCCCAACATGTGATAGATAGGGCCCATCCACTGAGTATCCCTCTTAGCCAGGTAATCGTTAACGGTCACAACGTGAACTCCCCGGCCAGTAAGGGCGTTGAGGTAGACAGGCAAAGTGGCTACCAGAGTTTTGCCTTCACCCGTCTTCATTTCGGCCACCTTGCCCTGGTGCAGGACAATTCCGCCCATAAGCTGGACATCAAAATGGCGAAGGCCAATGGTGCGTTTGGAAGCCTCCCTTACAGCGGCGAAAGCTTTGGGGAGAATGCGGCTCAAAAACTTTTCTTCGGCTTCTCGCAGTTCTTCATCCAAGCGATTGTATTCTTCCTCAAGTTTCTCCCTGATCTCCGGATCCTCTTCAGCCTCCAGCTCAGCCTTTTTTTCCTCTACTTTTTCCCTTATATGAGCAGTCTCCTTCCAGAGTTCCCTCCTGAACTCATCGGTAAGTTCCCGCAGCTCCTGGTCCGAAAGCTTCTCCATCTCGGGCTCCAATGAGTTTATCTCCCGGACCAGAGGCTCCAGCTTCTTCAGTTCTTTTTCATTACTATCGCCCAAAACCGTTTCCAGAATTCTTCTGAACAATTCCTCCTCCTTATTCGTTGAACAACGCCCCCACCGATACTCCCATATGTATGCGTCTTATAACTTCCCCCAGCAATGGGCCTACAGATATGACCCGGATGTTGGGCAACCTTTCCCTTTTCTCCGGACTTATGGGAACGGTGTTAGTAACGACGATTTCTTTTATGTCAAGGCCTTCCAGGTTCTGGAAGCAGAAGGGAGGCGAAAGGATGGGGTGGACGGCACAAACGTAAACATCCCTGCAGCCGAATTTTTTGGCAGCATTGTAAGCATGGGCGATGGTGGAAGCAGTGTCTATTTCATCGTCTACTATGAGCACGTTTTTATCTTTCACATCTCCAATTATCCCGTAATCTACTACTCTTGAACCGCCGGGCTCAGTATACCGCCTTTTTTCCACGATAGCCAGGGGTGCTCCGATCCTTTCGGCGAAGTTGCGGGCTCTCTTGACAGCTCCTACATCGGGGGCCAGGACTACAAGGTCGGGTATGTTCTTTTCCATGAAGTATTCCTCCAGAAGGAAAGAAACGTGGATTTCGTCCACCGGTATGTTAAAGAAGCCCTGGATTTGAGGGGCATGCAGGTCTATTGTAAGGACCCGGTCAGCTCCAGCCACAGTTATGAGGTCAGCCACAAGCCTGGCGGTAATAGGGACTCTTGGTTCATCTTTCTTATCAGTACGGCCATAAGCGTAATAGGGGATTACAGCCGTTATTCGCCCGGCTGAGTCCCTTTTCAAGGTATCAATAGCAATCAGAAGTTCTACAAGGTTGCGATTTACAGGAGAACAGGTGGGCTGGATGAAAAACACGTCCTTAGCCCTGACACTGGAAAGCAACCGGACGAAAATGTTCTCGTTGGGGAACTCAAAAATCTCAATTTTTCCAAGTTCAACTCCCAAATAGTTGGCGATTTCCTTTGCAAGCTCAGGATGAGCCCTTCCGCTGTAGACAGCGAGGTCTCCATACATCTTATACATTTGGGTGCCTCCACAGAAAATTTCAAGCCATCACCCATTATATATCAAAACCGGGAAAATTAAAACCTCTGAACTTCTGGGTTAGCCACCGTAATTGGCGCGGCCTTCTTTAGCTTATCTCAGGCATCCCTGCCGTTGATTATGCGCAATTGCTTGGGTAAAGGGATTCAGGAGCCCACAATGCTTCTTCAAAGGGGCAGATCGCCAAAATTGGCAATCTCTCCACGAGGGAGGGTAAAATTGGAGGATTGGGAAATGTGCCCCCAGAAATCATTGGGGGTCCAGGGGGCAAAGCCCCTCCCGGGGGAACGAAGGGTGCCCCCGG
>Ga0105162_1001808_pt1 | contig 11861 bp, 10 predicted proteins | sample JNZ201metaG_FD_81532 | JGI IMG/M metagenome (GOLD analysis project Ga0105162, IMG submission 81532) | Hot spring microbial communities from Jinze hot spring, China to study Microbial Dark Matter (Phase II) - JNZ 20120812A | ecosystem: Environmental > Aquatic > Thermal springs > Hot (42-90C) >...
AATTCACATCAATTTCAAAAACCCTAAATAGGAATATGAATGGAGAGGAAAGAAGTAAGGATAAACCAATATGTCCCTCCCTATACAATACGTACCACCCAAATAAACATTTATTAAGAGTATAAAAATTTATAGGCTATGTAGACTTAAGCATGCTTACTACCTCTACTTCAGATTTTCTATGAATTCCTATTTTCATCTTCTTATATATGCTTGTTAGCCATACTATTGATTTTACTGTATTATGTAGTCATAAACTTCTATGGGATGGAGTTAAAATTTATGTATCCAGAACTTTAGTTGTAGAATTAGACTATGAGAAGGAAGATGTAGTAATATAGTAGCTTCATGATGATAACTAAACCCATAATATTAACGTTTTCTCTGGTTAAGCGTAAGATTAATATTTTGGATTATTACTGTTTCTATATGTCTGTTAAGTCTACTGTAGCTCTTGTTAATGCTGGAATTATTGATGGTACTGGTAGGCAGCCTATTATGAATGGTGTTTTAGTTATTAGTGGTAAACGTATAGTTGATGTTGGTACGGAAGGTTCTGTAAGTATTCCTGAAGATGCTAGAATTGTTGATTTAAAGGGGATGTATATACTTCCAGGATTAATTGATGCTCATTTACATCTCCTCGGTATGAGGACTGGAGATCTTGTAAAGGAGCCTCTTACAACTCCATACGAGGTTTTTGTCGCTAGGGTAATTAATGATCTTAAAGAGCTAGTTAATGCAGGCTTTACAACTGTAGGCGATGCTGGAAGCCTGATAGCTATAAATCTTAAGCAGGCAGTAGATGAGGGAAGTATAGTTAGCCCTAGAATTATTGCTTCCGGCTATGTTCTATCCCAAACATTCGGTCATGGAGATATACATTATCTACCTATTGATTACGTTGATGCTAGAACATCAAGGAAAACATATCCGCTAGGCTCACTGATTTGTGATGGAGTTGATGAATGCCGTAAAGCTGCACGCTATGCATTGAGAGCTGGCGCTGACTTCATTAAGGTTATGGCTACAGGTGGAGTACTATCCCAGAGGGATAGACCTGAATACGTACAGTTTACTCTTGACGAGTTGAAAGCTATTGTTGAGGAGGCTGAACATGCTGGAAGATTTGTTCATGCACATGCGGAAGGATCGAAAGGTATAGTGAATGCGGTTAAATCCGGTATAAAAATAATTGCTCACGCAAACCTAATTGATGATGAAGGAATACAAATAATAAAGGAAAATAATGGAATCATCATACCAACATTCTCCGTTGTTGAGAATATATTAGAGTATGGCGAAGAAGTTGGAATACCTAAATGGGGATTAGAGAAATGTAGGGAACTCCATGAAGTACATGTTGAAAACATGAGGAAGACGTATAGAGCAGGAGTAAAAATTGCAACCGGAACAGACTTTATAGGTGGGTATAAAGCGTTTAAACATGGAGATAATGCTCTAGAAATATTTCTACTTGTTAAGAGAATAGGTATGAGCCCAATGGAAGCCATAGTTTCAGCAACTAGAAACGCATCTGAAGCTATTGGTTTAGAAAAATATATTGGAACACTTGAACCTGGAAAACTTGCTGATCTAATTGTTGTTAATAGTAATCCACTCAACAATATAGAGGTGCTTATGGATAAATCAAGAATAATAGCTGTAATAAAGGAAGGTGTAAATCTGAAAGGTAGCTTAATTAGCTAGCCTTAGCTGAAAATATTAACCATAAATAATTCACCTACTAACATAATGATTACAGTACCAGTAGAGGACATGATAATTCCTGAAATATCATTCATGTAAACACTTAACAGGTAAATCTTCATTAAGCCTATAGTGGTATAGTGAGAAGATGAAGATTTAAGCTGTATCTAGGTTAATGATTATCCTGTTAAATATATCTCTGTAAACGCTGATTCTAATGTTTGAAGTATTGTTATCTCCTATCTTCATAGCTATTAGTATCCTCACAACTTAAGATTAATAGTATGAACTATGAAAACTTAAATTTTGAAACCATCTTTACTTATAAAAGTTTACAATGTGAAGTTGCTATTAACTCCCAGTTAAAGAATACCTCTATGATTTCAAGGAGGAAACCTAATAGCTCTTATGTTCAGCTAATTCAATTATGGTTTTACAGTATCTTTATTTTCTTAGCTTTCATTGCCCTCCCTTAAAGTTTTATATTTTCATTTCTAGATATTCTATGATTAATAATATTTTTAAACTATGTAAACTTAGTATTAATAGATATGTATAGTTAACGGTTTAAATATACATAGCTATAGTAACAAAATGTTTATAAGTATTTAGGTTTAAGAGCTATTTTAAAAACGGTGTATTGTCTTATGTCTTTCACTAGATATGTAGCTTTACGTATATTTCAAGCTATTCCGACAATTATAGGAGTTGTAGTTGTCATGTTTATTCTCGTTAGAATGCTTCCAGGAGATCCTGCAAGACTTATTGCTGGTCCTGAAGCTTCTGAGGAAGACGTTAGAAGAATTAGGGAAATACTTGGTCTTAATAAGCCTTTATACATTCAGTTTGTAGAGTATCTACTAAGTCTTCTAAGAGGCGATCTTGGACTATCAATAAAGTTCGGAACTCCCGTAGTTAATGAAATTATGTCTCGATTACCGTATACTATTATTCTTGCTGTTACTGCTGAAGCTATAGCTGTAGCTACTGCATTACCATTAGGAATAATATCTGCTATGAAGCCTCAATCTAGAATTGGATACTTATCAACTATAGTATCACTGCTTGGATCTTCAATACCAATATACTGGATGGGTTTAGTGTTTATAGCTATATTTGCTGTTGAGCTTAGGCTTCTACCATCTAGTGGTGCTGAAAGCCCTAGGCATCTAGTACTTCCAGCATTAACACTATCCCTTCTTTTAATGGGTAATCTTACAAGAATTACTAAGGTATCAGTTATAGAAGCTCTTGAAAGCAACTATATAACAACAGCTAGAGCTAAAGGACTTTCTGAGAGAATCGTGATTTTAAGACATGGACTTAGAAACGCCATGATTCCAATAGTTACGATAATGGGTATTCAGCTTGGAGCACTTTTAGGCGGTGCTATTCTTACTGAAACGGTTTTTGCATGGCCTGGAGTAGGTTTACTACTTGTTGATTCAATATTTTATAGGGATTATACATTGATTCAAGGTATTGTGGTATTCATAGCTTCAATGATTGTAGCTATAAACATAATTGTTGATGTAGTATATGTAGTTATAGATCCTAGAGTAAGAGGGATTATATGGGGGAGGTAAGTATAGTTATTGAGAAGCTAAGAGAAGCTAAAGCAAGGCAGAGAGCTCTTTTATGGCTTAAGTTTAAAAGCAATAAGGCTGCATTTATATCACTATGTATACTTACATTTATATTTTTACTTGCAATCCTAGGACCATATATGGTTCCAGAAAGCCCATATGATTTTAATCTTTCAAGAGCTTTAGAACCTCCATCCCTTAACTCGATTTTCGGTAGGGATGAACTTGGAAGAAATATATTGAGTAGAGTTATTGTTGGCTCTAGATTCTCAATAGGAGTAGCTTTACTCTCTGTTCTTCTCGGTGGATGTATAGGTGTACTACTTGGACTTGTATCAGGATATATTGGTGGTAAAGTTGATGTTGTAATTCAGAGATTTACAGATATTCTTTTAGCATTTCCTACAATACTTCTAGCTATAGCTCTCATATCAGTACTTGGGGTCGGTATTGGAAACCTTATAGTATCGATAGGTGTAAGTACTGTTCCAATATATATAAGGCTATCTAGAAGCTTAGTTTTCCAGATTAGAAGTGAAGACTATATTACAGCTGCATTTGCATTAGGTAAATCTGGAAGATATATAATGTTTCGCCACGTCCTACCGAACATACTACCAGCAATAATAGTTCAATCAACATACTATATGGGCTTATCCCTACTTTTAGCTTCAGGTCTCGGATTTCTAGGTTTAGGTGTTCAGCCACCAATACCTGAATGGGGTGCTATGATTGGTAGTGGTAGAACATATATTTACAGTAGTCCACATGTAATAATTTTCCCAGGACTCTTCATCTTAATATCGGCTTTATGTTTTAATCTTACTGGTGATGGACTTAGAGATGCTCTTGATCCTAGAATTAAAGTAATGATTAGAAGAGCTGGTTAAAATGCAGGAAATATTAAGAATCGAGAATCTTAAAGTATACTATTATCTCCCTCAAGGGATTGTTAAAGCTGTTGATGATGTGAGTTTTAACGTTTATACTGATGAAGTACTTGGAATAGCTGGTGAAAGCGGCTCAGGTAAATCTACGGTAGCCCATGCAATTCTAAGACTTGTTAAGCCTCCTGGTGAAATTATTGGAGGTAGAATACTGTTTAAGGGTAGAGATTTATTGAAGCTAAGTGAGGATGAGATGAGGGCTTTAAGAGGTAGAGAGATAACATTAATATTTCAGGATCCATCTACATATCTTAATCCAGTATATACTGTTGGTTTCCAGATTGGGGAGGTTTATGAAGCTCATGAAAAAGTAAAGCCGAAGAAAGCTATTCATAAAGTAGTAGATATATTAAGATCGGTTAAGATTCCTGATCCTACTAGGAGAATTTACTCTTATCCCCATGAACTGAGTGGAGGTATGAAGCAGAGAATTCTGATCTCCATGGGGATTGCGTTAACACCTACATTAATAATTGCTGATGAACCTACATCAGCATTAGATGTTACAATTCAAGCACAAATAATTGAGCTACTAGATGAGATGAGAAGAGAGATAAGGGCATCGATGATTTTCATAACCCATGATCTACATTTACTTTCAGAGATTTCAAACAGGATAATGGTTATGTATGCCGGTAAATGTGTTGAGATAGGGGAGACAAGTAAGATTACTAGTGATCCCTTACATCCATATACGAAAGCACTCATGCAATTATTAAGATATCCTAGAAAAAGTAAGCTTCAATCATTAAGGGGAAGTCCTCCAAGCCTTATAAATCCGCCTAGAGGATGTAGATTCCATCCACGATGCCTATACAGTATGGATACATGTAGAGAATATGAACCTAATATTGTAAACATAAATGGAAGAACTGTTTCCTGCTTCCTATATAGTGGTAGATATGGTTGAGCTATTGAAAACTGTAAATCTTAAGAAGTATTTCCCGGTTAAAAGCGGATTCCTTAGTAAGCCTATCTATATTAGGGCTGTAGATGATGTTAACATAAGCATAAAGCCTAGTGAAGTTGTAGCTCTAGTTGGTGAAAGCGGATCCGGAAAGACAACTCTCGGTAGGGTAATGATAGGGTTGATGAAGCCTGATAGTGGTAATGTATTTTTTAAGGGTAAGGATATTTATAAGTTAAAAGGTAGAGAATACATTGAAGCTAGACATAAGCTACAAATAATATTCCAAAATCCGGATTCAAGCATTAACCCGAGAATGCAGGTAGTAGACGTAATTGGAGAAGCTATTAAGGAACTAAACCCTAAACTTAGCAGTAGAGAGATTCTAGATGAAGTATTAAGACTTCTTGAAACAGTAGCTTTAAGTCCAGACCACATATATAAGTATCCACATGAACTCTCAGGAGGGGAGAAACAGAGAGTTGTAATTGCTAGAGTAATAGCTGTTAAGCCTGAAGTTATTGTAGCTGATGAACCTACATCAGCGCTTGATATTTCAATTAGATCCCAAATACTTAACCTCTTAATGGACCTCCAGAAAGCAATAGGTATTAGCCTTATTTTCATAACTCATGATCTAGGTATTGTATGGAGTATAAGTGATAGAGTTGCAATAATGTACATGGGTAAAATAGTTGAGCTATCTGAAACAGAGGAAATATTCAGTAATCCCCTACATCCATACACAAAAATGCTAATAGCATCATCCCCATCCACACCGATTAAAATTACTGATCCAACATTTAAACCAAGAGGAGAGCCTCCAAGCCTTATAAATCCGCCTAGAGGATGTATCTTCATAACAAGATGCCCGATTGCAACTGAGAAATGCCTAATAAATTCTCCACCACTCATAGAAGCTTCAAGAAACCATTATGTAGCTTGTATTAGAAACAATTAATCTACATTATTGTATAAATAAATTAGTGGAATCTTTCAAGTTAATAGTAGTAATAAGATATGGGTGTAGATTTTGATTCTTTAAGGAATCATAGAAGCAAAAAACTTTTTATATTAATACTAGAAACTAGTCTGGAGATTAGATATGAGAAAATTTTCTTCCAGTAATGCTATATCTAAAATAGCTTCAATAATTATAGTTATAGTAATTATTGCTGCGGGAATAATTGGATACATAGCATATACTAGTATACAGAAACCAGTAACATCTACTCCGACTACAATACCTACTCCAACAATTACATCACCTATAACAGCACGGGAAGTTGTAAAGATAGCTGTAGGTATAGAGCCTGATACTATAGATCCCCATGGCCAGACTACAACATTAATATTTAACATTATGAGGCATGTTTACGAGACAATTGTCTGGTTTGATGAGAACGGTAATGTTATCCCATGGCTAGCTGAAAGCTGGACTATTTCAAGCGACGGCTTAACGTATACGTTTAAGCTTAGGAAGGATGTTAAGTTCCATGACGGTTCTAAACTTAATGCTGAAACAATTAAGATGAATATAGAGAGATGGATAGATCCAACTGTAAGAGTACCTGTAAGAGTACAGCTTGGACCTGTAAAGGGCGCTGAAGTTGTTGATGAATATACTGTAAAGATAATTCTTAAAGAGCCATTTGCACCATTTCTTAGAGCACTTGGAGGATATCTTCTTATAGCAAGCTCTAAAGCCATTGAGAAATATAAGAATGCTACAATAACTGAACCTAGTGGGACAGGACCATATAAATTCGTTAAGTGGGAGAAGGGGAAGCTTGTTCTTCTAGAAAGGAATGAGGATTACTGGGGTAGTAAACCATTGATAAGAAGTATTGAGTGGAGAATTATTCCTGAAGCTGCAACTAGGGAAGCTGCTCTTCTAGCAGGAGATGTTGATGTAGCATTCCTACCGCCACCATCAGATATTTCTAAGCTTCAAGCAGATCCTAAAGTTAAAGTACTTACTCCAATTACAAATAGGATAATATTCATAGGATTACTACCAAAAGGTCCATTAAAGGATCCAAGAGTTAGACAAGCATTAAACTATGCTGTAGATAAGAAAGCATTGATTGACAAGGTTCTTTTCGGTTTAGGAATTGAGACAAACGCACCAGTACCACCACACTTCTTCGGATTCTACGGAATGGAGCCTTACAGCTACAATCCTGAAAAAGCTAAACAGCTTCTTAAAGATGCAGGATATCCTGAAGGTTTCAAAATGGTTTTACTCCATCCAACCGGTAGATATATTCAGGATAAGCAAGTTGCTGAAGCTGTACAAGCCTATCTATCACGAATAGGAGTAGAAGCTCAACTAGTAACTATGGATTGGCCTTCATTTGTAGCTAAAATAACTAAACCTCTTGAAGAAAAGGATTATGATGCTCTTCTACTTGGATGGGGGCCATTCATAGCAGATGCTGACTATACACTCTATGCTCAATTCCACTCTACGCAAGCACCTCCAAAAGGTCTTGCAGCAGCTCACTATAACAACTCTAAAATAGATGATCTACTAGCAAAAGCACGTAGAGAGATTAATGAAGAAAATAGAAAAACCCTATACAAGGAAATAATAGGAACCATATGGAATGATGCACCATGGATATTCCTATATACACAGAAAAACTTCCTAGCACTAAGCGTAAAACTTGAAGGAGTATGGATATACGTAGATGGAGAACAGTTCTTCTTCCATAAAGCATACTTTAAACCATAATTTTTTATTTAATCTTAGAATAGATCATAAACTCCTTAAAAGAAGATTAGAAATGTGTTTGGAGAAGATAATTATACAATTAGATATAATACTGAAGATATTCAACAGCTACAGCAGACATAGTTGATATGAGGATTAATAGTGAAAACTATGGGAAATTTGGAAAACGAATTAAGGAGTTAGATGAAGTAAGAGGAAACTACTAGGGTAAATTAAGCAATGGTTTACTGAGCTTATACTGCTTCCATATTTATCAAGACTCTATTAGCTTACTAATGATTCTATGAACTTTAAAGCTGACATTAAGCCCCCCATCAATTGTTCTCGCCGATAATAACTACATAGAACTTATTAAAGACGTTGTTAATTTTAAAATGACTTATAAACTTTAGATATTAAACGTAGATGATAGTAGTTTAAGCTAACAAAACTCATTTCTATCACAAAACTTAAATACTTCTAGGTTAATACTAATTAGTGATGTTCTAAATACCTCAAGCTCCTAAAGCCAGTTTGCTGTGAAGCAACTTAGGTGATGAATTGGTTTTTCTAGTGGATTTACTTGTTCTAGATTGTTAGGGCTGTTAGGTGTGTTAATGGTGTATTCTAGGTTTTATATGGAATTCACAGTATTCATCTCCTTTAGCTATGCATTTCTCTTCTAACGCTATTAGCTCTCTACCCATTAGGCTACTTAGTGTTCCGGCTATTTCTCCTCTTACATATTGACATGATGGCTTATTCATCTTTCCCCTTATCAATTCCACTTCATATGAATCGTAAACTCTTATAGTTGCCTCCCCTCTATCTATATTTAAACTTACTATTTCAGGATTAAAGTCTCCGAATCCCCTATCCAGATCAAAAGCTACTTTAACTACTTCCTCTAATGAAAGACTTAAAGGTTCCAGTAGCTTCTTAACATATTCTGCATATGTATAGCCTGAATAATATCCTAAGTGATAAAATATTACTGTAGCCCCCTCCCCCATCCTCTTTCTAAATTCCTCTATTATTGAGGAAAACGTTTCATATCTAATAATAAACGATTTAAATCCATGAACAAGCGTAGGAAAACATAAAGTATCATATATTACTCCATCTACTGAAGGCTTCCATAAATCAACACTAATAGTATAAGGCTTAGACTTAACAATATCTTTAAGCTCACTTAAACTTATTCTACTATCAGTAACATCTAAGAAGAATATAAGTCTACCCTTCAAGCCATCACTATTAGCAAGCAAATACAAAATATTTATATTATTACTACTTATAACCTCAGAAACATCAGCTATAATACCAGCTCTCTCCCTAACCTCAATAACAATCTCAACAAGCCTACGTCCAGGCATAACATAAACAACAGGAAGATCCTTAACATATTTACACTCCAAACAACCACCATACAATGTAAAATTTAAATCTTAAATATCTTTCCCCAATATATCATATAAGTCTCTAATCTTCCTTCTCTTAAGATAAGCAGAAACCTTCTCTATAATTACTTCCTCTAGTGTTAGAGTGTTTACTAGAATGGAGATACCATCAGTCATCTCGAATAGTCTTACTGTAAAATTTTTAAAGGTAGCTTTAAATCTAACTATAACTCCTAAATAGGAAAACTTTGCAAAGATGGAGTTATTTGTTTTCTCGAATTTTTCTATATTAAACCTTTCCTCTTAAGTTATTTAAGAAGTTTTCTATGTTTACCATCTTTACGGTTAAGGGAAGGTAAACGTCAACATCTTCGGAAAACCTATTACTCCCATAGCATCGCCATATAGCAGTACCACCATGAATTACTGCTTCAGGAAAACTATTGTATATCTCCATGACTAAAATATCTTGAGCTAACGCTCGGCTTTATGTCTTCTCTTCTTAAGCTTTTTATATATTGGTAAAATTACCATGATATAGAGTTAACCATTCCTATGTATAAATATAAGTTTGGTAGTTTCATTATGATGTTTATCCGTAATGGAGCTAATGCTGGAATTACATTAGTTTCTCTATTAAATCCATTTCTCCTCGGCTTTTCCATACCTTCTTAAATGCATTCTACTTCAATAATTATTACACAACATATAATAGATGACGTTAGGATATCTATAGGGTCCTTAATAGATTCAATAATGATTCTTCCATCCTCAACGCAACACTTACAGCAGCTTTTAATACTAGAACTATGAGATTGCTTTATTCACATCGTTAAGAGCAGGAATTCTTCTTAGCATCTAGTTTAGATCACTTCAATAATTTTGTTTAATTCTAATTATAAAATGATGTTTAAAGTTAAATATAGCTGAGTGTAAATAGTATTCTATATGTTAATAAAATAGTGATTGCTGGTTTATGGCGGGAGAAATATGAGTTTTTCTGGTGGTAATATTTTATTTATTTGGTTTGCTATAAGCATGTATATTCCTCCTTTAAGCATGTTTAGTAGTGATAGGCTCCTTTCAAGTTCATTGTTTGATGAGAATCTTTTCACTTGTTTTTTCGTATTTACCTCTATTTTCTTAACAACTTTCCTCATCAGGTTTCCATATATCCTTGCAGCTTCTAAGTTTTCTTCTTCAGCTTTTGTTATTGCTTTTACTGCTAAACGTCCACTGAGAGCAGCATTATCCATTCCTACACCTCGATATAAGTCAAGTAGGCCTGCAGCATCCCCAACCAGTAATATTCTTTCCTCTCCCAGGAATACGGTGTTTTTCAATGTTGAAGAGAATCCTTCTCTTTTAACGATTTTACCGTTAAGCCCATACTTTTCCTTAACATAGTTGAAAAATCTATCTATATACTCTAATGGATTTTTATTGGCGCCTGTACCAATCACCCACTTATCATCCTTCAAATAAACCCAAGCAAACATTAGAGGGCAAAACTCCCTCTTATAAAACATGTAAAGCGTATTAGGATCTAGTTTCGCCTCCCCAACAAAGTAATAATTTACCGCTGCTCCTGAAGCCTTCCTATAAAAATCTTGCGGCTGTAGTCTTCTTCTAACTTTTGAAAGCATTCCATCAGCGCCAATAAGATAGCGAGTCTTAACCTCCCTATGTTTACCCTCTACTGAGATTTTAACATTTATTTTATCTTCACCTTTATTTTTAGTAAAGTCAATTAGTGAAGTATTATCGTGAAACTCTACACCAGCATCTACTGCTAATGAATTAAGCCAACTGTCAAAAGTAGATCTCCAAAAGTTCAGCATTCTTATCTTACCTTTCAAAACCTTACCCCTTGGAGTTATTATCTCCACTTTAAAGAGCATGTTTCTGCAAAGCTTATCTCTTGGTATTTCCTCACCAATAAGCTTTTCAAAATATTGAAACTGAATTCCTGAACAAGGCTTGTTTCTAGGAGTCTTATATTTCTCAAGCAGTAATGTCTTAAAACCCATCTTTGCAGCAAACCTTGCAGCAACAGAACCAGCTACCCCACCACCCACAGCAACTACATCATACTCCCCCATATCTTAACGTATTCTTCTATAAAAATATAATTTTCTATTGGAAGACTATAGAATGATTGTAGATATGTATAATTCTTATTTGCGGTTTTGTAGATGCGTATGCTTGGCTATATAAGCTTTCTAGGAACCCTATCTAAGAATCTAACAGTAGGAGTTACCTAATCTCTATATTTAGCCTCACCTATACACTTATATTAGCATCTTGCCGGGTATAAATATTCCTACTCTTCAATAAGATTGTTTTAGTTAGTATTATGTCTTTACTAATTTAATGTTTCATCAATTATAGCCATGTAGAACTTATTAAGAGTATTTCTAAGTCTTTTTACTATTGTATATGCTTATCGAAGTATTCTTTGCATAGGGTAAAACTTAAATATTTAGGGATTGAAGCTTAGCTGTAGGTATTTATGAGCTTATTGGAGATGAAGTTTTCACATAGATTAACCATAGCGTTAATAGCTGCGAATCTAGTTGTTTATTTAGTTACATC
>Ga0105162_1001812_pt1 | contig 11837 bp, 25 predicted proteins | sample JNZ201metaG_FD_81532 | JGI IMG/M metagenome (GOLD analysis project Ga0105162, IMG submission 81532) | Hot spring microbial communities from Jinze hot spring, China to study Microbial Dark Matter (Phase II) - JNZ 20120812A | ecosystem: Environmental > Aquatic > Thermal springs > Hot (42-90C) >...
AGTCCAGCATTTCTTATATCAAAAGGAATAGAGATTTTCAGAGAGATTGGAGATATAGATGTTTGGAGTGATGAACAGTATATAAAAGTTAAAATCTGGAGGGAGATGTAGTATGAACAACACAGAGGATAAACTGAAGCTAGCAAGTGAAATAGCGTTTAATTCTATGATAGTATTTGAACCAGAGTTCTGGATAATGATATCTAATATTATAGATAACAAAAACGTCAAACAGATATCAGATGATCTCTTCGAGTATATAGAGAAATTTGGAGAATATAGTATCTGGGAAGTAGTATATGCAATGTTTATAGTGATGACATTTATAGTCGGAGGAGCAATGAAATACAATAGATAATAGTGGAGATGATGCAATATGGAGATAGATATACATTATATCAAATATCTAAGCAATATACTTGGAGTAGAATACGAAAAATTACAGCAAAGTCTTAAAGATGCAAAAGTTCTAGAGTTTTACTATGATTTTTTTGAGCTTAAACCATACATGCACATCTATGATATCTATGATTTTGACATTGAGAGAATAGAGAACAGTGTTAGAGAATATCTGGATTTTGTTACATTTATTGAGGGAGTTACAATAAGACTATGTAAACTTGAAGACTACTATGGATTTCACTATGAACTTATAGAGACTCTTGGATTAGAAAACAAGAATATACTATTTACTATAGAAGTTATTTGTAAAGATAGTGGTATAATATTTTTTGTATATACGTGAGTATATACGTGAGGAGGTGATAGAAATGGAGGATCTGGAAGATTTATATATTGCGTTTGTAGAAGAGCCAGACACTGAAACACTTAAGAGATTGCTCAATAAAATTATAAGAAAAATAGAGGAAATTGAGAACGATATAATAGATTTAGATGTAGCATTGACATATCTAGAGGAGGAAATAAAACAAATGAGGTGAGAATGCTATGAAGGAGATAATACTTGATGAGTTGTGTAATAAGACTGCATTTAGTATAGTGATATCTAATGAACTATCGAAAACAGGTGATACAGTTAAACTTAAACTGCATGGATATGACAATAGCTTTAGATGTGCTACTGAGCTAATGCAAATTATGAAACAATTTAGTGAAGAGGGTTCTCTTGAAGAAATTCTATATGCTCTTACAGCAGTGTCTACAGTATATGTAAATAAAATACTATATAAAAACATTGACTTGTATCCGTTTATAGTTGAGCTATCTAAATATTGTGAGCTAGATATCTTCATGGAATATAAGCAAGAAGACACTATAAATTTTAACTTTAAAATTATTCCAGCAATCGCCAAAAATCCTAGAGTAGTAGTAATATTATATGATCTGATTAATCTGTTTGCAATAACCAATCAGTTTACATGCAATGCTAGTGTAGACACATCTGCAGGAGTATTTTCCTTTACTTTAAAAAAGAAGTGAGGTGATAGATATGATAATAAGAGCTTATGACTGGATAATAGATACTTCCAAAGTAGTTGCAATAAGAGTTACAACAACGAGCATCGTGTTTATTACAGTCAGCGATAAAAATATAAGTATACCACTACATGGTAGCTATGACTATGGATATGAAGAGAGAGATAAATTACTAACAAGCTTGCAACATCTAATAACAACAGATAGTATAGTGAGATTAGAGGATCTGCTAGAGACTTCTGGTTATAAGCCTAAGAGGTGATAGAAAATGCAAAATGATGAAGAAGTTAATCAGATTATCAATAAACTTTTAGCAACTGACAAAGAAAAACTTGATAAAATAATATACAAACTTTTACTTGAGATAAGACTAAAAGGGAAAAAAGGAGCATATAGAGTAAGGATATTACTAAAAGATAAAGCATGTTACTATTGCAAAAAATATGGAGACTGCTATATACTTAACGAGTTTTTAACAGGGTATTGCAAAAAATGTGAGCACTATAATAATATGCTTGAGTATGGCTGTAAATACTTTGAATTCAATGATGAAATCGACATAGACTGTAGCTTTATCTGTGATAAAGGTGGTAATGTAGAGTCGTGTCTATACTATGTATTAGGGTTATGTGATTAAATCGGAGGTGAGTAGAAATGGATAGAATACTAATAAGAAAACTACTAGGAAGTGTTTGTGATGTATGTATACACTGGCACTATTGCGAATTGGCAGAGAAACTATATGAAGTAGGTTGTGATAACTTTGAACTTCAAAGATTTGTAGAGTGCTCAGTTCCATGTGAACAGTGTTATCTATATAACATACAACTTTGTAAAGGGTCGAGTGATCAGTGATCATAAATAAATAAAGTTATACATGTAAATTTTTTTATGGATAAATTTTTGATTCAGCCAATTAAAAAACGAATTAAAAAATTTATACATGTATCGGGTTTTAAAACCGTTATCTCGCCGAGATTTACGTTTTACGTTTACATTTATACATTTATACATAAATTGATTTCCAATTATAGACAACCCGTCCACCATTGGCTATGTATAAATGTATAAATGTATAAATGTATTGACGAGTCGTGTAATAGAAAAATTTATTAACTTGTCCACGCATACATTTTTTTACAAAAAAATGAAACTATGGAGGTGGTTGAATGATAAACCAGGAGTTTGAGAAAATAGTTAGAGAGTTTTCAGACAAAATAAAAGCAATTGTTGAACTGGTTTCGGAGAGAGAGAAAATAGTTGCAGAGATGAACTCGTTAAACGAAAAACTAGAAAACATAGAGAAGCATATACTCACTAAGTGTTCCGACGAAATAGTTAAACTTCTGCCACAGGACATCAAAAATACTTTGAATAGCATTAGAGAAAAGTATGGTTCTTCATCTAAAAAATATAGAAGAAAAAGAGTATTCTTTCTTGGACAAGAGTATGCAAATATGCAATACTTTATGAAGAAGTTCCAGATAACTAGAGGAGTTGAAGGCATTAAAGCGTGGGCAGAGCAAAACAACTATGACTGTTTAATTGATGATGAGAAGATAATAATTACACCTCGATTAGCAAAACAATAATACTATTAATTAATTATTTTTCTTTGGAGGTGATATGAATGCCAAAAAAAGAAGCAGAACTACAAGAGATTGAAAAAATAATAAAAGCTATAAAAGATCTAGAAACTCAGCTTGGCACTACTGGTAAAATATCAGTAGATCCTATAGTAAAAAATATAAGAATGATGTCAGAGACTGCGACAGTGAAAAAGAATATTGCTGAGATAGAAAAGAAAAAAGAAGAACTAAGTTCTCAGCTTAAAGCATTAAGAGGTAGACTCGAGACAATTGTAGACATGGTGGGTATTGATTTTATAGAACAATTAGCTGGCAAAGAATTTGCAGATAATGTAAGAAGTGTTCTTGGAACAAAAGCTACTACAATGGTAACAAAAACAGGTAAAATACCAGGTATAAGTGATATAGGAATAATCTATTGTGGTCAGTTATTCAAAAATATGACATACTTCTTACAAAAGTATTGTATTGATAAAAATTACAGAACTCCAGCTAAATTCATTGAGTATTTAACTAGCAAAAAAATACCATACGAGATAGTTGAAAAAGAAGGGAAGAGATATCTAGTTCTTAATACTGCTATAGATATACTTGGTTACAGAGTGAGGTGATAAAATGCAACAATTGCTAGTTAGTAGAAACATTCCAAAATACATATGTCCAGTCTGTGGTATGCCAATGGCTTTTGTTTTCAGAGTAGTAGTGAAGCATATAGATAATAAGTGCTATGAAGGAGAGCTATGGGCTTGTGCTGATAGCTGTAATAGATTCATAAAACTAGTTAAAGCTACAGAATGTGGAGAAAGAGAATTTAAGTTTAAAGGAAATAGCGAATTCAGTGTCCTCTATGATATAGAGGAGTTAAGCTGGATATAAAAAATATAGGAGGTGGTTGTATGCCTGAATATGTAGTTGGGGAGCAGAGAGGAATAGAATTAGTAAATATAGAAGAAGGCGTATATGAAGCGACATTCAAAGGAATCGAAGAGAGATCTATAACAGTAGATCAAGAGGAGAGAAAAATTTTAGAGTGGAGATTTTCGATTGAAACAGAGAACAGCGAAGTAGTAGTAACTGGAATTACTAGCAATAAAATAAGTGTTGGAAGACAACCATCCAAAGCCTATAAGTGGTTCTGTGCTCTAGTAGGTAGAGAACTTAAATCAGGCGAAAAAATCAATACAGATGAATTAGTAGGAACAAAAGTTCTAGTGGAAGTAAAATATAAAAAGCTAAGAGATGGTAGTTTAGTAAGCAGAGTTGTTGATGTAAAAAAACTTCCAAAGAAAGAAGTGAAAGCTACAAAAACTAAAAGTGGTAAAGATGTATCAACAACATAACTATTTTATTTTTTTAAAAAAAGTAGGAGGTGATAGTAATGGCTGAGGAGAGCATGATATTTACAAAAGAGCTAATTGATAGCTTAGATAAAGAGTATGGAGAAGGTAACTGGAAAATTCGTCAAGTGTCAAAAAATATAAGACACAATAATTTGCCAAGTCTAACTCTTACAAGAGAACTATCAGCAATAGGCATTAAACCAAAAGATTTCGTGCTAGTGGCTGTAAAAGATAAAATGGTAATAGTGAAAAGAATATGATCCTCTATGAGATTTATAGAGGATATTATAAAGTATTCAGTGATCTCATCAAGAGCAGGGAAAGTAATAGCCGAAGATGGATACTCTACCAGATTACAGCTAAATGTTCTAATAGTATCTCCATTTGGTTCAGGAAAATCTACTTTATTCTATTATTTAGAAAAAGCAGAACTTGGTTATGTATTGAACGATTATTCTCTCGCAGGTTTAGTAGGAACTATAAAACCGAATGGTCTAATAATACATGGATTCGTAACAAAGTGTGCGGGATCAGTTATGATGATCGATGAGTTTCAGAAGTTTGAGAAACCATCTAGAGATGCATTACTTAATATTATGGAAAGCCATAAGTTTACAAGAACTCTTGGTTATCTTGTATCTACTCAAGTAAAAGACTATGGTAAATATTATGAAGTGATTGCAGAGAAAAACTTTTTAACAGTAAAAGCAAAACTTAGCTATATAATAGGTAGTATGTATTTCAAAATAAAAACTATAGATGATTTAGCACTGCTATCAAGATGTTTTCCAATAAGTCTTTTAACTGATGAATATCAAGGATTTGATTTATACTTAGGCAAGTCTATATTTACAGCACCCAAAGAACTTCATAGTCTTAGAGATATATTAGATGGCAAAGATATATTTATAAAGGATGAACAAAGAAACTATCTAGTAGATAGAACTAAAAAATTGTTTTTAAAATATAGAATAGAACAGGGATTTATAACTAGAGCGCTATGGGATTTAACAAGAATTGCAGGAATAAATGCGATACTTGAGGACAGAGAAGTAATATCTAATGAAGATATGGATATAGCAATGAGCTATATACCTCTACAAATAATAGGTTATTCAAGAAGCACATTAACACCTACACAACTTAGAGTATTAGATGTAATACATAGTAGTAGAGATGGTATAACTGCTAGACAAATTGCAAAAATTTTAAAAATGCAAGAATCTAATGTTAGTAATGCATTAAAAATAATAGAGCATACTGGACTTGTTAAAAGCTATAAAATAGGCAACACTATAGTATATATACCTGTAGTATATGGAGATATTTCTGATAGAAGTGCGGGTGAGCCAGTATGACTAAAATATATAGATTCTGGATACCGTATTTAGGTATATATGTAACTTTGAGTGAAATAGAGTTTAATATACTAAGAGATTATGCAGAGGGTAAAATTGGATATACAGAATACTATAGAAAGATATATCCAGTGATAAGAAAATTTGTTCCACGTGGTTACAGAATGTCCGTGTTTATGTATATAGTAAGACTATATGAAACTGGAAACTATGAAGAGGTTACTGAAGAATCGTGTCTTAGAATATATCTAGAATGGCATGTAAAGACAAAGTATATAAAAAGACATCACGAGTTTATTACTGAAGGCTATGCTAGTATAGAGCTATATATTCCAGAAACATATTATGAACTGCATAAAACAGAAATACTAAATACATTGAATGAAAAGCTATTTAGTGCATATGTTCAGGGATTAACAAGAGAATACTTCTATGTTGCAGAAGAAGAATACTACGACTTTGAGAAAGCATATGTCATAGAAACCTATAGAACAGAAAAATCTAAATGCATAGACGGAAAGTTATTAGATTTTGCTGTTGGAATTAGTAGAAAAGAAGATGCAGAAATACGTATTGATCGAGAATTGTCAGCTAGAATGTTTAAATATATAGATGATGCAGTTAAAGAGTTTGTAGATGAACTTAAATCGATTATAGGAGGTGAGTAATGTGAGATATGTATTAAAAATAGATATAGATAGAAAAAGAAAAGTGGATAAGCTGGCACGTAATATAGTTAATAGAATAAAACCTATATTAAGATATGCATCGATAAGTATAGCGGATATTAGAGCATATGAAACAAGAAGAGGATACCATATAGAGCTTGAGATAGATGCACCACTGCTTGATAACAAAGATATAGTATTTTTACAGCTACTACTACTTAGTGATTGGAAAAGAGAAATATTCAATTGGCTAAGAGTCAGGTCATCAGAACAACTGACATCATGGAATATACTATTTGATGCAAAATTAGGAAATGATAGTATATACTTTAGAGGTAAAACTGATTTAGCGTTAGAATTACAAAATGCTATAAAGAAATTGCTGGAGAGTGATGCAGATGTCAGTTAAAGTTAGAAAAGAAATCTGGGTTCTTTGTCCCGATAAGAATTTATTAACTCCAAAAGAGCAGTGTAAAGACTGTAAAAAAAATCTAATATGCAATCCGAAAAGCATAGTTAGAAAAGTAAGAGTGATATATTCGTAAAGCTTATATATGATACATTATACGAAATATCATACAAAAGAGGTGATAGCATGGAATTGGACGAAAATATAGAAAAAGAAGAAATAAAGAGAACATTTACTAGCGAACAACTAAATCTTTTTGATAAAATGAGAAATCTTCCATTCGAAGATAAAGTAGAAATTGCACATAAAATAGTTAAAGAAGCATTTAGTAAGTTCAAGAGATTAGCGGTAGCTTTTAGCGGTGGAAAAGATAGCACAGTAGTATTGCATATTGTAAGACAATATAATCCTGATATTCCTGTAATATTTGCAAATACTAGAGTTGAAATGCCAGAGACTATAAAGTTTATAAGAGAGTTAAAAGAAAAATGGAATCTAAATCTAATAGAAGTTAAAGGTAAATATACATTCTGGCAAATAGTTGAAAAGTATGGTTTACCATCCACAAGATTTCTTACTAATTCAAAAATAGCTCTCGCTAGTAAAGGATTAACTCAATTACAAGGTGCTCCTAAATGTTGCTGGTATCTAAAAGAAGAACCAGCACTAAATATGTATAGAAAAAAAGGAATAGAATGTGTATTCTTTGGAATAACATGGGACGAGAGCTACAATAGAAAGTGGAGTATAATAAAGAAAGGTTTACTTTTCTATCATACAACTCATAAACACTGGAAATGTTATCCTATAGGATACTGGAGTGAACTTGATGTATGGACTTATATAGAGAAAAACAATATTCCAGTAAATCCAGCATATGAAAAAGTTGATAGAGTTGGTTGTATAGTATGCACTGCATATAAAGACTGGGAGCATGATATGGCAAGACTATATCCCGCACTATATAAAAGAATATGTAAAATACTTGGAATCAATACTATTGACTCATTTATAAAAGATACTGCTAACGATACTACTGATGATACTATAGTAATTAATCCTGTAAAACATGGTCAATTAAAACTTAACGATTTTAGGTGATGATATGTCTATAAGACTAATAACTAATACAAGCAAATCTTCAAGCTTTAGATATGTATCTTTATCAACTAAAAATCTACTATCAGAATATGATATAGATATAGTTTCAGTTAACAATATTTCTAATTATGTCTCCAATAGTATTCTTATTCATTCAACACTTTATTGCTTATCTAAAAATATATCTGCAGATATCTGGTGGACAGATGAACCTATGTTAATTCCTAATCGACCAGCTAAATTTTTCGAATGTAACAATAGATTTAAGTATTTTATCGCAATTAGTGAATACTATAAAGATCATGTAGAGAAATACTTTAGATTTAAAGTAGATGATGTAGTATTTAGACCTTATAACCCTATTGCAGATGACATTTATATGTATTATAAAAATAAAGAGTATGATATAATTAATATTGCAGTTGATGACTATTCTAAGCGTAAAAACGTAGATTTTGTTATGGATTACTGTTTATCTAATAATAGAGTTAAAACAGTTTTTATAACTAATAAATTTATACCAAAAAGAAGTAATATAGTGGTGATTAGAACTGGGACGATTGATGAATACGACAAATATGTATTAATTTCTAAAAGTAGATTTCTACTATTTCCTTCTTCTTGTGAAAGTTTTGGATTACCAGTATTAGAGGCTATGGCAGTAGGAACTATACCTATATATCCAGATACTCCTCCATTTAATGAGTTTGCAGAAGGAATTAATATAAAAAGCTGTATGAAAATATATACTTACAGATACGGATGTAAAACTATAATGTATCAAATAGATAAGAATGATCTGTTTGATACTATAAGCTATGCATTAAGTTTAAATGCTGATGAGTATAACGATTTATCGAATAAATGTAGAGAAAAAGCCATAAACATTAATAGAGAAATTAAAGATAAACTTATTAGATGGATAGATAAAATTAAATACTAATATTATGTATGTTTTTCTGGAGGTGATATAAATGGCTTATGCTCTTACAGATGTTTTGAATGCACTGATGACAGGTATTCAGGATACTCTATACTACATTGCGAGTGCAATCGCTGACAATGCACAAGTTATTGCTACTGTAGTAGTTGTTGGAGCACTGGCTTTCATCGTTATGAGATTTGGAACAAGAATCTTCAGAGGAGTCACTGGATGGCTTGGAGGTTTGTTCTAAATTTTAAATATTTTTCATAAATTTTTTATGACAAGATATATACTAGTATGTAAAGTATGTAGATATGAAAATCTGATAAATACAGATAATATACCTAGATTCATTAAATGTGTAAATTGTGGATCAGAATATCTGTATAAGATTTCATCAAATAGATATGTTTTAATAAAGTGATAGATAAACATAAATACTAAATACGTGTAATTATTACTGGTGGTGGTATATGGCAAGAAGAAAGAGAGAATTTGATCCAGAAGTTAGTGCAGACATATATATTGCAAAAGTTGTATCTGTTTGGAGAGGTATTAGTGGAACTACAGATTTAGCAGAGAAGATAACAAAAGCACTTGCTTCAAGAATGGTTACTAAGGGTTCAGTATGGAGCAAAGTTAGAAAAACTGTTTCAGCAATCTGTAGCGAAAGAGGTATTCCAAAGTCAAATCATGCAATATATATGAGTGCTGTTCAACTATATCTAAAGGACGTTATTGACAGAGGAATAGATCCTAATACAAGTATACGAATGATTACACATATGTATCCTAATATAGACGTAGGTGTTATAGAGGACTGTGTTAGAGCAATAACTGGTGAAGAGTTATTTACAGAGGTTCCACTTCCTAAGAAGAAAGAGGGTGGAGTTGTAAGTGCTACTGCACCATCTAAAGTTTAAGGAGGTGAAAAAATATGCCTGGTAGAAAGAAAGTAGCAACATCTTTAAGCTTAGTAAGATACAAAGGTAAAACTAAGAAAATAATATATGAAAAGTATCCAGATAGAGAATCTGCTGAAGAAGCTTCAAAGCATCAATTCGATGCCTGGTTAGCAGGGTTTAAGAAATACAAGATGGTTAGAAATATAATAGCATCAGTAATCTCAGATGTAGCACCTACTCTTAGAGCTCCATACTATGGATTTGGACAGAAATACTTTAATCTAGTAGTCGAAAGACGCTATGATAAAAATATTGTCAGAGAGTATCTGCTTGCAAATTGTGGCGTTGATAAACCAGGAAGTCTAATTGATGCATCTAAACTAAATCAAGTATTCGATGCAATAGACAGAGCATACGGTATTCAGTAATACTTAAGCATTATTTTTTTTATAGTGATATATATGGCTGTTGATACAGCTGAAATTAAAAAAGAAGAACAAGCAATTAGAGAATACAAAAATAAACAACTAGCAACTGCAGTAAAAAACGTATTAGTTAATCTTAAAAACATGGGACTAACTAATAGCAAAGTTAAAATAGATGAGAGCGATCATACTGCATATATAGCAGTAAATATAAACGATATATCAGAACTACTAGCACGTAATTGCAGAAAATCAGTTAAAAAAGCATGCGGAGATCTAGTAGAAGTTGTAAGCATAGTTGAAGATAGTTATATAGTTATAAGAGTAAGAAGAAGGTGATAATGTGCTTAATACAAATATACCTTTACCTACATCAACAAGAAGATCCCAACAAAACTATAGTATAAAAGATGTAGTAAAAGCTTTTGACACTATTCTAAAATTTACTCGATTCAAAGAAAAAATAGATAAACTAGTAAACTATTTAGCTTCAATGGGGGTAAACATAGATATATCCTCATTTTCAAACCCTAATATGTTAATTAAACAACTGATGAATCTTAAAAAATCAGGTTATAATATAGATGTTGATGAAATAATCACTGAACTAAATAATCTAGAAGATATCAAATTGGACGAAATAGAAAGATCTATAGATATAATAAGAACATTTATCTCTATATCAAGAAGTGTATCAACTATAATGTCTAGTTTAAGCAAAACGGCATTAACTACAAGAGAAGATCTCGATATGCTACGAAGTCTATTTAACATCGGAAAACCTATAGAAGATAAAGTAGAAGATGATTATAGTGAAAAACTATCTGAAGAAGAAATACGTAAGATCAGAGAAGAAGCTAAAAAAATGCTATTGGGGGTCTAAAGTATGAATGGTGCCGATATTTACGATGAAATAGTATCGCTATTAAAAGAGAACAATATACAAAGAGAAACTAGAATTATATGTGCATGTATGCTAAAGCTATATAACGAGTTTAATTTTATAAGAAAAATGTTATGGGTTTTATTTACTACTAATATAGGTCTATTCTCAAGTATTGTATTTTATATATCTATTAAAAGCTAGGAGGTGATAGTATGGGTGTAAAACATCTAATATTAACATATGATGAAATTAATGATTTTATAGAAATAGTAAGAGATAAGGGTTTAACTATAGACGAAGCAACTGAACTGATTAAAGATATAGAGATAATAAGAGCATTACTTAAAAAATTAGAAGAATTATGCCGTGGAGTATATATATTACTCGAAGAAGAAGAAATTCCACCAGAGCAATTAGAAGTATCCCATATAAAACATAGCGAACTTAGAAGCGTAATCGAGGAACTTAAAAGATATATAGATCGTAAAATAGAAGAGATTAAATCCGAAAAAAGATAAATTTATAAATTTTTAAATTTATACATAGTCATGGGGGCATGGGTTGTCTATAATCGGAAATTGATAAATGTATAAATGTATAAACGTAAACGTAAAACCGTTATCTCGCCGAGATTTACGTTTTACGGATTCGTAAATTTAAAAATTTTTCAATTCGTTTTTTATTTGCCCGAATCAAAAATTAATAAATTTATTTGTAAATACATTTATCTATATAGAACCACAACTTATCTAATTAGCTTGTAATAGTAAAATTTATATATGATTACGTAAAAT
>Ga0105162_1001814_pt1 | contig 11833 bp, 10 predicted proteins | sample JNZ201metaG_FD_81532 | JGI IMG/M metagenome (GOLD analysis project Ga0105162, IMG submission 81532) | Hot spring microbial communities from Jinze hot spring, China to study Microbial Dark Matter (Phase II) - JNZ 20120812A | ecosystem: Environmental > Aquatic > Thermal springs > Hot (42-90C) >...
CTTAACGCCCGCAACGATGTATACTTCCCGGAGGAGGACTACAGGCTGGTTCGGGAAGCTCGCATTGAAACCCTTAAGACTTTATCAATAACCGATGTTTCCGTTTATGAGCGGTTGCGTCGGGAAAATCCTTCCATTGAGTTTATAGTCAGGCTATGGGATAAAGGCTTTGGCCCGGGTAAACACCCTTCACCTCAGGAATTTGTGGAAAGGATAGCACCACGCATCCAGGCCCTCCGCCCTTACACTGATAAATTTGAAATCCACAATGAGCCCAATCACTTCCACAGGATTGAAGGATGGGGCTCCTCCGACGAGCAAGCCAGGGATTTCAAAAACTGGTACCTTGAGGTTTTGAGAAGATTGCGGGAATTTTTCCCTTGGGCAAAATTTGGTTTTCCGGGGTTAGCCATCAATTATCCCCACCGCGATCTGGAATGGCTTGAAATATGCCGCGAGGCCGTTGAAGAATCTGACTGGCTCGGCTGTCACTGCTACTGGCAATACGAAAACCACCTGTCAGAAGAGTGGGGGCTCAGGTTTAAGCTTTACCACAAGATGTTCCCTCATAAGCCCATTGAAATAACAGAATTCGGCGATTCAACTCCGGATCTGCCGCCTGAAGAGATGGCCAGAAAGTATGTGGAATATTACCAGGAGCTTTACAAATACCCCTATGTGAATTCAGCCTGTGCCTTCATCGCCTCCTCTTCGGATCCCGCCTGGGCAAATTTTGTGTGGAGGACTGAAGGGGGAGTTTTTCGGCCAGTAGTTCAGGCTGTAGCTTCAATGCCCAGGTTAGCCCCGGGAAGGTATTTTGAAGAGACCGGCTTTAGCGTGAGAGGGCCTTTCCTTCAACTACTTGATAAACTTGGCCTGGAATTATGTGGGCTGCCAATCTCAGAAGAGAGGGAGGAGGAAGGAATTCTGGTCCAGTATTTCCAGAAAGTCCTAATGGTGCGCCTTCCCTCTGGGGAGGCCGCCTTGGGAAATGCTGGGGAAAAACTGTGGAAAACCCGGGAGGAATTGGAAGAGCTGAGGAAAGCACTGGAAGGTCCTGCGCCTGTCGTCGAGCCTTTTATAGAAGATATATCCGATAGACTTCCCAAGCATCCCTCCGAGCGCTATCTCCGGAGGCAACTGAACGATATAAAATACCTGGTGGTGCATCACTCCGCCGTTTCCCCCGATAGAGGTCCTGAGTTCATCGCCCGTTACCATGTGGAGAAGCAAGGGTGGCCGGGAATAGGGTATCATTATTTCATTGACCAAGAGGGCAAAATTTATCAAACCAACCCTCTGGAAATTATCTCTTACCATGCCCGTGCCTACAATTCATCCGGGATAGGGATTTGCCTTGCCGGTGATTTCACCTCATCAATTCCGCCTGGGGCTCAAATAATGGCTCTCGGTCATTTATGCGCTTACCTTCTGGAAAAACTGCGCCTCGGGAAAGAGGCCATAGTTGGCCACCAAGAACTTGTCCCCACAATTTGCCCCGGTAGGAAGTGGAAAGAATGGAAGGAATTACTTTTGAAAGCTGTGGACGAAGCCCCTCGCAAGGGCTTTAAACCTCTTTACCATTATTTGCTTTTTTGGCAAACTCGAGAAGATTGGGCCCGAGAGGAATGGGAGGCAGCCCAAAATTACATAGCCCGGTTCCGTCCCTCCTGTGGCTTCTCCATCCATGATGCCCTTAACGCCCGTTATGTGACCATTGTAGGGGATGAGGATAAAATAAGTAAGGAGACCGAGGAACTTTTGAAGCGCTCTGGTTGCAAAGTGGAACGCTTTATTTACCCGGATATCGCCTCATTGAGGAAGCTTTTTGATGATCTGGCCGCTAAAGGCAAACGCTTTTTGGCCTGGTCATGATGCGCGAACGCGGTTTTTGGTTGATGTTATTAGATGGCTTAGTTCACATTTTCAGGATACTGGAAAAGCAGCGCCTTTGGAAGGCTTGGGTTTTCTATCCCTGCTGGGCTCCGGATTTTGTCTTCGGTTTAGGTTATCCACTCTCTCACCATAATGATGGTTGGGTGCCATAACAATGCAGCAGGTAAACATCTCGTTTGCCGCAATTGGTGAGCGACGCCTGGGCTGCCTTCATCCTTGAATTTTCTGCTGGAATTTGATAAACTTGAAAACGCTTAAATTAAGAAAGGGAGGACAAGATGGATTTTGAACAACTTAAGGAGCTGGTTTTCCGGAATGAGAGCAAAGTCGTGCTTCTGGTAATGGATGGGCTGGGGGGATTACCCAGAGAGCCAGGAGGATTTACAGAGCTGGAAACGGCTCGCACCCCAAACATGGATTATCTCGCTTCACAAGGTATATGTGGCCTTCTGGACCCAATAGCCCCCGGGATAACCCCCGGAAGTGGGCCTGCTCACCTTGCTCTTTTCGGTTATGACCCATTACGGTATGAAATTGGGCGTGGAGTGCTGGAAGCATTGGGCATAGGTTTCCCCCTGGAAAAGGAAGATCTGGCTGCCAGAGGCAATTTTTGCACTGTAGATGAAAAAGGTTTAGTTACTGACCGCCGGGCAGGTCGCATTGATACACAATTTAACGCGATGCTTTGCGAGAAGCTTTCGGAGATAAGACTTCCCGACCTGGAAATTTTCGTGAGGCCTGTGAAGGAGCACAGGTTTGTGGTGGTATTCCGGGGGCCGGGCCTTTCGGATAAGCTTTCGGAAACCGATCCGCAGCGGGTTGGTTTGCCACCTCTTCCCGTTGAACCCCTTGCACCCGAGGCAGAGCTTACGGCAAGAATAGTAAATGCCTGGGTGGAAAAAGCCCGGGAGGTTCTATCCCCTTATTACCCGGCTAACATGCTCCTTCTGAGGGGCTTCTCTAAGAATCCTCAACTTCCATCTATGCAGGAAATTTACGGCCTCAAGCCTGCTGCTATTGCCACCTACCCCATGTACAAAGGGGTAGCGAGGCTTGTGGGAATGGATGTCCTGGAGACAGGTGAGGAGTTTGCCGATCAGGTTTCCACCCTTGAAGCTCACTGGAAGGACTATGATTTCTTCTACATCCACGTTAAGAAAACCGATTCTTATGGAGAGGATGGGAACTTTGATGCCAAGGTTGCCCTTATAGAAGAGGTGGACCGCCACATCCCCAGGATTATGGCCCTTAACCCTGATGTTTTCATCATAACAGGCGATCATTCAACCCCGGCCGTTCTAAAAAGCCACAGCTGGCATCCTGTCCCTGTCCTCCTCTATTCCCGCTATGTTCGGCCTGATGGAGTAGAAAAGTTTGGGGAGAGGGCCTGCGCCAGGGGGAGCATCGGCAGGATGCCGGCGGTAAATTTGATGAGATTGGCTCTTGCTTATGCCCTCAGGCTTAACAAGTTTGGAGCATAAAATATTAGGAGGCTTATGCTATGACCACAATCCTTATCACTGGCGGGGCCGGGTTCATCGGCTCCAATTTTACCCGTTATATCCTGCAAAAATATCCCCATTACAAGGTGGTGGTGTACGATAAACTCACCTATGCCGGCAACCTGGATAACCTCAAAGATGTAGCCCAGAATTATCCTGACCGTTATACTTTTATCCAGGGCGATATATGTGATGCTGAAAAGGTGGAAGGAGTTGTAAAAGCTTATGGTGTTGAGTTTATAGTGAACTTCGCTGCTGAAAGCCATGTGGATCGTTCCATCTTTGAGCCCGGTTCTTTCATTCAGACCGATGTATTTGGCACTTACGTGCTCCTGGAGGTTGTCAGGAAACTCGGGGTAAAAAGGATGGTTCAGGTAAGCACTGATGAAGTCTATGGTTCCATAGAGGAGGGCTCTTTCAAAGAGAATGCTCCCCTTAACCCTTCAAGCCCCTATTCCGCCAGCAAAGCGGGGGGTGACCTCATGTGTCTGGCTTATTACAAGACCTGGGGAATACCTGTAATGATCACCCGTGGCTCCAATACATTCGGGCCGTATCAATATCCGGAGAAGATAATACCCCTATTTATTACCAATGCCATTGATGACCAGCCCCTTCCCCTTTATGGTGATGGGTTAAACGTTAGGGACTGGCTCTACGTTTTAGACCACTGCGAGGCTATAGACTTGGTCTTGCATCAGGGAAAACCAGGGGAGATATACAACGTGGGGGCTGGAAATGAATTGACGAACCTGGAGCTAACTTATCGCATCCTTAAGCTTCTCAACAAACCCGAAAGCCTTATCCGCTTCGTGGAAGATCGCCCCGGCCACGACCGTCGCTATTCCCTGGATTGCACCAAGATAAAAGCTCTGGGATGGCGCCCACGTTATAATTTTGATGAGGCTCTGGCGGAGACTGTGCGCTGGTATGTGGAAAACCAGTGGTGGTGGCGAAAGATAAAGAGCGGGGAATATATGGAATTTTACCGCAAGCAATACGAGAAGCGCCTTGCTTCCGCTAAACCTTTCAAAATTGAGTAAAGGGAGGCTGCCATGGAAGAAATAAGACCTGAAGACATCGGAGCAATTGTGAAGGCTGAGCCTCTGAAAGCATTTTGCCAGGAAGTTTTCAAAAAACTTGGCGTTCCTGAAGAAGATGCCAGCATAACCGCTGAAGTTTTGGTAACGGCTGACCTTAGAGGGATCTTCTCCCACGGTGTTGCCCGAATGCGCCGCTACGTGAATGGCCTCAAAAGTGGGATGATGAAAGCGCGCCCTGAAATCAAGATCATCCGGGAAACAGCTGTAACCGCCACCATAGATGCCGGGGCTGGCCTCGGTCAGCCTGTAAGCTACAGAGCCATGAAGTTGGCAATCCAGAAGGCTCTGGAGCACGGCGTAGGTTTCGTGGCCGTCCGAAATTCAAACCATTACGGCATTGCCGGATATTATTCCATGATGGCTCTGGAACACGATCTTATTGGCATATCCTCAACCAACGCTGATGTGCTTGTAGTGCCCACTTTCGGGCGTAAGGCGATGTTAGGCACCAATCCTATAAGCATAGCTGTGCCGGCTGGTAAAGAACGCCCCTTCGTCTTGGATATGGCCACCAGCGCTGTCCCGAGAGGGAAGCTGGAAGTCTACGACCGGCTTGGGAAGAAAATGCCTCTGGGTTGGGCTACTGACGAAAAAGGCTTGCCTACCGATGATCCTGGCCTTGTCTTAAAGAATTTAGCCGAGCGACGGGGAGGTGGTCTCCTCCCCCTGGGAGGGGCTGGGGAAGAAATGGGAGGACACAAAGGGTATGGACTTGCCCTCGTTGTGGACATATTTTGCGGTGTCCTTTCCGGCGCAGCCTATGCTGATCTGGTTTACCCTAAGGATGAACAAGGACGACCCCTCCCTTCCAATATAGGCCATTTCTTCGGAGCCATGCGGATAGATGCCTTCAGGCCCCTGGAAGAGTTTAAGGAAGCCATGGATGACCTTATCCGAAGGCTTAAAGAATCACCCAAAGCAGAAGGCCAGACCCGCATTTACATCCATGGCGAAAAAGAGTTTGAAGCCGCCGAAAGGTTTGCCCGGGAAGGCATACCTTTAGATAAGAAAGTGGTGGCGGATCTCAAAGCCATAGCTCAGGAGTTCGGGGTAGAATTCCCGGCCTGAGCAATTTTCCCCCTAAAATATCCTAAAAGCGGTGGCGACCTATGAAGAGGCTTATTGGGCTTTGCGTGTTGGTAACATTTTTGTTTTCCGCAAACTACGGAACTTTCCTGCAAACTTATGCCGAAAGCCAGGCTGCTATACCAAATCAAGCAGAATATTCCCACTTTGTCTTCCTCCCCCTTGTAGCTAAAAGCGAGCCCTGTAAGCCAATCCCCGGTGTTTCCTACGATGCAATCCCCACGCTGCCGCCTCATCCTCATATCCCTGCTTCTGAACACCCGGACCTGAACCTGGCTGTGAGGGGCTATATCCTTAATCCCAATGCTTACCTTGGGCTTGTGGACTATGGTGGAGATTCAGATCCAGGAGCTCCTCAGCTATACAGCCTTTTCCAGGACGATCGGGTCCCGGTTTTCGTGAACGGTTACCGGGTTTATGACTGGGATTGGAATAATAACCGGCGTGGGAATCCCATCACAACCTGGGATGTCACCCTTTTGGGTATGAAGACGACTCCTGGGGAATTAATCCATTTGCCCTCTTCCGGCTATGAGATCTATCCCGGTTACTCAGCATTAGTCCTTTACGCTGAGGAAACGCGGATTACCCTCGTTTATAGAAGAGAAGATACGGTTGCATATGGCTATGCTTTGCACCTGGAAGGAATATGCGTTGATCCCAACCTGTTGGCCCTTTACCGGAACCTGGATTCTCAGGGTAGGAGTTATCTTCCGGCTTTAAAGAAAAAGCAACCTTTTGCCACGGCCCAGAGCAATGAAATAAAAGTGGCGATAAGGGATACAGGCTCGTTCATGGATCCTCGCTCTCGCAAGGATTGGTGGCGGGGGAAATAAAGGGCTAAGGTAAGGGCAAACCGCCAGCATTTGCCGCTTCTTCACAAAGGCGGGAATATATTATCAACCCGGCATAGGGTAAAACTTGCCACATTTTCTTTTATTAAGGCCTTTGCACTAAACTTCTGAAACCTTTATAATTACCCATTGGAGGGGAAACCATGGAAGGAGACTTGAGCACCAGGAGGATCTCCTTACCTCCCGCATATTCGGTCCTGGAACCCGGTACCTTGCTCCAGGGGCGCTACGAAATCTTGGAGGTGCTGGGTATCGGAGGGATGGGGGCTGTATACAAAGCGAGGGACAGGCGTTTTGAGGGCGTTGAAAGAATTTGTGCCGTTAAAGAAATTTTCTCCGACCTTTCCCCTGCCATCCATCAAGAGAGCGTGGCCAATTTCAACCGGGAAGCTCAGATCTTGGTCAGCTTAAACCATCCCGCTATCCCTAAGGTTTACGATTACTTCACTGAAGGCCAGCGGAGTTACCTCGTAATGGAATTTGTGGAAGGAAAAGACCTGGAGACCATCCTCCACGAGGCTTCTTCTTTCCTCCCGGTGGATTTAGTGGTGGATTGGGCCCTTCAGCTTTGTGATGTTCTCCATTACCTCCACAACCATAAACCAAACCCCATAGTTTTCAGGGACCTTAAGCCTTCCAATATAATGCTTACTCATGATGGCCGAATAATGCTGGTGGATTTCGGGATTGCCAGGGTCTTTCAAAAAGGGCTGAGGGGAACCATGGTGGGAACCGAAGGGTATGCTCCTCCGGAGCAATACCGTGGGGTGGTTGACCCGCGAAGCGATATTTATTCCCTGGGAGCCACACTTCACCACTTGCTGACCAGGGTAGACCCCAGAACTGAACCCCCCTTTTCATTCCATGAGCGCCCCATAAGGGCCATAAACCCTGCTGTTCCCCCTGCCCTGGAAGCAGTGATAATGAAAGCCCTGGAATACGAGATGGACAAGCGTTTCTCGTCGGTGGAAGAAATGAAGGTGGCTATTTTGAAAGCTTTCGGCAGCAAACGCCCGCTTACAGCAGTGGTTTTACGTCGGGAAGAGGCTCAGGAGGTGAAGCCTCTCTGGGTTTTCCCCTGTGAGGATGAAGTCCGTTCATCTCCTGTGGTAGCTTCTGGTACCATATACATCGGCTCTTACGATTACAACCTTTATGCCCTGGACGCTTTAACGGGCAAGATGCTCTGGAAATACCCCACTAAAGGAGGGGTGGTTTCCACGCCTTTTGTGTGGAGGAGGATGGTAATCTTCGGTTCGGAAGATGGAAACTTATACGCTATTGACTCTTCCTCCAAGCGAACCCTGTGGGTTTTCACGACTGGAGGTAAGATCCGCTCTTCCCCTAAAATTTATGGGGAGTCTGTATTCTTTGGCTCCGATGACGGAAATTTCTACGCCTTGGATGCAATATCTGGCCAGTTGAAATGGCTTTTCACCACCGGAGCTCCAGTAAGGTCTTCCCCGGCCCTGTTTCAGGACAGGATAATTTTCGGTTCGGATGATGGTTTTATCTATGCCTTAAAGGCTTCCGATGGTTACCCTATCTGGCGTCACTATGCTGGCAGGAGAGTGGTCTCTTCTCCCTTCGTATGGGAGAACCTGTTCTTCATCGGCTGTTTTGATTTTTACGTTTATGCTTTCAATGTCCTGTCAGGGTGGGTAGTTTGGCGCTACAAAACCGGAAAACCGGTGGTTTCTTCCCCCTTTTTGGCCGACCGGATTGTTTACATTGGCTCCGCCGATGGCCACCTCTATGCTTTAAGGGCCGAAGACGGCAAACTCCTCTGGAAATATGCCACCGGGGACCAGGTGATTTCTTCTCCGAGGGTGGAGGAGGAAAGGGTGTATTTTGGCTCTGTGGATGGTTTTGTATACTGTGTGGATGCTTTAAAGGGAGAACTTCTCTGGAAGTTCCGAACCGGAGGGCCGGTGGTTTCTTCAGCGGCTTTAGCGGGTGGTGTGGTTTACATAGGCTCTTGCGATGGTAAACTTTACGCTTTACCTGCGATCCCTTCTTAGCCGGGAGAGAAAGCGGTGGAAGAGAATTTCAGGCCAGATTATTATCAGATATTAGAGGTCTCGCCCTTTGCTTCAACGGAGGAAATAGAAAAGGCTTACAGGCGCCTGGTAAAGGGTTACCATCCTGACGTTTACAGAGCTTTTAAGACCGCTTTTCTGTTCCGTCAGCTTCAGGAAGCTTATGAAGTTCTGAGGGACCCCGAACGCCGTAAAATTTATGACGATTGGCTCAGGGCTCGGGGCCTTTATCCTGAGAGAGCTTTCTGGGCCGATGTCCTGCCGAGCCATAGAGCCCTGCCTTCTCTGAACGAACCCCAGGCCTGGTATATACTCTTTACCCTCCATGCTGAAAGAGATCATGCCATACCCCCAAGACCCCTTAACCTTTGCCTGGTCATAGACACAAGCACATCCATGAAAGGGCCAAAGCTGGAAAGTGCCATTAAAGCTTCTGAACTGATCCTCAGAAGTTTGAAGGAAGAGGATCTCTTTGCGATAGTGAGCTTCAATGATAGAGCCGCTGTCATTTTGCCCTCTTCTCGCTGGCAGGACTGCAAAAAAGCCCTGGGCCTTTTGCGGAGGATGAAAGCCGAGGGCGGGACGGAGATGTCCCATGGAATTTTCGCTGGCCTTTCAGAATTATCCAAGGCCGGAAACTTAAAAGATTACATAAACCATATGATTTTACTGACCGATGGCAACACTTACGGTGACGAAGAAGAGTGCATAAGGCTGGCCAAGGAGGCAAAAGCCAGGGGCATATCCATGACAGTTGCTGGCTTAGGGGCCACCTGGAACGAAGAGCTCTTAGAGGCTATAGCTCAGGCAAATGGTGGGATGAACATTTATATACCTGGCCCGAGGGAGCTTCCGAAGACTTTTCAGGAAATAGTGGAAACCTTGACCAGGTCTGTTTCTTCTTTCCATGGGAAAATTGAGACAATGGAAGGGGTAAAGCTTAAAGGTTTGTTCAGGCTGGATCCTCAGGTGGGGAGAATTGCAGTTGATGGAGGTACCTTTTTCCTCGGACCCCTCAATGGCTCAATCCGCCTTTTAGCGGAGCTTGTTGTTCCTCCCCTTACGGTTGGAGAATACTTCGCCATTAAGTGGGAATTTGGAGATATAAAAGGGGAATTTCTGGCCCGAGGAGAAATCTCTCTGGCTATTCTGGAGGGACCCGGCGAACAGCTCGTACCGCACGAAGTTGTCACCGCAGCCGAGCGAGTGGCTATTTTCAAATTAAGGGAAAAGGCCTGGGAGGATATAAACCAGGGGAAAACAGCTAAGGCCAGTGGCAGGCTTCTTCTTCTGGCCAGACATTTAGAAAAAATGGGTGAAAAGGAATTGGCGCTTTTAGCCCGGAAAGAAGCTATAATGCTTCCTGAAATGGGCAATCTTTCACCCGAGGGACGCAAGAGGCTTTATTATGGGACAAGGCTATTGGCCCTGAAGCCTCCGGAGGAAGGATGATTCGCTGTCCTGTTTGTGGAGTGGAAAATTTGCCCAACACCCTTTTCTGCGAAGAGTGCGGTGAACCCCTTCTGTGGGGAAACAGGGATAAGTTTACAGTCAGGTTAGTCTCTTTAACTGAGGGATGGGAGGTCAAATTGCTGGTGGAAAATGAAGCAATCATTGGCAGGGTAGATCCTATTTCTGGCTTCAAGCCTCACCTGGATTTGTCCGATAAGGGTGGGCTTGAGAAAGGAATATCCAGGAAACACCTTCGTCTGTTCTGCCAGGGTAACAAGCTCTATGCTGAGGATCTGGGCAGCTCTAACGGCTCTTTCATAAACAACAGGCGCCTTTTGCCTTTTGTTCCGGAACCCATCACTTCGGGGGATGAACTTCGTTTGGGAGGTGAAATTCTGAAAATTTTCCTGGAGGAGTAAGAGCCATGGCTTATACGGTGGTAATTCACCTGGTAGGCGAGGAGCCCATAGTGGCAGAAATGGAAAAGTTGCCCAGCCCATCGGATAACTGCGTCATCTGTACAGGGGTTCGCCGGAAGGATGGGAAACCTGTGGAATACGTTGATGCTAATGTGGATATAGTTATATTCCCGTGGCACAGGATAAGCGCTATAGAGGTTTTGCCATCGGCCGAGGAAGAGGTGGTGGAATTTTTCAGGGAATAAGGAGCCGGAAGCCGTGTCCCCTCACTGTCTCAACGAAGTTTACATTGGGTTCAAGGGAAGCAAGACGTTCCCTGAGTCTGTGGATGAGAGCATCTATGGCCTGATCAGTCACACCACCTTTGGCTTCTGGCCAGAGAGCCTGCGCTATTTCTTCCCTGGTGACTATATAGCCTGAAGCATCGTAGAGCAATTCCAGCAAGCGGAATTGAAGCGGGGAGAGAGGGGGAATAAGCTCTTTACCCTTAACCCATACTTTTCGGGAGGCTTTATCCAGCTTTAATAGTGGTTCACTTTCGGGGGCAACGGGAGCAGTGGCTTCAGTATCTACGAAAAGAAACTTAAAGGCAAAGGCAATAGCTATTTCATCGCCATCTTTCAGAGGGACAGGAGCGGATACGGAAATGCCGTTAACAAATGTGCCGTTTTTGCTTCCCAAGTCTTCCAGGACAAAATTTTTGCCCTGGCGGGTAATGCGGGCATGGAAGCGTGAGACCCGACGATCCAGAAGGACTATATCGCAGGAAGCGTGGCGCCCTATAGTTATTGTTTCCTGTTTAAGTTCCCAGCGCTTCCCTCGCTCTGGCCCTTCGGTTAAAATTAAAATTGGCCCTTCCCAATAGGAAGGAGGTTCATAATTTCCAGAGATGTTAGAGCTGGCCAAACCCCTTACCCCGGGAACCATATTACGCTCTCGCTACAAAATCCTTGAACTGGTTGGAAGGGGAGGGATGGGCTCGGTCTACAAGGCCGAAGACCTCCTCCTTAAAGGCCGTTTTTGTGCCATTAAAGAAATAATCCCTAACCTGGCTCAGGACCCGAAAGCTATAGAAGAATTGAGGAAGCAATTTTATCAGGAAGCCAGCGTTTTGGCCCGCCTTGACCACCCCAACCTCCCCAAAGTATCCGATTACTTCACTGAAGGTGAAAGGGAGTACCTCGTTATGGATTTCGTACCTGGCAAAGACCTTAGAACCATTGTAAACGAAGCGCGAGCGGCAGGCAAGTTTCTGGAAGAGGAAATAGTCCTCAAATGGGCGGAGCAACTTTGCTCCGCCGTAGAATACCTCCACAGCCAGAGCCCTCCAATCCTCCATCGGGATATAAAACCCTCCAACGTGAAGCTCACTCCTGCCGGTACAGTAAAGCTGGTGGATTTTGGCCTCGTTAAGCTCCTTTATTCCGATGAAGAAAGGACAGTAACAGTGCTGGAGGGCAGAGGAACTCTCCCCTATACTCC
>Ga0105162_1001816_pt1 | contig 11822 bp, 14 predicted proteins | sample JNZ201metaG_FD_81532 | JGI IMG/M metagenome (GOLD analysis project Ga0105162, IMG submission 81532) | Hot spring microbial communities from Jinze hot spring, China to study Microbial Dark Matter (Phase II) - JNZ 20120812A | ecosystem: Environmental > Aquatic > Thermal springs > Hot (42-90C) >...
AGGCTGGAGCAGCTATCGCAAGAATCGAGAGCAGAGAACTAAATATCTATCAAAACAATTACATCACTCTTCCATTGGTCAAGTCGTCTAGCTCAGCTTCTCTTGCCTCTTGGATCATAGGCGGAGGCTTTGTAGTCATAATATTAAGTGCCATCGTATTGCAGGTAATCCGCGGTAAGTTTCCGCGGACTAAGATAATAAGTCAAAAGGATTTACAGACAATTTCAAAAGCTATACAAGAATTACAAAAGTTGAGATCAATATTACTGGAGATCGAGAATGGGTTATCCCCCACGGCTGTAAAGACGAGACCGCAAGTTATGACTGATAAGGTACACGTTGTGCGCAGAATTGCTGATGAAGTTATAAACTCGATTGAAAAACTAGAGGAAAAAACAATCGAGATACAGGAAACAACAAAGGAGATAAACTCATCGTTAGGTGTGCTTAGTGAGGCATTGAGAGTAATTCTGAGGAATTATACAGATTTTCAGAAAGGTGAATTAAGCCAGCAAAGCTACAAGAAGATATATGATTCATTCAGAAAAGACTTGAGATACGCTTATGACAAGTTATTAAGCATAGAGGATACTCTCAGAGAATTATGTCAGAAGTGAATTAACATATCGATAAATAAACTCAGCTGGGTCTTCGAGTGTCCTCATTAATTTTTCAGCTTTTGCGGCGAGTTTACTTTTCGATTTTTCGGATAATAGTTGAGCAGCAATATAGGGAACCCTATGAAGCATGCTTGGTGGAATCCTCTTTATTAGTCCTAACCTAGCTAGGAATCTATGCACGGCTGGAAGTTTTCCAGGATAAAACATTATTGTAGGTTTACCTAGGAGCGCTGCTTCTTGAGTCATTGTTCCGCCTCCTGATAAAACAAGGCTCGCTTTTTTAATTAATGGAATAGCTAATATAGGCTTCTCAATTATAATTATGCCTTTGGGCAATTTTTCTCTAATAAGGTTAGCTTCTTCTCTGTATCTTGTCAACACTACTATGCTGTATTCTTCAAGTTTTGTAATAATGTTAATTAGTTTAATTACCTCCTCTAGTCCTTTACCAAGAATGTATGATGCCTTACTCTCCGGCGTCCTTACCAATATATAATTTTCCGGCAAGTCAATTTCCATATAAGATTCCTGAAAAGTACTTATTCTCTTCATCCATGCGACTGGATCGAGAGATCTATATCTCTTAATCATTCCTTTTTTTGCACCATATCTCAGCCACTCCTTTATTGGAATAAAGCGTGGAGTCAGGATTAATTCAGATAGTGGAACACATATTCTATTCACTGGTGAGTGAACAGTGTCTGAAGCCAATATATGCCGCGCTCCCAATCCATATGAAATCCTGGAGGCTTCTATTGAGCCGCTCGATAATACAATTCTAGGCTTATCTTCTCTGAATAATTCTAGTAGTTCGAGTTGTCTCCTAGTACTTGATAGGAGCTTGCCGTATAGTGTCTCTCCTCCAAACTCGCCTATTACCTTTATATCCAGATTAATTCTGCTGATCAGCCAGTCAAGCTGTTCATACCTCCGTGCGGTAACTAATACTTCATGGCCCTTGTCTCTAAGTTTTTCTACGACTGGCCAGAAATACAATACTTGTTTCGGTGTGAGGATGTCTACCCAAACGTCCATTTATTCACTCCTCCTATCATTAAGATTAATGGCATCCGCAATGCTTATCAAGATATTAGAATTAACCATATATTAAGCCAATCTTAGATGGGATAATGCATGGAGAACATCATACTACTCGCGGGCTTATTCCTTCTCTCATTTATCTCATCTCTATTATTAACTAAATTAATTATCAAGTTCTCTTTTTCACGGGGAATACTGGGTAGAGATGTGCATAAGCCCGGACACCCCTTAGTTCCCCGCATAGGGGGTCTCGCAATAGTAATCACTTACCTAGCAGCTTCAGGAATATTCCTCATATTATCAAGAAACGACCTTATCGTACCTTTTTTAATAGCGCCTGCAATAGCTGCAATCATAGGATTAATTGAGGATTTTAGAGAACTAAACCCGATCCTAAAACCATTATTGCTCATATTGCCGGGTCTTCCCATAGTGTTTCTCGGGCTCTATGAACCTAGGCCGATCCTTCCGTTCATAGGACAGGTCAGAATCACGATACTCTATCCATTACTTGTGTTAGTTGCCTATACAATCGTAACGAACGCTGTTAATAGTCTAGACGTCGTCAACGGATCACTTGTCCTTACAAGTCTTCCACCACTATTAACGTTGGCAGGACTATCAATAATGAATAATAAAACAGATGTCTCATTGATGGCAATGATTCTTGTCGCCTCTATGCTGGGTTTCCTGAAATACAACTGGTGCCCTGCGAGGGCATTTAGTGGAAACGCTGGCAGCAACTTGATAGGAGCGGTTATTGCTGGAATCGCTATCACCTCTAGGCTTGAAGTAGTGGCAATCATTGCCTTAATTCCACATATAATGAATGAGTTTTATGTCCTTGTCTCATTGAGGGGCCTTAAATCAGGTAAACAAGTCATTACTAGACCTATTAAGGTCTCAGGCAACTTAATATTGTCAAATCTAAGCCCAGCCGCTCCTCTCACATTAGTCAGAATGCTTGCAGCTGATAGGCCTAGAAGCGAGGTTCAGATCGCCATCTACATGGGAATAGTCTGCTTATACTCCTCGATACTTGCCGTCTTGACTCAGTTCATCGACCAGGTGGTTTGACTCTTTGAGAACGCTCTTTTTCACGATTCTCCTTATATCGATCATTTGGGTCTCATTCATCGCTGTCTTGGCAGTTATCGGCTTTATCGTTCTTCCAATAATTAGCGGTGTCTATGAAAACCTAATGGCAAGCATAATGAGGGTCGCTGCATCGCTGTTGCTGTTTGGATTATGGCTTGCCTGGTGGGCTGCGCTCGCTTACTACTGGTTTTACAGAGTTTTAACGAGGAGAGAGAAATGAAGAGAAGAGTGGTCGAGGTATTAGATATTGATGGTGCTGGGATATATCCAACCATAAAGCTATTGAAGAAAGATTTCACTGTTACGTACTACTCTATAGGTGGAGAATATAGAATAACGCGTCTAGCGGAAAGATGCTTGAGTCCTGCTTATGTGAGGCTTATCGCGGACTCAATAAATAGCAATAGACTTAGACAGTCAAACAGATACATTGATGCTGGGACAACTGGGACATTATTGATTTCATACGTGGCTGGGTTGAGAAACGATCTTAAAGACATGGACGTGTTAAGACTGGTCCAAAGTGTTGCAAAGAATTTTCATAGAGGGGGGACCATTATAGTTACTGGGCTTACTTTTCCCGGCTTCATGGATAGACTCTTTAAATTCGTCACGAGAGAGGTTGATCTTGACGCATCGTCTGGCGGGACTCTCCTTTATCTTCCATTGCCGTTGCTGCTGGATGGCCGTATACCGGTCGGTGGGAGGCTAACAAAGGGTTCTGCTCAGATTGTAAGGGCTATTGTTGATGGAAAACGAATAGTCTCCGGTCTAAGTCTCTTGGAGGCTGAGATCGCGTCAATTAGTCTACTTATTAGGAAATTATCTATAGAAATTTCTACAGTCGAGAGTCTCCTATTGACTAGGAGATTATCGGTCTCACCTAAGGCAGTCTTGAAGGGTCTTCTTGGTAGGGGTGTTAGGCTTTCTTTTATAGCGAGGCGTGGGCATCCAGTTCTCAAAATAATTGATAGTGTTGAGTCAAATTTCTTGATGGGAAAAGGCATCATGCGGACTCTTCATAGAATGTCAAGGATGGCTGAGATGGACCTCATAAATTTGCTGGATGGGCTTAGAAAAGGCAGGGAGAGGCTTAGAATACTCGTGGTCGGGGATGGATTGAAAATATTGAGCGAGCTCTCTTCAAGGAAGTTTGTGATTCATCAACTTCAAAGGTCAAAGCCCGAGGTGTTTGAAGAAAGAATAAAGACATATGCTGGTAAATGTGATGTGGTCTTATTAACGACTAGGAATAAATATGTAGCAAATACTGTAAAGTCTATTATGGGGAAGAGCGTCGTAGTGATTAATCTCTGCGACTACGTAGGAGTTGGTGAGTAAAAAATGGACAGCGGCCCCATCAGGATAGGCATCATTGGGACAGGTTTTTGGGGCGCTAATCATGCGAGGGTAATTTCCGAGCTTGAGGGAGCTACTTTGACTGCGGTGTGCGATATAAATCTTGAACGTGCAAAAAACATTGCTAAGAGATATGGTGTGTCAAAAATATTTCAGAACTATCTTGACATCCTTCGGAGCGATGATGTAGACGCGGTGACAATTTGTACCCCTTCCAACACCCATGCCGAGATCAGCATTAATGCACTGTTGATGGGTAAGGACGTATTTGTGGAGAAGCCGATGGCATCCTCGCTTAATGAATCAATCAGAGTCATCGATGCTGTTAAATCGTCTGGTAGGCGTCTTATGGTTGGATTTATAGAGAGATTTAATCCTGCAGTGGAGGTCGCAAAAGATTCTTTAGAGAGTGGTATAATTGGAAGACCACTACTTATCTATGGACGGAGAATCGGCCCATGGCCAGAGAGAATTGGTGATATTGGAGTATTAAAGGATACATCAATACATGATATCGACTTATCGATGTATTTTTTCGGTCCTCAGCCCATCTTTGTATACGCTGCTGGAGGCTCTCTGAGACATTCTAACGAAGACTATATACAGGCATTAATCACCTTTAAGGAGGAGAGATCTGCCATCATTGAGGCTAACTGGCTGACGCCACGGAAAAAAAGAGACCTCCGAATCACGGGGACCGAAGGTGTAATTCACTTAGAATTTCTAAGTCGAGAGGTAGTCATAGAAAAATCGGAGGGAACTTATATGCCAATGACGCCAAACTCAGAACCTCTAAAAAACGAGTTGAAATATTTTGTAGCCTCTTTAAGAAAAAACGAGGATTTATCTCCGGGGTGTCTAGAAGGTGCTAGGGCCACGGCTGTGGCGGAGGCCATCCTCCAATCAATAAATACAAAGAAAGCAATATGTGTATCAGACATCCTTAGCGAGTACGGGCTATAGCTTAAATTTCGCTCATTAAACACATAATTGAATTGAGAGAGCTAAGAACCTTATACTGGCGGAATAACTCACTATACCTAATAGATCAAAAGGTACTTCCGCATAAGCTGAGGTATGTGAGATGTAAAAATTATCTTGAAGTCGCAAAGGCCATAAGAGACATGACGGTGAGAGGTGCTCCAGCGATTGGAGTAGCCGCTGCATATGGATTAGCCCTTGCAGCAGTCCATGCTAGAAAAAATAAGAAAGACGTACTCAAATCACTCCAAAAGGCAGCGAATATTTTAAGAAAGACAAGACCCACAGCGGTTAATCTATATTGGGCCATTGATAGAGTGCTCAAAGCCGCGGAATCAGCATGGATAAAGAACGATGATGTAGCTAAAACAGTATTGTTGGAGGCGGAAAAAATATCTATGGAGGATGTTGAGATGAATCGAAAAATTGGTCAGAACGGGGCTAGGCTTTTACCTGATAGGGGGGTGGTCATGACCTACTGCAATGCAGGTGCTCTAGCAACTGCTGGGTACGGGACAGCATTGGGCGTGATAAAAGCAGCAGTAGAGATGGGAAAGAAAATATCAGTCATCGTGCCGGAGACTAGGCCTAAGCTGCAGGGTGCGCGTCTGACTGCATATGAGCTAGAAACCGCCAAAATAGAATATAGGGTCATAACAGATAACATGGCGCCATTTCTTATGAGTAGAGGCCTTGTGAACTGCATAGTCGTAGGAGCAGACAGAATTATTGCTAAGACAGGACACGTTATAAACAAGGTAGGTACATTAGAATTAGCAATATCCGCTAACTACTACAAAATCCCACTCTACGTAGCAGCCCCAACAAGTACAATAGATTTTGATAAAACCATAGATGAGGTCATCATAGAAGAACGTAATCCAAATGAAGTTTTATATTTTGCTGGAAAAAGAATAACACCACGAAAGGCAAGAGCTATAAATTATGCATTCGACATAACTCCACCCGAACTCATTACAAGAATAATAACGGAAGTGGGAATACATCGGCCAGAAGAATTATTGAGCCTAAAGCCGAAATACTAACTCAATTAAAAAGTAAATAACTATTGCTACTATTCCAACTAATAAAATTCTTGAAACAACACTTATCGTCCTTATCTTCAGTTCTCTTCCGAAAAAATATCCCAATATGGTTAGCACGGCAAAAAATGCCGTTATGGAGCTTAATATTCCAACAACCTCACTTAGTGATAAGTAGATACAAATAACATATGGAGCAGAGACACTAAAAATAGAAATCAATGAACTAACACCATTAATTATGGAAACTATAATAGAACTTGTTAAACTTGCTTGGTAATGAATGCTATCCTTAAGATTAGTAAGAATGGCCTCCTCAAGTCGCTTTACCCTAGCCTCTTGCTCAAGTTTTTCTGATATAAAGGCACCGGAAAAACCAGAGATTGCCGACCCAACAGCTATCGCCATTATTGTCAAAAGGACTACTCTGTAGTCATACATCCCCGAAATATAAAAACCAAAGATTGCGCCCAGTCCGATCAGCGCGCCATCGAAAGCATTAAGTGCAAAGTAACGTCTAGCTATTCCACTTGTTTCCGTCAGACTCATTATCAACCTGATGCGACGAACAAGTTTCTCTAACAACATTTAAAGTATCCACATCATTTCTTTACATCAGATTTCTCTATTACTACAGCATCTATGCTATGAATTGCTGCTCCCAATTTTTTAATTACCTCCTCGATTTTTGAGACATCTAATTCACTTCCTTCTATTATCAATTTAATTGTCTCCGTCTCCACATCAACCTCTATAACCGATGCATCTACTCTTCTTATTCCTCTGATTTGGGCAATACTTCTACTGAAATCAATAATGTTTGGATTATGGGGCTTTAATACATCTAATACTAATCTGACGATGGTGGTCCTTTGAGTCTGCTCAGACATCTAACCAAAATTATTCATCTCTTGCTCTGCTAATTTAGTTTTCTCAACAAAAAGACTTATAAGAAAGAGAAACTATTCACACTAAATAATTACACAAATAAAAACCAGGCATAGCTCACTAATCCTCACTATTCGTCCCAGTCATCACTATAGATTAGGTTTATAACTTTGAAAGAACTTTTGCTCTCAGCTAATCATAGTGATGCTGGATGGGACATAGGAAATACTCGGCACCGAGGCATGGGTCATTAGCATATAGCCCGAGGAAGAGGGCTAAAGAACTGCTTCCAAGCGTAAGGTACTGGCCAAGTAGAGATGGTGTAAAGGGGCTAATGGGATTCATTGCATATAAAGCAGGTACGTTAACTTTGCATTATGTAGATGATCTGCCAGGCTCTCCTACATTCGGAACTGAGGTGCAGACGGCTGCGACTGTCTTGGCTGCACCACCAATGTACATCATAGGCGTGGTCTTAATGGGCGAGGAAAACGGCAATCTAATCGAGCTTGGAAGAATGTATGCAGATAATCTGCCAGAAGCATTACTCAAGAAAGTCAGGGGCATATCTCCCGGCGCTGGTAAAGAAGAGATTAAAAGCCTACTTGACAAGGCAGTAGAGGTAAGAGCAATTGTCGCATCATTCCCAAGCGAGGCGGGCTTATCACAGAAACGCCCATTCCTCCTTGAAATCAAGGTCGGTGGAGAGGTACGTTCAGCCCTTGAATACGTTATGTCTAAGCTTGGGAGTAAGATAAGTGCCTCAGAAGTGTTTACTCCTGGATTATACGTAGACGTCATAGGCGTCACAAAGGGACATGGATTCGAGGGCGTTGTAAAGAGATTTGGCGTTAAGATTCTCCCAAGAAAGCAGAGAAAGACTCGTAGAGCGGTCGGCGCAATCGGTGGGCGGAAACCTACTTATGTCACCAGATTTGTCCCCCGTGCTGGGCAGATGGGTTATCATAGGAGAACAGAGTTCAACAAAAGAGTGATGGCCGTGATTGACGACGGCGCCAAGCTGACTCCGAGCGGCGGGTTCAAGCACTTCACAGTTCTGAAGTCCCCATGCATCGTGGTACTTGGATCAGTTTTCGGCACTCCTAAGAGACCGGTTGTGCTCAGGATGCCTGCGAAGCCACCCAGCCATTCGGTGAGTCCGCCAAAGATCGTCTCGTACATTTATGGAGGAGAGGTGCTTGCATCATGAGTATCTTAACGCGTATCAGCGTCTCTGAGCCGAGAGAGGTCAGGGTCTACGGCTTAGATGGGGTGGAGAAGGGCAGGACGATTCTTCCCCGGGTCTTTAATGCTCCTCTTAGGCCATTGCTTGTGCAGAGGGTCTTTAATGCTCTCTTTTCTCATCGGGTTCAGCCTAAAGGTGCGTGGAGGGGTTCTGGGCATAAGTATTCTGTTGAGTCTCTTGGTGCTGGTTATGGCTTGGCGAGGATTTCTAGGCTGAGGGTGACTGGTACGGGTAAGAGTAATGCGGGTGGGTTTGTCCCTACTGCGGTCGGTGGGAGGCCGACGCATCCTCCTGTTCCTGAGAAGCGGATTCATAAGGATGTGAATGATAAGGAGAGGAGGTCGGCGCTTTTTTCTGCGCTTGCATTTACTGCTAATCTTGAATGGGTTAGGAAGAGGGGGCATCGAGTCCCGGATGGCCTGGATGTTCCGATCGTTGTTGTGGATGAGATTGAGCGTGTCTCGAGGGCGAAGGACTTGGTCGACTTCTTGGTGCGTCTTGGGCTTGGAGAAGAGTTGGAGAGGTGCAGGGAGAGGAAGGTGAGGTCTGGTAAGGGCAAGCGGAGGGGAAGGAGGTATAAGCGTCGTGTTGGTCCTCTAATTGTTGTTTCTCGTGATGAGGGCATATCTAGGGCTGCTGGGAGTGTTCCCGGCGTTGAGGTTGTTGATGTGAGGGATTTGAGTGTTCTTCATTTGGCGCCTGGAGGTCATCCTGGTAGGCTTGTGGTTTTTTCTTCTTCTGCTCTTGGTGTTCTTGGGGGTGTCTTTGGCGTTGAGGCCTGAGGAGGTTATTTTGGGTGTTGTGATTACGCAGGATGCGGTTTCGTTGATTGAGCGGGAGAATAAGTTGACTTTTATTGTTTCTTTGGGGGCTTCGAAGAGTGATGTGAAGCGTGCGGTTGAGAGTCTTTATGGTGTTAGGGTTGAGAAGGTTAATACGTTGATTACGCCGAGGGGTGTGAAGAAGGCGTATGTGAAGCTTAGGCCTGAGTATAGGGCTTCGGATCTTGCTGTGAGGCTTGGTGTGTTTTAGGGGTGGTGGTGTTTGCCGCGTAGGATTAGGGCTCAGAGGATTGGTAGGGGTTCGCCGACTTATGTCGGTAGTATTCAGAGGAGGTATGCGGTTGGTTATCCTTCGAGTGTTATTGGTTCTGCTGGTTTGTTGAGGGGGGTTGTGAGGGACATTGTTCATGATGCTGGTCGTGGTGTTCCTGTGGCTGAGGTGGAGATGGATGGTCATGTGTTTTATCTTCCGGCTGTTCAGGGGCTGTATGTTGGTCAGGTGATTGAGGCTGGTGCTGATGCTAGCGTTGCTACTGGGAACATTGTGCCGATTGGTAAGGTTCCTGAGGGTGGTCTTGTCTCTTGTATTGAGCATTCTCCTGGTGATGGTGGTAAGCTTGTGAGGTCTTCGGGTGCTTATGCCTCTGTTGTCTCTCAGCTTGGTGATAGGACGATTATTGAGCTTCCGTCGAAGAAGCTTGCCGAGGTTAGTAGTAAGGCGTTGGCTGTCGTGGGTATTGTGGCTGGTGGTGGTCGTACTGATAAGCCGATGTTGAAGGCTGGTAAGAGGTATCATTTGATGAGGGCTCGTCATCGTCCTTATCCGCGTGTTAGGGGTGTTGCGATGGTTCCTGCGAGGCATCCGTTTGGTGGGGGTAGTCATAAGAGGATTGGTCGTCCTGAGCCGGTGAAGCGTACGGCTCCGCCTGGTCAGAAGGTTGGGCTTATTGCTGCTCGTCGGACTGGTCGTAGGAAGCGCTGAATTGTTTGGTTGTTAAGCGGCGGGTTTTTTGTCAAAAATTGCTTAACAGTTCTTGGTTTTGTTTATGTATTTGCTAGTAGTGGTGTGTGTAGTATTTTGACCTGTGGAGTTGTAGTTGTTTTCTTATTATTTTTTGTTTGATTTGTCCTTCATTTGTGCTCCTCCATTGATATTATATGTTGAGGAATGATATTAAATCTGTGATATAATTAATTATTTATTATTTGTGGGATGTATTTGGTTATGGTAGGGGTTGTTTAGTATATTATGTTATTTGATGGTTAGATAGCATAAAAAATTTTGATTAGGTTTTATTTTTAGGTGGTTGGGCTTGGTTCTTTGTAGACGAACCACCAGTCGAATCCCTTGTATTGTTTTAGGCGTTCTTCTGCGGTTGCTTCGTCTGTTGCGGGTGGCACGATTACTTTATCTCCTATGATTTCATTATTGGGCCAGTTTGCAGGTAGGGCGGCCTTGGATTTGTCAGCAACTTGTAGGCCTCTGACGGCTCTGAGTATCTCGTCGATGTTTCTTCCGAGTTCTTGTGGGTAGTAGAAGATTGCTCTGACTACTCCTTCTGGGTCTATTATGAAGACTGCCCTCACAGTGTTTGTTCCCTTCTTTGGATGTATCATTCCGAGCATGGATGCGATTTGTCCAGCACTATCAGCAATGATGGGGAACTCAATAGTGGTATTCAGATTTTCCTTTATCCATCTGACCCATTGTATATGGCTGAATACTTGGTCGATGCTTAGGCCGACGAGCTCGCAGTTTAGCTGTTTGAACTCGTTATATCTCTTCTGGAAGGCATGGAACTCCGTCGTGCATACGGGCGTAAAGTCTCCTGGATGAGAGAACAGTACTATCCATTTTCCCTTTAAGTCTTCTGGGAAATTGATCACTCCCTTGGTTGTTCTTGCCTTAAAGCTCGGCATCTTATCGCCGATTAGTGGAAGCTTTCCAACCTCAACATTGGTTCCCATTTTTTCTTCACCTGTTCGTAATATTTATTAAATAAGACGATTATTAATGTTTTATGGTTCGAATAACGAACCATGACTTAATAAAGCTACTGAGAGAGGACGCCAGAAGGTCATACACAGAGTTAGCAGGAGTTTTTGGAGTTTCTGAGGCGGCTGTCAGGAAGAGGATTAGAAAACTCGAGGAGGAAGGCGTGATAAAGAAGTATACAGTGGTGGTTGATTTGCGTAAGCTTGGATATAATGTTCATGTCCTCATAGGGATTGATGCGTCTCCGGAGAAATTTCTCTACATAGTAGATGAACTGAAGAAAATAGAGGAGGTTATCAACCTGTATACTTCAACGGGCGACCACATGATGCTTGCTGAGTGCTGGTTTAAGGATTCGCAGGAACTATCAGAATTTGTAAAAAAAATAAACAAACTAGACGGCGTCACAAGGGTCTGCCCAGCCATAATACTAGAAAAAATAAAGTAAGTCTAACTTTTTGGATAATCAAACACTTTCTGCATGATTAAAGTTTAAAAATCGAATAGATACGATAAACTACGTGCGGCTTAGCCACGATAATATTTATCAAGTATTCACATTATTTACTTACATTATCAGTGTTATATTTCTGATTTTTGTTTCTCCTCTATATGGTGACCCAGCTGTTGTTTATTGGACGAGTAAGGTTATGCGGAAGACTGGCTTTGCTTACGACCCAGTCTGTACCAAAGATTCTATGTCTTTATGCGTAAGGGCTCCGTTATATTATTTTTTGTTAGCTATAACAGGGAATTACTATAAAGTCA
>Ga0105162_1001819_pt1 | contig 11814 bp, 6 predicted proteins | sample JNZ201metaG_FD_81532 | JGI IMG/M metagenome (GOLD analysis project Ga0105162, IMG submission 81532) | Hot spring microbial communities from Jinze hot spring, China to study Microbial Dark Matter (Phase II) - JNZ 20120812A | ecosystem: Environmental > Aquatic > Thermal springs > Hot (42-90C) >...
CTTACGACTGTAGAAAAACACTCTAGGAGCCCTGAGGGGTGGCGATTCGCCGAGGAATAAAACCCGTATACTCGAACCCCACAGCCTGGGGTCGTAGGTTCTCCTTAACCGCTTAATCTCATGAACAACGGGGTAGCCCCAATCCCCATGAGAGGAATTTTCCATCATACTCCAATAATAAAGTGGGGTAAATACGCTTATGCCACCGCGAAACAGGGTCCGCAGGAGTAAATGAGGACTGCAACGATTTATGTACTAGCTAATGTTTCCATGTTTCTTCAAGCTCTTGGTCTCTGACACCTAATAGAGCAGTTATGATAACTAAGGAAGTCATGAGTATACTGTTACGGAGAGGCCTAGGGGTAGGTGCTTGAGCATTGGGCTCTAAGACCTGTAAAACATATAGGTTCATCTGCAAGACTTATCTGAAATAAAATACTTAGAAGTTAAGAAACGCCATTTCAGGTGACACTTCATGGTTTTTTGTTAAAAACCCGAAACTAGAAATTTTACAACTCGATCAGAAGCCTTATTTCATTGAACTACGTAGTGATCAGACTTGAATCTCCTCCATGTACTTGCGAGTTAGTTACGGCTTTGAGAAAGATGCGAGTTAGGCGCCTGGCTTAGCAAAGGCTTAAAGAGCTCATGCCATAATACGTTCGAATGCTTGTGGCGGACGACGAGGAGCCTGAGATAACTTTAGAGGTGGGGTGGCGATCCTTTGCACTCGTACTGTCACTATTGATACTACTTACTATAGCCGGGATTTTAGGAGCTTTTTATGAACTCCTCATTCACCTCGCGCCCATTCTGCACCCTGTCGAGCTCAAGCTAGGAAATGAAAGCTTTCTGCGCAATGGCATGCTTGAATTGCGTATTTGCGTTGCTGAGTGGGTGAAGGAAGATGAGCTTAACATAGTAGTTATATCACCGGAGAATACGCTCCTTTATTCAGGCAGATTCAAGAGGGGGAGCGACAACTGCATGACTGTCGCTGTCTTGCTAAAAGAAACTGTAGAGGGCATCTACACTGTCGCAGTTGTCAGGCATAACACCATTCTATCTAAGACTCATTTCAGAGTCTCTGATTAGTCCTCTTTAACTCTGAAATGGATATAAATACACATAAACTTAACGTCTTCGCTTTCCGGATATAAAGTTTCCAAGAGATCGTTAAAGATATTTTCCTCTGATGATAAATCTAGCTTCTTAAGAAAATGCATTACCGGAGATTGTCTCATAAACTTAAACTTAATAAATTCGCAGCTTGTACTGTTCATGTATCTAGGTGAGCTCTTACTCAACCAGAAACCAGCAAAGCAAGGCGGTTAAGCCATGCGAGGTTAATTTCGCTGAAATCGTTCATCCAGTCTTAAAAATACACGATTAATATCAATATTTCTACTTTAAGAATATTTTTATCCAAAACATATAGTCTATAATTGAACTTGTTGATATTCAAAGCTAGAAGTAGAAGGTATCAAGATAATGGCGTTTCTTAAGGTTGCAACGCTCACTCCACGCGCCTCATCTTATTCTCGCAAAAACACAAGTCCCTGCTTATAAGTAAAAGCCTATTTTCATTCTTCGCGCCTACACATGATACAAAGTTTTTCTACCTTAGAGTTCAGATAACGGCCTTATCATCTTTATGCTTGTATTATTTATTAGAGTTTAGCAAGTTTTAATTTTATAATATCAATCATAAACTTTATCATTTCAGAAAGATTTAGCTTACTTTTTCCATACCTTCGCTTACAAAATACGTAAGGAATTTCTAATACTTTACTAAAATCATTAATACTTACGAGTACAATTAATAAAATTTTAAAACTAACTGGTGTAATGCTAATATTATATATGAGATCTCTTTTAATCATAAAGTATCCTGAAGTAATATCCTTTACTTTGCGTGTTTTAGGGAAAAGCAAGTGAGCGATAGTGATGGCAATCTTAGAAATGAGCTCACGAGTAATGGACCAATCCTCAATACGACTACCTTTTATGTATCTAGAGGCTATTACAAGGTCGTACCCTCGGAGTATCATGGAGTACATGAGCGGTAGAAGCTCAGGGGGATGCTGTAGATCTGCGTCAATAACAGCAACCACTTCCGCATTCGTCGCGCGGATCCCGTCCAGGACTGCTGACGCAAGCCCAGCTTTAGCAGGCCTACGTATAACTTTTACATTCCCATGAGCCGCACCTAGGCGCTCAGCAACATCTGCCGTACCATCCGGACTGTTATCATCAACTACCACCAGCTCAAAATCGAGACCTGCTAATGACGAAAAACACCTTTCAAAAAGCACGGGAATGTTTTCAGCCTCGTTATAAGTCGGAATAATGACCGCGAGACGCACAGGTGTTTCCTTACTCTAAATTTTTAATTTTATCTTAAGCCAAAGTAAGCCTGCCACACAATGCCTAGCTAGTATAGTGAATTATAATGAAGGTATCTGCCAACTCCGGCAGGATGGCAGTAATTACGGGGGGAGTCGAGTCATTGACAAATTTACCAAAAGGACTTCGGCATAACTCCGTGGTCTGAATGCCTAGTGACTTTACCTACCCCAAACTCCATAGCGGCTACCATCATTAAGCTGATGAGAGATGAGGGTTTATCGAAAAGATTGGCGCTACTACGTTTTTAGAATACTGGAGGCACTCAGAAAACGCATTGAAGAGGATTTTTATAAGTGTAGCGTATGAGGGAGATGGATTGGCATGGTCAAATTATACGGGGAACCATTAATTTACATAACCGTATACTTCGTGATCGTCGGCAAAACCGCATTGTTTAGACACTGGCTTTTTCAAACATACGCGAATGATCTTGGAATATTCGTTCAGGCCCTTTCGACGACGGCAAAAGGTGAAGGACTGCTTTACGAGACACCTGATAGTCATGTTGCAACATCGTATCTAGGGATTCACTTCTCCCCTATCTTAATTACGCTCGTCCCTTTTGCCCTAGTGTTCCCACCGGCAGAGATGCTGTTACTGTTACAAACGATTATGTTATCGATTCCTGCTTACTTTATCTACGCTGAAACCTTGGAGAGGACGGGATATAAATTAGCAGCAAGAGTTTTAACCATAGTTTATCTAGCTAATCCAGCTTTACATGGAATCAACTTATATGATTTTCATATGCACAGTACTCTCTTACCATTAGCGTATTTATTTGTGAAATATGCTAGAAAATTAGATTTGAAGAAAAGCATTATAGTTTTCTTTTCTATGCTTACCGTTACTGAACACTCAATAATGCTTGGTATAGGATACTCACTTTACATACTTCTAAAAAGCCTTGAGAGAAGGAAGCTTCTCTTGAAGGAGCTTATAATCGCAGTTGCTTCAACACTTCTGGCAGTGGTCATCGCGTTCTCAACGATCACGTTTTTTGGAAAACCACCCATTCACCCGCAGAACAGGGTAGTCATTTTCGACAAGTTGGGCAAAACATGGTCAGAGGTACTGAGCAACCTTTTTTCACCTAAATTAATTGAAGCTGTGATTGATCGATTCTCTTTTAAAGTGTACTATTGGCTGTCTCAGCTTTTTCTGTTATTTCTACTGTCTACTGGTCTGAAAGTGGTCATTATCTCGAGGTCTAAGAAGTTTGAGCTTGCGCTGCCAAACCTCCTATTTATTATAAAAGAGTGTGTAGTCTTTTTCCTTCCCTGGTTGGCCGTAACCCTATTAACTAGTTACATACCGTTTATTACTCTCGGGTGGCATCTCAATGCTATTGCCTTGGGACCTATCGCTGCACTAATGCCGCCATTATCACGGAATATCAAGTCGCGGCGCAGAGCTTATGCAGTTCTGCTACTCATGATTGCCTACTCGGCGATAGGCAGTCCTCTAAGCCCAATACCATATGTGTTTAAGCTGAGGGAGAGAGCTCCATTTATTGGGGCTGCCTACGATTTTAACCCCTGGTTCTCAGACATAAAGATGGAGCAGGAAATCGCTCGTGATATCAGACGTGCCATATCTATGATCCCCCCCACGGCTAGCGTTCTAGCATCACAAAACATTTTTCCTCACATAGCAACGCGGGCTAACGTTTATGTTAATCTTCCACCTAACCCTCCCGATTACATAATATTTGATGAAAGATTCTTTACGTGGTGGAGCCTAGAGACTCAACACTGGGTTTACCAACAGATCGTCAGCAACTCAACGTATGTTCAGGTTTATAGAGCATCCGTAGTGGTGCTACTCAAAAGGATTTAGCACGCTCAATAAGCCTTAGCAGCACCATAGCATATTCCTTCGCTACTCTTTTCCATTTTCTTTCCTCCGCTTTTCTCCTCGCAGCTAGCGCCAATCTTTTCGATAAACCCTCATCTCTCATCAGCTTAATGATGGTAGCCGCTATGGAGTTTGGGGTAGGTAAAGTCACTAGGCATTCAGACCACGGAGTTAAATCGCCGAGAAAGCGAGGGATGGGTGTGACGATAATGGGTTTCCCACAACCCATAATTTTGTGGAGTACACCGCTGCTTTCATAATACGTGTCAGTATAGGGCAAGACTATAACGTTAGAAGAGAGAGCTTCAGCGATGATTTCCCTATCATCGTGGAACCCTATTGATACAGTAGCTTCCCTCATACTCCGAATTTTTCTAAGCAATAAGATGATTTTTTCTTTCTCATTTCTTCTTTCAAAAAACATGTAAGGTAGAGAACATAGCATTTTTAGTTCAATATAGAACCCTCTTTCACGTAGTATCCTTAAAGCTTCGAGTAGCAGATCTACACCTTTGCTCGGTCTTAGAAAGCCGTGAAAAAAGATCCTAAACCTCTCACTCCTTGAATGTGGTATAGGACCCATCTCCTCGGGCAGGAGGGCTCCATGCGGGATAATACTGACTTTACCCATGGCTTTAGGAGTCAAGCTCAAGAGCAACTTCAACTGTATGCCATTCAGAACAACCAGTCCATCTGCAGCATGCGCGAGAATAGTGTAGAAGGCTTTAACGAGCAGATTTAGGAATACTCTCGGTACTCGTCGAAAACCCAATCTACTGGGCGTTAATACCCCATGTAAGGTCACAACGACTTTCACGCGAAAGACTCTCAGCAAGATTAACACGAGTATGAGCAGGAAGTGCGATAGTAGAGGATCGCCAAGCATCGAGTACTCGTACTGCAACAGAACAACGCTCACTCCCAACTTTCGAATCGTGCTAGCAAGAGCTAAAGGTGCCTGAAAGCTACCACGCCTGCAGGTCTGCGTAACTCTTACTCTTCCAGCTATTGTACGTTCATCCTCAGGACCGATTAGTACCAGCCACTTGATGAAACTCGCTTCGCCCGCTAGCTTCAAGGAGTAATCCAGCGTCCCAGACCTTGACACTGCTACGATTGCTACGCCCAAGGTCGTCAAAAAGGGTACTGCAACCAATGTTAAAAAAGTCTCGATAACAATTTAATCTTTAATCCCCCATTAACACGTGGTACAATGCGTATAGCGTTCGTTCACCACTACAGCCTTACATTGAATCGCGGAGGTGAAAGAATGCTGCAAAGCATGGCTTCTGAGCTGGCAAAACGGGGGCATTGTGTCAGCATTTATGCAGTACCCTTCCGTAGAGCTCTGGGTAGGACGTACAAGATAGGAGGCTATAAGTACCTAGAAACATTTTCCGCGAAAGTTGATTGTGATATCGCCTACTACGTTTATGCGCCTCTACTAGATCGATTGTTTAGAACCGATGCACCTAAAATAGTTGGCGTGCACAACTTCACACTGTGGCCCGAATTTGCACTCGTGCGCACCAGCACGTCTGAGCTCATGTATAGAGCTGGGGCTCTTGCAGCAGCAACAGTGATTTACAACAGGGTTCTGAAGGGGAGAGATATTTCTAAGCGCTTTGACGCTATCCACATTCCAAACCTAGTTGCACCCGCAAAGTTCGAAATCCCCGTTTACTGCATCCCAAACTGGTTCGATGACGACATTTTCAAACCGTTGAGTTCTAAGAACGATACCTTTACCGTGCTTTACGTCGGGAGCGAGGCGTGGACAAAAGGCTTCGATATATTTCTAAAAATTTATGAAGTTTTATCCAAAAGAGAAAACAACATAAATTTTATAGCTGTTGGGTTAGGAAGAAGAATTCAAAAGAAAAATATGATCGTATATCCTTTCATCAACTCTCAAGAAAAGTTAGCCCAGCTGTACTCTTTAAGCCACGTGACTATTTATCCCTCAAGAGCCGATATTTTCGGCATTACACTCATCGAAAGTATGGCTTGTGGAACACCTGTTTTAACATCCAACTTGCTGTCTCATGTCTGCTTCCTTCCCAAATTCAATCTCTGTCAATCCATCGCTGATTACGTTTGCAAGACGATAAAACTTTACAAGATGTTCAGAGATAATACTGGTACATACGAACTTTTTGTTAAAAAATCCATTCAAATCTCAAAAAATTTCGCAAAAAAGAAAGTTTTCCCAAATTTTGAGAAGATGATTTACGAAACTTCTAGACAATTCTAAAATACATTGTTAACTATTATCTTACAAATTTATAATGTAAAAATAAAAAGTATTTATAAAAAATAAGAATATTTTATGGTATTATTTCCGCTATTTCTATTTGGTCGATAATTGCATCTCCTGAGTAGTCTATGAATCGAAGAATTATTGCCCTACCAGTGAGGTTAGGGGTCTGAGCAAGCCATTTGCCCGCCTCCATCGTAGCGTATCCGCTAAGGCCAGCAATAATGAGGACGTAACGATTGTCAGCAGGATCGTAGTGGAGGACAATCATTGCGTAATCAATTACATCAACGCCTTGACCATAATCGTTTACCATTCGGTATATGTTTCCTGACACTGGTGAATAGATGTAAAATCCTTGAGCATCTGCAGCCATGTAAGCCGGGAGCTGTTGGATACCTCTGTAGGTCAAGTCGTGGTAGTACCATGTGACTAGGTTAACTAGGATACCGCCCATTGTGATTACGTTACCGGGCATGAAAATCCTGATAGCATGGGTAGAGTTAAAGTGGACCGCCTGCCAATCCATCAAGAATCTAGGCGCTCCTCTCTCCGCGTGCAAACCGAGAATGTAGGCAAGATACATGCTTGCTGCTACGTCAATAGTGTGGGCTGCTCTACACGGGCCTCTCGGATCGCTAGCACCCACTAGAATCAAAGTGCTACTTGCATCACCAAACTCATCGATGAACGGACGCGGAAAATCAGCCAGCGTGTAAACTGCCAGCGGAGCCACGGCGAAAGCGTTGTAAACGGTGTACTCAACGCGAACACTTTCACCCACGTTTAAGTTTGCAATCACCTTTAACGCCACCCTACTTCCAGGAGAGGTGTAGAAGCTGAAGAAAGCCTCCCAATCCGACGCTGAGACCAGGTCAGCCTGCCGCCAAGTCGCGTTATCAAACGAATACATTAAACTGACGTTATTGATCCGGTACGGGCTAAACACCCTCACTGTAGCTAAGCCACCAGGATGTGTATTGTTAAGATCAAGCCCTAAAACCTGAACAACAATAGGATTCCAGAAGCTAATCGATCCTCTCGCCGTGAAAGTAATATTTGTTACAGCATAGCTACTGAGACCCATGTTACTCCAACCCTCCAGCAAAACCTCAACTTTAGCCGGAAGTGGTATATTAAAACTTGCATAGGTGTAGTCGTAGAAGTACCTACCCAAGACTCTCGTATCGTTAACCTCTACGACTAACCTCCCAGTATCAGTCCCTAAATACCCGTACATATGTATGCCTGGACTAAAAGCGAAGCCATCAACGCTGAACACATCTGTGAAGATGTAGAACCAACCATCAGAACCTACGCTAAGGCCGATGTACGGCGACAATGGGTGCGCATTCAAAGCCACTTTATAGTCCCCAGGATACTGGTAGGAGTAACGGATATAGTAGTAGAAGAAGGGCGTCGTTACGCCCGGTAGATCAGATCTCTTCTCATAGTATTCCTCTGCATATAGGTATGACTGGTACACTTGCGGAGTAACTAATCCTAGATACTCTGTCACCTGTTTAGGAGCAGTAATCACCCAGGAACCAAAGTAACTCCAAAGGAACCACTCATCGATATACATTTCATGATATTTGTAAATGCTTGCTGCAATCGGTGGTGTCTGAGCAACCCTGTATTCTTTATCTATTTTAGCGAGCTGATCCTTTGATGGATTTACCACCACACTGCGGTTAAGGCCTATCGAAGCAAAAGATACCTGATAGAGCTCGGGCGCTAGCAGAGTAGTTGGTTCAGGTGCATGTATGTACCGGCGATCGTAATGCGTATACCCGCATGTCATGGGAAGGTCGTGTGTAGTCGAGATAACTCTTACAACACTCGGATAGTAATTAACAACCCCAAATGACACGCTCCCCCATCCATCTGGGTATGTTATTTTAACGGTAACAGAAGAGGAAAGGTAAGCTATCACTTGGTTGAGAACTGGTGGAACGTAATCGATCGTGTGCGCTTGACTTAGGTTGAGGACTAGATATGTTCTAGATGTTAAATTGACTTTTCCAATCGCCCATGCAGTAGCGTAGCTGCTAGAAAACGCGAGGCCGATGACGTAGTACAGGCCTTCAGACAGCTTAAACTCCACAACACCGTTCTCATCAGTATAATTGTAGTACCAGTATGGCTCGCCATAAGCTGGGTTAGTTTTCATAACATATACTGGAATGTTACTTAAAGGTGTGATACCATCTATATCTATAAATCTAACCGTTAGAACATAAATCTTGCTGAATCCAAATATAGCATGGAGTTGTATGTCATTTACCGTATAATTCGTGTAAATTATACCGCTGTAGTAGCCTGTGGGTACTTTGCTCATGTTTATCGTTACAAGAACAGAAGCAGAACTTCTCGTCGGCAGGTACAATAGGCTTGTATTAAGGGTTACAGCATTATCCCAGTAATCGTATCCGGGGATTCTCATTAGCATGGGTGTGAGGCTAAGCGTTAGATTTCTATCCTCTAAGTTTGTGAATGTAATAGTAAAGTTGGCTAAACTTGTATATACATTTCCTAAGCTTACAACCGCCGGGTGGATCAGCAAACCTGAAGTTATAGCTGCGAATACATCGATTCTACCGCCACCCTGCGTGTAAACATCGTAGCCTAAGTCTTTAGCTGTGGAGACGAGCAGGCTCCTGATTTCTAGCGGGGTTAGGTACGGCTTAGCCTGCTTGATTAACGCGACTGCACCGGAGACGTGGGGTGTCGCCATGCTAGTGCCACTGAGAGGGACAAGATCCAGTCTCCCATCTCCATCGACATCTATACCGGGAAGGTAGCCTCTGTTAACGTAGTCTTCGATCAGAGAATCTCTAGCGAGGGCAGCCCATATATCTACGCCGGGAGCTACAACCTCTGGCTTAACCCTGTAATCCAGGGTTGGGCCTCTACTGCTAAACCATGCGATCGCATCCCACTTATCTGTAGCTCCCACTGTGATCACGTTTCTAGCAACACCAGGCGTGAGTATCCAGAAGTACTCGCCCTCATTTCCGGCGGCTACAACAACAGTTACTCCCCTACTAACAGCCCAGTCCGCGGCGAGAGATAAGGGGTCTGTACCATCAGTGGGATAGCCACCGAGACTCATCGAGATGATATCAGCACCGTTTTCAACCGCCCACTCAATCCCACTGATGATCCAGGAATCGTAGCCCCACCCGTCGCGGTTAAGCACTTTAACGTTCATTAGGAGCGCGCCAGGAGCGACACCTTCCGCCGTACGGGTCGTCACTAGCTGAGTTGGAGTATAGACGCGAGTGGGAGAGTAGTTGATGTTGTCCACGTCTTCCGCTAGTACAAAGCCTGCACCATCTGAGATACCTATCGTAGCTGTTACAGATCCATTGCAGGGACCGAAGTTGAACTGTATTGTGCCGTTGGAGTAGAGGATGGCTTCGAAGCTCGCTTGAACCCTTGGACGATAAAAGCTGACAACTTCCCACCTGATGGCAACACTATCAGGGGTGGGTTGCCAAATATAGATGTCTCCTCCAAGATCGGTTCTCCAATCATCCCAGGCAACTGCAATCGCTCTTCTTCTTGCCAATCCTTCTACGCTATTCGACCAGCTCCGATCGTAGGTGAAGCTGATTAGACCATTGCTAGAGATATAGATTTGAGTATAGTTTTGGCTAAAGAAAAAGAAGGGGAATGGTAGATTGTAGAGCCAGCATTCATCGTCGGCGTGCCAACCCATTGGTTCGCCACCGCCAAGCCACTGGTTTGGAAGAAGTGTCAAGCTGTAGTTGTAGTAGGTGTAGTTTATCTCAAAGCCGGCCGCGATGCTTGCAACGTGTGTTCCATGCCCGTGGAAATCACGGGGATCGTAATCGTCCGTGAAGTCGACGTTGCTGATTACCTTTGAGGAGCCATTGGGGTAGAGGAATACGGGGTGGGTGGAGTCGATTCCTGTGTCCAGTATCGCTATTCTCACGTTTGTACCTGTTACGTTTAGGTTCCAAGCTTTATTTGCGCCGATGAGTGGTACACTATCCCAAAGCAGGGGTTTTACAACTTCTTCCGCTGCAGGCTTGGGTTTCTCGGCTGGTTGGTTATTATTGCCTTCGGAGAGCTTGACTAAGCGATCAAGGTATACTTTCTTGAACTTTTGGAGTTCCATGTACATTCTGTTCATTTCCTCGGGTGTCTCCATGCTGAGAGTTACACCGGCGAGATTCAAGTGCTTGCTAACGAGCCGGGCTGGTATTTTCCGGTTTGCCGCGGTATTGAGCAGTGCTTCTACTTGAGCAGCGTTTAAACCTTGAGCGATTACCCTTAACTCCCTCCTCCCTGTAACGTTCATCTGCTCAATGAGGAGTTTAACGTTGAACAAATCAATGTCGAAGACCTTTAGGTCCACGTCACTGGGTACAACGTATAAGCCGCGTTCGTTAGAGAATATCGTGAACCTTCGGTCAAACTTGGTTGGATCGAAGGGCCTAATGCCGATAACTCTATACTCTCCCTCATCTGTTACTCCAATAGTGACAGTATCGCCTGTGATCAATGTAACCTCGTACACTGATTTAAACCTAGAGGTGCTTTCAAGTACACCTCCTTCTTCACCACTCGAAGCTGATAGTGGTTGTATAGCTACAGGATTCGCGGTCAACAACCCGATAATTATCAGAACAGTGATGCGCTTCAACGGTGAGCTTCGCTTAGTTTTAGCAAATAGGAAACCTAGGCGGTTTCCCATCGAATAATATTAGGCAAAGAACTGGTATAAATATTTTGCCTAAGTATAAGAATGAATATTGATGAAATCAATATCGATTGAGAGTCAAGAACAGTGAATGCCTACTTCTATCATTCTGCACTATAATCTTGCAGTCCATATGCGGAGAAGGAAGATTAACCGAAGCCTTCAGCAGATAGGTTGATCAGAGTATCGTAGAAGGTATCGGTTTCAATTATCATAGTAAACCACGTCGTCGACATGCTTTACAACATCTCTTCCAGTCTCTTCAGCGGCTTTAAAGTCGTTGATCGGAAGGCTGCGGCAGTACTCTGACACCGGGAATGTTGTAGAAGTGCTTGTCGAACGTGTACGCCTCCTCGCCTCTAACCTCCTTCATCTTCACGTACGCGAGAGCATCATTTACGCTCACGGCATAGCGCTCAGCTAAGTCCACTGCGGCACCGAAATCTGAAGGCTCCACGGGTAGGATCTCTATGTTCTCCTTCGAGAGGATGCCGGCCACCAGCTTGATACTGTAGGATAACCCCAGCCTCGCTTCAACTATGTTCGCCACCTCGCTCAC
>Ga0105162_1001820_pt1 | contig 11810 bp, 8 predicted proteins | sample JNZ201metaG_FD_81532 | JGI IMG/M metagenome (GOLD analysis project Ga0105162, IMG submission 81532) | Hot spring microbial communities from Jinze hot spring, China to study Microbial Dark Matter (Phase II) - JNZ 20120812A | ecosystem: Environmental > Aquatic > Thermal springs > Hot (42-90C) >...
CTATCTAATAAAAAGTTTCATTACGTAAGCCTTTCTGAAGATGTGCTGACGAGTTTCATCGGTGGTCGGGGTCTAGCCATCAAGTTACTGTGGGACCTTAACCCCGTGGGTGTAGACCCTCTATCACCGGAGAATCACTTAATCCTTGCGGTAGGTCCCCTCACAGGTTATCCTCTGCCGTCTTCAGGTAAGATGGTGATAGCGTCTAAGTCTCCTCTTACGGGCGGATACGGTGATGGAAATATCGGGACTAGGGCGGCTGTCGAGCTCAGGAAACTGGGAGTAGATGCCGTAGTTATCAAGGGGAGGGCAGAGAAACCCACGGTTCTCTACTTAAGTTGCGATGGTGTTGAGTTTAAAGATGGGAGAGACTACTGGGGGCTCACGACTAAGGAAACCGAGGAGAAGCTAGAGAAGGAGTTAGGTAAGGATGTATCAGTTTTAAGCATAGGTCCTGCTGGTGAGCGATTAGTAAAGTATGCTACAGTAATAAGTGAGTTCGGTAGGTCTGCCGGAAGACCCGGTATGGGTACTGTGATGGGGTCTAAGAATCTCAAGGCCGTAGTTGTGAAAGGCTGTTCTCAGCCTGAGCCTGCTAACCGAGACGAGCTCCTAAAATTGGGAGCAGAGGCATATAGGAAGGTCAAGGAGTCTCCGTCTTATGAATTCTGGGTTAGACAGGGCACTATGGCCACTATCGAGTGGTCTCAGAAGAACTCTGTTCTTCCTACGCACAATTTCAGTGAGGGTGTGTTTGATTATTGGGAGGGGATCGACGGCTTCATTATGGAGTCTATGAAGACTAGGGTTAAAGCATGTCCGAACTGCAATATGCCGTGTGGTAACGTAGTTAAGTATGTAACTTCAACAGAGTCCGGTGAAGCAGAACTCGATTATGAGAATGTCGCAATGTTGGGTTCTAACATAGGTCTATCACCATTAAATAAAGTTGCTCACGTAAATCTACTAGCAGATCTCTATGGTATAGACACTATAAGCCTGGGGAACGTGATTGGTTACGCTATGGAGTTAAGTGAGAAAGGTCTACTAAGAGAGAGGATCGAGTGGGGTGACTACGCTAAGGTTAAGGAGCTCACACGGCAGATAGCTTATCGGGAAGGATTAGGAGACCTTTTAGCAGAGGGTGTTGCTACTATGGCCAACAAGATAGGAGGTGATGCTTGGAAATACGCTGTTCATGTTAAGGGTCTAGAGGTATCAGCATATGACTGCCACGCTGCACCCGGTATGGCTTTAGCTTACGCTACGTCACCAATAGGTGCTCACCACAAGGATGCCTGGTTTATTGCTACCGAGATCAGGATAGGTAGGTTTGATTATACTACCGAGAAAGCTGAGAGACTAGTTTGGATGCAGAACGTTAGAGGAGGTATGTTCGAGTCTCTAGTGACATGCAGACTTCCGTGGGTTGAAGTAAGCTTAGACCTAGACTACTACCCCAAGCTTCTAACTGCTGCGACTGGGTACACCTACACTTGGGACAAAGTGTTTGAAGTTGCGAATAGAATTTACACTCTAATTAGATCGTTCTGGGTAAGAGAGTTCATAGCATCAGGTCTAAAGTGGAGTTACGAGGTAGACTTACCTCCGACAAAATGGTTTACTCAGCCACTTACTAAAGGCCCACTAAAGGGTATGAAGCTAGATGTTGACGGCTACATGAAGATGCTCAATCACTACTACAGCGTTAGAGGGTGGGACGAGAGAGGAATTCCGAAGAGATCTACTCTAGAGAAACTTGGGCTAGGTAGTGTGGCATCAGAACTTGAAAAACTGGGAGTAAGCTTAAAATAAAGCATACTAAAGCTTTATAAGCACAACCACTATTTTTACGTGAAGTAGGGTGCGGAATGGAGGGTAGGGGAAAGTTAAGCTTAGAGTCAATATGTGGTGGATTACCTGAGGAACTGTGTTTACAGATAAGTTCTGAACAACAAATCGTTAAGATAAGAGTAGAGAAAAGAAAGTTCGGTAAGGAAGTTACTGTAATAGAAGGACTAGACGGCAACGTCTACAACTTGAGAGAGGTTGCTTCAAGGTTGAAGACGAAGTTAGCAGTAGGTGGAACAGTTAAAGACAACCACATAGAGCTACAGGGGAACCAGAAAACTAGGGTTAAGCAGCTTCTAATCGAAGAACTGGGTATCCCTCCGGAAAACATAATAACTATAGAGTCCGAGTAACCTAGGTAACTAAAGGTTAAGTTAAATAACAATATTTTAACGACTCTTCTTTACTCTTCCGGTAGCTGCAGCTTTAAGCTCTTAACAAGTTCTCTATATCTATTTCTAACTGTTACTTCAGTTACCCCCACGACAGCAGCTATGTCCTTCTGAGTTCTCTTTATTCCCAACATCTGGGCTGCTGCGTAAACTGCGGCGGCGGCTACTCCGGTCGGATCTTTACCTGCCGTAATACCTAGCTTCTTTGCTTCCTCTAGCAGTTCTACGGCTTTCTTAGCAACTCTACCACTTAATCCAAGAGCTGAAACTATTCTCGGCACATAATCTGCTGAATCTGTTGGTGGGACTCTTATTTCCAGTTCCTTAACTAGCATTCTATAGCACCTAGAGATCTCACGTTTATCAGCCTTAGTTACACCTGAGATCTCATCGAGTAACCTAGGTATCTTATGGATTCTGCAGGCTATGTAGAGAGACGCAGCTGCTACGGCCTCTACTGACCTACCCCTTATAATGCCTCTCTCAATGGCCTTTCTGTATATCGACACTGCTTCTTCCTTTATAGACTTTGGTAGTCCTAGCTGGTCAGCTATTCTCTCGAGTTCGACAGCCGCCTGCGTAATATTTCTATCTATAGAGCTCTGTATTCTTGTCCTAAGCTGCCACTTCCTCCACCTCATTGCCTCAAGCCTTTTCTTCATCTCAAGCTTCTTTCCTGTAGCATCCTTATCCCTCCAGTCGATTACAGATGTAAGACCACCATCGTGTATCATAGGTGACAGGGGAGACCCAGCTCTAGACCTCTTACTCTCCTCGTCAGAGGTAAAGGCTCTCCACTCCGGTCCTTGATCAACAACTCTTTCCTCTATTACTTCACCAGTTTCAGAACACACGTACTGTCCTCGAGACTCGTCGAACACTATCTTATCTGGTGGACACCTCTCTTCTATTACCTCATGCTCTGAATTCTCAGAAACCATAAGACCCACCGAAAAGTTTATTTTTACTCACCTTAAACCGCTAATACTCAATTCGAATCGTAGCTTATAAGCTTTTTGCTTAACTTAAAATATTTGGAGCCGCCGTAGCTCAGCCCGGTGGAGCGCCGGCCTTGTAAGCCGGTGGTCGCGGGTTCAAATCCCGCCGGCGGCTTCAGCTCCCAGAGGGAGGGTTACTTATAAATACAGTACTTCATCGTGCTCCTTCTTATGAAACACGTTTATGTAGAGTAGCTTTTTCAAATTAGCTGAAAAGTAGCTAGTTCTCAGTCTATTACTTGGGGTTGACTTCGCTCTTCGGTTCTCTCAGGCTTCTTTCTTAGCTCTCTATACTCCCTAATTATCTCCTCGAGGTCGTTTAGGGACAGACCTCTCTTTCTTAGCTCTCTACTTCTTCTAATCTCATCGGTTTTCTTTCTAATCTCGGCCATTTTGATATTGACTTCCGAGCTTACTATAGCTACTCTATCCAGAGTACCGTAGTCTGCCTCTTTGATGGCTGGTATAGCCAATTCGTCGACTATTTTAGATAGGGTATCGTCTGGGAAGTTGTTGGGCAGTATTAACCCGATCCCCAACTTCTCTACTAGTGGAGCAACTTTTTCTAAGCTACTTAAGGTAAGACTTTCGACGAATATAACTTCACCTTGCTTTAAATTCTCTAGGCTCTCCAGCTGCTCTACCGTCGACACCTTCCTCACTACGATTAACTTGCCTTCAGCAACCCCTGGTAGAACACTTGCCAGCTTAAGGTATCGTTCTTTCACACCCTCGTACTCGGCCCTTAGGTTGTCTAAGTCTCTTACTACATTGACTAACCTTTGAGTCAGCTCGTAAACTTTGCGGTCCTTTAAGATGCTTTTAGATATATTCACTAACTCCGTTTCCATCATCGCTCTTAGTCTGGAGAGCTCTGCTTCGAGGTTCCTTAACTTGTTTAAAAGCTGCTGTCTTTCTGTCTCAAGAGATTCTATAGTCTTCTCTAGTTCCCTAATTCTCTTCTTCATAAATTCGTTCGATTCAGCTAAAGCTCTAGCCTCATGAACTACCTCTAGGACTCTTTCGGAGGGTTCCTCACTACTTAGAGCCTCAGCTATTATTTCCTCTATTATAGTTGCTATTGGAACTCCATCAACGATCTTCACCAGGTACCTATCCAAGTTAATCGACGCTCTATCCAACCCCATCTCCGCCAGCTTACCTTCGAGCTCCTTCATCTTTCCCTCTATTGACCTGTAGGCCTCTACGGCAGCAGCGAGAGAGTCTCTCATATGAGTGTCCTTAACTTCGATACCATAAAGCTCTGCGTATTCTCTAGAAATAGACTCTTTTTCATAAGCAGCTAGATCACGTTCAGGTGTATACACTCTAGCTCCCAAAGACGCTGCTACCCGCCTCACGAATTCCGGAGGCTGATGCTTATCTGTAGCAACTATCACAACCTTCCCTAGGTTCCGCAATATCGAGATCACGTCTTCTTTATCTAATCCTCGGGCGGAGTTTAGCGTTACTACACGCCCATTGAGGTCGAGCACTGCGAGACCTACCTCAATGCCTGGATCGAGGCCAACTATTAAGTGTCTCTGTTCTTGTTCTTGAGATAGGATCAAGTGCTTTATGGACGTGATGTTTACTACCGGCTTTACTCGCACTACTACGTCTCTTCCTACAGTATTTCGTACAAGTCCGTAAAGCTTTTCCCTATCGCAGTATGCCGTTATTACAGCTGACTCTATCCCACCGCGACTTCTCCTCAAAGTAATGTCGTACTCTATCGAATTAGACTTAAGTACCTCCTCTATTTTCTTAACTACTTGAGCTACTGATGCTCGCAGGTTGCGCTTAAACCTATTCGCACTTGAGCCACCGGCTCTACCCGACCTCCCCCGGTAAACGTGTATTTTCACTTTCTTACTAAATACCTCAACCTCTTTGCCGAATCCTTTACTAGCTAAAAAAGCTATTACCGCAGCCGAGAGTTTTGAATCCAGCTTTCCATGAGGTAACTCCAGGCCAGCTTCTTTAGCCAACATGCGTAAGTCCTTTAAGCTCTTTTCATCTACGTTGACCTGCACAACTTTAACTCCCGGAGGCAGTAGCTTCACGAAGTTGGAGACGTTTCTAATTGAGCCACCGAGCTCTAGGACGTTGTCTACGGCGAGAACCTCGGGTTTAAGTTCCCAAAGCATTCTCAGTAGTCGGCTTGCTGTAACTTCATCCACTTTTACCAGAGTCCTACCGCGCAGTACCGCTATCGAGTAGATGAACTCGCTTAGCTTACTTCCGGATTTAGCTACGTCTACACCAAGGTATGTGGGTACGTTATATTCCATCAACTAGCCCCTTAACGTATCCAACCGCTTTCTCTAAGTCCAAGGAAACTCCATATCTGCGCTTAAAAAATTTAAGCAAATTGCTTACGTCTCTCGTTAAGTACTCCTCAGCCAAAGGGTCTTCCCTGCTGACATATTGAGGCCAGTCTATTATGTAAGGTATTTCACTGGAGTCTCTTACTGATACAACTATGTTGTACTCACTTAAATCTGCGTGAACTATACCGGCATTTAAGTACGCTGACCTCATGGTTGTAAGTATGAGGTTTAGTATGCTCTTAGGGTCTCTAGCATTTCTATACCTATAAAGATCTTCTCCATCAATGTACTCCATGACCACGGCGTGCTTACTCCACCCCCACACCTTCGGAATCAAGTTAGTATGTTTCGATAGGAGTAAAAGAGCTCTATACTCTCTTTCAGCAGCTAGCTTAGAAGCCTCTAACCAGGATGGTTGATCTGTGAGATACCCCCTGTACCTTACTACCTTCTTAAAGCTTACCCTACCTATCTTATAGAACTTCACAACGGCTATCTCATTAGTGGAGGTCTTAGCTAAGTATAGCACGCTCTCCTTACCCGTACCTATCGAAGGACCTACATGTGTTACTACACCTTTTTCAACTAATTCTAGCAGAGCAAGACAGTCTAAACCGAGAAACGTTAGTCGGTAAGCTGCTCTCGTTGAATGACTCTCAACTAACTTCTTCGTTCTTAGAGTAGAGATTTCTCTAGCGAAAGTTTTCTCAGGTATTCGAACCTTTTTGAACACTAGTTCTTCAGGTACGTACTCAAAAACATCCAAATACTCGTCTAGGATAGAGAGTATAGATAAGCCCACCTTACTAATATCCTTGCATGTTCTCGCAAGTTTTAAATGCATTTCGCTGATTCCATTACGCATTAGAGGAGTGATCAGTTTTATGCTCATTCAGACGTGCTAAATATACTGCTATCCAAAAGTTAGGTCAGATAAGACACCACCCTGCTTAACTCGCTAGTTCAGGTTTAAGATGCAAATTAAGACCGCAGTCGAAAGACTATATAGGAACTCCCCATATCGCTGTGGTGAAGTATCTGAGTAACAAAAAAACAGTTGAATTAGACTTAGTTGAAGAGTACTTCTACTTGGGTGAAAAAAGATATAGGTTTAGAGTAAAAGGCACTAACATAATAGTAAACGTTAGAGCTGATAGCGTAGACGAAGGCATCGAGAAAGCCATAGAGGTACTCAAAAAGATCGGTTACTTTAGCAACTAGCACCATCACATTAAAACTAACTAGTAGTGACACCCGATTATCTTTCGACACTTTCGCAAGCAACTTAGAACTCTGCCCTCAGGAAAGGAAAGTCTCTCTACTACTCTATGCTGAGATTCCCGCTGTGGTTTTTAGTCTTGAGTTTCTCCTAATGGTGGGTGTGGATATGTTTAAAACTGCCCCGCCTAGGTATATAGCAAACCGCGAGTCTCTAGTAAGAACAGAGCTCCACGCTGACGTTCTAGAGGTACTGGAAGCAGGACTAAAAGCGGCTGACCCGGAGTCTTCCGTTCGTAGTGCTCTCTCACGGGAGGGAGATATAGTGTGTGTCCTGAGTGAGTGCTTTAGTGTTACCGGCAAAGTTCATGTGATCGGGTTTGGTAAAGCTGGTTTACGTATGTCTCTGGGATGTGAGAGTGTGTTAGGGGATTTAATAGCTGGCGGGGTTGTCATAGTTCCCTCTATAGGGGGTTCTCCTAGACTACCCAAAAAGATCGAGGTTGTTGAGGGAGAACACCCAATACCGGGTGAGAAAACTCTTCAAGCAAGCCGTAGATTGATTAAGTATGTTGAAGAGAATTTGCATGCAGAAGACGTAGTGATAGTCCTAATTTCCGGCGGTGGGTCAGCTTTGTTCGAAATTCCGCATCCACCATTAACTTTAGACGATATAGCCATCACCACTAACGCCCTAATGAAGGCCGGTGCTGACATAGTCGAACTTAACACAGTCCGCAAACACTTAAGCATGGTTAAAGGCGGAAGACTCCTGAATTTTGTCAGAAAAGCGAGCAGAATAATCTCTCTCATAATTTCTGATGTAGTTGGAGACCCAATAGAGTTCATCGCATCAGGTCCCACTGAAGCGGATACCACTACCTACAGAGATACTTACGAAGTCCTGTTGAGGAGGGGGGTGTGGGACACTCTACCGAACAATGTGAGAGACCTAGTGTTAAGCGGATTATCTGGCAAAATTCCTGAGACGGTGAAACCTGGAGACCCGCTACTCGGCAAGGTTAGAAACATAGTGGTTGCCAGCAACATGATATCTCTTAGAGACATGGAAAAGAAAGCTATAGAACTAGGCTATAAAGCAACGATACTGACTTCCATGATGGTTGGTGAAGCTAGAGAAGTTGGTAGATTCCTTGGTAGTATAGCACGCCATATCACCAAGTACAAACAACCTGGTGAAAAGCTGATGCTACTCTTAGGTGGTGAAACTACAGTAACAGTTCGAGGCCACGGTCGCGGCGGTAGAAACCAAGAGCTTTGTGTGGGGTTCTCATTATCTGCTCGAGGACTAAGAAATGCCGTACTCGCATCCATAGGTTCTGATGGAATAGATGGTAACAGTCCGGCTGCCGGAGGAGTATGTGACGGTCTGTTAGTAGATGAAGCGCTAAACGCAGGTCTAGATCCTCACAAATATCTAAGCAATAACGACACGTACACGTTATTGAGCAAGCTGGGAAGAGCCATAATCACCGGTCCCACCGGTACAAACGTGAATGACTTAGTAGTTCTAGCAGTTTGGTAGGGAGTCCATATTGGTTATTGCGGACGCAGTATTTTTAGTTGTTGTAGCCCCTCTAGCACTGATTCTCTCGCTGCACTCTACATACTTACTATTGTCCGGTAAAGCGGAGAGAAAGCCGGCCTCCGACTACAGTGCGGGGGAAAGTATTAGTATTGTAATACCTATAAAGAGCGAACCAATCGATTTAGTCTATGAGAGCGTAAGTTACCTAAGCAAGTTGATAGAAAAACTCAAGAGTAGTACAAATACGTGTATAGAGATATACATAGTATCAGACGATGAAGAAGAGTATGTTAAGACCTTAAGGAATAAGTTAGAATCTCTAAACTCGCCAGTTCCAGTAAGAGTTGTTAAACGAAGTGGTCAGGGAGGAAGAGTTGGGGCTTTAAACTTCGCCCTCAAAGAGGTCGTGAAGAACGAAAATCTCTTAGTCTTAGACATAGACGCTAAACCAAGCGAGAAGTTTCTTGAGGAGTTGGTAAGTTGCGTTCAGTTGTACGACGCATGTGTAGGACACTGGGAAGGGTATTGGGTAAAAGAGACCAGAATAGCTAGGGCACTAGCTTTTACGACAGAGCTAGTAGCTACAGCTCTCTATAGAGGTAGGCAAAAACTTGGGTTACTCATCTTTCCTTTAGGTTCCGGAACTCTTTTCAGAGTGAAATCTCTTAAGGCTGTTGGAGGCTGGGAGGATTGGACAGTCCAAGACGACGTGATTATAGGCATGAAACTCCATGGTTCTGGTTTCAGGGTTGGATACTCAGACAAAGCTATCTTGCGCGTTTTAGTTCCATCATCCTATAGGGCCTTTAGAATACAGCAGCTTAAGTGGGCTTACGGCTCAGTAGAGAGTTTAAGGTATAGCTTTAAGTACCTAAAAGGGGACATCAGCATCCTTAAGTCGATCGAAGCTAGACTGTATACTCTTCAATATGTTCCAGGACTTTCAGTACTGGCAACATCAATAGTAATACCCAGCATAGCCATAGCAGTAAACTCGGACTTAAGCTATTACTCGCTGCTTGCTGTTAGTGCTATTTCATCTTTCTACGTTGGAGCAGTACTTAAGACTTTCAGTAAACCTGACATGGGAGCTATGAGAATTCTTAGGCTATTAGGTACGTCGTCGGCAATTGGTTTAACTGTAGCACCGGTGGTTATGAAAGGACTTATCTTGGGTATCCTCGGAAAACGACCGAGAGCTCCCGTAACTCCTAAGGGGTCCGAAGACCGTGAAAGATATAGAGAATACTTAGAGGAGTACGTAACTACCATAGCTTCCTTCCTCCTCGGGGTTGTAGCACTAATTAAAGGTCACTACCTTGCGTCCGGAATAGGCTTCCTTCCCACTATAGCATTAGTCTATACTCTGATAAGAGCTACTAGACCACTCCATACTTTTGCTTCAGTCCAGCTCTAACTATAGATGCTCCATTTTTAAGAAGCTTTAAGTTACAAACTCCTTTAGTTTACCACTGGGTCAACAAGTACTTAGTGCATAGCTTCTCTATTTAGGCTAATTCTCAACTGCTATTGCCGTGCTTAAGTAATAAGCTATCTAACATGCTGTGACAGACGCTATGACCTGCATAAACTATAAGCTAACTGTCACCTCCTTAAAGCCCCGCGCATTCTTTCTGGTCTTGTGTTGGTTTGTAGTGATTGATGCTACCCTCGGCAAATGCGTCAGAGGCACCTATAAGTGTCTCTCTATAGAATAAAGCATAGAATCTTCTCGATAGAGTGTAGAAGCTCGTAGGGAAGCTGAAAGTGAGGTCCTCCCAGAGGGCGACCACGAACTCTAAAACATATAAGATGTGGAGTACCCCGGAGCCACTCTGATGCTTCCAAGCTCAATGAAGCCTCAAGCGAAATGTGAAGGAGAGATGTGGGTCAATAACATCACTCAGTGCAAGCCAGCATTAAAGCTGAACCCTGAGTAGAGATTTAGAGCATCATGTGCTGAGGGCCGCTCTCAACCTCTCAATGGTGGTCCTTAACCCTACGTGTAAAGGTATTGAAGGTTTGAAACCGAGCTCCCTTCTTGCTCTGGTTATGTCTGCTACTGAGTGCACTATATCTTCAGGACGAGTTTCCTCGTGAACCAGTCCAACATTATCCAGCCCAAGGATCCTTAGTACTTCGTTAGCTAAGTCCAATATTCTCGTAGCTTCACCACTACCTATATTAAACACCCCTGAAGTCCTAGACTTTAAAGCGCAAACAATAGCTTGTACGACATCTGAAACGTATATGAAATCCCTCGTCTGCTCGCCAGTACCGTATATTACTAGCGGCTCACCCCTTAGTGCTCTCCTAATAAACTCTATTATCACTCCGGAATAACTCGTACTTTGCCTAGGACCGTAGACATTGAAGATCCTCAAGATCACCGGTCTAAAGCCGTATATCTTGGAGTAGGACATTAAGTAGAGTTCTCCGGAAGCCTTAGAAGCTCCATACGGGGACTTAGGGCGCAGGGGGTGGTCTTCAGGTATAGGGATCTTCACAGGGTCACCGTAAACGGCAGAGCTAGAAGCGTATATGAAGGAATCAACTTTCCTAGAGGCTCTAGCTAGGTTGAGAGTCCCAACTACGTTGACCTCAGCATAGAGGTTGGGTTCTCTAAGTGATTCCTCCACGTCAGTTAGGGCAGCTAAGTGGACAACAGCATCCATACCCGAAACAGCCTTCTCAACAGCCTCATAGTCTCTAATATCTCGAACAACCAACTCAACACTACTTAAGATATCACGAATATTTTGGAGACTACCTCGAGAAAGATTATCCAAAACCCTCACTTCATAACCTCTAAACACAAGCTCTCTCACGAGGTGACTTCCTATAAACCCAGCACCCCCCGTTACTAAGACTCTCAAACTATCCATCCGCATCAACCCATGCGTACATAAATTCCATGATAAAAAGCGTAGTGAGACTGTATCTCCTGTAAAAGTTTTTAAGCTGTTTTAGCTACTATAGATACTTGGAATCAATAGAGGTACTAGGTAGTGTCCGAGAAGCTCTATAGAACTAGTGAGGTTGCTGAGCTACTGAACATTAGTGTTTCTACTGTTAAAAAGTGGATAAAGCAGGGTAGACTGCACGCTCTCAGAGTTGGAAAGCTGTGGATGATCCCGTAGAGCGAAGTCAGGAGGATCCTGAGTGGTGTTGAGAGAAGAGAGATTAGAGCCGCTATATACGCTAGAGTTTCATCACGTAAGCAGAAAACAGATGGTAACTTAGAGCGGGGTTCAGCTCTGATGTGGGTTTTTATTGGTTGACTTCACTGCCTCATCTCTTTCCCCCGCATTCCGCTCGGGTTTTCATCGGGCTTGGGGGCGTTCAGGGTGACCCCTAGCACCCCACATCTTGCTGTGTCTCGGGGAGAGCCCTTGCCGAGGGCTCTCGATCCCTCATCGAGGTACCTTCACGCATATTAGTGTATAAGGTGTTTATAAATGTTTCTATC
>Ga0105162_1001821_pt1 | contig 11810 bp, 13 predicted proteins | sample JNZ201metaG_FD_81532 | JGI IMG/M metagenome (GOLD analysis project Ga0105162, IMG submission 81532) | Hot spring microbial communities from Jinze hot spring, China to study Microbial Dark Matter (Phase II) - JNZ 20120812A | ecosystem: Environmental > Aquatic > Thermal springs > Hot (42-90C) >...
GACATGATTGCTTTGTTGGTGGTTCAATCGTGTTCAATACATTATAGTTTGACAGCGCTATATTGAGCTGCCGGACTATAAAATGATAGAATCTGTCTACCTCATCGTCTCTTTCAATAATGCTACGGGCAAGATCCACATCTTCGTTTTCAAGAGCGATTAATGTTTCTTTCTGCATACTTGAAGTTATGCTACCCATTCTTTCTAAAGCCTTTTTTAACGGCATATTAGTATGAGCGGGTAAAACCTGAGTAGAGACTTCGATTGAGCTTTCCTCAATTATTTCCACACCTATGAGGTACCTCCTTATCATTTCTTTAACCTCCTGAATTATGCTATGTTTCGCACCTTGAAGACGAAACTTGATTAATTCATATCCGGCCAAATACCAAGAAACATACTCTCTAAAAACTTGTACAGATGAGCTTTCATTATCAATCAAAACCACACCTTCTTCAGTTTGCTGCTTTTTTGGGACTATTACAAGTGAGTTATCAATCTGCGGAATCAGCAATACTTCATCCAATTTTTTCAAATTCACACTGTCGACCCATTCTTTGGGTAACGAAACTATTAATGTAGAGCCCCCAGATAGCTGGACCCTCCTCACGTACATTTCAAATATATAAATAATAATGGCTCTATATAGATGTCTCTTAATCTACAAAGACATTAAAAATCAACAAGATTACTTAACTATGAGTATAGATTTCTAAACTTTCTTAGTAGCAAGCTAGCTGCAGCAGCATCCTGAATTGATAATCCTACACTCTTAAAGATTGTAATCTCATCCATATTCGCTCTCCCTTGCTTCATACCCGCAATTATTTCTCCAATCTCGGCGTAGATGTAGTCCTTAGTTATGTATCCTTTTTTTATTGCCTGGATTATATCGCCTGCCTCTGATAATGCCGCCTCTCTCGAATCTACAACGAGTTTAGAAACAGCGATAAGCTCCGCCTCGATTTCCGCCATATCGGGCGTATATGCACCTATTGCCGAGATATGGGTGCCTGGTTTAACTTGCTTCTTCTTAACGAAGGGATACCTCGAAGTTGTAGCCGTAATTATCACGTCGCTCGAATTCACAAGGTCATCAACAGAACTCATTAGTTTAATTCTATCATCAAAAACCTCCTTGAAATTCTGCTTGAAGTTGAGCATTTTTTCACGGTCAATATCGTATATCTTTATTTCTTCGAAATTTAGCATTTTTGTTGCAGCTAGTAGTTGCCATTTGGCTTGGTAGCCACATCCTATGATCCCAAGTACCTTACTGTCTTTCCTGGCAAGATACTTTATTGAAATTGCTGTTGCAGCTCCTGTTCTTAATCCGGTTAATGCCTTAGCGTCACAAATTAGATGGGGCGCACCGTTCTCAGGATTAATCGCGACTAAAATCGCATGGATCGTCGGCATACCTTTTGATAAATTCTGTGGATAAACTGTAACAATTTTTGTGCTGAATATATTGAGGTCTGCTGATAGACAAGGCATGATGAGTATATCTCCTCCTGCATAGTCTACAGACACTTTCATTCTATGTGGCGTAACTGTTTTACCCAAACTATACAATCTGAACCCTTCTTCGACTACACCTATCACGTCTTCAATTGCTAATAATTTCTGTACATCCTCATCGGTCAATGCCCTCATTTCAAATATTTTCGTTTTTGAACCAAGATATAAGTTAGCTAGAGTTTCTATCTTCTTTTATTTGTTTAATGATTTGGTCAAGCTTAACCAGTCTGCTCCTTTTAATACAAGCGCAATTAGAGTTTGTTACATTACTGAGGGATGGTTTATATTTGTATATTCGATGTACCCGAGAATCATGACTCGACCACGCCTCCAATACCTCTATCGGCCGCCATCCTGGAATCAAATAGTCATGTGTGAGTATGATGGCATCTTTTTTAAGATTACAAAATAGCGGCTTCATAGCTGTAAGTGCCTTTCTTGACAGATATGCCGTCACTACGTCAACCGGACTTAAGTCTAACCTCCTCATGTCCTCGTTAATTATGAATACGTTGTAAGGCTTCTCCTTTAATTTTTTATTTGCTAGCCTTACTAATTCCTTATTTATCTCTACCCCTAATGCTATGCACCCAGTCATTAATGATGCAGTTATTGGAATTCTTCCATCTCCGGAGCCTAAATCCAATAGAACCTTTCCTTCTGATAATTCCGCGAACTCGACCATTTTCTTAACAACATCAATTGGTGTAGGCACGAAGGGATCGAGCCTCTTGACCCGTCCCGCCATCCAATAGTTATAATAATTTATGAGTAATTTTAATGTATTTTCATGCTTTATATAGACTCTATGGCTTTTTAGATTTATTTTTCGGGATTATTTACAATTAATCATGTGTGCAGAAAGGCAAAAGATTGTCGTTGACACTAGCGCCATTATAAACGGCGAAGTTACTAGATTGATACAGAGCGGAGAGTTATCAAATGTCATTATCATAATTCCAGTTGCTGCGCTCGATGAGCTTCAAGCACAGGCCTCCAAGGGACGTACAGAAGGGATGATGGGACTATCTGAGATAAAGAAAATCAGGGAACTAGGTATTGAAAAAGGTGTTGAGTTACAGTTCGTTGGCGAGAGACCGAGTCTTGAGGATATAAAGCTGGCTAAGGGTGGCCGAATAGACGCAATAATCAGAGATGTGGCAAAGAAAGAAGGAGCGACACTTTATACCTCTGATTATGTGCAGTTTTTAGTAGCAGAAGCCGAAGGAGTTCCGGCTAGATTTCTAATGCCTGAGGAAAAAGTCAAAAAAATAGGCTTTGAATCATTTTTCACCGATGATACAATGAGCGTCCATCTCAAGGTCGGTGTACCTCCACTTGCTAAAAAAGGTAGGCCAGGAAGCATCAGGCTAGTTAAGTTAAGAGAAGATCCTTTAACTGTTGACGAGATTCAAGGAGTTATCTCAGATGTAATGTGGGCTGTGAGACACGCAAATGAGGGATCACTAGAAATTGTTAGAAACAACGCTATAGTTGCACAAATAGGACAGTATAGGGTAGCTATTACTAAACCACCTTTTAGCGATGACCATGAAGTGACAATAGTTAGACCCATAGTTAAGCTACGGCTAGAAGATTATCATCTAAGCGAGAAACTAATGAACAGACTCTCAACCAAGGCAGAGGGGTTACTCATAGCAGGCCCACCGGGCTCAGGTAAAAGCACCTTCGCAAGTAGTTTAGCAGAATTTTATTCGGGACTTGGAAAAATTGTTAAGACCTTTGAATCTCCCAGAGACCTTCAAGTAAGCCACGAGATAACCCAGTATGGACCTTTAGAAGGAGATTTCGAGAAAACAGCCGAGATACTGCTCTTGGTGAGACCGGACTACACAATATTTGATGAAATGAGAAGACCTAAAGATTTTCAAATTTATGCAGATATGCGTCTTGCGGGAGTAGGCATGGTTGGTGTAATACATGCAAGCGATCCAATAGATGCTATTCAGAGATTCTTGGGCAAAACAGAACTTGGCATGCTGCCGCATATCGTTGATACTGTAATATTCATTAAAGATGGAATGGTGCAGAGTGTTTATGAGCTCAGACTTGCAGTAAGGGTCCCGACTGGTATGAAGGATGAAGACCTCTCAAGACCGATAGTTGAAGTAGTAAACTTCTTGAATGATGAATTAGTTTATGAGATCTACAAGTACGGAGAAGAAACAGTGGTTGTTCCTATAGTATCAGACGAATTATCAAATGAAGTAGTGGATGAAATCAAGAATAAGATTCTCCGGGCCATTTCTAGAATCACAAAGGATCCATTAATCGAGGTAGTGGCAAAAGACAAAGTAATAGTAAAAGTTAGCAAGGAAGATATTCCAAGAATTCTTGGTAAAAAAGGACAGACAATTCGGAGCCTTGAGAAAAAACTAAATGTCAGTATATTGGTCGAGCCAAAAGTTCCGACACTAGGGAAGGAGATAAAATTCAACATCTATGAGAGCGGCAACTCAATAGAGATAAATGTCGATGAGAAATTGCAGGGAGAGCATATCAATATTTACTTAAATGATAGATTCTTATTCTCCGCAATAGTGGGGAAACTGGGTAAGATACGCATAAATAAAAATTCAGATATAGGGCGAAGATTGATGAAGCATCTCATGGCAGGCGAATCGATCAAAATTTATACTGATAAGCAAATAGAAAAATAAATTTATTCTAAGATTTCAACAATTTTTAGACTTCTTTTAGTTTGAATTCTTTTCCCTCGCAGTGAACAACTCCTTTCACTCTTCTTATATGAGATACACAGTTAAAACAAACCAGAAAGACAACATCTTGTTTTGCTACTGGACACTCGACATACTCCTTCTTCATCATAGTTATCATTTTTGAACTTAATGACTTTTTTAAGTATTCAACTAACTGTGAATTTACTTTGAATGCTTTTGTTCCTTTTTTCACTTCGACGAAGTAGATCGGGGTTCTGTTCAGCATATTTTAGAGTTAGATTATCGAAACAGATTTTTATGTTTATTTCTTCGTCACATTCTTGACGAAATATTTATATAAGACACTATTGTCATAATCTTCAAGCGGTGGGGGAATTATTGCTTACAGGCAAAATAACATAACATTAGATGGAACCGAAAAAACAATAATTATCTTACCCCCACTCGTCATTATTGTAATTCTCCTTCTTGTAGTACTTTAAGGTGGTTCGAATGATTTGGCGTCCTTTTTTGTCTAGAGAATATGTCTTGCCTGAGCGAGTATATATTTTTGATACCACACTACGCGATGGAGAACAGACTGCGGGCGTCTCCCTTTGCATCGATGATAAATTATCAATTGCAGAGGCATTGTCAGATATCGGAGTGGATATAATTGAGGCAGGGTTTCCAGCCGTATCTCCTGGTGAGCTAGATGCAATAAAGCAGATTGTGGAAATGGGATTAAGGCCGAAAATTTGTGTTCTCAGTAGATGTGATGAGCGAGATATAGATTTGGCGGCCAATACAGGAGCAGACTGGATTCACTTATTTATTGCTACCTCAGATCTACACATGAAGTATAAATTAAGGCTAGCTCCTGAGCAAGTTCTTAGCCGTGCAGTAGAAATGACTCAGTATGCAAAATCATATGGGATGACTGTTCACTTCTCTGCGGAAGATGCTACGCGATCTGATTTTGATTTTCTCTTAAAAATATACAGGAGCGTCAAAGAGGCGGGTGCTGAGAGTATAGATATACCTGATACTGTCGGAATTGCTATTCCATATATTATGCGAAATCTAGCACGGATGATTAAAGAAGCTACAGGTATCCCTGTTGCGGTCCATTGTCACGATGATTTAGGACTCGCAACGGCCAATACTTTGGCCGGTGTTGAAGGAGGAGCTGAGATAGTGCATGTAACAGTTAATGGAATTGGAGAAAGAGCAGGGAATGCAAGTCTTGAAGAAGTTGCTGCAGCTCTCAGATTCTTATATGGAATAGATATACGTATAAATCTCTCGAAAATTTGCGAGCTCTCTAGATTGGTTTCTTTAAAGACAGGCATATTGATACCTAAGAATAAGGCAATCGTAGGTCGTAATGCTTTTTCTCATGAAAGCGGAATACATGTCCATGGCGTAGTAAGCAATCCCATCACATATGAGCCAATACTCCCAGAAGAGGTTGGACAATCAAGAAGAATAGTTATTGGCAAGCATTCAGGTACACACGCGGTACAAAAAATCCTAAAGGAACATGGTTATGATCTCGATCTTTTTCAAGTTAAACAGATTTTAGAAAAAGTAAAAGAGCTAGGCGACAGGGGTGAAAAAGTTTCTGAATACACGCTCCTAACACTGGTAAAAGAGGTCCTTAAAGGGGAGGCTAAACCTGCTGCATCCGTCATCGATTTCAAATTCTGGGGAGATAATAATATGAATAGAATTATAGTTGAAATGGATTTTTTAGGTAAAAAGGTTGTTGGGGAGGGTGAGTCTGAACATCTCGTTCATGCATCTATTAATGCAGTCTTATCTGCGTTGAAGGAGATTGCCAATGATGTTGAGTTTGTTGATTACGATATTTATTATCCACCTAGTGAGGAACGGCACCCGGTCGAGGCAGAAGTTATCCTGAGAATAGATGGACACGACTTTATAGGTAGAGGATTAGGCCGAGGAATAGTACACAGCATTTTGAATGCAATGACAAGTGCAATTGGACAATATCTCATGCTCTTTAGGAGGCAAGGCCTGTTGAGGGAGAATACATGAAAGCAATAAATTTGTTAGTTAAGAAAATGGAAGAAATGGGAGTAGATGTAATTTTTGGCATACCCGGGGGGTCTAATTTACCACTCTACGACGCCCTGTACGACTCAGATATAAATAGCATATTGATGAGACATGAGCAACAGGCCGCTCATGCTGCTGATGGGTATGCCAGAGTTAAAAAGAAGCCAGGAATAGTTACTGCCACCTCCGGACCAGGAGCGACAAACCTGATTACTGGATTAGTAAATGCCGCAATGGATAGCGTGCCTATAGTTGCCCTGACAGGCCAAGTCATTCGTCCCTTCATGGGCACAGATGCTTTTCAGGAAGCCGATATTGTTGGACTAGTGCTTCCTCATGTTAAATATGCAACTACAGTGACAGACTCTATGAGATTGGTTAAGGAATTTGTTAATGCATATCACTGCGCCATTTCAGGTAGACCTGGACCAACGCTATTAGATATTCCGAGGGACGTTATGCAAGAAGACATTAGTGAGGATAACAATATTGAGATTGGCCCCGACGAGGAGTTCCGCAGAAAGGCTGGGAAGCCTTCCGAATCAGAGCTCGAGCTGGCCGCTTCTCTAATATCATCCGCACATAGAATAACTATTCTTGTCGGCGGAGGAGTGCATTTCAGTGGCGCTACTAATGAAGTATTAAGATTGGCAGAGATTATAGGAGCTCCAATCGTGACGACTATGCCTGGAAAAACATGTATTCCACAAGATCACCCGTTGGCTATGGGTGTCGTCGGCATGCATGGCAGACTAGAAGCGGATATGGCAATAATTAATTCTGACCTAGTTATATGCGTAGGTACGAGGCTATCAGATAGGGCTATCGGCCCTCCAACCGAGTTTCAAAAGAACCGAAAGATAATCCATATCGATATAGATGCGAGCGAGCTGGGTAAGAACGTCTCACCTACAGTCAAGCTAAATGGTGATGCTAAAGAGATTTTACAAAATTTGATAAGTAAACTCAGCACCTACAAATTACCAAAAAATGATGCTGAATGGGTGGAAAAGTTACGAGAGCTAAGAAGAGCATATGAAGAATACATTATGAGCCAGGCGGACGAGTCAAGGATAAATTCATGGAAGCTTATTAAACTTATTAGAGAGGAGCTCCCTAGGTCAGCCATCGTCACGACTGGGGTCGGCCAACATCAGATGTGGGCTCAGCTCTTCTTCGAAGTCCTTGAGCCTGGAACATTCATAACTAGTGCTGGTTTAGGAACCATGGGTTTCGGACTCCCCGCCGCCTTTGGAGCCAAAGTAGCGGCACCCGATAGACTGGTTGTAAATATTGATGGGGATGGAAGTTTCCAAATGACATGTCAGACATTAAGCAACATCGCAGAGTACAATTATCCAGTAATAACGGTTATTTTTGACAACCGTGCACTCGGAATGGTGAGACAGTGGCAAGACCTCTTCTACATGAAAAGATTCAAGGACGTTGACCTAACCGAGATAACAAACTTTGTTAAGCTCTCGGAAGCCTTTGGAGTTGAGGGAGTTCTAGCACAGAGCTATGATGAAGTTAGAAAAGCCTTGAGAAGAGCAATTAGGAATGATTATGCAATAGTTATAGATGTCCCAATTGATAAAAATGAAAAAGTTTTTCCAATGGTTCCACCAGGGAAATGGTTAGCCGAGTTTATTGGTCCTCCGGGGTTTGAGGCACATGGCAAAATATCAGCTTCAGTTATTACTAAGTAATAAGCCAGAGGCTTTAGGAAAACTCATCCTGCTAATAAAGCAGGCACGACTCAATTTGATGGAAGCAAACATCAAACGGCAGACAGACGAAATAATAAAGGCACAATTACTAATTGAGGGGAGAGAGGAGAAAGTGAACTGGTTAATTACCAAACTAATGTTCTTCCCCTATTTTAAAAGAGTTGAGTATGTCAGTTCAGAGGCGACATAAATGAGTGTGGAAGAACCAAAAAAATTTATAATCAAAATAGTCTTAAGCAATAATCAGAACGTTCTCGATGTTATCAAGCAAGTTATAAACTTCCAAGAAGGTGAAGTTAGGAGTTTATATTTAAGTCCAAAAGGATTGAACGGTGAAAGGGAAATGATAATTGAGTTCGAGGGTAAGGCCCCTTCAGTCAATTCATTGGTGAAAAATATAACTCAAATCGAGGGATGCGTCGAGTCGGTAGTCACAGAGTTTCCAGCCGCACTTATACAGACAGATGAAGAGGTGGGTAAATAAATGGCCAAGGTTTATTATGACAAAGACGCAACACTAAGGCCTTTACAAGGCAAGACAATATCTGTAATTGGTTATGGAAGCCAAGGAAGAGCACAAGCATTGAATATGAGGGATTCAGGACTAAACGTAATAGTTGGATTACGAAGAGGGGGAAAAAGCTGGGATGAGGCCGTCAGGGATGGTTTTTCACCAGTAATGATAAAGGAAGCCGCCGCCTTAGGAGATGTCATAATGATGCTAGTGCCAGATGTGCCGATGCCGGAAATATATGAAAACGAGGTAGCAAAACAACTGACTAATGGGAAGACGCTCGTATTCGCGCATGGTTACAACGTGCATTTCAAGAGGATTATACCTCCAAATTTCGTAGATGTCGTCTTAGTGGCTCCGAAATCTCCAGGAGCATTGTTAAGACAAAAATTCCTAGAAGGAAAAGGAGTACCCTCATTGATAGCTGTTTATCAGGACAGGTCTGGTGAAGCTAGACAGACTGCATTGGCAATAGCGAAGGCTATAGGCTCTACTAGAGCAGGCGTCATAGAGACGACATTTGAAGAAGAGACAGAAACAGACCTCTTAGGTGAGCAGGCGGTTCTAGTAGGCGGCGTTATGGAGCTTATCAAGAAAGGCTTCGAAGTACTCATAGAGAATGGCTACCAGCCGGAGCTAGCTTATTATGAAGTATGCAATGAATTGAAGCTTATAGTAGACCTTATCTATGCCGGAGGACTTACAAACATGCTGAAGGGTGTTTCAGATACTGCTAAATTTGGTGGATTACTCGTAGGGCCAAGAATAGTTGATGAGCACGTGAAGAAAAATATGATCGAGGCTCTTAAAAGAATAAAGAGTGGTGAATTCGAAAAACAATGGACAGGCAATCCTAATGCTTATCAAGATCTTTCAAAAATGATGGCTGAGATTGAGAAGCATCCAATCGAAATAGTTGGTAAAGAACTCAGGAGACTAGCATTAATCTAACACTTTTTCTACTTTACCGTATATTTCTGCTTTTCCGCCTCTTGGTTTAGCAATTACTTCTTTACATACCATGCATGTAACTTTAGTCTTAGCTGTGTCTAGTATTATCTGTTTATTACCACAGTAGTTGCACATAACTATTAAAAATTTGGATGTTGGGCGTGGAATTAGCTTAGAGACATTGATTCTTGACAAGTATTGTATCACCTCGCGATCTCAAGCTTTCTTAATCTTACTCCGGTTCTCATTGATTTCCTGCCACATTTTTTGCATGTAAGAACCAATGTCTTCTTATCGGTTGTCTTCGCTTTATTTCTCTGGATTGGGTATTTTTGTCCACCGTATCCATGCAGCTCTCTTTCATGTCTACGCGCACCTATTGCTAATCCCCTCTCCTTCCCCTTCCTATAAAGCGCAACCGTATGTTCAGTATGTTCATTGCACTTTGGACAATACGTGTTTATCGAGTCCGGTACTTTCATCTTCTTGTATGACTGTGCATTGACCAAAATATAAATGATTATTAAAAATACTACGCTGGCAGCCCTAATGATTTAAGTATTGAAACATGAAGTTCAGACTTTACGGGGAACCACATAAATAACCACCATAACTGTACACCTACGATCATTATTAATATCAATTTTCCAAATCGGTCATCCCATAAGCTATGGGGTAGAGCTAATGCAATTGCAGGGACAGTCTGGATAAAATAGAATGTATAAACCCACCTATGTAGAAGATATCCAATTGGGAAGTATACAAAGTAATTTAAGCAAATCCAAATAAATAAAAATAAATCTATTAGTCTTTTTTCATCAACTGCTAAACGTCTTGATAAAAACATATATAAAAAGAAGTTCAGCGCTCCCGGCGTGGTTATTATCAAAATTATCCAAGTCAACCACCATATAGGCGAGTATATGCCATAATAGGCAATGGGCTTATATGAATATCCATCAATGGTTACTTCTGTCACATAGTAAGGTGATGGAGCAAAAGTGTTGATCGGAATAGTCCACCTTAATGGCAGATCGATAATAACGCCTTCTTCTGAATAAGGATTATCCTTATGAACGCAATAGAGATAAGCAAAATTCTCAACACAACGATAACTCAGAGAGGAGTGATAGTCCAAAATAAAATCGAGGTGGTCGAAAGGACTTGGAAAGGCGCCATACGCATAGTCATAGACAGCTAATCCCGAGATAAATACTACTGCAGAAATTATGACTGAGAATGCAGCTGTGTTTAATCCTTTTTCTATCCTTTTACGTGGTTGTTCCTGTTTAAGTGCCGAATTAAAAGCATCTACAATAACAATAGCTGCTACACCGAAGGCAGATGATGTTTTACATAACATTGAAAGCCCAAGCGAGATAGAACCGAGGACGCGTCTTTTGCTGAGAATTAGTAAAACGCCGAGTAAAAGAAACATGAGAGCAGGTGCATCAAGCATAGCTATTGATGTTAGGTTGAAAGTCATAACATCGCCTATATATATAAGAGCCGTTGCTAATGCTAATTCTATTTTTCTTGTTAATCTATAAGATATTAGTAGCAATAGTGCAACACTTATAGAACCTGATAAGGCGGAGAAAAATCTCCAACCAAGTGGATTATCTCCAAAAATTTTTATTCCTAACATAATCAAAAATTTACTGAGGGGGGGATGTTCATTATTTGAAGCTTCACCCATTAATAATTTTCTTACAGCAGGTATGTAATGAGCTTCATCAAAAACAAATCCGCATCCATCAAAATTAGAAATGCACTCGCTAGGTGGCTTCTCCGGTGCGGGGTAATTTATAATCGCTAATTTTATCGCTAAAATGATAAATAAAAATAATAATGCGAGTACTTTTGGATTCTTGAGAAGTATTAATAACTTATCGGTATTTTTCTTAGTTTTAACATCCTTCATTTGCTCTCATCACCGAGTTATTCGAATTTCTATGTAACTGATATATCTGTATTTGTCGCTTTCCTTTAATATTTCCGTTCCTATGATGATTTCCTTTATTGATAAATTAGTTATGAAACTCTTTTTTAACAAGTTAACGACGTCTACACAGTTAGCAATTCTCTTTCCACGGGCCCTTAATAGTATTGATCTCTCTCCACGATTAAAGACTGTGATACAGGCAGTTACATATTTAATTATTGGTTTTTTACCAACAATTATTAGTGGTTCTCTCGATAGCAAGATTACCCCAATATGATTAAAATATTTTAAGAATTAAATCTTTAGAAAATTAATATTGGTATAAAAAAGGACAACACCATCAAGACAAGGTAAATAGTCAATAAATAACTGGATTTCTTCGCTAA
>Ga0105162_1001824_pt1 | contig 11795 bp, 11 predicted proteins | sample JNZ201metaG_FD_81532 | JGI IMG/M metagenome (GOLD analysis project Ga0105162, IMG submission 81532) | Hot spring microbial communities from Jinze hot spring, China to study Microbial Dark Matter (Phase II) - JNZ 20120812A | ecosystem: Environmental > Aquatic > Thermal springs > Hot (42-90C) >...
CACACACATCTAACTCACCGAGTTTTACCCAACTTACCACTTGAGTACTCATATACACTACCTTAATCGGTAAACACACCGGTAGTGGAGGTCTTACACGAACGCTTACGGTAAGAGGAGATCCAGTAAAAACATAAGTACTTCCTAGGTCCATGCTGAGGTCTGTCACGATGTCGATTACTCTATCTATAGAAAAAACTGTTACAGCGATCTCCCTACTTACCAGCTCTGCTTTACCTCCGACTAAAGATAGCGGTATCCTCACCCTAAATATTCTCGTTACAAACTCTAACCCCTGAGGTACTTCTTCAGCCTTAAGCTGAAGCTGGAATAACCCGTTGGAAACGCGTGTTACTCCTACAGGTATCCATGCGGCTCCCGCTAGTTGCTCAATGAAGGCCACACCACTGAGAGGTGGTTCAACGCGACCACTTATCGTAATATTACTACCTTCTACTATTACAGATCTATCTACATTTACGACTATTTCATGATTTCTAGTGACTTCTAATATGCTAGTAGCCGTAACCTCTTTGTATGTCCCTCCGGGTAGAACGTACAGTATAGTGGCTCGCACGAAGTATATACCGGCGCTAAGCACTCTATAAAGAGAAAATTCGTATGTAGAGGTTCCACCTGGAGACATCTGAACAATAGGTTTCTCACCGACTAGTGTAAGGTTCAGGTAGAGCCTTACTAACCCACCTAAAACAACGTCCTTACCAACGTTTGCGACAACCACTGTGAGGTTTATTCTCGTAAGCGTTTCACTTAGAGTGTAATAGTCTTCAGAACCGTTAATCAGTACTCTAACATCTAAATCTGGGCTCTGGGATAGTATGACTACGGGAACGCTGAACGAGTACGTATATTGCTTCCCACTCATGTAGCCCTCGAGGACTATCGTGAGCTCTCTCGTTACAGGATTAGCGTAAGTCTCCGGAAACTCTAGAGGTGATAAGATAAAGTTGAGTATGCTTACCACTCTTTTGCTACTTGTCGTGAGAGACCCGAGAAACTTAGACATCAATTCTCTTTGACCAACTACTAACCTAGCAACTAAGAGAAGCTCGAAATCCTTACTCGTCGTATAACTGTTTAGTGTAACCGATAGCTCGACTTCCACTACCCTCCCAACGTACCAAGGCATCTCAGTATAGACCACAGCCTCTAATATCCAGACGTCATCACCTTCACGCCATATTATAGTCTTCTTAGTATACGATGGTGGGTAGCTGATCTCAGCAAGAGTAGTTGGGAACATGTGAAAGGAAATACTTATAGCGAGCACCACTATTATGATTATGTTCAAGGTTCGCAAGCACGCGCCCCAATATTAATGAGTAAACTATCAATTAAAACCCGACAGCACTTACATCAGCATCGTTTTCGATCTTTAATGATTTGTTAAAACTCGATTAAGTTAAAGTTTTAGAGGTGTTGACGTAATTTGACTCTGGTAACATGATGAAAGTAAACCACTGGAGCTGTTCTAAAGGTCTATTAGCAATAAAGTGTAGTTATCGGTATGATTAAACTAAGCTGGGATGGTAATTGGTATTAACAACTCCCCAAAGAGCGCTGATACTAGTAGTCTAACTATTATTGAGGCAGCACTAGTTATAGCTAACATAAGTGATAGAGGTACCCAGAATGTCTCGATCATGCCTCCTCTCGCTATTTTAATAGCTATAGCATTAGCTACCGTAAGAAAGGCTAGATAGAGCAAAGTAACATTAGTCATGAACGCCAACTCCTCAGGAGTTAGTATAAAGAACGGTAACTCAGTTGTCGAGATTTCTAATCCAATAGCTAGACCTTGAATGAAATTAGAAAAAGACCTTAGAATCTCTATAATAGACATAGCTATGACAGTCACTAGTGCTTGAACAACATACACGGTGGCTTCAAAAGTTCTTGCTGTTCTCTCCCTAAGGTTCCTCAAGTCTAGTATCCTAGTGACGGTATCACTAAGGGCTATACCTACCTCTCTAAGGTTTCCTCCAACTTCTACAGCATCTACAACTACATTCGTAGACCTCGCAACAATATCACTCCATACATCATACGCGAAGTGTCTCCAAACCACTTTAGGGTCTAATCCGTTGCTTAATTTAGCGTAAGCTGTAGCTATAGGCTTAGTTAAAGGACCGAAATCGCTCGCAAGAACTGAGTGGAGAGTTCTTGCGTAATTCGGGATAACCGAGAATGTTAATCCGAAACCCCTTATGAATACTGTGTAGAAGCTCTCCATTCTCTTTATCCTACCCTCGATTCTAGTTGCTACAAGACCTGGAACTACGAGCACTGAAGCAGCAACAAATAGCGACATCTCTAGCTGATTGAATACGTAAAACAACATGTAACCTACAGCTACTGACACAACTATGGAAACAGCTACTGAGAGGTCGTATAACCTAAACACCTGCTTAGGTCTGGGCTTTAGTTGAGGTGTAAGTTTCTCCCTAGGTAAGAGTAGGTAAAGTGTAGCAGTAAAAAACGCTACTGTGAATGCTGAACCTATTATCGATAAGACGTACTGTTGTAGAGCACCTCCCATGAATACCATGAGTATAGCCATTACAGTAATGATGAACGCAGTTGAGCTAGTGAGGGTGGTGTGTAATCCAAGAGCTATCCTCATGATGTCGATGGCCCTCTGGTAGCTAGACTGGTAACTTCTTCTAATAGCTGATAGCTCTATAGCTAAAAACCTTGCTGGATCTTCACCAGTCCTCAGAACCTCACTCAACCTGAGGAGATAGTCACCAAAGATCTTATTTCTAACTTCTCGATTAACTACTAGCCTTATAGCCCTTATGAAGCCGTAGCCCCAGTCAGTAGCTAGCGTCGAGATCTTCTTCAGTACGTTCTCATACTCTCCATACCCCCCAGCAACGCATTCAAGCTCGAAAAGCCTTTTCCTAGGTGGTTTACCGGTTGAAACAGCGTACATGTGGTGAACTAGGAAAAGCAGTGGAAGGTCTATTGTAGAAACCTTAAACTTGCTCCTTAAAGTCGGCAAGAGCCCTCTCACTAGTCCAACGGCTACCGGCACCATCGCAATCGGGAGGAGCTCTATGCTACGTAAAGAAGCTAATATGGCTACAGTAGCAATTACTGTCAATAAAAATATTCGATCTCTTAGCAACCTCACTTCAGCAACTCACCTGATTTAAGCTTGAGTAAGCAGTCTTCTAGGGTCTCGAGTATAACGTATGGAGTGTCCTCTTTAGAGGAGGCCTTAGCCCTTGAGTCGATAGCTCCGTATATCCTAGTTAATACCTTAAACACGTCATAATAGTTTGTTACGTTCTTTGTAACAAGCTCCCTTAAGATCTTCGCTCTTAATCCTAGTTCGTCGTATATCATGTTCATGTTTCTTTTAGAAATCCCTCTTATCAAAGCTATCTTCTCTTCCAAGAGGTAGCTCGTTCCCCTACCTCTAAACGTGAATCTGTCTTTGACTGGGTCCCAAGTAAATATCGGAATGTATATAGTAGTGTCTGACTTCGGGTCGTAGCCAACTATTTCATTAACGCTGATGACTCTCCTCAACATTATCCCCTCTCTATAGACAGCACTCTGAATTAACACGAAGTTGAGGTTATCTAGGTGAGTTTTAGGAACGTTTATCGGAGGTGACGAAAGCCTCTGAACTAATCTCTCAACGCTAGCTGCGTGAAATGTAGATAGAACCGGGTGACCAGTCTGCATTGCTTGAAACGCTACGTTTCCTTCAGCACCTCTTATCTCGCCAACAATTATGTAGTTTGGTCTCTGCCTAAGCGCTGCTTTAAGGAGGTCGAAGAGGGTCACGCTGGTTTCGATACTTCCGGTATCTCTGGTTAACTCTCTTAACCAGTTCTCGTGAGGTACTTGAATTTCTGCTGTATCCTCTATTGATACTATCTTAGCCATTGGTCTAATGAACGCTACTATAGCGTTAAGTGTAGTAGTCTTACCACTAGCGGTTTCACCGGAGATAAACCCACTCATTCCCTCAAGAAGCAGCATCCACAGGTATGCTCCTACGTATTCATCCATAGTGCCAAGGTTTATTAAGTCTATTACGCTCATAGGTACCTTGCTAAACTTTCTGATTGTGAAGCTACTCCCCTTTAGACTGACATCGCTCCCGAACACTATGTTGATCCTGCTTCCGTCGGGAAGCGTTGCGTCCACTATCGGTCTTGCGTGACTTACTGGCTTACCTATCTTTTCACTAAGCTCTAGGACGAATCTACTTAAGTCATCCTCTGTTGGAAAGTATATGTTTGTCTCCAAAGGACCGAAGACCTTGTGAACGATATATACGTAGCCAACACCGTTGCAGTATACGTCCTCTATGTATCTATCCTTGAGTAGTGGGTCTAGCACTCCTAGGCCTACCTTATCTCTAGTTAGATGGTAAACTAAGTTGCTGAAGTCTCCAGTATATACGGGAATTTTCTTTAGCTTATTGACCCGCTGAACGAAGCTTCCGTAGTTTATTGGTGTCTTACTTAAGTCTATTACCTTCTGTAGAGACCTCAGAAGTATGTTCTTTCTCTCGCTAAGAGTCATAGCCTTGTCTTTTTCTGTTATTACTGAAGCAAGTTTCTCTTCAATAATTCTAACGAGCTCTTGTGGAGGTCTGGGGGGCTCAACTATAACGTACTTTCTAAATCCTGTTTGACCACTCTGTGTTGGTGAGTATATGTGTATGAATACTCCTTCATCTACTTGGTACAGTATGTTCACTTTCACCGCTTTTTTAAGTGTTGATGGTATTTCACTACCTAGGTAGTCTGGTAACCCGTGGACTTTCGATACTTGTGATAAGTACTTCCCTAAGTAAGGGTATTTCGCTGACAACCGGGTTAGCTCGCTCTTCTGTACTATAGAGTTCTTACTTAAAGGCTTTGCTGAACTCAACCCACTCACCTATGCTTTTGCTAGAGCTAGTGGCACTATTTTAAGACCGAACGCTGGGTCTACGTCAAACGCTATCGAGGTTTCGGCTATACTAGGAGCTCCACGTATCTTTACGACGTAGAGAACCTTTACAGCTCTACCACCTATCTCACCAATAGAAAGCCTGAAGTAAACATCTGAAACCGCTGTTAGCTCCTTAACGACTTTTTCTGAAACTATGGCTGGATGTATTGTCATAACTACAGTAACACCTCTCTTAACTATGTTCTTAAGCTCACTGAGGACGTTATGTACATCGAAGTCACTTGCGTAGTGTAGTATGAGGCTAGCTGAATCGATTACGATCACATTGTAACTCCTAGAGCTATTCCTTAAGTACTCCACTAAGTTTCTTAGCAAAGCTCTAGCTCTACTCCTACTCCACCTAGCACCTTCGATGAGTGCTGGAACAATGCTCAAGTTGCCCGCCATGAAGGACTGCGTGAGGTCGATGCTTATGTTTTTAGAGTGCTCTAAAAGCTGTCTAACACTGCTCTCAGTAGTTATGTACATCACTTTCATGTTTTCGATTAGGAAACCTCTAGTTAGCTGACAGCACAGCACTGTTTTTCCAGTTCCGTTATCGCCTTCTATAGTTAGTAGAGAAGGTATGGGAACTCCTCCTCCAAGTCTAACGTCAAGCTCTTCATTTCCGGTAGAAACAGTAGTAAAATGTGGGCTAACTAGGGGTGTAGACATACTCTGCTTTCACCCCGAGCTTGCTGACTATCACTATTGTGACTTGCTTTGATGAGTCCATTTGCTGCGATGGGCAAGCCCTAATTACAGCTGAACCACCCGGCTTAAGCTCTACTGCTAAACTACTCGCAGGTGATTGAGTAACTTCAGCTAGAGTTCGACTAACGAACCATGAAGCTCCAAACTGCAATAACTCGATTTTTCTAAGCCCGTTCTGTTGGTAGTAGTCTAGTAATACACTTGCGTGCTCGTCTATTATAACCGATGAAGACCCTCTGTTCGTTAAGACTAAGTTAACGCAGCTCTCCTCTAGGTAAGCTCTTTCAACAACTAATACCGCCTTAGATACCTCGATCTCTTGCTTAAACAGCTCGCGCATCCTTACAATGCTAGCATAGTACTGGATCAGTGCGGTACCAAGCGCTGCTGCTAAAACTATAGCCACCAAGAAAAATATGGAAGACACTACAACCGGTGCGACAGCCAAATGAACCACCCACCTATGGGGCAAAAGTTACCTCGAGACTAGAGCCTCTTGCGGTAACGAGCTTAAAGTAGTAAGGTGCTCTAACTACACTCGCGTTATAAACGTAGAATGCTACTAGCTCTCCTGGTTCTATGACTCCATTACTCGTGCCGTACTCCTCGTAGCTCCAGCACCCACACTTCGGAGAAGGATTCGTGCTCAAGACGTAATACGAAGCGTGCGAGGTATCGCCAAAAAATACTGTGAACTCTTCTATAGGGTATACTGGGTACCTGCCGACGTTTTTAATGTATATAATAAAACGTTCGTTCGGTTCATCGTAGAGTGCGTACACGTACGTAAGCCTCTCAGAGAGAGCCTGAACAGCGTCTGCCGATATCGAAACTAACCTACTTTGAAGAACTGATACTCTAGATAGCACTACTGAAGCTAGTGTAGCTGCTAAAGAAACACCTACGATAATAAGTAGTGCTTCGGCAATCACGCTTGACACAGCTCTTCTAGCCAAGACCACCACGCTTAATCATCTCCTTCAGGAGTATGGCTGTTAAAGACTGGTCCTCGATCCTCAGTGCTTGAGTTAGTGCGTAGAGATACGGGATCTGCTTTTCAACGCTAATACCCTTACTCTTCATAGTATAAGCGAGCTCTACGAGCTCGAGAAGAGATGACCCGATGGCCTCACTGATAATCCCTGCCTTAAAGTAGCCAGAAAGTAACGCAATGACGGTATCTTTATCCATTTCGTTCAACATGCTATCTATAACCCTCAGTAGCTCTACGAAAGTGCTCGGTGCGATACGGTGGGCTCCGTTAGCCTTACTCCGCCCGTTTCCATTTCCGTTCTTCTTCAGTATACTGAAGGGTGAAGACGCTTCAGCTATAACTTCTTTAAACTCTATTACAGCATTTCTCAGTCCTTCACTTACAGCACTCAACTCATCTCTAACTCTCTTAATCTCGTCCTCTAGCTTAGATATTCTCTCCATAACTTCCTCTGGAACTTTTACCTCTATTAACTGCGGAGTGGGTGATACCTCGCTTGCTGAACTCGATGTAGTCTTGCTTTCTTCAGGTGGTTGAGGTTCTACTTCCGCAACTACCTGCTCTAGAGTGTGTTCTCTAGGTACTTCTTCGGTCTCTCGATAGTGGGACTGCTCGGTTGGTTCTAGAGAAGAAATAGAGCTTAAAATCGGGTGAACGAGTATGCGACACAGAGGGCATCCACATACCCATCTCACCTTCACCAACCCATATTAATTCACATAAGAAGTATATAACAACGGTTAACAAGCCGATCGCAATCTATATCTATTACCTATTTAACTCGCTGATGCTCTGAGGCTACTCAGACCCGCTACCGAGATGTGTACTCCGATGAAGACTAGTGCGAATCCTGCGGCTAAAGTTAGTACCCTCAAAGTCATGTTATCCGTTAGTATCCCTAGGTTTGCTCCTAGCGTAAGGAGGAATCCGGTAGCAGTCAACACTATACCTAGAACTACGTAGATAGCTATTACCAGTTTAGTTCTGCTAGTCATCTAGTGTACACCACTACTTTACCGGTACCAGCTAGCTCTACTGGAACTGATATTAACGCATCAAACGCCTGCTTACTGGTTACTACTTTCAAGGATAGCTCTTCCCCACCCCTAACGACACCAAAGGGTAGGACTAACACCAAGCTCGAACTGTTTTCAACACTCACTACGTAAGCAACAACCTTCTTGAGGCTCTTCAAGACCTCTACGACCGGGATGTAGTACCGCCTTGAGCCATCGGTAACTACTACAGTAGGTGAAGTACTTAAGGAAGCAGCTAGCACTAAGTCTAAGTAGCCTAAAGAGATGTCAGAACCTCTTGAGACTGTGAGTACCTCGTCTTTATCTAGAGATAGGTCGACACTCAAAACCAGCCCCTGAACGAACTTAATCAAGTACGAATCATCCATAGCTCCATCTAGATCGTCATCAACTAATACGTTAAGCCTACCGTCAGGGTCTACGTAGACTACTAGGTCCACAGAACCAAAACCAGTAACACTTACAACACCTGAAGCAATAGACGCAACTAGAGACCCAGAGACTATAAAACCTCCAGACTCCAGTCTAGACTTCAGAAAGGAGGTGGAGTAGTTGTAACCATCTACAACTAAGTAAACACCGACTAACTCCGCACTCCTAGCCTCAACAGGGAGCGGAAGAGAAATCCTCCAGACGTACCCCTCGCGAAAGAACAAGGTAGCAGGTGCCGCAAGCCTAGCTTCCGACTCCCTCCTGTAGGTAGACGTAAGAGAGAAGAAAATAGCTCCGTAAACTCCGAGAGTAAGAGTAAACGCAAGTAGTACGACTAGACCCTCCTTACTAAGGAGGGCCTTCTTAAACCTTCGAACTAAAAACCTACTCAACTCGAACCCCACACCTACAGCTCAATCCAACCTTATTAGCCTATATCTAAGTCTACGTAATCACTATCGAGCTTCGGTGGGACGATCCTCTCGATGGTAACAGTAGAGCCCTGAGGAGGCTTGATCTCTACAATAATCCTACTGTAGGCACCGGTTCCACTTGGAGCTTTAATCACTAGCAAAACTATCTCACCAGGCTCCAATAGTTCGTCTGGCCTGTCTTCATCGGTCCTTACGTAAACCCAGGTAGCATTGAGAGCTTCATCTAAACCCTCAACACCCCCAAAATCTTTTATTAAGGTGAAGGTTGTTTCGCTTATCTTTTTGTAACCGTTATCTGTGTGATGAGCTGTACCGTCGGGTAATATTACCGTTATCGCTACTGCTGTCTTATTGAGGTCTATTGGTCTAGCTCCTGCTGTTAGCTTTATTGGTATTGCTACTAGAACCAGCTTACTGTTATTTACCTTAGCTTTTACGTTACCAGCTATGTCTATAGCTCTAGTGCTTTCTTCGTATGCTCTAGCTATTACCTCCTTTGTCTTCTGTGTTGTAAACATCCCCATGTTTAGTACTACGAACGCTAGTGCACTTGCTACTAGTACGAAGGCTATTAGTACTATAGCTGCTTCTATACCTACTATACCTCTTCTTGCTCTTTTAAGCTGGGCTTTCAGTTCGGTTCACCTCAAGGTTTACTAGTTTGCTCGATACTTAGCTACTTACTCGAAGTTCGACCGCCGGTCGACGGGTTGGTTTCGGGAGTAGTTAGGCGGTAAGTCGAAACAGCCTATTAGCTTAGTCAGTTAGAAGTAGTGGAGTACTGCTTTGCGCTCAACGAGTGAGCTACTCTCTAGAGCTTTAGTGTTGAGGGAAGTAGACTCGTACGTTGATATTGCTCGCGGCTGGCTTCAGTTGAGGATCCTCCTTGCGTTAGGTGAGCGAGGTAGTTGCTCTATCGATGAGTTAGTGTCTCTACTGAGTGAGAGGAGGAAGGCAGTGCTTGACGCTCTCAGGAAGATGAGGAGTAAGGGGTTAGTATCTACTGGAGACCCTCTTTCTCTTACTGAGCTTGGTTTGAGGATATACGATCAGTTGAGTAGTGTTTTAGCGTGCTCTAGTGTAGATACAAAGGTAGGGTTTAAGCCCTCGGTTTACGACATCCCTAGAGACTTGGCCAGACTGTTCTACCTCTACGAGGTCCTCATTGCCTTAGGGACCTCTAGGGGCTACGAGCTCCCTATTAGTGCTCTATGCTACGTTACTAAACTTAAACCTGAGACTCTAGATGACTACTTAGAGCCGTTCTGCGGTGAGCAACTTAAGCTCCTCAAGAGGGTGTCTAAGCTTAAGAAGTTTCTCTTATTCACTAAGAGAGTTACTGTGTATAAGCTAACGGATGAAGGTGTAAAGGTCTTTCATAGGCTACCGGACTACGTGAGGTACAGAAGTAGCAGTGGAGCTAAGATACTGGGTCTACTGACTAAGAGTGGTCACCCGAAGGTGATACTGAAGAGGACTTCACTGATCCTCTCGCTTGGGTCGGCAGCAGCGACAATACTAGCAGCAGTACTACCTATACCATTCTCTCTCATAGCAGTACTCAGCTGGGTACTGTTCGTGAGCTTCATATCACTAGTAATAGAGGTATCTCTATAGAGAGCGCTTATCTACCACCAATTGTAAGCCCTACTGCGTGCTTCCTCACTATACAGTCAGCACAAAGCGTAAACCCTTCTTTAAGCTATGTTAGCTAATCTTTGACTGTAACACGCTTTAGTGCGGTAGACTGAGAGGGTTGAGTCTCTTATATCTCTCCATTTCCATCTATAGAGAACGAGGTATCAACTACTATCGGTCTTGCTTTCAGCACTGCCGAAGGCTACTAGATGTGGTCCCAGTATCTTAAGGAGGGATAGGTAGCTAGGTACGTACAATCTCTTCTTCTTGCTCTTCACAGCCTTTAGTATCGTTTTAGCTACTTCAGTAGCGCTCACACCCCGCATCATCTTTCCGCCAGCTCTAACGTGAAACTCGGTCTCAACTACTCCTGGGTACACTGCTAGCAAGTGTATTCCGAGTTCCTCAAGCTCGAACCTAAGGAGCTCGGCAACGTAGTGTAGAGCTATCTTTGTTCCTCCATAAACTGGAAGAGACCGCATCAGTACGTGAACACCGGCCGTTATAACGAAAACTACGGTAGACCCCTTACTCATGAAAGGAAGTAACTTGTGGGTTAGAGTAATTGGAGTGACGAAGTTCACTATAGTCATAGACATTAACTCGCTTTCGTCGTGTTCTAGCACTCGCTTATATAGACCAAAGCCAGCGTTGTTTACTAAGAGGTCTATCCTACCTAGCTCTTCACTTACTGCTTTCACTACGGAGTTTACACCCGAAATCGTTGAGAGATCTGCTACTAAAGGTTTAAAGCACGTACTAAATTCTGATGCTAGTGCCTCCAATCTGTCAGCTCTTCTAGCTACACCTAGAACTACAGTATTGCTTTCTCTACACAGTAGTTTAGATAGTTCGAGACCGATCCCAGACGAAGCACCGGTTACCACGACCTTCAAGTTTGCCACCAACTACTACGTCACTATCTCTCGCTGTCTAACACTAAAATCGTTTGCGAAGAGTAGGTAACCGCAATATACAGTAGATCAAACAGAAGGTCCCGCAGATAGAACTGTACGATACTGCTCCTCAAGTTCCGTGCTTCGACTATACGTAGGTACTAAAAGGCTAAGGCTAGAGCTCACCCATAAGAGCTTTAGATACTGCATCACGTCCTTCGTATTTACTGATGACGTATCCGTCGCGTATTTTGTAAATCGTTGCGCAATATCGAGCTACTAGTGGGTCGTGAGTCGCTATTATAAACGTCTGCTCCATGTCTTTATTCAATCGCTCTACTAACTCCATTATCTTCAGGGTATTATCTACGTCGATATTCGCAGATGGCTCGTCCATCAGTACTACTGCCGGTCTATTGGCTAGAGCTCTAGCTATAGCTACTCGCTGCTGCTCACCACCACTTAAAGTATCCGGGGTTCTATTCGCTAAGTGAGAAATACCAACAGCATCCAGCAGCTCTCTCACTCTCTCTTCTCTAGCTTTCCTATCTACACCTGCTAGAGATAGTGGAAGCTCTACGTTTTCCCACACAGTAAGTGTCGGTATGAGGTTGTAGAACTGAAATACGTACCCAACTTTCCTCAGCCTATACTGGGCTAAGTCTCTACC
>Ga0105162_1001826_pt1 | contig 11771 bp, 8 predicted proteins | sample JNZ201metaG_FD_81532 | JGI IMG/M metagenome (GOLD analysis project Ga0105162, IMG submission 81532) | Hot spring microbial communities from Jinze hot spring, China to study Microbial Dark Matter (Phase II) - JNZ 20120812A | ecosystem: Environmental > Aquatic > Thermal springs > Hot (42-90C) >...
ATGTCTAAAATAACGATAGATTCCATTTACAATCAAAAATTCATTTCTAAATTTTAAAGAATAGCCAATATCTCCTAAATATAGATAACCAAGGATGCGGAAAAGAAAACCTAAAGATATTAAAAATAAGGCTAAATAGATTTTATTAAAAATTACTTCTGAAAAGAGATAGATAATTAAAAAAGCGATTACGCCGATTATATCGCGATAAAAATATAATGTTTCTATTATTCTATTAAGATTTTTTAATCTTCTCCCAAATTTCATCCATCTCTTTTAGACTTGCTCCTTTTAAATCTTTTCCCATTTTCTCAAACTCTTTTTCTAACTTCTTGAATCTTTTAATAAACTTCTGACAGGCTTTCTTTAAACTCTCTTCGGCAGAAAGATTTAGATGTCTTGAAAAATTAACTAAAGCAAATAAAATATCTCCTATTTCATTTTCTATTTCCTTTTTTTGTTTTTTTCTTATTGCCTCTTTCAACTCTTTTATCTCTTCTTCCACTTTATTTAAAACATCTTCTTTATTTTTCCAATCAAAACCAACTCTTTTAACTCTATCTTGAATCAATTCGGCATAATGTAAGGCGGGTAAAATCTTTGGAATACCTTCAACAATAGAAGTTTTTTTCTCTCTCTTTTTTAGACTCTCCCAATTTTTTAATACCTCCTTTACATCCTTTACTTTTTCATTTTTGAAAACATGGGGATGGCGATAGATAATCTTCTTCTTTAAACGTGCTAAAATTTTAGAGAAATTACTTTTCTTCTTCTCTTTTAAAAGTTGAGAAGCAAAAACAATCAAAAGTAAAAGGTCACCAAGTTCCTCTTCAATTCCTTTAAAATTCTTCTTATTAATTTTATCAACCAATTCATAAACTTCATTGATAAATAATGGTTTAATTTTATTCAAAGTCTGTTTTCTATCCCAAGGACATCTCTTTCTTAATGTGGCAACAATTTTTAACAATTCCTTCATAAATTAAAATTTTAACAAATCTTTTAAAAAAATTCAATTGAGTTAAATTAGAGAATTATTTATTTGATAACAATAAACTTTTCTTTTTGTTTACCAATTTTGATTATATAAACTCCTTTCTTTAGCCTTTTTAGAGAGACCTTGTCTTTTTCATCCCTTAATATCAATTTTCCTAAAATATCATAAATCTTAATCTCCTTAGAATTCTCTAAGAAATTGGAAGATATTTTTATTTTATTACCTTTGAAATTATTCTCTTTTAAAGACAAAATAATTGTGTCACGAATAACATAAAGGGAAGAATCATGTTGGTCAGCAATATAAATCTGATGGGTATTTGGATTTCCTGTCATTCCATACTGATCCCAAGCCAACCTTCCAAATTTTAATTGAGAAATTATTGAATCATTTCCGCAATCTATCACACTAAGTATATTATAATCTACCATCGTGGTGACTACATATAGTCGGTTACTCCATTCGGCAAGATACATATTCGCTATTACACCACTAATGTTTATCTCTTTGATTATTGAATCGGTCTCACAATCAATTACTGTTAAATCTCTTAAACCTCCAGGAATATAAACTTTGTTCTCATTTTTATTATAAATGCTTCTTATAAACCAAGCTCCTGGTAGATTATCATATATTCTTATTAAAGAGTCGCCACGGGTGCAAATTACTGCCGACCTCCATCCCCATGTTGGTGTGACATATAATTTTCCCTGAATATAATTATAAACACCTTGGCACGGCCCTGATATATAAGTAGGAATTATTTTAATTAATGAATCATTCCCACACTCTATAACACCAACAATATCTGAATAAACACTTCCACAATAAATTTTATTACCAATTGAATCCCAGAGAACAAAATTGCTAAACCAATATGGAGGATATCTTATTATTTTGATTATTGAATCGGTTTCGCAATCAATAACTGTTACAGAGGTATCCACTCCATAAATTTTATCATCTTTTGAATTGTAACACATTCCCCAGGGATAGTCTAAATAAATACTAATCCATTTTATTATTGAATCTTTTTTGGTATCAAAAATTGCCACACTCTCAGGACTTATACTAAAAGCACAGTATAACTTATTCCTTTTCCAATTATAGACACCGCATACATCAGCATCATAAATGGCTGGTATTGGAATTATCTTTTTTATTTGGTAAGTAGAGCAATCCATTACCAAGAATTTTCTCTCAGGATATCTAAAAAGATTTATATAAAGTTTATTCTCTTTAGGAATGTAAAATAGGTCTGCTGGCTCATTATTAAAATTATTAAACCGGATAACAGTATCAATAATTTGAGAATTAACTACTAATGGTAAAATCAAAAATAATATTTTTTTCATAAATAATTAAGGGGGCTGAAAACAGCCCCCTCTTTTTATTATCTTATTATTTTATTATCACCTTAATCCTTTCTCTTTTTTCTTTTGTGTTAATTGTGATGAAATAGATGCCGGAAGAAACTTTCTTTCCCTTTTCATCTCCCTTATTCCAAATTAACTGGTATTCTCCCTTTTCCATTTTACCATTAAATAGTCTCTTTATCTTTTTTCCATAAAGATTATAAACCGAAATTTCTCCATAAGAAGGTATTTCGCAATAATAGGAGAATGTTATTCCTTGTGAGTTAAATAATATTTTTGTTTTCTTATTGGTTGTGAGCGATTGTTCACTTGAAGAAATTTCTTCAAAAAAAGGGTCACGATTCACATAGAAGTTAGGCCTATTATCACCAATAACTAAATAACCATCATCACGATTGTTTTGCCAATCAAAAGTTATTGAAGCACCGGGACCAAGGTTTTCGGGTATCTCAGACCAAGGGGCCCATTTGTTGCGTATGATGCTGTAAATCCAGTGTCGAGGATAAGGAGGAATTCTCGTTCTTCCGAATATTGCTAAAAGCTGTTGCTTTCTTATGGGATCACTGCTTTGATAAGAAGATGTAATTGAAGAACCATTATTCTGGTACATTGGAGAAAAATCTAATTGAAACCAGCTATCTTGATTTACTGAATAGCAATAGAAGTTCCTTCTTCCACCGCCAACAAAGCAATAGATACTTTCGGCAAAAGTAGTATCCGATTCTCTCTCTTTAAAGCGATGATAAGTAATTGCACCACCTGAATCAACGCCATCACGAAGACCTCTTTTACGAATTACAGTATCTATTATTTGAAATTTTCTGGTTTGACTCCAAATAAGTGAATAATCTGGCCGGATGCGCCAATAATATACACCGTTAGAAAAAATCTTTTTAGAATTATAAATATTTTTGTCAGTTGTAATATCCAATATTGGTGAAGAAAAATCCGGATTTTTGTCTACTTGGAGGTAATAATAGTTAGCGTTTGGTATAGTTTCCCATCTAAAGAAAATTTTCATAGCATCTATTTTACCGTTATTGGGTGGGAAAACCCAATCAACAGGAATTGGTGGTGGAAGAAGTTCGGGTCGTATTTCTCTAATAGGAACACAATAAAAGTTAGATGTCATATTTCCTTGAGTAAAATATAATTCACCAAGGGTTATTGTATAACACCAACGACTAGAGTCAAAGGAAGTGTAGTTAGTGGGTCTGAATGTTATCGAAGCACCAGCCCCTAATTCTATATTTTCTGGTAATTCATAATAATCCCATTCACCCTCTGCACCGATAGTATCATTAAAAGTATAAATAAAAATTTGGTCATCGTCATCTTCTATTTGAGCCAAAACAAATACATTCTCTAATTTAAATGAACCATATCCGGTACTAAACTCATTTTTCCCATAAGTTATTCCGCCCACGCGATAAATCTCTTGAGGAAGTCCCTCTAAATTGGTTATCCAACTATCTCCTGAAATATCAAAAGCATAAAAACCGTCTCTTTCCCTTCCCACTACTGCAAAGACATAACCTCTTCCATAGGTAATTCCACCCCCAGGACCCACATCTTCAGGAACATCGGGTTTTCGTATCCATTGGGCAAAAGAGAGCGAAAATGTTATTATTAAAACAAAAATTAAATTCGATACTTTCATCTCTTCCTCCTTTTTATTTTAAAGATTTCTTTTTTTATTTTCAATAATTATCATCACCAAAAATTATAACCATGAAAAAAAAAAGTCAATAGTTGAATTTTAATTTATAAATTTGTTAAGTATTTGAAAAATAAGAACTTATAAAATTAGTCGGAATTTTATTTTTGTGAAAATTAAAAGGTTTCGTTTTTTAAATTATTATGTTTCATTTATGTTGACAAAAATATAAAATTTCAGTATATTAAAAGAAATAAAAGAAAAAGGAGGAAATTATGTATTGCCGAAGTTGCGGAAAGGAAATAAGTGATGTTGCGGAGTTTTGTATTCATTGTGGTGCAAGACCTTTAAAAGGAAGAAAATATTGTCAAAATTGTGGAAGCGAAGTAAATCCAGAAGCAGAGATTTGTGTTAAATGTGGCGTGAGATTGTTAACAGAAAAGAAAAAAGAAAAAGAGGAAGGACAGAAAGATTGGCTTGTTGCTTTGTTACTTTCCATCTTCCTTGGTGGATTAGGGGTTGACCGATTTTATCTTGGTTATATTGGTTTAGGAATTTTGAAATTGTTAACTTGCGGTGGCTTTGGAATCTGGTGGTTGATTGATTTAATTCTGATTGCCACAAATCGATTAAAGGATGCTGAAGGAAGAGAACTTTATAAGAGTGTCTAAAAAGGAGTGAAATGTTTCCCGAAAAATTATTAAAAACCGATTTAGAAATATTTAAAGCAATCAAGGGAGAAACTGAAAGAGAGCATTCTACCTTGGAACTTATTGCCTCAGAAAATTTCTGTTCAGAAGCAGTATTAGCAGCATTAGGTTCGGTACTTACTAATAAATATGCCGAAGGATTACCAAAGAAAAGATATTATGGTGGTTGTGAATTTGTTGATATTGTTGAAAGTTTGGCAATTGAGAGATTAAAGAAATTGTTTAATGCTGAACATGCAAATGTCCAACCCCATTCCGGAACCCAAGCAAATATGATTGCCTATTTTGCCTTGGCTGAACCTGGTTCAGTAATCTTTGGATTGAATTTAACCCATGGTGGACATCTTTCCCATGGTCATCCGGTTAATTTTTCTGGTAAATATTTCCAAATTGTTCATTATGGAGTTGACCCAAATACTGAGGTTATTGATTATAATAATTTATGGAAAATGGCAAAAGAGCATAAGCCAAAAATTATTGTTTCTGGTGCCAGCGCCTATCCGCGAACTCTTTATTTTGATAAGTTCCAAGAGATTTGTGAGGATGTTGGTGCTTATCATGTAGCCGATATCGCCCATATCGCGGGATTAGTAGTTGCTGGACTTCATCCTTCGCCAATTCCTTATGCGGATGTGGTTACTTCAACAACCCATAAAACTTTAAGAGGTCCAAGAGGAGCAGTAATTATGTGTAAAGCAAAATATGCTGAATTGATTGATAAGGTTACTTTTCCAGGAATGCAAGGTGGACCATTAGAACATGTTATTGCGGCAAAAGCAGTTGCTTTTAAAGAGGCGATGAGTGAGGAATTTAAAGAATATCAAAAACAGATTGTGAAAAATGCTAAGGCTTTAGCCGAAGAGTTAAAAAGATTAGGTTATCGTTTAGTTGCCGGTGGTACTGATACCCATTTGATGCTTGTTGATTTAAGAAATAAAAATATTACTGGTCGAGATGCTGAAAAGGCATTAGGTGAAGCAAATATTACGGTAAATAGAAATACTATTCCCTATGACCCACAAAAACCTTTTATCGCTTCGGGAATTCGTTTAGGAACACCAGCATTAACTACCCGAGGAATGAAAGAAGAGGAGATGAAAAAAATCGCCCAATTAATCCATAAAGTCCTTTCTAATATTGGTAACGAAAAAGTTTATGAAGAAGTAAGAAGAGAAGTAAAGGAACTAACCGAAAGTTTTCCTTTATATCCGGAAAGAAGAAAAGTTTATGAAGATTTATTAAAGGAAATAAAAAATGAGTAAGATTAAAGACCTAAAAGCAAGAGAGATTTTAGACTCCCGAGGCTTTCCAACAATTGAAGTTGAATGTCATTTAGCAACCGGTGAGATTGGCAGAGCAGCAATTCCTGCTGGTGCTTCTAAAGGAAAATATGAAGCATTAGAATTACGCGATGGAGAAAAGAGATACTTTGGAAAGGGAGTAAGAAGGGCAATAAAAAATATTGAAGAAATAATTAAAGAAGAATTAATTGGTTTTAATGTATTAGACCAAAAAGGGATTGATGAGTTGTTAATCAAATTAGATGGCACCGAAAATAAATCAAACTTAGGAGCAAATGCGATATTGGGTGTATCAATTGCTTGTGCCAAAGCAGCCAGTGCCTTTTGCCGTTTGCCTTTATATCGGTATCTTGGTGGAGTAAATACTTTTATAATGCCTGTTCCCTATTTTAATATAATTAACGGTGGTCTCCATGCAGGAAATAATTTGGATATCCAGGAATATATGATTGTTCCTTTAGGAATTGAGAGTTTTAGAGAAAGATTAAGGGCAGGAGTGGAAGTTTTTCACACTTTAAAGGATATTTTAAAAAAAGAGAAAAAATCAATTGGCATCGGTGATGAAGGTGGTTTTGCTTGTGATTTTGATAGCAATGAAGAACCTTTAAAATATTTAGTAAGAGCAATTGAAGAAGCCGGTTACGAAAGTGGCAAAGAAATCTTTTTGGCAATTGATGCGGCTGCCAGCAATTTTTATTATCCAGAAGAAAAAATTTATCTTCTAAAATTAGAAGAGAAAAAATTGACAAGTGAGGAATTGATTAATTATTACGAAAGTTGGATAGATAATTATCCAATAATTTCTATTGAAGATGGGCTTGCCGAAGAAGATTGGGATGGCTGGCAGAAACTTACCCAAAGGTTAAAAGAAAAGATTCAATTGGTTGGTGATGATATTTTTGTCACTAATATTGAAAGATTAAAAAAAGGGATAGAAAAAAAAGTTGCTAATTGTGTATTGATAAAACCCAATCAAATTGGCACTTTAACCGAAACAATTGAATGTATCAATTTTGCTAAAGAAAATGGTTATAAAGTGATGATTTCCCATCGTTCAGGAGAAACGGAAGATAGTTTTATTGCTGATTTGGCAGTAGCCACGAATGCCGGTCAGATAAAAGCCGGGGCACCGCAACGGGGGGAAAGAGTCGCTAAATATAATCAACTTTTAAGAATTGAAGAAGAAATACTTTAAATATTTTTTTTTGTTCTTTATCTTATTTCTTTTCTCTTGGCTTTTACCTGGACCAAATGGTTTTATTCAATATATCAAAAGAGAAAAAGAAACACAAAAATTGGAAAAAGAAATTCTTTATTTGAAAATTGAATTAGCAGTTAAAAAATTAAAGGGAAAAATAATGGAAGATTCTATTAAGAATTTATTGGATTTATTAAAGAATTATTAATTTACTATTTTTTACCTTTCTAATTCTTTCAGCAATCGTTGAGCAACTGTGTCGTTTGGATTTTTAAATAACCATTCTCTTAAAATATTCATTGCTTTAAAAGTATCGTTTAAAGTGTAAAGATAAAATTGGTATAAAGTTTGTACTGGTTCTGGTCTCATTGGCGCTATCTCTTTTGCTTTCAGATAAGATTCTTCAGCCTTTTTTAATTCATTTAAAGATTGGTAGATTAAACCTTTTTGAAGTAAAAGTTGCACATCTTTAACACCAGATTTTTCAACCGAATCTAAATAAATAAGTGCCTTTTGATAATTTTGAGCATGAATATTAAAGAGACTGAGATTATAGAACAAGATTGCTTTTTTATCAGGATCTAGTTCGAATTCTCTTGCTTTTTCTAAAATTTCTGTTGCTCTATTTATTTCTTTTCTTTTATAATATTCCTGAGCCAGTTGAACATAGAGGGCAACATAGTTAAGAAGAAGTCCACGAGTGTTTTCATCTTTTTTCACTTTTGGATCAAGCATACTTTTCATTTTATATCTCTTAAACAAAAATTCTTCGGTTTTTTCAATGTCTATCTGATTATCACCTGAATCAGCCGTGACTAATTGAACAAGTCCTTTCAAAACTAAGAAAGGCTCCACATCATAAAGATTATCTTTAGAAACAGTAGTAGCAAAATATATTTCGCAACCAGTTAAATTTTTATAATTTTTTAATACCTTCTGACGAAATTCGTGAGGTGATACTAAATAATCATCCGGATATTTTAATTTTATTCCCGAATTTGTTGCTAACATATCTCGGATAATAATATCTTTTAAAAGATAAACCCTACCATCTTTACCATACATTCCTTGTGGTAATCTATCAATTTCTTCTTCGGTAAAAGAAATTGGTGCTCCCCATTTTTTAAGTTGTTTACAATACCAGTTAGTGTTTAATAAAGAAAGGTTAGCAACCGCAACATTTCTTTTAAAAGGCACTTTGTAATTATTTACTTCTGACGGTGTCTCCTGAACGAACCATAAAGGAAAGGTATCATTATCACCATTAGTAAAAACTACTGCCTTCTCTCCTTCGCAAGAAATAAGCATATTATAACCATATTCCGCTGGTATCATATTTCCCCTTCTGGTTACTTGTGGATAATTAAAAGCGACGGGTAAGAAAGCGATTAAAGTAATAACAGCAGTAGTTGAATAGAAAGGAATTTTCTTTAATTTAACTTTTGTTAATAGATAATTTAAAAAATAATAAGTCCCCATACCCACAAAGATGGTGAAGAAAACATAGGAAAAGGCAAAGAAATAATCTCTCTCTCTTACTTCTCTAAATTTCAAATGCTCTCTTGGATCCGATGGTGAATATTTAAGATTAAGATAGGTTATTAAACCTAAAGAAGCAATTAAAAAAGAGAAGAAGATAAGTAAAAAGGACTTTTTTTCATTTTTATAATGCTCAACCATTCCCCAAATTCCTAAAATCGGAAAGATAAGACCAATAATTGCCGGTAATTTTATACCTAAAAAGATGTCGAAATTTTCTCTTCCTGCCCATTGCCAGAAGAAATAACGAATATAGAATTTTATTTGTTCAAAATAAGCAGGGATTACTCCCAAATAAGGAACCGAATTGGGATAGGCACGCCATTCATCTTCGGTTAAAAATTGGGTTTTTCTCGGCAGAAGTCTCATTGGATCATATTGTTCTCTTTTTAAGACACTAACAAAATCTCGCCATTTCGCTGGTGCCACTTCATTAATTGCCGGCTCTAACCTTGCTCTTACCATTAAGAAAAGTTGAATAGAAGATGCCAGAGCAATTAAAAAAAGTCCTAATAAAACATATTCTAATTTCAATCTTTTCTTTTCATAAAGATAATAAAGATAAATACCATATAAAATAATTAAAATAAAGAACCAAATCCCTCTTTCTTTATATAAATCAATAACCGCTACTAAGGGAGATGCCAGAAATAAAACAAAATAATCAACTAAAACTAAGCCGGAAAGTAAAACAACTAAGAGATAAAGAATAATAAACTCAATAAATCTTAATTCTAATAATGCTTTTCTATTGACAATTAAACCATAAATAAGCAGAGGGATAAAAATCATTACTGGTGTGAAATGGATTCCAGCAGATAAAAAGAGAAGGAAGATACTTGCCAAAACATATCTATTATCCTCTTCGCCACTTTCTAATTTTTCTCGCCACAAAATTGCTAAATAAATAACCAATAAAGCAACAATAACACAAGGAGTATAAACTTCGGTTTCTACCGAATTATCCCAAAAGGAATAGGCAAAACCTAAAGCCAAACCACCAATAATACCAGCAAAATGAGGTAAAAAAGGAAAATTTTCATTAAAATTTTTAAAGTCTTTTTGTAAAGAAAGTAATTTAACGATTAAAAGATAAACAAAACCGCAAGATAAAGCACCCAATAGCGCAGTAAAGAAGTTTGTTCGATAAGCAGCCTCTTTGCTTATTGGAATCATCATAAAAATTCTTCCTAAATTTACATATAAAGGAGTTCCTGGTGGATGCGGTATTCCCAAGATATAAGAAACGGCTATTAATTCACTACAGTCCCAAAAAGAAGCGGTTGGTGCTAAAGAATATAAATAAACGGAAAAAACAATTAAAGTTACTAAAAAGAAAAATAATATTTTTACCTTTTTATCTTTCATTTTCTCTCCTCCCTAATTAAAATTTTATCCAATTCTTGCCTCAATTCAAGTAATGAGATATCATATTTGATACTCCCTTTATAGGCTAGAGAAATTTTGGAGTAAGTTTCTGAGACAATAATCGCGCAGGCATCGGTAATTTCGGTAATGCCAATTCCTGCCCGATGGCGCATACCAAAAAAAGGCGAAAATCTATTCTCACTTAATGGTAAAGCCACACCACAGGCAGCAATTTGATCTCCAGAAATTATACAGGCACCGTCATGTAATGGTGAATCTGGTGAAAAGATAGAAACTAAAAGAGGCGAAGAAACTTTTGCAAGTATTAATGTTCCACTTTCAATATATTCTTTTAAACCAATCTCTCTTTCTAAAACAATTAAAGCCCCCCATTTTTTCTCTTTTATCTCTTTTATTGCTCTTATTATTTCATTAATTACTTCTTTACTTTCTTCTTCGGACTTGACTAAGAAACTGAAAATTTTATAACGACCAATCCTTGCCAAAGCATTTCTTATTTCCGGTTGAAAGAGAATAACAAATAAAATTATCCAAACCGCTTTTAATGAATGGATTATCAAACCTAAAGCTTTTAACTGTAAAATTTGGGCAACATAAGACACCACAAAAATAAAAATTAGAGCATATACCATTTTTAATGCTCTGCTTCCTTGTAAAAATTTAAGAAAGTAATAGATAAGAATTGCCACCAGGGTAATATCCAAAATATCAACAATAGTTGGTTTGAAAATCTTAAGAACCATTTTTCATTATCGCCTCACAAACTTTAATCGCTTCTCTTGTTGCTTTTACATCATGAACTCTTAAAATATTAACATTTTTTAATGCTAATAATACTGCACAACCAAGAGAACCATAGAGTCGCTCTTGTGGTTTGTCATAATTTAAAATTTTACCAATAAAACTTTTTCGCGAATGACCAACCAATATTGGTTGATTTAAAGTTTTAAACTCTTCTAATCTTCGAATAATCTCCAAATTATGCTCCAAAAGTTTACCAAAACCAATCCCTGGGTCAATAATTATTTTCTCTCTTTTTATCCCTTTATTTATTGCGTAGGCTATTCTCTCTTTTAGATAATCATAAATCTCCTGTATCACATCCTTATAATGCACTCTTTTCTGCATCGTTTTTGGCTTTCCTTTAATATGCATAATCACACAATAGGCATTATATTGAGCAATTATCTCAGCCATTTTTTTATCAAATTGAAGACCAGAAATATCGTTTACTATTTCACAACCTTCATTCAAACAGATTCTTGCTACTTCACTTTTATAAGTATCAACAGAAATAGGGATACTTATCCTTTTTTTTAACTCTTTAAGTACTGGCAGTATTCTATTTAATTCTTCTTTTAAGGGTATTGGCTCACTACCGGGCCGAGTGGATTCACCACCAATGTCAATTATGTCGGCTCCTTCGGCAGCCATTTTTACTGCGTAATCAACCGCCTCTTTTACATCTCTAAATCTGCCACCATCATAAAAAGAATCGGGGGTTAAATTTAATATCCCCATTATCAAAACCCTATCTTTCAAATTATAAACCATATTTCTAAATTTAAGAACAAAATTATCTTTTTTTTCATAACTTTTTAAGA
>Ga0105162_1001827_pt1 | contig 11770 bp, 13 predicted proteins | sample JNZ201metaG_FD_81532 | JGI IMG/M metagenome (GOLD analysis project Ga0105162, IMG submission 81532) | Hot spring microbial communities from Jinze hot spring, China to study Microbial Dark Matter (Phase II) - JNZ 20120812A | ecosystem: Environmental > Aquatic > Thermal springs > Hot (42-90C) >...
CCTCATAGTACGCCGCTTTCTTCTTAGCGTCTTCACTTCCTTCTTCCACCAATATTGCACCCTCTCTCTAAAGTGTTCTCCACTCTAAGAACATTTTCTTACTTATATAAATTGTTTATTTCAAAAAAGGTTCAAAAATTAAGAGAAAATTTTTGTTCCACTAAACCAAACAACATTGCTCCTTTACATAGTGAATAACTAGCGTATGGTACTTGAATTACCGTTGTCGGATAGTTAGCTTTTTATAACTATCCGTTCCGCCTCGGCTGGAGTCTCATGGGCGGCTTTCGGGGGCAGCGGGACTCCCCACATCCTGAGCATGTTTAAGCACGCTATTATGTCCCTGTCGTTTTCATAGCCGCAACCATTACACTTCGAAAGCCTGTACCCATTCGGTGCCAGCTTCCCACCACATATCGGGCACAGGCTTGAAGTACCTTTTGGTTCAACATGAATCACGGGTAATCCGTTTAATTTTGCTTTATACTCGACGCAGAACTGTAGTCTTGTGAAGTTCCATGAGTGTAGTCTGCGGTTGAGGTTTTTATTGTGGCTGATTCTTCTTCTAATTCCTTTGAGGTCTTCCATGATTATCCCCGTGTGGTGTTGCTTTGCGAAGTTCACGATTTTCCTGGCTATTTTGTGGCATTCATCTTTAGCCTTGCGCTTCTCTCTGCCAGAATACTTCTTAAGCAGCCTCTCAGCGGTCTTAGGCTTAAACTTCTTCAACCTCTGGATTCTTCTGGTAATGTTGAAGTAGGTGGTATGGATTGTTCTGAGGCTGCTTTCAATTCTTAAGATGTGTGGGTTGGAGCTTACTGCCGTAACGTTTGACTCATTAATATCTATTGCTATCCAGTCACAGGGACTCGATAAATCTACATCCTTTTTGAACGGCACCACTATTTTGCCTTCATTTATCGTTATCTCGCCAGTCTTCAGCTTACCCTCTTTCCAAGCCTCTATGAACCTTTTCTGGTACTCACCATACTTTAGATTTATGAACAGGAACTTCCTATGTCTAACCGATATCCGGATTTTATCGCCGTAGAACTTATAGAGCTGCGGATCCAGTCGCATGAAGAGCTTTTTAGCTAACGGCTTCTCACCTTTAGCTATACCTTTACGTTTAAGCTTTCTCCAGCTTTTAAGCATCGAGGTGGCTATTAAACACGCTGAGTGGCAGAAGTGCGTTGAGTAGCCCCACCTCGACTTCCATTCTCGATAGATATGCTTCCTCAGCCTAGCATAGCTGGTTATGTTATCCTTTAACGCCCTTTCAATGCAGAAATTCAGCATATCTCTGAAGTCTTCTAAGAGTTTTCGTATTTCCTCGCTCTGCTCATAACCGAACGGTACTGAAAGTGTTATTTCCACAATTAGAGCATTACTCTAATTGTTTATAGTTAACTATTCAGGAACTGCTGCTTAACCCTACGTATGGAGCATTTCAGGCATCGCTCGATTTTTCGATAGACAAAGAGTTTTATGTGAGAGTTTATGCATTAGGGTCTTGAGAAAAAATTTCCCACTCAGATCTAAAAGGAAATAGTTGCACTCCCCTCAACTAGGAAACTTTATTCAAAAATGACAATTATATTTCCGTTAAGACTTAAAAACTGCTGTTCTTAGAGGGCGTTTTAAGTGGAACTCCCCATTGTTGCTATATTGTTTTCTGGAAAGTGAAGAGTTCCCCCTCTGTAGAATAGATTAAAAGGGATCTCAGTGTAGTCCTATCCAGTATTGTTGCGGTAGAATATTCCAGTGCTGGCCTCCTGGTGCTGAAAAGCCTGTCATTGAAACATTGATTGACTCTAAGAGAATAAAATAACGAAGAACGCGAAGTGCTCTTACATGCGGCAGGAATCTTAATTAGTACTGCACTTTTCAGTACAAGTCCTCCTCGAGTTATGGAGACCTAAATTCCGTTTTGATAATGAAACGTCAACCTTGCTTTTGCATAACTGAATACTTCTTTAGAAGAAAAATCTCATTTTATTCCTCTCTTTCGTAAAGCATTTCTCTGATTACTTTTTCCTCGGCTTCGTCGAGCTCTGACGATATTATTTTAATAAACTCTTTGGCTTTAAGCTCTCCGTAGACGAACCTCCTAGTTGCGTCAATAAATTTTCTGGACTCTTCCTCCACTTTTTTCTCTTCGCAAAGAGAGACAATCATATTGATCAGTTCTTTTGCAACTTCAATCTCTCCTAAAGCCATTCGACAGATAACTGCCCAGCTCAAATTCATGACTCCATAATCATAGTCCTCTTCGTCACACCATATTTCCCCATATTGCTTAAAGTTCTCAGCTGCTAGGGCAAGCTTTTCCATGTACTGCTCTCTTTCCCCTATTTTCTTGTATATGGTTGCGGCGTTAACGTATGAAAGAGCTGCTGATCCAAGGTTTCCCATTTCCTCAAGCTTTCTTCCTCTTTCAACGTATATTTTCGCTGCATTGTATGCTAAACGCTTAAACTCTCCGCTCTTTCCCATTTTCTCGTAGCAAAAAGCCATATCCTCATAGTCTTTTGCAGCCGAAATATCATACCCCAGTTTAAGATGCATTTCTAGTGCCCTCGAGTAGGCTTCTATCGCTTTTTCAAAAGCACCATGTTGCCTGTAGCAGTCCCCTGCTTCCTTCATGGTATCCGCCGCCTTTTCAAGAAACTCTTGACCTGCAACGGTGTCGGTCACCTTTCTCAAATGTTCCTCGGCTTTCCTAACTTTTTGTTCGCACTCCTCAACCATTAGCTCCCCTCATAGAAAGCAACTTTAATTTTTGTTTAAGTGGCTTTCATAATTTAAGCTTTTACACGTTTGTGCTGTTTGGAACTAGATCTTTCTAAAGTGTTTTATTAAATACGTCATTTTGAAATATCGCCTTTTTTTAGATAAGCCGCAAAACTTTTAAGCAAGGTGCTTTGGCTTTGACTGCAAAAATAGCGTCTTTTTCCGCGTCGCCTGGAGAAGTTGACCTTTGTGTTTTACTGTACTCGGGAGGACTCGATACCAGCTGTATGCTTAAATGGATTCAGGAGTACTACGACGCAGACGTGATTTCCCTAACCCTCAACCTAGGGCAATCTAAGGATTTCAGAGAGATAGAGGAGAAGGCCCGGCGGCTGGGAGTCAAAAAACATTACACCATAGACGCTCGCGAGGAATTTGTTAGAGACTTCGTCTTTCCAGCCATAAAGGCCAATGCCCTATACCAGGATGCCTACCCCATAAGCACATCCCTTTCACGTCCCCTCATCGCGAAGTGGGGTGTAGAAATCGCTCGGAGAGAAGGTGCTGACGCCATAGCGCACGGCTGCACAGGAAAAGGAAACGACCAAGTCCGCTTTGCAGTCACAATTTCCACTCTCGCACCAGACCTAAAAATAATCGCTCCCGTAGTGGAATGGAACCTAAGCAGGGATCAAGCAATAGAATACGCTAAGAAACATGGAATACCGATCCCGGTCAATATAGACTCCCCCTACAGTGTAGACGAAAACCTCTGGGGGAGAAGCATAGAATGTGGCCCACTAGAAGACCCATCTCTCGAACCTCCTGAAGAGGTATACGCTTGGACGTCACCTCCTGAAGAAGCTCCGTTGTCCCCAGAATACTTAGAAATAGAGTTTAGTGAAGGTGTTCCCGTTGCTCTAAATGGTGAAGAAATGGATGGAGTTTCATTGATATCAAAGCTAAATCAGATCGGAGGCACTCACGGAGTAGGAAGAATAGATCACATGGAGGACCGCATCGTTGGTTTAAAGTCACGCGAGGTCTACGAAGCCCCAGCAGCCACAATACTTCTTAAAGCACACAAGGACTTAGAGAAAATGGTGTGCACAAGACATGAAAACTTTTTCAAGAAACTTATCGATGAGCAGTGGACGTTTCTCGTTTACTCTGGATTATGGGTGGACCCGCTAAGGGCAGACTTAGAAGCATTCATAAATAAAGTTAATGAGAAGGTTAACGGTGTGGTCAAGGTCAAATTATTCAAGGGCAATGCCCAAGTAGTAGGCAGAACATCGCCTTATGCACTCTACGATAAGACGCTGGCAACATATGGTAAAGAATCCACGTTTAACCAGTATGCCTCTCTTGGCTTTATAGAATTGTGGGGTCTTCAGTCCAAAATGGCGTTCACAGTGAGGAAAGCTGTTGAGGAGAGGAACGAGAAATCATGAGCGACAAGATATGGGGCGGTGTATTCAAAGAAAAGTCTCTTAAAGATGTTGAGCAATACACCTCCCGCGAAAACATTCAGCTAGATGAACGCTTAGTGAGGTACGATATTTTTGGCACAATAGCTCATGACTACATGCTCTGGAAAATAGGAGCACTAGGTGAAGACGCTCTCAAAAAGATCATTTCTGCTCTTCTCAAGATTAAAGAGGAACACGAAAAATCATCCTTCCATCTCAAAATAGAATTTGAAGACGTACATATGAACATCGAGCAAAAGGTTATCGAGCTCGCAGGGAGCGAAGCGGGAGGAATGATGCATCTAGCTAGATCTAGAAACGATCAAGTTTTGGTTGACATTCGAATGTATCTTCGCGACGAAATAAACGAGTTAACCAGCCTTCTTCTTGATTTGATAGAAACGTTTATCTCTCTTGCAAAAGGGCACGTTAAAACTGTTATGCCTGCTTTCACCCATACGCGTCCAGCCCAGCCAACGTCATTCGCTCACTGGTGTCTAGCGTCATCAGATTCCTTGCTGAGATGTGTCACCCGCCTTAACGAGCACTATAAACGCGTGAACACATGCCCTCTGGGGGCAGGCGCCGTCAGCGGCGTCGGGTGGCCGATAGACAGAACGCTGACCGCTTCACTTCTCGGCTTCGACGCGTTACACGAAAATACCCTTGACGCCATTTCTTCTCGTGGTGAGATGGAAGCTGAAACGCTTTTCATACTTTCCCTTATAATGCTAAACCTCAGCAGAATCAGCGAGGACTTGATCTGGTGGTCAACACCAGAATTCTCAATGGTCGAATTAGATGAACGATACACTACTGGAAGTAGCATAATGCCGCAGAAAAAAAACCCTGACGTACTGGAGCTCGTGAGGGGGCGGAGTAGCCGCATTCAAGGGAACCTCGTGAGCATGCTGTCTCTCTTAAAATCTCTCCCATCAGGCTACAACCGAGACCAACAGGAAACAAAATTCCTTCTTTTCAACTCGATAGACATAGTCAAGGAGACGTTAGCGATAATGATTCAAGTAATCGGTTCGCTCAAAGTAAATGAGAAGAGAATGGTCGAGCTGGCAAAGCTGGGCATGGTCACAGCGACAGAGCTCGTAGACCTTCTAGTGAGGAAAGGAGTACCTTTCAGGATCGCTCACAGGGCGGTTGGCGAGTACCTTAAAAAGTCTTCGAGCAACATCCATGACCCAGAACTTCTCTCTAAGATCGTAGCCACCATATCTAAAATTCAAATTGAACTCTCCAGTGAAGAGTTATCCCGAGCTCTTGATCCCCTCGAGGCTCTAGAGCGTCGCCGTCACGCGGGAGCTCCCTCACCAGATGAAGTAGCGAGAATGCTGAGTGAAAGAGAAAAACTAGTGAGGATCGAGAGAGAAAACCTAAATCATAGGAAAGAAAAAATAAGACAAGCTTTCCACAAACTAGAAGAAATAGCCTTTTCTCTCATACGGTAATTTCCGATTAATTAAGTTCCGGCATTTTTACACTATTTTTCAACTATAATCGCCCCCTCTAAAACATTGAAATTAAAATGCTCACGCTTTTCTTGTAGCGAAGGACATCGAAGTTCTTACAATAATGAATGAAGCAACTTCAAGCGTCTACTACGGAGCTCTAAGGCTAAAAGGAAAACATCCATCGTCCATCCTCTCATAATATAACTCAACCTACAGCTGGAGAACAAAGATGTTTTAACGATCTGAAAGAAGCATTAATCGGATGCATCGCTCTACACGTTGCAACGCATACAAGAACCGGTTAAAACGCCCATATACATGCACTCTTCAACTGGGATGATCATCTCTGATGCATCCACCTTTCTATCAGTAAATATTACTGGTGCTTCTCTGACCAACACAACGGGTACCCTTTCGTCTCTCTCCCCCATTATAACTTCTGCCGCTGCAGCTATGCAGTCCGCGACTGCTCTTCTTGTATATTTCAACTTCCAGCCATAAATGTCTTCTTTACCTCGTTCATCAATTACTGGCTCGAAGCCAGCGACACCTAGAGCCACGCCAGTGTTGCCAAGCCTAAGAGGTTGCACCCTACTGTCCACGATGACTACAGCAACCTTTTTTCCTGTTTTCTCAAGTATCTTTCTTCTAATTTTATTTGCACTTTCAGACGGGTTCTCGGGTAGAAGTATAGCGTAGCCCGGAGGGGCATTGGACCTGTCAACACCAGAGTTGGCTTGCAGCACGCCGTTTTTAAGAGTCAGCACTGCTCCCTTAACTCCTCCATAAACAAAATCAGCCTCTTTTAGGACAACCTCCACAAATTCGGGGGAAAGCTCACATTGTTCAGCTAGTTTTAATGCCCTTTCAGATGGATTCACCTCTTCTAAGAGAACTACGCGTCCCTCGCTTAAAGCAACAACCTTTGATGATACAACTATTATGTCGTAATTTTTGAGTTTAATACCCGCGCGCTTAATTCCCTCTAAAATAACCTCAACTAAGTCGTCTCCTACCCCTATGACCCTCGTTTTGATCCCCTTCAAAATCATTAGGCATCATCCCGGTGCTACAACCTTTAATCCATGTTTTCTAGCGGCTTCAGCTAGCTTTTCACTCTTTGTAACAACGATTTCACAGTCCTTTAAAAAGGCAGTAGCAATAACCGCCCCCTCCTCTAGGTCACTTCTCATAGAATGCATAAGCCGCCCTGCCTCTAAAGCTATTTTGACGTCTAAAAGCACTATGCTCACATTTAACGCTTGCTTTAACGCGGCGATCAATACGTCCATGAGTCCCCCCTCCCCCTTCCTCCACAGTCCCATCGAAGCCATAGCTAAAGACACTGTTGAAACATAGATTCTTCTTCCCTTCCTTGTTTCCTCCCAAAAATCTTCCGCCCACTTTTCCCCTTTTAAGAGTGCAATAAGAAATGAAGAGTCGGCGACTGCAGCCAATTCTCTCCTCCCTCTAAAGATTATCTCCACAAGCGCAGAAAACCTCATGCAGTATTTCGAACAATTCTTCATGCCCTTCAAGCGTCACGGACGAAGTAGGTATGATCCGCGTTGCAGGTTTAACCTTGCCTAAAACATCTAACGCCACTAGGGCTACATCTACCATAACCCCCGTCTCCCTCATAAGTTCACGTCTCAGGAGCTTCTCATCACTAATAAGTTTCCTAATCCGCCCTTCCTTATCCATGTCAGATTTATGTAGAACTATCACGGCTTCCACGCCTAGACTCAACTGAACAGCTAATCCCACAAAAAGCGCGACAACCAAACGGCTCACAGTTGAAGCCACGTCACAACCGATAAGAAAAACTCCACAGACACGAGTTAGCTCCCGCAAACGACGCATGAACTCACTACCTACCTCTCTAAAAGCAAATATCTCAAGTTGCCCTGGCGTATCTACGAGCGCAAAGTCACAGTCACCCTCACTTATCTTAGAAGCTACATGATCAAAGGCGTTAAGAATCCTTTCGCTAGCTCTAAGCATGGCTAAGTTTGGCCCAACACCTTCTTCACGCATTATCTTAGAAATTGTAAAAAGGTCACGGACATCAAAGTCCGGCTTGTACGGCAACTCCTCAACACCAGGATCTAAGTTAACAATCTTGACTTTGTACCCCTCATCCGCTAGAAATTGACCAAAGGTTTTCGTTAAGCTAGTTTTACCAGAACCGGCAAACCCTAAAAACGGAACAATAAGCAACTTAACGCCTTCCAGCTTCTTTTTTATCCTTCAGGAATTATGAGAGGCTCAGCAAGCCTGACAGAAGTTCCCAGCGCTTCCCCTGGAAGCCCCTTCCTGAAAATCGCTCTAACAGCTCCACTTCTTCCATGACAAGACACTATTTTTCCTCTTAACTCCCTTCCTTTACGGCTAACCCAAATAACTGTTCGCCCAATGAGCTTTGCTGCTTCCCCCTCGGATTTGACCCCGTTAAAACGGAGCACGATATTCTTTGAGTGTTGCAGGTTTTTGCTCAACACGTAGTTAATAACCTTACCTTCTGATATGACCTTTACCATAAGAGAACCCTCCAAGGATCCCATTCATCAAGAAAGGTTAAACGTGGCAACAAGATAAAACTCGCCCTACCAATAAATTTTTCGCACTTTTTGGCTTTCAATGTTCCTTCCAAAGATTAAAAACAAATGAACAAAACAAACATTTAAAGAGAAACTGGAATTTTTCTTTACATGGCTTTTCTTCAGTTACTCGTTACTTTTGGTGTGAAGCCATTCCACCTATGACCAGTAAAGACTTCCACAATCATATGGAATCATGAGAAATTAGGAAATGAAAACCCATAGATGATTTTAACTGCACGTCCACAAAACCACACAGCTCAGAACTCATTAATCCTCCCAGCAAGATGCTTTTTCTAGACGTTGTTTTTATGAGCAAACTAAGTAATTTCAAGTTACCTTGAAGAAACTTTATTAACTATTGAGTTTAAAAGAGGTATAAAAGCTGCTGTTTATTGTGCGAAGACACAAAACAGAGTGGCGGGGGAAAAAATGATCAACCTTGATGACAATAAGGAAAGAGCTTTCTTTGATATTATGCAAGAATACATTCGCACCATCGTTTTTGCGGTTAAGGAGTTTGAGTTATCTCTGGAGGACTGGATGCAAGGTAATATGAAGCTAGTTGAGGAGAGGCTTGAGAAAATATCGAGTTATGCCAAAGAGGCAGACAAGATCAAGCGTAGCATAATAGATGAGCTCTCCTTAGCGGCAACGCTTCTTCAAAGGGAGGACTTTATGCGTTTTGCTTTAATCGTCGACAAAATAGCTGACTTCACGGAGGGAATGTGCTTCCGTCTATCTGGAATACGCAACTGGAAGCCAAGGGGAGTTCTAGCTGAGGACATACGCAACATGACGTCCACATTCGTTCACGCCGTCGAAAAGCTAAGAGAAGCCGTGAACATACTCTCTGAAGACGCCGAACGTGCATTAAACGCGATACTAGAAGTAGATGCGGCAGAAAGGCTAGCCGACCAAATACACAGAACCCTAGAGCAATCTTTATTCGACCTAAACGTGGATCATAGAACGCTGATACGCCTCCTCAACCTTGTCTCCCATATCGAAGACGCCGTAGATGTGACCCAAGAGGCGGCCGAGGCATTAAGAATAATCACCATAATGAGACTAGGATAGCTGAAAGGAGGTAAACTAAGATGACTACCGATAGTAATGTTCCACTAAAAAAGACAGCTGAGCTCATAGAGGGCAACAGGGTAATAGTGTGGGATCCCGAAGAAGGCTCCAGACTTTACGGTGAAGGCTTCTACGGGCAGCCTCTAGGAATACGGAAGCCGAAAACCCCGCAGTTCAACAAACCGTTGGAACTCTCACTCATCGAGGCATTATACTTACTTGAAAAGGGCCGCATTGAAATATACGATATGAACGATGGACACTTGGTGACAAAAAAAGAGCTTGAGGAAAGGGCAGAAAAGGCATACCTAGACTTCAAAACAAAGTACATTGTTTACAAAGATTTAAGGGAAAAGGGCTACGTTGTTAGGCCAGGGTTAAAGTTTGGCGCAGACTTCTCGGTCTATGAGCATGGACCCGGAATAGACCATGCCCCCCTAATAGTCAGCGTCGTTCCACTAGGAACTCAGCTGAGCCCTATAGACATAGTTAGAGCTGGCCGCCTTGCAACATCAGTAAGAAAAAAATTTGTGATAGCTACGGTCGAACACACAGGAGAACCCAAGTACTACATTTTCTCATGGTTTAAACCATGAATAATTTTCCCATAAACTTCCTCTGGAAGACGAGTAGCTCTCTGTGATGAATTAAACGTTGCCTTTTTCCTCATTATGTTGGCACAAAAAGTATGGCAAGAATAAGTAGAACCGCTCCTAGAAAAACTAATGCAATCCAGATTCTAAAGTATTTTCTCCGCTCCTCCTCTCTCTCTTTAATCAACTTGCCAGTTCCCCACGCTGTTATGCCGAGAAAGAGTGACATTATGATGATGGCTGCGGCTTCATTATCTAGGTGTACTGAACCGAGTGTTGCGACAAGTAAAACCGTAATGGCCGCAGCTGCTAATCCACCCCATCCAGTCCATTCAAGCAAGGTTTCGGTAAATTTTCCAAGTCCCTTTTCTTCGCTCTCCATAATTCCCTCTCTCCTCTCATCTCTTCAAGCTGATCTTTAAATAAATCTTTTCCCAAAATATCTTGACGTTTTGCAACGTCCACCGACAGCCAAAATCAAATTAGATAAAGGAGCAACTTTCTCGGTTCTTTCAAATTGTTGAAATTTTAATGTTTAGAGGGTGTATCGCTTGAATAAGCTTGGAGAGAAAATAGACGCCTACAGGGAAGCTGGCATTGTTCTCGAGCGCGCTATCCGTGAAGGCGAAAAACTGGTTAAACCTGGTTTGCCCGTCTTGGATCTTTGCGAAGCCGTGGAGTCACGCATACTGAATGAAGGCGCTCAACTAGCGTTCCCGTGCAATGTTTCTATCAACGAGATTGCCGCTCACTACACGTCTCCCCCTGAAGATGCCACATTAATACCAGAGCATGCCATCGTTAAAATAGACGCAGGGGCACATGTAGATGGCTACATAGTTGATAAGGCGGTTTCAGTAGCAACAACACAAGACCTGAAGGACTTAGTTCACGTCGCCGAAAGAGCGCTCAAAAAAGCTCTAGAAGCAGTCAAGCCTGGGGTGCGTGTATCTCTCATAGGAGAAACAATAGAGTCAACCATAAAATCCAGCGGGTTTAGACCAATAATTAATCTCTCCGGTCACCAAATCAAAAGATATCAGCTTCACGCAGGGAAAAACATACCAAATGTCAACATGCGAACTCTTCTAAGCCGTGTTAAGCCAGGAGAAGTATACGCTATAGAGCCATTTGTCACTGATGGAGTTGGAGTAGTCGTGGCTGCCAAAGACGCATATATCTACAGAGTTTTAGAGCCAAGTCTTCTCCCCAAACAGCTAGCCGATCTGCTGAAAAAATATAACTCGTTACCCTTCACCACGAGATGGATAAAAGGCATCGATAGGCTGCGTCTCGAAAAACTTCTAAGTTACTTAACGAGAAAAGGAATACTCGCATCCTACCCCGTCCTCGTAGAGAAGTCTCATGGAATGGTCGCTCAGTTCGAGACAACCATAATAATCACCGAGGACTCTTACCTTGCCTTCTAGGCTTTCCCCTTCTAAGGGGTACCTCAAAAATTTCCTCTATAATCCATGTTCCCGAATTGCATCTGCCACATCTTCCCTCCTCTTTGAAAATGTAGTCCCCTTTTGCAAAATCTCTAACCATAGATGCACCACACTGATTGCAGCGCAATACGCTAACTGTTTTAGCTGTAAGCTGAATCTTCCCCTTTCTAGGCAAGGCTAATAATACGTAAAAGAGTAGAATCAGAATAAAAAAGCCATACATGAGATATGCTCCCCTCTGAAAGTCAAGCCACTGAGTCAAGCTATAATAAATCAAGTAGCACCCAACCAAAATAGCAATTATGGCAACTAATACTAAAACCAGTTGAATGATCCTTTCTCATCTTCCAGCCTCCTTCTCCAACTACCTACACC
>Ga0105162_1001831_pt1 | contig 11753 bp, 9 predicted proteins | sample JNZ201metaG_FD_81532 | JGI IMG/M metagenome (GOLD analysis project Ga0105162, IMG submission 81532) | Hot spring microbial communities from Jinze hot spring, China to study Microbial Dark Matter (Phase II) - JNZ 20120812A | ecosystem: Environmental > Aquatic > Thermal springs > Hot (42-90C) >...
GAATATGGAAGAGAATATTACGCGTGAATTTAAGCGATAAAAGTGTAAAGGTAGAGGAAACTCCAGAAAACCTATATAAAATGTTTATTGGCGGCGACGGTCTTGCTGGAAAAATAATATACGATGAGGTTAACGCGAACATTAAACCATTTGATCCTGAAAATCGAGTTATCTTTGCCGTTGGACCATTCCAAGGAACTGGTATACCTGGAGAAGCAAAATTTTGTATATCATCAAAGTCGCCTTTAACTAACACTTACGGAAACTCTATGGGTGGAGCAAATTTTGGGCCCAGCTTTAAGAAAACAGGCTTCGATGCCTTAATAATTCAGGGGAGAGCTTCCTCTCCAGTTTACTTGTGGATACATGACGATTGGGTTGAAATATGTGATGCTTCCCATATATGGGGACTAGACACGTATGAAACGGTTAATGCTATTAAAAAAGATCTAGGTGAAAGACGGGTCTCGGTTGCAGCTATAGGTCCAGCTGGCGAGAGACTTGTAGCGATGGCATGTATCGCTATAGATGGACATAGTTTTGCTGGTAGATGTGGTATGGGTGCAGTTATGGGATCAAAGAACCTTAAGGCTGTAGCTGCTTATGGAACAAAAACCCCGCCACTGGCCGATTCAGAAGAGGTTAGCAGACTCTCAAGAGATCTTATGAAGAAGCTCTCAGAGCTTGGAAGGGATTTACGAGAGAATGGAACCCCCAGTGGACTCCTAATATACCATAAGTATGGAGATATGCCAATTAAATACTGGCTGGGAGATGTATGGGAGGAGGGAGCTAGCAAGCTCGGTCAACCAGCGTATAATGAAGTATTAAAGCCTAAGCCGCTTCCCTGCCTCCACTGCCCAGTCGGATGCCACCGCTATGTGAAAGTTGATGAGCCAGAGAAATACGCCTGCGAAGGGCCTGGACCAGAATACGAGACGCTTGCGATGATAGGTGCTGTCAATCTTGTTGATGATGTAAAGGCTGTAGCTAAAGCTAACGATTATTGTAACAGGCTGGGAATAGACACTATTTCAACTGGTGCAGCAATAGGCTTCTCTATAGAATGCTATGAGCGGGGCTTAATAACGAAGCAAGATACAGGCGGTTTAGAGCTTAAGTGGGGCGATGGAGACCTAGTAATAGAGCTAGTTAAGCAGATAGGTTTAAGGGAGGGCTTTGGAGCCCTATTAGCTGAGGGGACTCTTAAGGCAGCTAGAAAAATAGGGAAGGGAGCCGAAAGATTAGTTGTTCACGTCAGGGGCTTAGATTTTCCAGCTCACGATCCAAGGGCATGTTGGAGTCTAGTACCAAATTACGCAACGAGCACTCGTGGAGCATGTCATATGAAGGGTGTTCCAGAAGATATAGAATGTAATGTTTTCACCCTACCGGAGCTTGGGTATCCGAAACAGACAATATTCTTCGACCCCTCAGATAAGGCTGACTTAGCCATGAAACTCCAGGATTTCACAACGCTCGTAAACTCATTAGTAATATGCCTATTCATGCCCGATGGAGCTGGTATGACGCTTACCGATATACTCAACTGTTTTAATGCGATAACTGGGCTACATTGGTCGATAGGGCAACTGATGCTAGTTGGTGAGCGCGGCTTTAACCTGCAGAGACTCATAAATATCAGGGATGGAAAGGGACCGGAACATGATAAAATGCCTGAACGCATGTTTGAACCAGCTAAGCAAGGTTTTAGAAAGGATAAAGTGCCGCCAGCAGATACCCTAATTAAAGACTATTATAAGCTTAGAGGTTGGGATGAGAGAGGCTATCCAACAAAGCGGAAGCTAACCAAGCTGGGACTAGAAGAACAAGCGTAAAACAATTTTTAATTCCTTGCTTAGCTAAATTTCCATTTATGTGTTTTAAAGTCTCATCAATTCGTATGCTCTATTTTTACCAGTAACCAAATATTATACTTTCTTACGCAACCAATAGACTTCAAAAATGATGAATACATTTAAGGGTTGCTAAAAATGCTGAAAATGTATGTAGACTAGTTGAGGCTGGATTTTGAATATGTTTGTACAGAAGAGCGCGGAATGGTGGACGGGGAGGGATTTGAACCCTCGACCTCGGCGATGCCAACGCCGCGATCATACCAGACTGATCTACCCGCCCACTCTTTACACTCGATTTTATAGTGTTTTATAGAGATACTTTTAAGGATTTTGTTGCATCTAATATTTTTTGGAGTGTAGTATTACCTTGAAGAGAATCGGTTTTATTGGTTTAGGTGTTATGGGTAAGCCCATGGCCATTAATCTTCTAAAGGCTGGTTTTCCTCTAACTGTTTGGAATAGAACTAGGTCTAAGATGGATGAGTTAATCGCTATGGGAGCTCATGGTGCCAGCTCACCCAAAGAGGTTGCTGAGAAATCTGATGTTGTCATAACAATGGTTACCGACTCGCCTGACGTTGAGGAGGTTATACTTGGACCGAACGGAGTTATTTATGGCGCCAGGCCAGGATTAATAGTTATAGACATGAGCACAATATCGCCGAAGGTGACACGTAGAATATCTGAGGAGCTTGCTAAGAGGGGTGTCAAAATGCTTGATGCCCCAGTAAGCGGTGGAGAGAGGGGCGCTAGAGAAGCTACACTCTCAATAATGGTCGGTGGTTCAAAAGAGGTTTTTGAGGAATGCCTACCGATATTTGAGGCGCTTGGCAAAAAGATTACTTATATGGGACCATGTGGTATGGGTCAAACCGCTAAGCTCTGCAACCAGGTTATATGCGCACTAAATATCCAAGCTGTCTGCGAGGGACTTATGCTCGCTGCAAGGGCTAGATTAGACTTAAGAAAATTCTTAGAGGCTGTTTCAGCTGGCGCAGCGAGCTCATGGATGCTTATTAATCTCGGACCTAAAATGATAGAGCGGGACTTTAAACCAGGATTCAGGATAAAGCATCAGCAGAAAGATTTGCGCTTAGCATTAGAGTTGGCAGCCGAATTAAATCTTCCACTTCCAGGAACATCCTTAGTCCAGCAGCTCTTAAGAATAGTTGAAGCTGAGGGGCTAGGGGAGGAGGGGACCCAAGCAGCAATAATTGCCATGGAGAAAATGGCTGGAAGAAGACTAATCGAGTAATAGAAGTGAAAAAAGAACTATTAAGGGAGGAGGAAATGGTCGGATTAAATATTTAATTTAGTTAGAGGATGAAGCAAAATATGTTACGCTTCCATTATGTTTAGATTCTTAAAATTACCTCATCGACATATTTTTTCATTATTTCTGAAAACTGTTTTATGATTTCAGGTGGATATGGTTGAACTCTTCTAAACTTCTCATCTAAAGCATCTTCTGGGATAAATTGTTGAAGGGCAAAGCGCTTAGCTCCCCTCACAATCTCACCAATCTTCATTATATCCTCCTCCTCAACTATGCCTGGCACAACAGTATTTCTAAACTCGTAGTCGACGTTACATCCTTTAAGCAAATTAATTGTCCTCAAAAGATTACCTACATCTTTAGCACCTAACAAATAATATTTTTCCAGCGATGTCTTAACATCCACCGCAACATAGTCCAGGTAATCTAGACATTTTTCTAATAAATCTGGGAAGAAACCGTTTGTATCAAGTTTAACCGAGAAACCTCTTTCCTTAAGTCTCTTAATAAATAGCGGCGCATCATTATAGATTAATGGTTCACCGCCAGTTATGACAACAGCATCAATATACTTCTTCCTTGACTCCAATATTGCTAAAGCATCATCCTCAGATAAGAATGGTCCTTGAGGGTTCAGAACTATTCTCCAGTTTTGGCAGTACGGGCAACGTAGATTACAGCCTGGTGTAAAAAGTATACTAGAAATTCTGCCAGGAAAATCAATTAAACTTGTCTTCTGTAGCCCGCTGAATTTCATATTCTAACCTTAATATTTTCCCACGCGAATTATCCCTTTTTCTCATGCTGAGATAGCGGGAGCTATCATCTGAACAGCTCTATCAAATGTCTGTCTAATTCTAAACTCCGATTGTTTACCATCATTCCATTGATCTACAGGTCTAAGATAGCCTACAACCCTTGAATATACTTCACATTTAGCATTACATCTTGGGCAGATCTTATACTCTCCACTTAAATATCCATGCGTTGGACATATGCTAAACGTTGGCGTCAAAGTAAAGTATGGTATACGATAGCTAAAGGATATCTTCTTAACTAGAGCTGCCGCAGCAGTCCATGAATAGATCCTCTCGCCAAGGAAGATGTGGAAGACTGTTCCGCCAGTATATAGTGGCTGTAGCTTATCTTGGTGATCAAGCGCCTCAAAGAGGTCACCAGTATAATCAACTGGCAAATGCGTTGAATTTGTATAGAATGGTTCAGCACCCTTAGAAAGATATCTTTCATTAGCCACTGTTATATCTGGATACTTCTTCTTATCCAGTCTGGCAAGTCTATACGATGCGCCTTCAGCAGGAGTTGCCTCTAAATTGTAAAGATTACCCGTCTCCTTCTGATATTCTAAGAGCCTCTCTCGCATAAACATTAATGTCTTAATCGCGAATTTTGTTCCTTCTTCAGTTGCAATTCCATAACCGAACATATTTAATAGCGCCTCATTCATACCTATTATGCCAATTGTTGAGAAGTGATTCTTCCAATACTTACCATAAGCCTCCTTAACAAAGCGTAGATAATGCCTTGAGTATGGATATAATCCCTTCTCAGTAAATCTCTCGAGGATTTTACGCTTTATTTCCAGACTATCTTTAGCGAGATCCATTAGTTCGCCAAGTCTCTCAAAGAATTTATCCTCGTCCCGTGCCAAATAGCCGATTCTAGGCAGATTTATTGTAACGACTCCAATAGAACCTGTGAGGGGATTAGCTCCGAAGAATCCTCCTCCCCGCTTACGTAGCTCTCTATTATCGATTCTTAAGCGGCAGCACATGCTTCTTACATCTTCAGGCTTCATATCACTGTTAATGAAATTTGAAAAGTAGGGGACACCGTATTTAGCTGTTAACTCAAATATTTTCTGAGAGATCGGCGAATCCCATTCAAAATCCTTTGTTATATTATATGTGGGTATCGGAAAGGTGAAAACTCTTCCTCTAGCGTCGCCCTCAGCCATAACCTCAGCAAATGTCATATTAAACATATCCATTTCATCCTGCATCTCACCATAAGTATCGTCAACGACCCTGCCGCCATAGACAACAGGCTCATCGCTCATGAAACCTGGAACCTTAAGGTCAAGAGTTATATTAGTGAAGGGTGTCTGGAAACCAACCCTTGTAGGAACATTAATGTTAAAGATAAATTCTTGAAGCGCTTGCTTAACCTCCTTGTAATCTAAGCCATCATAACGTATGAATGGTGCTAAGAAAGTATCAAAATTGCTGAATGCCTGTGCTCCAGCAGCCTCACCTTGTAGAGTATAAAAGAAGTTAATTACCTGCCCTAGGGCTGTTCTAAAGTGTCTTGGAGGTTTACTCTCAATCTTTCCATATACTCCACCAAATCCAGATAGGAGGAGTTCTCTCAGGTCCCATCCAACACAGTAAGGTCCTAGAACGCCCAGATCATGGATATGTATGTCTCCTGAGTGATGCGCTTCGCTGATATTAGGCGGATATATTCGGTTAGTCCAGTAGCGCTCAATAACCTTTGTTGTAAGATAATTGTTTAGTCCTTGAAGCGAAAAACTCATGTTTGAGTTTTCACGAACATACCAGTCTTCTAGATTAAGATATTGCTCAACAAGATCTGAGGAGCTTAATATTTCCGCCAGCTCCCTTAAATCCTGATGCTGCTTACGATATAAGATGTAAGCTTTAGCGGTCTTAGCATGACCATTCTCAATAAGGACTTTCTCAACAACATCCTGTATCTCCTCAACTGTTGGTACACCATCCTCACCGAAGCGCTTCTTTAATTCTTCAACAACTTGATCGCTTAGGCGCCTAGCAAGCTCCCTATCTTTCCCGCCAACAGCCTTAGCGGCTCTCCAGATAGCATTAGTGATACGTTCCTGGTCGAAGGGTTCGAGCCGACCATCTCTTTTCCTCACATACTTCAAGGAATAGATCACCTCAGATGGAAACTCTATGGATAGCGAATCAATACCGCATTAGTACTATAGAATATGAGATTATACAAAAACTTAAATTTAATTGTCAAAAATTTTAGACTATGAGAAAAGTCAAAAACTTGGAAAAAAGGTGAAAAGGATTAAAAATGACAATATTTCAATTACTTTAGATTTCCCTTAATCTAGCAATATCTTGACTTTACATATTCACTTTAACTTTATTTCTAGACTTGATAATTTTAATCATTTTACTGTCATCAGCAACATTTAAGCAAGGCTTAATGCTTCTATATTAATTTGGCAAGAGAGGAAGAGGTTATGGCGAAAATCCTGCTAGACGAGATGTATTCCGGTCTCAAAGAATATTTTGAGGTTTTAGGTTGGGAGGTTTTAACTGTCCATGAAGTTGGTCTTCAGGGGGCTAGGGATAAGGATATAGTGTTATATGCAAAGAAGAATGACTTGATACTCGTGACTCAAGATCAAAAAATAGCTGATATGGCGGATATTCTTCAGGTTAAATGCATATTAATATCGGGTGGATTAATAGCAAAAATAGCGATGCAAAAATAAGGGAAAAGTATCCTGAAATAAATAAAACATTGACTATTTGATTGAATATTTCTGGAAGTTACTCTCTTATCTTATAATAAGAGACTTTGTAGAGTGAAGACCACTGTGATGCTCCCCTGTCTATATAGAACAAATGCCCAGTGGAGCCATAAGCTGTAAACCCATACATTAACCCAACATTACTTTCCCATGTTAATTTCAAGTCTATTATAAGAGATAATATAACAGCTACAGGTTTTATTTTTTTAAGAGTTCTACTTAAAATATCTATAAAGAAGCCAGCATTCACACCCGATTCATAATTGGTATAAATGCTAGACATTTCAGAGTACATTGCCTCGTTAAAACCTATTCCATATTCTATAGCTACTGTCTCATAATTTACCTTAGCATCTTCACCGCCTTCGTATTTTATTGTTTCGGGCTTAAAATTACGCCAAAATACCTTATATTCCTCACGCATAATATTGTTGCCAGATCTATATATCCAGTGTTCAAAGCGGTACGTAGCCTCCATAGATATTCTTCCAACACTATTCTCATACACCATACCTGCAGCACTGTTTGCTTTTGCACTGGAGAGCCCTAAAAATCCCCCGATATCCTATTCACCAACACTAAAAAGGAAAATGTCAACCCCAACCTTTAATGTGTGGCCAGATTCATAGCCACCCTCTCTCCCCTCCTTTATATATCTTGAAAATTGACATATATAACTTTTATAACTTTTCTCTTTAAAGGTAGCTCAGCGGCTTAGGACCTTTTCCTTAAAAATTCTCCATATTCAGAATTATAGTATTGGGGATAAAATTTTTATCTATCCTTTTTTCTATTTTTAGAGCGAGGGAGCCTAGGGGGATAGTGGTTCCAGAGAGTTTGCTGGAATTTATTTGGCCCCCGTTTTGGCCCCCTCCCTCGCTCTATTTTGAGATTCTTTGTCGGATTTAGATATGTCTATTTTTGGGTTTACTAGATATATCTTTGGGTGAAGAAGAATTTTGAAATAATTCTTACTTTTTAAGTTAGGGCTACTTAAGTGATTCAAGCGGTATATCTATTCTCCTTTGTATATATGATATGTGCTTGATGTTATTTGACAGTTTTACGTAATGACACGTTGATTTTGGATCGAACAGATTATTGTTTAAAGCTGCTTCGATAACCTTATCTTTAGTTATTTCAATATTTTTAACCATAGCCTTTAAGCCTATCTTATCGCACATATAGTCTACATAGCATACCGGTATCTTTACACAACCGAGCAGTCGTAATGCTTCAACCCTATGATGCCCATCAATTATAACATTAGTTTTTTCATCAACGACAATGGGTCTTTTAAGAAAGCCATCAGACCATATCTCATCTTTTAGAGCCTTAAGCCTAAAACTATCAGTACGTTCATGAGCCTTAAGGCTTGAGATATCAACTAAGCATATGCGTGTTCTGATTAAAGCATTATTGTTCTTTTTTGATACCAACTTTAACCACTAACAAGATGATATTTGTGTTTATATGTAATATTTAAAACTTTTCAGCACAATTATGTACATAAAGTTTTCTAAATAAAATGCAAGCACATAATAAATAGACCTAGAAACAAGGAATAAAAAGCGAACAAATGAAATTTATAAAGGAACTTATGGAGGATCTTTAGGGAAAAGTATCCCAGAAGCATTGCAACAAAGGATCCTATAAGCAAGCTTAATGGATCGATCCCAGCCGTTAAGAGGGCATTAGTCTGATAGTACATTGTTACTATCAGTGCTCCAAGTATAGCTGGAATTGATAATAGAAATGAAAATTTAAACGCCTCCTCATAATTTATGCCAAGTATCAGAGCAACTGATATTGTTAAACCGCTTCTTGAGAGACCAGGTATAATGGAGAGACCCTGTGCTACACCAATTATGATTGCCGACTTAAAGTCTACATAATTTTTGGTATGCTTCCCTATTTTGGAGAAATAAATAACTAAGCCAGACGACACAAAAGCAATGGCAAGCAGAATACTTTCTTGAAAAACATTCTCTAAAAACTTAAGAATAAAGAGACCTATAATTGCCGTTGGTATTAGACCAGCAATTATTCGAAGAGCTAAATAGCCTTCTTTAGATTTAAAATCAAGTTTTACAAATGTTACAAAAATTTTCCATGTCTCGTATCTAAAATAAAATATTGTTACGATAAGAGTACCTAGGTGTAAAGCAATATCAAAGAGGACAGGAGGACTTAATCCGAGAAAAACCTCAATTATTTTCAAGTGTCCAGTGCTCGATACTGGTAACCATTCAGTCAAACCTTGAATTATACCTAACAATATTATTTTAACATTTGTTTCCAATTTCATCACGAGGTTGGATTAAATTACAAAGATATTATTATAGTGTTTAGTATCTTCTTAATATCTTTGGGGCTTTAAATCTCGTCCTCCCTCGAAGTGCTCAGATAAATGAATCTGAAAAATACAGTAGTGAAGATCTTCTAGAAGTATGTGGAGGGCTCTAAAGTATTTTCCTAGAGACATATGAAAAAGCATAAATTACCTTGGGGATGCTAGAATGAAGTATGATGTTAAAATAAGATCTATGGAAAATATTTATAATGCATTTATATTCAGTAATCTTATAGAGAAGATTAAAAAGATAAAAAAGATCCCTCTAAATCAAAAACCTTCTGCTGGCTGTAACACGTGATCCAGTAATAGTCTATACCACGGATTTGAGGATAAGAGTATAAGACAGATTGCAAATCTCATATATGATTATGTCTCGAGCGATGTAGGGATAGTCTCCCTCTTTAGAGTAACTGAGGAAAAGGCGTCAAAAATTATTGCACAGGGATTGGGACATAATCGTGGGCTGAGGCACCATGTTGAGCCTATAGATGTAATGTATGAGGGGTTAATTGAACATAACAACTTAAGGAACGATAGATTCTGCGACAACTTATAAGAAGAATGCTTGATGGAGAGTAAAAATTTAAGAACAACGTACAAAATATTCATAGGCTTCACTAATACTGCTAACTTCATATACCCTCATATTATAGCCTCTTTGACTCAAATATTCCTGCAGACTCACTTTAACTGGCTCTAAAGTTATGAATGTAAATGGCGGTACGCTCTTTTCAACACGCTTATAAACAGTAATAACCCCCTGGCCTTTAGGAACCAAGAATATTGTTCCTCCCTTAGCAGCTGCAGCCTCAGCTTTCTCAGCCACACCTCCAACTTTACCTATTGTACCATCCGGCATTACCGTGCCAGTTATAAATATTTCATCAGATAACCTCCTTCCCTCTATTGCAGCAATTATCGCTATCGCTATAGCTGCACCAGCACTTGGGCCATCAACAATATAAACCTCCTCTTGAGCCAAAATAGTTATTATAACATCCGTGCTACTCAATGGTTTCGCAGTAAACTTCTCAGCTACACGTAAGGCTGTTTGAGCACTTGTTTGTAAGTCTATACCTATACGTGGTACTGTATTCACTAAAACTCTTCCAGAGCCTATGCGGAGCTCAACTTTACATCTTAAAACTAAGCCTTCGTATCGAATCGTAAAGAAACCTTCAGGCAACTCTCTCACAGCAACTATATTTATTTCAGTTTCTCCAATTAGACTTATATTTGTCTCCAGCCCTCTAATGAATGAAGAATAATACTCTGCCTGGAGCCTATAATATTCAACTTGACTCCTTAAGTTCTCGATTTCCTGACGAAGATTAACAATTGTGGAAGATAAGTTCTCATTCTGCACTAATAAAGTTTTAATTTGATCCATTAGACTATTATTTTGTCTGAGGACCAATGTTAACTCATAAACCATTATGAGGTTTACTAGGAGACTGAGTATCAAAGCCAGCGATAATACCTTCTGATTTATCATCCGCAGCATTAGCATTCACTCCGTTAAACTTATCTTTAACTTGTTAATATATTGTAAACGAAAAATATATAAGTTCAACTAAATCAATTAATACTAAACCAAAATGTGAGGGACCTTTTATGGCAGCAGCTGGCGGAATACCCGTCTTAATATTAAAGGAGGGTTCAACAAGATCCAGAGGGAAAGAAGCTCAACATAACAATATTATGGCGGCTAGGGTAATCGCTGAAGCCGTCAAGAGCTCGCTTGGTCCACGGGGCATGGATAAAATGCTTGTTGACAGCCTCGGAGACATAACGATTACTAGCGATGGTAAAACGATTCTTGACGAGATGGAGGTTGAGCATCCCGCTGCGAAGATGATGGTTGAGGTTGCCAAGACCCAAGATAAGGAGGTTGGTGATGGAACAACAACAGCTGTTGTTGTTGCTGGTGAGTTGCTGACTAAGGCTGAGGAACTACTGAATAAGAATGTTCACCCAACAGTGATAATTGACGGATATAAGAAAGCAGCTGACAAAGCATTAGAGGTCTTAGAGAAAATAGCGATACCAATTGACCCAACAGATAAAGAAGCCCTGAAGAAGATCGCGATGACATCGATGGCAAGCAAGCTTGTATCCGAAAACCGTGAACACTTAGCTAACATAGCCGTTGACGCGGTACTCCACGTAGCCCAGAAAATCGGTGACCAATATAAAGTAGACCTAGACGACATACTAGTCCAAAAGAAGCCTGGAGAATCAATAACGGATACCGCGCTCATTAAAGGCATGGTTCTAGATAAGGAGGTTGTTCATCCCGGTATGCCTAAGCGCGTTGAGAAGGCTAGGATAGCCCTACTAGACTGTCCACTAGAGATCGAGAAGACAGAGTTCGATGCAAAAATAAATATTGAGACACCGGAGCAGATGGAGGCCTTCATACGTGAGGAGGAGAATATGCTGCGTAATATGGTTGAGAAGATTAAGAGGGCTGGTGCTAATGTCGTTATATGCCAGAAGGGTATAGATGATATGGCACAGCACTTCCTGGCAAGGGAGAGAATTTTAGCGGTTAGGCGGGCTAAGAAGTCCGATATGGAGAAGCTCGCTAAAGCGACTGGTGGTCGTATTGTTACTAATCTTGATGATCTTAAGCCTGAGGATTTAGGTTATGCTGAGCTTGTTGAGGAGCGTAAGATAGGGGAGGACAAAATGGTATTCATCGAAGGATGCAAA
>Ga0105162_1001832_pt1 | contig 11753 bp, 12 predicted proteins | sample JNZ201metaG_FD_81532 | JGI IMG/M metagenome (GOLD analysis project Ga0105162, IMG submission 81532) | Hot spring microbial communities from Jinze hot spring, China to study Microbial Dark Matter (Phase II) - JNZ 20120812A | ecosystem: Environmental > Aquatic > Thermal springs > Hot (42-90C) >...
CAACCTGACTTACCTTTAAAAACCCCAAATTTTTTATCTTCTTCTTCTCTTCATCCGTTAAATAAAACTTCATAAATCCCCCTTTTTATTTAATTTCCTTCTATATATATAACGGATAAGAAGCCAAAAAGGTTACCACTTTTTTTAAGTTATTTGAATTCTATTCCTAATTTTTTATAATATTTTGTGGATAGAATAATCTTTTTGGGAAGTGGTGGTGCAAGAATTGTTGTCTTTAAGCAGATCAGGGCAAGTGGTGGGATTTGGCTCACTTTGAATAATAAAAATCTTTTAATTGACCCAGGACCAGGCTCCTTGGTAAGAATTGTCTCATCAAAACATAAACTTGACCCAACCTCAATTGATGCTGTCCTTCTTTCCCATAAACATCTTGACCATTCTGGTGATATTAATAATATTATTGAAGCAATAACCATTGGTGGCACACAAAAAAGGGGAATCCTTTTTGCTCCTTATGATGCCTTGGAAGGCGATGATCCAGTTGTCTATCGCTATCTAAGAAGTTATTTAGAAAAGATTGTTATCTTAAAAGAGAAGGAAGTATATAATTTAAATGGTGTAACCTTTACCTGTCCAATAAGACACGAGCACCGTGGCGAAACCTATGGCTTTCTTTTCAAGACCGATAAGATAAAAATTGGCTACATTGCCGACACAAAATTTTTTGATGGGCTAATTTCTGCTTATAAAGAGAGCGAAATTTTAATTATGAATGTCGTGAGAGAAAAGCCATCCGAATTAGACCATTTAAGTTTGGAAGATGTGAAAACCTTAATCAAAGAGATAAGACCAAAAATCTGTTTTTTAACCCATTTTGGAATGACCATGATTAAAAAGAAACCTTGGCTGATTGCCGAAGAGTTAAACAAGGAGTTTAGTAATATTAATGTCAAGGTAATAGCCGCCAATGACGGAATGAAATACGATTTATAAGATGATTGAGAAATTAAAAGAAGAAGTAATCAAAAAGATTGCCTGCGGAGAAGTTATCTTCCGACCATCTTCTTGCGTGAAGGAACTGATTGAAAACTCCTTGGATGCCCAAAGTGAAAGGATTATTATTGAACTGAAAGAGGGTGGTAAGAAATTAATCAAGGTGATTGACGATGGTATTGGGATGAGCAAAGAGGATTTATTTTTATCCATTGAAAGGTATTCCACCAGTAAATTAAGGGAGATTGAAGATTTAAAAAGAATTAAGACCTATGGTTTTCGAGGCGAAGCCTTATCAGCCATCGCCAGTTGCTCCCTTTTAAGAATTGAAAGCAGTCAGCAAGATGGCGAAGGTTACTACATTGAAGTGAAGGATAACCGAATTGTGGCCAGTGGGGAAATTGTCCGCCAACGGGGCACAACAGTATATGTCAAGGAACTTTTCTATAACTATCCGGTGCGAAGAAATTTCTTAAAAGGTAGTTATCAGGAATTTCGGCTGGTTAGCGAAGTGGTAAAGAATTATCTTTTAAGCAACTACGCAGTAAGTTTCCAATTAAAGAATGATGAGAAGATAATTTTCAACTATCCAAAGGCTAATTCTTTAAAGGAAAGGTTAATGATGGTTTTGGGCAAGGAGACCTTTGATAGTTTACTGGAGATCTATTTAGAAAATCCCCATCTCACTTTGTATGGTTTTCTTTCTGATCCTGAGCGGATATTTTTGCCGGCGGAAATTCAAGTAATCTTTTTCAACCAAAGACCGGTAAGAAGCGGCGTAGTAAGAAAGGCGATCTATGATGGTTATGGTGGTACTCTGGTGGGCAAAAATCCCAACTTTATTTTATTCATTGATACTTCACCGGAATATTTAGATATCAATATCCACCCAACAAAAGAAGAGGTAAAATTTATTGATGAAAAATTTCTTTATGATTTTATCTGTCAAGGGATAAGGGAGAAGTTAAAGATTGAGAAGGCAATTGAATATTTTGAACTTACCCAAGAGTTAGCAACCAGCGAAGAAAAGAAAGAAAGTTTATTAGTGGAAGAGGAAAGAAGGCTTTTCTGGCAACTACACAACAAATATATCCTCACACCGATAAAGAGTGGTTTTTGCATCATTGACCAGCATGCGGCTTCGGAGAGGGTACTTTTTGAGAAACTATTAAGGAGTGAAAGTTTAGAAAAGATTTCCCAGCCCTTACTTTTTCCCCTATTATTAGAATTAAAACCGGAGGTATTTTTTGTTATTCAACAATTGAAAGAAGAACTTAATTATTTAGGTTTAGCAATTGAAATTTTTGGTGAGAATACGATTGCGATTAAGGCGATACCGGTTGATACCTTTTTTAGTAAAGAAGATTTAAAAGAACTTCTTTTAGAAATTTATAATAATTATAAAGAGATTGAAAAATCCACTTATGAGAAAAGAAGGGAACTCTATGCCAAACTGATTGCCTGTAAAGGAGCGATTAAAGCCAATCAACGATTGAACGAACGGGAAATGGAAATATTGGTAAACCAACTTTTTGCTTCGGAAAACCCCTATTTTTGTCCGCACGGAAGACCAACGATAATCAAAATGGAACTTACTGAGATTGACAAAAAATTTGGTCGATAGTATAATATAAGTATATGCTTTTAAAAGGATATAGTAATGAGAGAAAAATGGGGATATATTGATAAGACTGGCCGGTTTGTTATCAACCCCAATTTTGATAACGGCGGTCGGTTTTCGGAAGGTTTAGCTGGTGTTCGGGTTGGTAACAAATGGGGCTATATTGATGAAAAGGGAAAATTTGTTATTCAGCCGCAATTTGATCGGGCTTGGCATTTCTCGGAAGGGTTGGCAGCGATTGAAATCAACTTCAAATGGGGGTTTATTGATCGGAGTGGGAAAATAGTGATTGAACCAAAATTTGAAAAGGCTTGGCATTTTCAAGATTCCCTGGCAGCAGTAAAATATGGTGAGAAATGGGGATTTATTAATCGACGTGGAGAATTTATAATCGAACCGAAATTTGATTTTGCGTGGACTTTTAACGAAGGATTGGCAGCGGTAGAAGTGGAAAATAAATGGGGCTTTATTGATAAAGAAGGAAATTACCTTATCGAACCCCAGTTTGATTATGCCTATATTTTTAGCGAAGGTTTGGCACCAATAAAAATCAATTATCGGGTTGGCTTTATCAATTGCGCCGGCGAAATGGTTATCAAACCGCAGTTTAGTGCCTCCCGCCATTTTTGTGAAGGACTGGCATTGGTAAGAGTTGGTGAGAAATGGGGATTTATCAATCACCAAGGAGAATTCGTTATCAATCCCCAGTTTTATAATGCTTGGGATTTCAGCGAAGGGATAGCAGCAGTAAATATCAGTGAGAAAAAAGAAAGGTGGGGATTTATTGATAAGAAAGGGAATTTTGTTATCAACCCAACTTTTGATTATGCCTATTCTTTTGCCGAAGGTTTGGCATTAGTGGCAATAAAATTAGAAGAAAAGAAACGTAGATAAACATCTTGACTTTTAAAAAATAATAAGTAAAATATTTAAAGTTATTTTATAATGTTATTAGTTAAAAGGAGGATAATATGAAAAAGATATTTGCCTTAACATTAGTGGCTTTAATGTTTAGTTTATTATTTATTGGATGTCCGAAGAAGGCAGTAAAAGAAGAAGTGGTTCCGCCACCAGAAGAAGAAGAAGTAGAGACTCCGCCACCGCCACCAGAAAAGCCAACTTTGACATTAGAGACCATTCATTTTGACTTTGATAAATATGATATCAGACCGGGTGATGCCGAAATTCTAAAAAGAAATGCCGAAATCTTAAAACAATATCCGGATGTAAAAATCATTATCGAAGGTCATTGCTGTCCGATTGGTACCAATGAATACAATTTAGGTCTTGGCCAAAGAAGAGCAAATGCGGCAAAGGAATACCTTGTAAAACTAGGAATCTCTCCTGATCGAATAGAAACAATCAGTTATGGTGAAGAGCGGTTAATTACCACCGATCCGAAGGAATATTGGAAAAATCGAAGATGTGAATTTAAAGTAAAAGAATAATAAAATAAATGGAAAAAAGGAAAATGGGGGGTAGAATAATTATCTACCCCCTTTTTATTTTTCTCTTTTTTTCCTGTAGTAGTTATAAGAAATTTGTTCATCGTCAGGCATTGATTGATACCTTAAACATTAGAACCAAAAAGATGGAATTAGAAAATCGGAAAGCAATCCAAGAACTGAAAGCCGACATCCTTTTAGAACTCTCGAAGATTAATAACCGGTTAGAAGCATTAGAAAACCTTTTGCAGGAAACCCAACAAGAGATTTATAAATTTAGAAAAAGAAAAGGAGAAGAAGCACCGATACCCGAAACAACCCAAGAATTTAAAGAAAGGGAATATGATGAGACGAAAGCCGAAGAACTTTATCAACTGGCTTATCAAGATATGATTCGGGGCGAATATCAACAGGCAATTTTTTCTTTTAACAACTTCTTACAAAAATATCCCAATAGCGAACTGGCGGATAATGCTCAATATTGGATGGGCGAGTGTTATTATGCGTTGGGAGATACCGAAAGGGCAATAACAGAATTAGCGAAAGTAATCGCCGACTATCCCAAAGGAAATAAGGTACCGGCCAGTTTATATAAACTGGGCATAATTTGTCTTAATAAAAAAAATAGAAACAAAGCCCGAGAATATTTCCAGAAATTAATCAAAGAATATCCCAATACAAACGAAGCAAAATTAGCCCAAGAAAGATTAAAGGAGTTTTAAATTTCTCTTGACTTTTTATTAAATTTTGCCTATATTTATTATAAACGAGTCGGCAAGGGAAAAGGGTGGGGACTATATCCCCTTTTTATTTATCTTCCCTCTGCCGACTCAAATTTTATTATTGGCGCCATCGTCTAACCTGGTTTAGGACATCAGGTTCTCAACCTGAAGATCAGGGTTCAAATCCCTGTGGCGCCAAAATTTTTAAAAATCTGGGAGGAAAAAATGGAATATAACTTAACCTTTAAAAAAGAAGAGTTAGAAACATTATTAAAACTTATCTATTTGGGTAACTGGCTGGCAAATGCCAATCGGGAAGAAGAACGAACGATTAAAAAGTTTGAAGAACTAAAAGATCAAATCCTTTCTTTAATAGGAAATAATATTAAAGAAAAATACGAAAACCTCAAATATGATAATGAAATTATCAATATTATTGAAGAGTATAATGAAATTACCTTTTGGGATTTATTAATTACCCGACTTGCTGAAAGAGACATGATTTTAGAATATGGCGAAGAAGAGATAAAAAATCTGAGCGAAGAAGAATATAAAAAAATCCATTTAGAATACCAGCAGAAATATTACCAAGAATTCTTTGAAAACGGCCTGTGGAATTTAATGATTAAATAGCTCCACCTATTTTAAAAAATTTTTTTCTTAACTCCTTAGTTTTCATAGGGATACTTTTTCTTTTTCTTATTGACATTTATTATAAATAAACTATAATAAAATATCTATCGGAGATTTTTATGTTTAAAGATGAGCGGATATGGAAACTTTTGGAAGAATTGATTGAAAAAAGAAAAGAGGAATTGACACCAAAATTTGATCCAACCTTTGAAAATCTCTATCGTTTTCCAGAAGCCGAAGAGATTTTAGAGAAACCGCCGTTAACTACCGTTTATCTTCTTGAAGATTTGGTTCGTTTAGGTTATTTGAGAAAGATTTTTAAAGAAAAACTATTTCTCTGTCCGGTTTGTAATAGCGATGAATTGAAATATGAAACCTTTTGTCCGAAGTGTCTTTCAGCCTATATTTTAAAAATGAAAGCCATCGAACACTTTTGTGGGTATTTAGGAAGATTAGAAACCTATCAGGATGGAAAAAATCTCCGCTGTCCGAAATGTTTAAAAGAATTACAAATAATTGATGAAGATTACAAATTTTATCCAGCCTATTATCAATGCCAAGAGTGTGAGGAATATTTCAAAGAACCAAAGGAATTGTGGCGTTGTCTGAAATGTGGTGCGAAGATCGAGAAAGAGAATCTTAAAGAAGTCTATCTTTTTTCCTATCAACTGAAAGAAGAAGGAATAAGCGAACTCAAATTAAAGGCCTTACCTAAAGACCGGATAATAAACTTCCTCAAAAGTCAGGGATACGAAGTAGAAGAAAGAGCGAAAATAAATGGCCGGAGTGGTGCCGAACACGAAATTGATATTCTCGCCATCAAAAAGAGCGGTCCTTTAGAACATCGGATTGTGGTTGGTTTCGCTACCGCCGAGGAAGAGGTGCCGGCGGAAGAAGTTATCAAACTTTATGCTAAGGCTTATGATGTGAATGCTGCTGATATTATTTTGGTGGCCTTACCGAAATTATCGGCCGATGCCCTTCACTTTGCTAAACATTATCGGATAAGGGTCTTTGAAAAAGAGGATTTAGAAAAACTTGAAAACGCCCTCCTTGAAAAATAGAAAATTCTTCTTTCTTACTGCCCTTTTAACTTTCCTTATTGACTATTTAACAAAACTTTGGGCAAGAAATTATCTTATTAATTATCCGGAAGGGTTAAATATTATTGGTGATTATCTCAGATTCTATTTAGTTTTTAATCCTTACGCAGTTTTTTCCATTTCCTTTAGGATCGAAGAATTACACTATATCCTACCAATTATTGGTCTTATCTTTGTTTTAATTATGGGTTTAAAGGGGGAGAAAAAAATTCAACAGGTAGGTTTCGGATTAATTTTAGGTGGTGCTGTTGGTAATGTTGGCGAAAGGATAATTAGAGGCAAGGTTACCGATTTTATTGATATGGGAATAAAAGAACTCCGTTGGCCTACCTATAACCTTGCCGATTTTTTTATTGTGGTCGGCATCCTTCTTCTCCTTCTTATCCCTCGGGTCCGGAAGAAAACTTAGCCTTTTATTTGAAATTATCTTTATTTTTTATATTCTTATTAAATAAATAATCTGAGGAGGAAAAATGAGAAGAGTTTATTTAGATTATAATTCCACTACCCCTATTGACAAAGAGGTAAAAGAAGCGATAATGCCTTTTTTAGAAGAGAAATTTGGTAATCCCTCCAATCTTCACTCTTTTGGCCGGGAAACCAGAGAAGCAATCGAAAATGCCCGAAGAAAAATAGCCGAATTTCTAAATACAAAATCAGAAAGAATATTTTTCACCTCCGGTGGTACCGAATCGTGTAATTGGGCAATCAAAGGGATTGCCTTTGCCAACCAAAACAAAGGAAATCATATAATCACTTCTGCTATCGAACATAGTTCGGTTTTAAACTCCTGCTTGGCTTTAAAAGATTTTGGATTCGAAATTACTTTCTTACCGGTTGACGAATATGGTATCGTAGATATTGATTATTTAAAAAAATCAATAAGAAAAAATACAATTTTGGTCTCCATAATGCACAGTAATAACGAAGTGGGCACTATCCAACCGATTGAAGAAATCTCCCAAATTGTGAAAAGTTATGACATCTATTTCCACACTGACGCCGTGGCTTCTGCCGGTAAAATAAAATTAGATGTTGAAAAATTGGGAGTTGATTTGTTAACTATCTCTGGCCACAAAATTCATGCTCCGAAGGGTGTGGGAGTATTATATATTAGAGAAGGAGTAAAAATCACAAACCTTATTCATGGTGGTCATCATGAGCAAGGAAAACGAGCAGGAACCGAGAATTTAATCGGCATTGTTGGTATGGGAAAAGCCTGTGAGATTTTAATGAGAGATATGGAAAAAGATGTTATAAAAATAAAAGAGTTAAGAGATTACTTAGAAAGAAAGATTTTAGAGAATATCGAAGATGTAAAAATTAATGGTCATCCGGAAAAAAGATTATGTAACACTACCAATATCTCTTTTGGTTATGTGGAAGGTGAAGCCTTATTGGTTAATTTAGATTTAGAAGGAATTGCGGTTGCCAGTGGTAGCGCCTGTGCTTCTGGTGAACCAGAACCTTCCCACGTATTAAAAGCGATGAATGTTCCGATAGAATATATTAACTCGCCAGTAAGATTTTCCTTGGGAAGAGAAAACACCAAAGAAGAAATAGATTACACGATAGAAGTAGTAATAAAAGTCGTAAAAAGATTAAGAGAGATTACTGCTTTTAAGAAAAGAGTCTAATATTTTTTCAAGTTTTTTTGTCTTCTCTTGAAAATAATATTCAATATGGATAATTGGTTTATCTACTTTAATTACTCTATTTAAATCAATTGGTGTCGCCGAGATAATGTAATCCACTTTTGCTCTTTCTAATGTCCTTTTCAAATCAAAGATCTGGTTTTCCCGATAACCAATTGCTGGAACCACATATTTTAAGTGGGGATATTCTTTATAAATTTTTTTATAAATTCCATAAGCATATTTCTGCGGTTCAATTATTTTTAGTCCTAATTTTTGGGCATAAAGATAACCGGCACCATAAGGCATATTGCCGTGAGTAGTGGTTGGTCCATCTTCTACCACGATTGCTTTTTTACCTCTTTTTATTTTTATATTTTCCTCTTTTAATTTAGGAACCAAATCAGCCAATATTATCTCAGTATCTTTATTATATTTTTTAATATTATCTTTCAAAATTTTTACCTGTTCTTTTTTGGCACTGGAGACCTTGGAGATACAAAGCACATCTGCCATTTGGAATAAAGCAAAACCCGGATGATAACTAATTTCGTCACCAGCCCGTAAAGGATCGCAGACAACGAAGAGAAGGTTAGGTTTAAAAAAGGGGAAGTCATTATTGCCACCGTCCCAGACAATCAAAGAAAACTCTTCTTCTGCCTTTCTTAAAATCTCCTTGTAATCAACACCGGCAAAAACGGTATTTCCCATTTTGATATGGGGCTCATATTCTTCTCTTTCTTCAATAGTCGCTTGATAGTAATCCAAATCTTCCATTTTCTCAAACTTTTGGATTGCCTGCCTTTTAAAATCACCATAAGCCATTGGATGGCGGACAACACAAAAATTAATATTTTTCTTTTTTAAAATTTCACAAATCTTCCTTGTTAATGGACTTTTGCCAGCACCAGTTCTTACTGCACAAATAGCAATTACCGGTTTTTTACTTTCTAACATTGTGTCTTTCGGACCAAGTAACATAAAAGAAGCACCAGCACTCATCGCCATTTCCGCCCTTTTCATTACATAGTCATAATCGACATCGGAGTAAGAAAAAACAACTAAAGAAACATTTTTCTCCTTAATTAAATTAACAAGTTCTTTTTCAGAATATAAAGGAATGCCCTCCGGATATAAATCACCAGCCAACTCTTTGGGATAGATTCTTCCTTCTATTTCCGGAATTTGGGTTTGGGTAAAAGCGACAACTTCATAATCGGGATTATTTTTAAAATAGATATTAAAATTATGAAAATCTCGGCCACCGGCACCCATTATAATCACTCTTTTTCGTTCTTTCATAAAATCCTCCTTCTATTCAAAACAAAGTTTTTTGCCCTTCTTTTTTTTCTTCTTTCTTTTCAAAAATTCTTATCTCGCCAAAAACACCATCGTAACCCGGTAAAATCTTAATCTCTCCTTTACGCATCTTTTCAATTCCTTCACCAATTTTCGGATAATTTTTCTTTATCTCTTCAATCGGTACATTTAATAAAATTTCAAATTCCGGAGCAATTTTCTTAACCATCTCTAAATAAAGATTCTTTACTGCCACACTCTCTTTACCGACATTCAAGGCATCGGCAATTATTTCATCCAAGGGAATTAAATTTTTGAAAGGAACAGCATTTTCCGGAAGATAACCTTCTTCGCGATCCGCTAATAATTCTACCCGATGTAAAACTCCAACAGTTACTTTCTTTCCGCAGACAGGACACAAATCATTATTGATAATACTTTCTTTTGGCGACAACCGGATATTACAATTCCGATGGCCATCATAATGATACTTCCCTTCTTCGGGGAAAAATTCAATCGTGAATAAAAACTTCTTTTTGTCTTTCTTTTTTAAAACTTCCTTAATTTCAAAATAAGAAATCTTTTCCAAATCAAAAACATTAGCCTCTCTTCCGATTTTCTGGGGTGAATGGGCATCGGAATTGGAAACCAAACTAAATCTATCCAGAGAAGAAAGTCGCCAATTCATTTTTGGGTCAGAAGAAAGACCGGTCTCCAAAGCAAAGATTTCGTTAGTTAAATCTAAAAAACATTCCTCAATCGAATCAAAACCAGCAACACTACCAAATAATGAAAAATGGGGTGTCCAAATATGGGCAGGTACAACAAAACAATCGGGATCAATCTCTTTTAAAAATCTTACCATATCATAGGAAGATAGATTTAATGTGGGTCTGCCGTCACTCGCCAAATCGCCATATTTAGCAAGAAAATTATTGATCTTCTCTACTTTTTCAAAAGAGGAAGTATAAAGAAGATTATGAATTCTTCTCAATTTTCCATCCTGTTGATAGATATTACTTACTTCCGTTTGTAAAATAAAATAAATTCCTTCTTTTTCACATAAACCAATTTCACCAATTTCCTTTAATTCCTTTTTTAATAATTTTAGCCATTCCGGATGGGTAAAATCTCCGGTTCCTAACAGTTTGATGCCTTTGTATTTCGCGTATTCTATTAATCGGTTGATTTCCATATCCCGACTTGTGGCTCTCGAATATAAGGAATGGATATGTAAATCGGCAATTATCATAAGAAAATTATTATAATTGAAAAACTTGGTTTTTTCAAATAAAATATCTAAAATGAAAACCCTTATCCCTTGTCTTTGTGGTCCAACCGGTGTTGGTAAAACTGAAATTTCTTTGTTATTGGTTGAAAAATATAATTTTTCAATTATCTCCTGCGATTCTCGGCAGATTTATAAATATTTAGATATTGGAACAGCCAAACCACCATTGGAAATAAGAAAAAAATATGAATTTTATATGATAGATATAATCACTCCGGATAAGTATTATTCAGCCTATGATTACGCCCAGGAGACAGAGAGGATAATTGAAGAATTAAAAAAAAGAAATAAGAGATTTTTAATGGTTGGTGGTAGTGGTCTTTATTTTAAGGCATTATTCTCGCCTTTTTTTGAGGCACCACCAGTAGACTTAAAATTGCGGGAAGAGTTAAAAAAGAAGCCATTACCAATTCTTTATGAAGAATTGAAAAAAGTAGATGAGATAAGCGCCCAAAGAATCCATCCAAATGACTCCCAAAGAATTATTCGTGCCTTAGAAGTTTATTATCTTACTAATAAGCCTTTTTCTTATTTTCTTAACCAAAAAAGAGAAAGTAAATATGAACCCCTTTATATTGGTTTAAACTTAGAAAGAGAAATTTTGTATAAAAAGATTAACGAAAGATTTATTAAGATGATTGAAGATGGTTTAATTGAAGAGGTAGAAAATCTTCTCAAAATGGGTTATAACGAAAATTCACCCGGATTAAGGACAATCGGTTATCAAGAAGTTGTTCTTTATCTTAAAGGAAAATTAAAAAAGGAAGAGATGATCGCCTTAGCCCAAAAAAATACCCGAAATTATGCGAAAAGACAATTAACCTGGTTCAAAAGAGAAAAAGTAAATTGGCTATTAAACCATTCAAAAGAGGAAACTTTTTTAAAAATCGCTGAAATTTTAAAGAAATATAATCTAATATAGTTTGAACCTATTTTCTTTTCCCATAGTAAAAACTTTCTTATTATTAATCTTTTCTATTTTATTTGCCTTTTATTTCCATCCCTTTTTTCTTTTTTTACTAATCCCTTTTATTTATCTTGTCTTTAAATG
>Ga0105162_1001834_pt1 | contig 11750 bp, 5 predicted proteins | sample JNZ201metaG_FD_81532 | JGI IMG/M metagenome (GOLD analysis project Ga0105162, IMG submission 81532) | Hot spring microbial communities from Jinze hot spring, China to study Microbial Dark Matter (Phase II) - JNZ 20120812A | ecosystem: Environmental > Aquatic > Thermal springs > Hot (42-90C) >...
GTGCTGTTTATTATTCGCATGATTGGACTTACGCTAATGGGGTGCTCTGGATAGTGAATACGACAGGTATAAAGCGGCAACTAACATTTAACCCGAATTAACCAATTAAATGATAGGAAGGTGATGTTTTATGAGATGACTGCACACCAGTTCTAATAGCTTGGGATAAGAACAGACAAATGTTGAGCATTTGATTTTAGGTGTCTTTGGATAAACTTGAAATTTTGGTTTGTATTTATTATATTTATACCTGCAAAAATACCGCGGGGTGGAGCAGCTGGTAGCTCGTCGGGCTCATAACCCGAAGGTCGCGGGTTCAAATCCCGCCCCCGCAACAAAATTTAAAAATTAAAAACTGGTTGAATTAAATGCCAAATCTTAAGTCCGCTGAAAGGAGAATGAGAAAATCTGAAAAAAGAAGGATGCGAAACAGACATTACAAGTCAATGATGAAAACATTTATTAAAAAAGTTAAAAACGCAGGGACGAAAGAAGAAGCTGAACTTATGTTGAAGAAGGTTTATTCAATTCTTGATAAGCTAGTTGCCAAGGGGATCATTCACAAAAACAGGGCAGCATCTTACAAATCTAAGCTTGCACAGTTTGTCAACAACTTCCCTATAACCCAACCTCAACAGGCATAAAGTAAAAAAGTCTGGGGCAAAGGGCGGGTTTTAACCCGCCTTTTTTATTTTTAACAAGGGGGAAAATTAGAAAAGATGAAATTGTCACTTTCCAGTTTGGTTTTATAGGTTCAAGCTTGACTTCCCAGAAAATTCTTTTGTCATTTGTTTTGATTTTTTCAATTGATTATATTTGCTGAAAAATTTCAAGGCTGGGAAAGGTGAAAGTAGATATAAAATCCGTCCTTATCATAGGAAGTGGTCCAATCGTAGTGGGGCAAGCGTGTGAATTTGATTATTCGGGAACACAAGCTTGTAAAGTTTTAAAGCGTGAGGGTGTAAGAGTTATACTTGTCAATAACAATCCAGCTACTATAATGACTGATCCAGAATTTGCTGATGCAACTTATCTTGAACCATTAACACCATATTTTCTTGAAGAGATCATAAAGAGAGAAAGACCAGATGCAATTCTTCCAACGCTTGGGGGTCAAACCGCTTTAAATCTCGCAGTTCAACTTCACGAGTTGGGAATTCTACAGAAATATGGTGTTAAGCTTATAGGTTCAAGCATTGAAACAATAAAGAAAGCAGAGGATAGAGAACTTTTCAAGAGGTCAATGGGTAAAATTGGGCTTAAAGTCCCAGAGAGCACTTTTGTTCAAAGTGTTGAAGAGGGTTTAAAATTTGCTAAAGATATTGGCTTCCCATTGATTTTAAGACCAAGTTTTACGCTTGGTGGAACCGGTGGGGGAATTGCGTATAATTTTGAAGATTTAGAGAAAAAGCTTGAAAGAGCTTTGATTGAAAGCCCGATCAAAAAAGTTTTAATTGAACGATCTTTAATTGGCTGGAAAGAGTATGAGCTTGAGGTTATGCGTGATAGAAAAGATAATTTTGTCGTTGTCTGCTCAATTGAAAATTTCCATCCGATGGGAGTTCACACAGGGGATTCAATCACAGTTGCACCTGCACAAACATTAACAGACAAAGAATATCAAAGGCTTCGTGATTATGCCAAGATGATAATGAGCGAGATTGGAGTTGAAACTGGTGGAGCGAACATTCAATTTGCGGTAAATCCCGATACTGGTGAAGTTTATGTCATTGAGATGAACCCTCGGGTTAGTAGGAGCTCAGCTCTTGCGAGCAAGGCAACTGGTTTTCCAATTGCGAAGATAGCGACGCTACTCGCCCTTGGATATACACTTGATGAAATTCAAAATGACATCACAAAGAAAACGCCAGCATCTTTTGAACCATCAATTGATTATTGCGTCGTCAAGATACCAAGATGGGACTTTGAAAAATTTAAAGAGGTTGATGATGTGCTCGGGGTTCAAATGAAATCAGTTGGCGAGGTCATGGCAATTGGAAGAAATTTTAAATCTGCATTTCAAAAAGCTATAAGATCACTTGAAATTGACAGATTTGGGTTTGGGTGTGATGGGAAGGATGAAATTCAAACTTTTGAAGATGCTAAAATTTTAAGGGGAAAAATCATTGAGCGATTAAAACTAAACAAATGGGATAGTTTTTTCTGGATAAGATATGCTTTTATGGCTGGTTTAACTGTTGATGAAGTTTATGAGTTGACGGGAATTGATAAATGGTTTCTTCATAACTTAAGAGAAATTCTTGAGATTGAGGATGAGTTAAGGAGGGTTTCTAACATTTTCAAGCTTGCCGAAGAAGAACCGTTATCCGCGAGGGAAATAATTTTAAAAGCAAAGAGAAACGGATTTTCAGACAGACAGCTTGCGTTTATATGGGGTGAAAGTGAAAGCACGATAAGAAATTTAAGGAAAAAACTTAACATCACACCTGTTTACAAAGCTGTTGACACATGTTCTGCGGAATTTGAGTCTTACACCCCATATTTTTATTCAACTTATGAATTTGAAAATGAATCAGTTCCAACAGATAGAAGAAAAATCTTGATCATTGGAAGTGGTCCAAATAGAATTGGTCAGGGGATTGAATTTGATTATACGAATGTTCATGCTGTTTTTGCTCTCAAAGAGGAGGGTTATGAAACGATAATGGTCAATTGTAATCCAGAGACGGTCTCAACGGACTATGATACAGCGGATAGATTGTATTTTGAACCTATAACTTTTGAGGATGTTATGAACATAATTGAACTTGAGAAACCGGATGGAGTTATAATAAGTTTTGGCGGTCAAACTCCGCTTAAACTTGCGAAATCTTTTGAAGCAAATGGTGTAAAAATTCTTGGCACCTCGCCCCAAAGTATAGATATAGCAGAAGACAGAGGTAAATTTACAAAATTGCTTGATGAACTCGGGATAAATTATCCACCCTGTGGGTATGCTCGCTCAATTGATGAAGCTGTTGAAACAGCTGATAAAATTGGTTTTCCTGTTTTAGTTCGTCCATCTTATGTTCTCGGGGGAAGAGCAATGAAAATAATTTATTCAAAAGATTCATTAGCTGATTATTTGAGAAGTGAAATTGGGATCTCCTGGGAGAACCCTGTTTTAATAGATCAATTTCTTGAGGATGCGTTTGAATTTGATGTTGATGCGATATGTGATGGGGAAAAGGTTTTAGTTATGGGGATAATGGAACATATAGAGGAGGCTGGAATTCACTCCGGTGATAGTTCATGTGTTTTCCCGCCGATTATGGCGGAGGATGACACAGTTGAAAAGATAATTGAATACACATGGAAAATAGCACTTGCTTTGAAAGTTGTCGGTTTGATAAACATTCAATTCGCAGAAAAAGATGGTAAGGTTTATGTCCTTGAGGCAAATCCACGATCGTCAAGAACAGTCCCGTTTATAAGCAAAGCAACGGGTATCCCATTCGCTAAGATTGCAACTAAAGTTCTCGTCAAAAGTTCTGACGCTGTAATTGAAGAGTTTAATCTTCGTGATCTTAACTTAAAAAGTATCGCTCTCAAGGCTTGTAAAGCACCCGTTTTTTCATTTTCAAAATTTCCAAATGTAAATGTTTTCTTGGGTCCAGAGATGAGGTCAACAGGTGAAGTTATAGGTTTATCTTATTCTTTCGGTGAATCTTTTGCTAAGGCGCAGATTGGAGCTGGAAACAACTTACCGACATCTGGAGCTGTTTTGATAAGTGTAAACGATAGGGATAAGAATTTCAAAACGATTAAAATCGCAAAGGAATTTGTCAATCTTGGCTTTAAGATAATTGCAACAGATGGAACGGCAAAGTTTTTGAACGCAAGTGGGATTGAAGCCGAAAAAGTTTATAAAGTAAACGAGGGACATCCCGATATTGTTGATTACATAAAGGCTGGGAAAATAAACTTCATCATAAATACACCGCTTGGAGAAGTTTCAAGGTTTGATGAGTTTGCAATTGGCAGGAGCGCAATTGAATATAAAATCCCATTTGTCACAACTCTTTCAGCAGGTTTGAGTGCAGTTGAAGCAATTAAAAGGTTGAGGCAAGAAAGGTTAACGGTGAAAAGTTTACAAGAGTATCATATGGAAATAAATCTTGAAATATCAAAATGAAAAAGGCAAAACTTGCTCTTGAAAATGGCGTCGTGGTTGAAGGAATAAATTTTGGCGCCGAGGGTGAGACAACAGGTGAGGTTGTTTTTAATACTTCTTTGACCGGATATCAAGAGGCTATAACTGATCCATCGTATAAAGGACAAATTTTAATTTTTACAAATCCATTGATCGGAAACTATGGTGTAAATGAAGAAGATATTGAGTCAAGGGCTCCACAGGTTGCTGGTGTTGTCGTTTATGAAATTTCAAAGCTTTACAGCAACTGGCGGGCAACAGATTCACTTGAAAATTATCTGAAAAAGCATGGCGTTGTTGGAATTTCTGGTGTTGATACAAGATTTCTTGTAAGGCAGATAAGAGAAAAAGGAGCGATGCGTGGAGTTATATCAACAATTGATTTAGACGATCAAAGCTTGATAACGAAGGCGAGATCAGTTGCAGAAATGAACGGACTTGATCTTGCAATTTCTGTTACTGGAAATGAAAGTTATTTCTTTTCAAAAATTAATGAGGCGAAATTTTTCGTTGTTGTTTATGATTTCGGCGTAAAATTTAACATTATGAGGAAATTAAAAAATCTTGGTTGTAATCTTTTAGTTGTCCCTGCAAATACCAGTGCTGACCATGTTTTATCTTTAAATCCAGACGGGATTGTTCTTTCAAACGGACCAGGCGATCCATCCGCTTTAACTTATGCAGTAGAGAATATAAGAAAGCTTATTGGTAAAAAGCCAATTCTTGGAATTTGTCTTGGGCATCAACTTCTTGGGCTTGCAATTGGTGGGAAAACATATAAAATGAAATTCGGGCATCGTGGTTCAAATCATCCCGTCAAAAATTTGATCACCGGTAAAATTGAGATAACCTCTCAAAATCACGGTTTTGCAATTGACCCCGATTCAATAAAAAGCACAACAGCCGAGGTCACACACATAAGTTTAAATGATGGAACTATTGAAGGGATGAGATTAAAAGATTTTCCTGCTTTTTCGGTTCAATATCACCCTGAGGCGTCGCCAGGACCACATGATAGTGGTTATATTTTTGAGGAATTTGTTAATTTGATGAAAAGTTGGGAAGTGTGATTTTGTTTTTGTTTTTATGTGATTTAAATTTTTTTAAAAGCAAAAGAAAAATTTCACAGTATGAGCGTCGTTTTAAGTTTCCCACCTGAAAAGAGGATAATTGACATAAGGAAGGAGATAGAGAACAGGATAAAGGCGGGGAAATTTGATTCCTTTATTTACATCGTGCCGACGCGAAGGAAGATAAGGGAATTGAGAAGGGAACTTCTTGAGTTCTCAAGGAATGGGGTGGCTCCAGATCTTAATCTTTTCACGCTTGAGCTTTTTGCGAGAAGTTTGTATTACTCCGCAAAACTTGAAAAGCCAAAATATCTTATATCTGAGACGATTCAGTCACTTGTCTTTCAAACTGCAATTGAAAAGGTGATTGAAGAACTTGTGTATTTCAAGCCACCAGGGCAAATAGCTCGGAGGGAACTTCCAATTGGGACGATAAATAAAATCATTGATACGATAGTTGGTCTTAAGGAAGATGGGATTTATCCTGCGAGATTGCGTGATGAAATTGAAAAGGTTGAAAAAGATGAGGATAGGATGAAGCTCAGCGATCTTGTTAAAATTTATGAACAGTATGAGACTCTTTTAATGAGCAATGGATTCATTGATGTCCCCGGGATTTTCAAGGAGTTAAATTATATACTCAATTCTGAAAATGTTAATTCGGTTTTCAGGGGTGCGTTTTACAATGTTGATTCAATTTTCATTGAAGGTTTCTCAATGTTTCGCTTGCCAGAGATAGAATTCATAAAAATTCTCACAAAAGTTCATGACCTCTCAATTATCATAATGTTTGATTACTTTGAAAGAAATGACAATCTGTTCGGGCATCTTACCGACTGCTATACCAAATTCATAGATGCTGGATTTAAAAGGTATGAGATAAGACCAAGGACGGAAAACGATAGATTTGCAAGGCACATTAACAAATACCTTTTCAATTACATTGGTTCAACACTTGATGTAAAATACGATGCTAAAAAGAGCGTAACGCTGATTGAAGCAAGGGACAGGATAGATGAGGTCAGAACCATAGCACGGGTGATAAAGAAAATTGTAAGTGAAAGACCGGACATTGATTTGAGCAAAATTTGCGTCGCAACATATAGACCGGAAAAATATACAAATCTTTTCAGAGAAATTTTTGCTGTTTATGGAATCCCGGCAAACATAACGGATAGATTTTATCTTGAGCGTTCTCCTCTTGTTTCGTCAATAATTTCTCTTCTTGAAATTCCAATTAATGATTACAGGATAAGTGAGATAATAAAAGTTTTGATGAGTCCATATTTTAATTTTTCAGCTATCGTTGGGAGGCAATTAAAGTCGGAGAATATATATTCTGTTTCAAAGGAACTTAAGATCAAAAGCGGGAGGGAATTCTGGTGTGAAAGGGTTAAGAAACGAATTGAGATAATAAAATCAAGAATTGAAACGACAAATGATCGGGATGAATATGAACAACTTTTGAGGGAGAAGAAACTTTTTGAGGATGCACTTGCGGATTATACCGATCTCATGGAAAAAGTTGTTGATGAGTTTAATGCACTGATGACCCCGTCCGAATTTAAAGATAAACTTCATAGAGTTCTTGCTGAACTTAAAGTTCATGAGCAAATTTTGAAGGTCCCGAGAAGAGTTGCAACTCATGATGAAATTGAAAGAGATGCAAGAGCGTATCAAAAATTTATGGAGGTTGTTGATGAGTTGCTTGAGGTTTTTGAATTTAACATGAGGAAAAGAGAAAGATACAGTTTGAATTATTATGTTGATTTGATCAAAAAAGCCTTGCCAAGGGTTCGCTATAACATAAGGCAAAAATATGGATACGGAATTTATGTTACAACACTTGAGGAGACAAGGGGTTTGAATTTTGATGTGATGATAATCGCAGGACTTGTTGATACGGAATTCCCTTCAGTGTATGAGCCAGAAGTTTTTTTAAGTGAAGGCTTAAGGAAGACGAAAAAAATGCATAGATTTGATGAACGCTATCTTTTCTACCAAGGCGTCGTTAATTTTAAATCACATCTTTACTTGACCTATCCAAAGACCGATGCGGAAAACGAGCTTGTGAGGTCAAGGTTTATTGATTCACTTGAGCAAGTAATTGATTTTGAGAAAGTTGATTCATCAGCTTTTAAAGATGGAATTTTCTCAAGCGATGAGCTTTATGAACGTTACGGGAGATTCCTAAAGTTTAATTCTGGAGAACTTAACACATTTGACTTTGTATCCGAGAAGTTTAAGAGGCTTGTTGAAAATTATGGGGACAAGCTCAAACATATTTTTGACATCTCAAAGATAAATTTGAACAGAAGCGAATTACATTCGGAGGACTATCTTGAATATGAAGGGATTATAAGACCAGTTTATGATGAGGAGAAGAAGAAACTTGGTGAACAGGAAGATAAAATTTTTTCTATTTCACAAATTGAGACATACGGTAAATGTCCATATAGATATTTCGTTGAAAGGGTTCTTGCGCTTGAAGGTTTTGAAGAGATTGAAGAATTTCTTACTCCAATTGAAAGAGGGATACTTTATCATGAGGTTCTTTACGAATTTTATACAAGATGGCGTGAAACTGGCAAGAGTATTTCAGAAGATAAGGAAAGCGCAACTGAATTAATTAAAAAGATAGCCAGGGAAAAGGCGAAGGAATTTGAAATAAATCATCCCTTGTGGAGGGTTGAATTGAAAGAGCTTGAACAAAGCATGGTTGAGTTTATTTCAAAAGAAGCGGAGATGAATTTGAAGTTGAGTTTTAAACCAGCTTATTTTGAAGTTGCGTTTGGTCCGAGGGTTGGAATAAGAAGAAGCAGTGATAAGGAGCTTTCAACGATTGAACCAGTTCAACTTGGAGGGGTGAAAATTCAGGGTAAAATTGATAGAGTTGATGTGAGCGGTGAGGAGTTCATAATCTATGATTATAAAACGGGCAAAGTTAATGTAAAAGAAGAGGAGATTGAGAAGGGTATCCATCTTCAAATTCCGCTTTACATAAGAATTGCGGAGGAAATTTTTAAAAAACAAGGTAAGGAAATGAAAGGAGTTGGTGGATATAATTATGTTGTTCGTCGGGGTATTAATAGAAAGGCTGTTATAGCTTGTGAAAAAATTAGGGTTGACAAAAGAGAAAAAAACTACTTTAGAGAGGAGGAATTTAATCTTAGGATTGATAATGCGGTTAGCAAAGTTAGTGAATTTTCTGGTAAAATAAAAGGGGGCAAATTTAATTTGACGGAGCATGATGATATGTTGGGGAGTATATGTGGAAATTGTGCGTATATTGAAATTTGCAGGATAAATGAAGTTAAATTCGGGGTTCAAATAAAAAAATGGGGCTGAACATGACGGGGCGAGTTATATTTGATATTGAAACATCTGGATTTCCAATTGAGGTTTTTGATTCGGCGCAGTATGAGTATTTGATGAAATTTGCAGAGGAGGAAGAAAGCGAAGAGAAGCGTGAGAAAGAAAGGGCAAAGGTAATTGAAAGGTTAAACCTTTATCCTTTGACTGCGCAAGTTGTGGCAATTGGGATGTTGAATGTTGATTCATCTCAAGGTGTGGTGCTTTATCAAGCAAATGAGAAAGAAGAATGGACGCAGGAAATTGATAAGGTGCTAAACATTTTTGCTCCAGATGAAATTAGAAAAGATAAAGTTAAGATAAAATTTATTTCCGGGACTGAGGTGGAGATAATCCAAAAGTTCTGGGAATATATTTCAAAGTTCAAGATATTTATAACATTTAACGGGCGTGGGTTTGATTGTCCATTTTTGATGTTGAGGTCGGCGATTTTGGGTATAAAGCCAAGCCGTGATCTTATGGAATATAACAGGGCGAAGCGTGAACCACATATTGATCTTCTTGATGAATTTACATTCTTCGGGATCACAAGAAAATTTTCGCTTGATTTTTATTGTAAAGTTTTCAATATAGAAAGTCCAAAATCCCATGGTATAACGGGGCATGATGTGAATCAATTGTTCAATGAGGGGAGGTTCAGGGATATAGCTCAATATTGTATGTATGATTTAATTGCGGAGGCGGAGTTATTTTTCAGATGGGAACAGTTTTTAAATCCAAAAAACATTGGAAGCAATAGCTATTTATGAGGTTGACGGAATCACAAGAGAAAGTTATAAAATCGCCTAAACATTTATCTGTCACTGCGGGTGCTGGCTCCGGAAAGACCACCGTTTTAATTGAGAAATACGTCAAAATACTTGAAGATCTTGTTGAGTCAAGGGTTGGCAAGGGCATATCAGTTGAAGATTTAAGTGATATAGTTGAAAGCATAGTTGTTATAACTTTTACTGAAAAAGCCGGGAGTGAGTTGAGGGAAAGAGCAACGGAAGCGATAGAGCGAAGAATAAAAGAAGCGAGGGAGAAAAATGATATTAAGATGTTGAAGGTATTTGAAGAGTTAAGAGATGCGATGCCCTCTGCTGTGATTGGGACAATTCACTCTTTTTGTGCCCGAATCCTTCGGGAGTTCGCGGTGACGGCGGGGGTTGATCCTAACTTTACAATCCTTGAAGGAGCAGAAAGGGATCAGGTGATTGATATAATAATTGAGGACAAGATAAAGGAATTCTTAAAACGGGAAAGTGAAGAATCCGAACGACTTTTCGGGATAATTGAACGTATGAAGATAAACAACTTTTACAGGTTCATCAAGAAACTTATCTCTTCAAGGGAACTTGTGGAGAAAGTCAAGCGTGATATTTATCTTGCCAAAAGCGATGATGAAATAATTGATATGTGGAGGGATAAAATTTTTGAGTATGTTTTGAGGGTTTTTGAGGGAAGCAAAATGGCAAATGCGCTTAGAAGTTTGAGCGGACATATTTTTGAGGGCAATGTTGAATTTCGCAACCGTGCAAATGAGTTTGATGAGGCAGTTAAAAATGAAGATGTTAAAAGTGCATACAGGATTTTTACAGATATTGTCTTAAAATACATTTTTACCAAGGATAAAGATAGAATAAAAGAACCTCGGAAGGAAAAGGTTCTTGAACCATTGAGTAAGAAATCAGTAGAGGTGCAGAGGGAAATTTGGAAAGTGCTTGAGGTTATTAAAAGGGTTTATAATGATATAAAAGATTTACAACTTGATAAATTTGACGAATTTAAAGAGTTTCACCGCCAGTATATTAAAGATACGAGGTTGATTATTTCGCTCTATGATGAGATAAACTGTGAATATGAGAATTTCAAAATTCAAAATGGTTATCTTGACTTTGAGGATTTGCAATTGAAGGTGAGGGAATTGCTTGAGAAAAGCGAAGATGTGAGAAGTGAACTGTCAAAGAGATTCAGATATATAATGATTGACGAGTATCAGGATACGAATTATTTGCAATATGAGATTGTTAAGAGGTTGATAAGGGATTTTTCGGAGAAGATAAAACTTTTTGTGGTTGGCGATGACAAGCAAAGCATATACGGTTTCAGGGGTTCAGATGTTGAGGTTTTTGATAAGACGAGATTTGAAATCCGTGGCAGAGAGGACGGTGAGGAGATATATTTAGGTGAAAGTTTTAGGCTTTTGAAGGGGATTGCGGGATTTGTTAATCATGTTTTCGGCAAAATAATGAGCGAAAGGATAAGTGTTCATGAGGTTGAATATAAAGAGATAGTCGTTGGAAGAGATGTTGATGACGATGGAGTTGTTGAAATGCTGGTTGTTAAAAAAAGCAAGGATGAAAAAATTAGAGATTATAAAATTGTTGAAGCTGAATTTGTTGCTAAAAGGATTTTGAGATTACTTCAAGATGAGAACGCTTATGTTTATAAAGATGGCGAGAAAAAGAGGATTGAAGCTGGGGATATTGCAGTTTTAATAAGGAATAGGGAAGTTTTAAAGCCACTTGAAAGCGCATTTGTTGAGCTTAACATTCCTTACATCGTTTCAAGTGGTATAGGATTTTATCAGACGCAGGAAATTTATGACTTTATGAATTATTTCAAGTTTATTGTGAATACAAATGACGATGTTGCGCTTGTTGGAATTTTGCGTTCGCCATTTTTTGGGATAAGTGATTCTGAAATTTTTAGGATTTCGGTTTATGGCAGAGGTTCAACATTTTGGGAAAAAGTTAATGATTATGTTGAGCGTGCGGGAGAGCCGATGCCATCGGATAGATTAAAACGTGCAGTTGAAATTTTAACGGAGGATTTGATCGTTGCAAATAGGATGTCCATCCCGTCTTTGATTCAAAGGATAATTGAGAACACGATGTATAATGGATCAGTCCTACCGATGCGAAGGGGTGAGCAAATGATTGCAAATATCCAAAAGTTGATTGATATAGCAAGGGAATTTGAAACAAAGGGATTGAATAATCTTTATGATTTTGTTGAGCAATTAAGATTTCTTTCGGAGGTGCATTTGCGTGAGGGACAGGCAAGTGTTCAAGCAGGGATTGATGCGGTGCAGATAATGACAATACATTCTGCAAAAGGGCTTGAGTTTCCAGTTGTCGTTTTGCCGTTTTTGGGTGAAAAAGTTAGCGTCA
>Ga0105162_1001836_pt1 | contig 11743 bp, 14 predicted proteins | sample JNZ201metaG_FD_81532 | JGI IMG/M metagenome (GOLD analysis project Ga0105162, IMG submission 81532) | Hot spring microbial communities from Jinze hot spring, China to study Microbial Dark Matter (Phase II) - JNZ 20120812A | ecosystem: Environmental > Aquatic > Thermal springs > Hot (42-90C) >...
AACCGGAACATCATACTTATTTGCTATTTCAGCAAACATTTCACTTCCAACCTTATTTATAATTATTCCTTCCGAAGTAATTGCATCACAGCCAATCATCATTAAATTAGATCTTTTTATCGCATATCTTCCAGCAGAATCAACAAAAAGTGTTACTGGAATTTTATAGCTAGCCAGCTCCTTAGCAGTTATCCTTCCCTGATAAAAAGGTCTAGTCTCCGTTACAAAAACCTCAAAATTTTTTCTCTCCTTTTTTGCTCTTTTAAGAACAGAGACTACTGTTGATGAATGACAATGCGTATAAATTACATATCCATTTTTAATTTTATTAGCCCCATATTTTTCAATTCTTTCCCTATCCATATCGAGTTTTTCCAATAGTTTATCTGGTTCATCAAATTTCTCCAAATATTTTAAAACATTTCTTAACATTGGTTCAGTTGGACGAGCTGCAACTAACCTTCTAACTGCATATTTTTTATTAGTAGATTTTTTCCAAGCAACTATCGCAGCTCTCGCTATGTTCTCTGCTCCCTGTATTTTCATAGATTTAATATCTCTCACTAATTTCTCTAAGAAACTCATAAAAACTATTCACATTTATTCCTTAAAAAACTAAGTCCAAAATTTAGAATAAAGAAAAAAATATACTTTAGTAACATTTTTATTTGAAAGAGATGCTCTCTCTTTAACCTCTTATCTTTTTCATCTCTTTTTCATATTTCTTCATTTTTCTTTCAAGCTCCTCCATTATTTTTTCTTTTTCTCTAAGTAATTTCATTTCTTCTTCTTCTACAGCTTCATATACATCTATTCCTATATCTACCCGAGACTCATATCCTCCCTCCCCACAAGAAAGCTTTTCTTTTTCTTTCTTTATGTACTCAAGAAACTTCTTTATTTCTTCTATTTCTCTGTATTCTTTTTCTAACTTTCTCTTTGTAATTTCGTACAACACCTCACTATTTATCTCTTTTCTATACTTTTTTTCTTTCTTACTATACCCTACTCCTACCATCTTACCACCCCCAATTTGTAGCACAACTTCTCATTTATTTCTCCTCTCAACTTCTCTTTATTTTTTTATTATAAGTAAGACATTCTCTCTTTTTCGTTTTCAATATACTCAATTTTTCTCTTTAATCTTTCTAGCTCTCTCTTTTTCCTATTATATATCGCTACAAACATATCGAAAAGTTCGTACTCTTTTCGTTCTTTTAATCTCTCTGTTACTTTCTCGTATATTTCTAACTCATTCTTTTTTTTGTTGTACTCTGCTATTAATTCACTATATCTTTTTTCTAATTCCCTTTTCTTAAGCTCACGCAATATTTCATCTAGCAGTTTGTTAAGCTCTTGTAAGCTCTCGTTATATCCTTTCATTTTATCACCCAATAGTAATTATATCACAAAAACTATTTAAACCTTTCTGTTGAGCTTTTCCTCAACTTTCCCTATACCTCACACACTAATAGAGCTAAACACTTAAAAACAAAAATAAGTGTATGGAGAAAGAAAAACTAATTTGCCAACTAAGAATGCAAGGTTTTATAAAGTCTAAAAAAGTAGAAAAGGCCTTTAAAAAAGTTGATAGAGAAAATTTTGTGCCTATCGAATTAAAAGAACAAGCCTACTATGATACTCCATTACCAATACCTGGGGGAAATACAATTTCTGCTCCCCATATGCATGCTATTTGTTTAGAAGAACTTAATTTAAATAGAGGAGAAAAATTTCTTGAAGTTGGTGCTGGAAGTGGAATTCTTTTAGCTTATGCATATGAAATCATAAGAAAAAGAAACTGCGTATACGGAATTGAAATAAACAAAGAAACTTACAGTTTTGGATTAGAGAATCTGAAAAGAAGTGGTTATTTAGGTAAAGTTGAGCTAATTTTAGGCGATGGGACACTTGGTTTACCAAGTAAAGCACCTTTTGATAAAATTTTAATTAGCGCATCTGCACCTGATATACCGCCACCCTTATTACATCAACTAAAAAATGGAGGTATACTACTTTGTATTATAGGTTCCCCCTATGGAGAACAATACTTGGTAAAAGTTACAAAAAAGAGTGAAGATGAAATAGAAAAAAAGGTTTTGATGCCGGTTATCTTTTTACCACTCAAAGGAAAATTTGGATGGAAATAATGGGGAGGCTGGGATTTGAACCCAGATTCCTGGCGCCCAAGGCCAGCGTCCTAACCAAGTTAGACTACCTCCCCATTTTACTGATTTTTATTTCATTAAAATAAGAGTAAACGCAGAATAAAATCAGTTACCACTCCGTCTATAAAAGTATGAACAAAATTTTTCACACTATACTACAGTGCTCTTTTATACGTGTGTAGTAAGTCTTCTATACCTTTAGCTTGTTTATACTTTTTACTTTTCTGCACCTTAACTCCAAAATCTTATTAGAATCCTTCTCTCTAATTGTTTTTCTTCCTCCCAAAAACTAACTTTCAATTTAATTATTCCTTAAAAACAGTGCAAGAGCTACTTTTCATTGTTTGTTAACTTCTTATATTTTAATTCAAGCCTCTCATAATGGTTAGCAATTAATTTGTCTGTAACAAGATAAAGGATGGCACCCCCCACATTGGCAAGAAAATCAAAAGGATCAGCCTTATTCCATTTATTAAAGAAGATTCTTAAGTATGAGGGAAGCGCTTTTTTTATTGTAGCTGAAGCATCTATTCCTTCATGAACCGCTGAAAGCGTTGTAACAGTTCCAACAGATACAACAGCCTGTTCTTTTTTAGAACCTCCTTTTAATCTTTTGTAGATTTTGCTTACTAGATAAGCACCAACATATCCTAAACCTACATTCATAGCAAAGTCGAGAAGGGAAATCGAATAGCCAAATAAACTTCCAATTGCTTCATATATTCCATACATTCTAGCAGCAACTCCTGCAGCAGTAACAGCACCTGCCGAAGCGACAGCTGTTTTTGTCATAATTTCTCTATCCCTTTTCAGTTCTTCAAGTATTTTTCCCTCTTCCCCATCCATCTTCTTTTTTTCATAATAACTTTCAATATCAAAATTTCTCAGATACCACTCTTTTAACTTCTGAATTGCTCCTCTCTTTTTTCCAGCCATATTATTATATTGTAGTAGTAACATTTATAAGCTTTTCGAATAAAACCGACAATAGATGCAACTTCAAGATAGTAAAATAGGGAAAACCAAAAAGCTAGTGAAAACCTTTCTTTATCTCTTTTGTTTACAATCCGATCTTCTATTACTTTACTTATTTTCTTTAGTTTTACCCTCAAACATCCTGTTAAGAATTGTTGAAATGAAATGTTTATATAAAAAATGGGGCTGCTGGGATTTGAACCCAGATTAGCCGGTCTCTTCATTACTCAGAGCTCCACTGCTGGAGCCGGCCGTCCTACCTGGTTAGACTACAGCCCCATGTAATAGGTATTTTATTACTCTAAAATTAAATTTTGGGTCCGTTGGGAGTTGAACCCAACCCTCCGCCGTGTGAGGGCGGCGTCCTAACCGCTAGACGACGGACCCATAAGTTTTTTTATTGAGTTCAAATTAAATTTAATGGTGCTCTCTGATAAAGAAATAGAAGAAAGAATTAAAACCCAAAAATTAATTGAAAATTTTATAGATTTAGAAACCCAACTACAACCTGCTAGTTTTGATTTAACTCTGGATGAAGTCTATTCCATAGAAAGTGAAGCAACTATAGATTTTGATAACAAAGAAAGGAAACTGCCAAACTATGGTAGAATTTCTTTACACTCTGACTATTATTTTCTTAAAAAAGGTGCATATGTGATAACTTTTAACGAGGTAATTAATCTTCCTAAAGATTTAATCGGCCTATTAAGATCAAGATCAAGTTTAATAAGAAGTGGTGCCGTAATTTTTTCTTCTTTATGGGATCCAGGATATTCAGGAAAGAGTAACTGTTTGCTAGTAGTATTTAATGAAAATGGTATAAAGTTAAAGAAAAACGCAAGAATAGCACAAATGGTATTTTTGAAATTAAATGAAATACCAAAAAAACTTTATTCAGGAATTTATCAAAAAGAAGGAATACTTAAGAAAGTTCTTTAACTAATTTTGCCTCTTTTAATTGAGCCTTTCCCCCAGTTGGTTCAGCCAAAACAGCACCACAATTTAAACATTTTACCACAGTAGATGGTTTATTAAAAATTATTTGATTCTGCTTACATTTCTTACAGTTTACTAACCAAAATTTACTTCTCGGAAAATCTATTAGGTTTTTCTTCATAAAAAACCTATATGTAGAATAAAATAAAAACTTTATTCTACCTCTACTAACTGGAATTTTTTAGCTCTCCAACCAATTTTTGAATGTGCTTTCTTACATTCAGAGCAAGTTAACTTTAAATTAACCTTTTTCACACTTTTTTCTCTATTCTTCGGATTTTCTTTTGGAAAACTACCATAGCCTTTCATTTTTCTTAAAAATCTTCTTTGACCAATAGATAAGGTCCTTCTTGGTTTTTTCTTTACTAGCTCCACCTTATGAAGAGTATGCTTTCTACAATACGGACAATAAGTGTTTATGGATTTGGGAAACTTCATTTCATAATCTTTATCTTGAGATATTTATAAGCTTATTTCTCTATTTCAAATTCTTCAGCAACATTCTTTTCAATCAAATCTTTCATATCCTCCTCGGGTAATTTCGCTATATCTCCCTTCTTAAAAGGACCGTAGATAAGTCCATCAGATCCAACAAAAGAAGGAAAATCTTGCTTAAATACTATCATCTTCTCTTTCTCTCTTTCTCCCTCAATTATTTTATTAATTCTTTCTATTATTTCTCTTCTCTCCTTTAAAACTTCACAAATTCTAAAGAAAGTTAACTCTTCTTCCTTAGTAAGGTTAACTGGCTTTACACCTATTCTAACATATATTGCAGCTGCATTCAAGATCTTTCTTTCCCTAATGTTAAATATATTTTCAACTATTCTTTTCATATTTCTAACTTCCATCTCCTCTTTTTTGTCCCTCACAACCTTCATTTTTGTCCTTATATACTCGCTAACAAGTTCATAAAAATTTTCAGGAATTTTAGTTAGATTTGAACTATTCTTTTCTTCGTTTAATATTTTTCTTAAATATTCAAAACTAATAACTTCCATAAATTAATTTTTCTATTTTCTCTTTTTCTTTTTTTTCATAATCTTAAGAAATTTAAACGGATAATTAACAGGATTTTTAACACCCATTTTAACGCATTCCTCACACTCCTTTTTTAGACCCATATCTTCGTAAAATATTTTATTATCACAATTAGGAGGAAGTAGATTTCTATCTTGCCTAAAATGCCATCTTAACTGAGTCTTTAAATAATTAGGTCGTAGGGGAGGTTTATTTCTTTCATTCCATTCCATTATTGTTTTCTCTATATCCTCGAGATCCCAATTCATATTTCTAAGAAATGTAACTAATATGAATATGGCTCTTTTTCTTCCATCCGACAACCCATCTAAAATTCTCTTAATACATGGAGGAAAGAAAGCATCCGGTATCTTTTTCCCTTTCTCTATTTTTTTTAACTTAACCTTTTGAGAAATTGGTTCCTCAATTTTAATTTTATTTTTTGACCACCAATCTAATGCTTCAATAACAAGCATAGTAGCATCTTCCTTCTCAACTACCTTTAAAAATATTTCCTCTACTTTGGCATTCTTAATGCTAGCATCCTCTTTTTCAAACCTCTCTAACCTATCTATTTTTATAGGTAAACTTACCAGCAATGTATTTTCATTAAGACTATATGGCATTCTAAAAAGATGTCTAGAAGAAAAAATGTCTATGTTAATAACCTTAAATGGATCTAAAATTTCGTTAGCTGTAATTTCCTCAATTGATTTTCCACTCTTTTGAGAAATCTCACTTATAGACCAATTTGAAAGTAATTCCTCTCTTAACTCATCTGCTATATAAAACTTTAAATACTCTATTATTTTCTCCTGCAATTCAGGATATAATTTACTAGTAGGAATACCGTTTACTTTTTCAGGAAAAGACTCAAATGGAATACCAATATGAAAAGATTTTCCACCAGTAAATTTTATACTTATATTTTTTAAATTATGATCCTTTAGTGCCTCAATAAACTTTTTTGCACACAATTTTGCGATATCAAAGTCTTTAACATCTATATCAATTATAACATCCCATCCTATCCTAAGATTATCCAAATCTTCCTTTTTCATTCCAACATCTAACTTAATTGGATTCTCCCATCTTTCCACAGAACAATGAAATGCTACTGTTCCTTCAGCAATTGCCTGCAAAATATCACCATCATACATTATAACATCTGGTCTTTTACCATAACTTCCATCTGAAAAAACAGATACAACTTCTCTATTTTTAGCAAATTGTAATAGTGCCTTTCTAACTTGTTCTCGTGAATACCAATTCCAAACTTGAACAAAGTCTACCATCTTTTTCTCCTCAAAACACTACTTATCATAATCCCAATTAATATTTAACTAAAGTTTTAATATTTGAAAAAGATAAAAGTATGAATGAGAATACTCAGTATTATTTCGGGTAAAGGTGGTGTTGGAAAAACAACCATAGCCGCAAACTTATCTCTCGCGCTTTCAAAATTAGGATTTAACACAACTGTAGTTGATTTAAACATTACTACCCCAGACTTAGGATTTTATTTTGGACATTACACACCCGAAGTTGGGCTCCAAGATATATTAAAAGACCCTGAAAAACTGCCGAAAGGAATATATATTCATTCAGAGGGTATTAAAATTCTGCCCGGAAAATTACAGATAGAAAGATGGGAAGATGTTGATCTTTCTAATCTAAACAAAATAATAAATTCTCTAAACGCAGATTTTGTAGTTTTAGACTCTGCTGCTGGTCTAGGTAGAGAGGCTTTAGCTTCTTTATCGTTAGCTACAGATGTGTTAGTAATAACTAATCCCGAACTACCTACTCTTATAGACGCTTTAAAAGTTATAAAAGTGGCAGAAAACCTGAATAAGAATATTTTAGGTATTGCTCTTAACAGAGTAGGAAGAAGCAAAAAAGAAATTAAAAAAGATTACGTAGAAAGATTACTAGGATATAAAGTGTTGGCAGAAATACCAGAGGATAAATGGGTAGTAAGAGCGTTAGAAGAAAAAATACCACTTATTTCTTTTAATCCACATTGTCGAGCATCAATAGAAATAATGAATCTTGCTTTTGCAATACTAGGAACACCATATAGAATAAAACCATCAATTTGGAACAAAATACTTTTTTGGAAATAATTATTCGAGTGAAAATTCAAAAGCCGCAACTGGCATATAGATTTTAAAGTTTTCCAATACTATAGGATTTATTTCACCAAAAATACCTATTTCTCGATCATTTTCTATAACTCTTGAAACCCTTCCACTAATGAAAGAAGGATGCTCAACCTCTTCAAACCTAATTTCTTTATTTAAAACTTTAGCAAGCTCTACTACTATTTTTTTAATTTCTGCATAAAAGCTTCCGTTATCAGCAATTGCACCACTAACCTTTCTTATATTTCTACTTCTAGTTTCTGCACTCTCATCTCTAATAACTACATCTCCGATTTCAAAAACTTTTTGAGGATATGCTTCCTTAGTATTATAAGAAAGAAACTCTATAACACTTGGTAAAAGCCAACATCTTAATTCTGTATAATGTTCAGAAACAGGATTTAAAATCTTAATAGTATCTTGTATTGCTATATTCATTTTTTCAAACTGCGTTTTAGAATTGGTAAGTATTGGTCTAACAATTTCTTGAAATCCAAAACCAATTAGTAATTCTCTTATTTTATTTGATACTCTTTCTATAGGATGAATTTCTCCCTTAGTAAAAAGATTTGGAAGATATGGATCAAAATTATCATAATTATAGGCTATAGCTATATCTTCTATTATATCTGATTTTGAAATTATATCAAACCTATATGGTTTTACAACAACTATTATTTTTCCTTTTACTTCTTTAGCTTCATAATCCATTTTTTTAAGCAAACTTATGATTTGTCTTTCGCCCAATCTCAACCCAAGTATTCTTTCAATCTCAGAAAGAGATAACTCAAAAACATTTTCACTAAAATTGGGAGTAATCTCTACACTCTCTCCCTTTATTTTAATACTTTCAATTCTACATCCTCTTTCTATAAACACTAAACAAAACAAATTCAAAACCTTTTGAACAGCCTGCCTATCAATACCTGTAACATCAATAAAAATGTTTTTCGTTTTTTCTGTTATTTTAGTTCTTTCAGAATTCAAAATTGGTGGGAAACTAAATATTCCTTTTTCGTCAACAAAAACAGGCCATTTATTACTATTATATATTAAATTTCCGTACATTTTTCCTTTTTCTGTTTTAGCTAGAACCTCTATTAAACTCATCTCTTTACTCTCTCCTAATGGAATAAATCTTTCATCCCTATTAGCTCCAACATACCTAATTGTTCCATATATTTTATCAAAATCGTGCAAACCTACGGCAACCTTCTTTCTCTTTCTCCCATAAGTTTCATGAATAATTTCCTGCAAATTCATTAAGCTTTTTATAAAAGAATCGTTTAGTTTTGTATTTCTCACTATAGCACAACCAATATAAGGTCTAACCGGAACGTTTTCCTTCCAAATAGTTATTCTAGGTTTTGAAACGCTTAGCTTAGGATTTTTTAACCCAATATAACTTCTTATAGCCCTAGCTAAACCTTCAACAGTAAAGTAGTCTATTCTATCTGATGTAAGTTCGAGCACTATGTTTTCCTCATCAATCTCTTCTACGCTAGGCTTAAGAGCTTCAATAATCCTTACCAACTCACTATCTTTAATCTCTTTTCCAACAAAGCTCAAAAGCTCTTTTTTATTAAACATTACAGTTGGCATTATATTTCAACCTCCCTTAGCCACTTTAAATTTGTTGAATATAAATATCTAATGTCATCTAATCCCAACTTCAAGAGTGCTAACCTACCTAAACCCAATCCCCAAGCTAATACTGGAACATTTACTCCTAAGGGTCTGGTAACCTCTTCTCTTAATATTCCAGCACCACCAGCTTCGACCCAACCCAATTTTTCTATTTTTACGTACATTTCCACACTTGGTTCAGTAAACGGAAAGTAAGATGGTTTAAACCTTACTTCTTTTCCACCAAAAATTTTTGCTATTTCCCTTAAATAACCTAATAGATTTCTAAAATTAAGATTTTCGCCAACTACTATTCCTTCACACTGCTCAAACTCTATAAAATGTTTAGCATCTATAGTATCTGGACGAAAAACTCTATCTATTGCAAAAATCTTTACTGGTAACTCTGAAAGATTGGCTAATTCACGAGCAGAAATTGCTGTATTTTGACTCCTAAGAATCAACCTTTTAGCTAAATCTTTATCCCAATATCCCCAACATCTCTTATGAACTTTCTCTACATTTTCCCAAACATCTTTTCTTTCTATTTTTCCTTCTCCTTCAACAAAAAATATATCGTGAATTTCCCTGGCAATATGGTCACTCGGCATAAACAAAGCGTCACAATTCCAGAATTCTATCTCTACTAATGGTCCTTTTGCTTCCTTAAAACCAAGGCTTATTAAAAATTCTCTCACTTCATTAATAACCTTAATATATGGATGTAACTTTCCTCTAAAAATTTGTGCGGGTGGAACATTGATATCATATTTCTTCAATCTCACTTTTCTCCAGAACCCAGTTTTTATCAATTCCGGTGTTAGTGAAATAATCTCCCTATCTATTAATTCTTCTAAGTGCTTATAGGAAACTTTTTCGATCAATCTCCTTTGTAATAAAATTTCAATAATCTTTTTATCAACCTCTTCAATTTTTCCTTCCTTAATTTTTGCTAATGCTATTTCTTCTTCATATTTCTCTGGTTTTGATACCAAAATTATTTCATTGAATTTTAATTCTATCCATCCTTTTTTCTTAGCCCATAACAATCCTATGCTCAAATTTTCAATCTCACTCTCTAATTCAGAAATTAATACTCTACCACCATATTTTTCTAATGCCTCAATAAGCTTTCTTTCAGGTAATCCGGTATGAAGATATTTTTCACCTTCTTCAGTTAAAACATATTGCATTTCCTTAATTGCCTGTTTTTATTTAAAAATCTTATCTAACTGGTCCATACATTTTTTTTCCAAGTCTGTTAGCTATTTCTTTTTTCCCACAAAAATACAGCCAATATATACTTAGATATTTTACTGCACCCCCAATTTTACCCCATTTTTCTATTCTTCTAGGTGAAGTTAAAGCTAAAGAACTATCTACAATCTTTATCCTACCAAATTTTCTTATTTTTTCACTGAAATCAAAATCTTCAAGAACAATATTATCTTCTCCAAATCCTCCTACTTTAAAGAACGTCTCTTTCCTACAACACATTACTATACCCGCTATTTGAGGTTTTCCAAAAATAATGCTGATTTTTGAAAAAAGACTATACACAAAATAATAAAATAAAAAGACACTATCAAAGCACGAGGGTAATACAGGTAAAGAAACTAGAGCAACAGTCGGATTTCTAATTTCTTTATACAACTTTTCTAATGCGTTTGGTAGTAAGATTGTATCAGCATCAACAAATACAAGATATTTTCCTTCTGCATACTTAGCTCCTAGGTTTCTTCCTTTTGCCACACCCTTCTTTTTCGTTACAATTATTTTATTAGCATATTTTTTTGCGATCTTTACAGTATTATCTTTACTGTTACTATCCACTACTATAATTTCATAGGGAAATTCAAAGTTTTGCCACTTAAGCGACAAAAGTGTATCTTCTATATAATTTTCTTCATTCAAAGTAGGAATTATCACAGAAATTAATGGCTTTTTTACACTATTTACACTAATTATCTTCTCTCCCTCCTTATCTTTTTCACTACCAAAAAATTTTTTCCCACATTTCTTTTGCCAGCTTTCCTTCATATTTAAACACCTGTATCAATTCTTTAGCTCTTTCTCTCTTTTTCATATGTTCTTCCAAAAATCTAACCACCTTTTCAATTAGTATTTCTTTTAACTCACCCGTAAGTAATCTTCCAGAACGATAATCTTCTTCGATTTTTTTTAATTTATTATCATCCTCCTCAAAAAGTATTTTTAACCACTGAAAACTTACATCTATATCAGGATTTCCTCCTAGCTTTCTATGCATCTCTATAGTGGGCTGTCCACCCGAAAATGCATATTTATATATTTTTTCTCTAACTACCTTTTCATTATCCGTCAAATAAATTGCAGTCTCTGGTTTACTCGAAGACATTTTTCCTTCCACACCACTTAAAGGAGGAAAAAACTTGCAATGAATTTGAGCTGATTTAATTTTTCCTAAACTATCAGCAACGTCTCTCTGCAATCTCCAAAACGGATCTTGATCTATAGCTGCCGGAATTAGACATATTTTTTCTTCAAAAAAAGTTGGAACAATCTGCAAAGAGGGGAAAAATATCAATCCTATATTTGTAGAACATTTAAATCCAAAAACAGATTTGACTTGTGAGAAATTTATTTTTTTAGCAATCTTAAGTACAAGCGGATATACATTTCTAATGTATTCTGTATCTTGAAAAATAAATGTTCTTTCTTCATCAAAACCAACAGCTATAATATCTAAAATATTTTCATACGACCATTTTTTTGTATCTTCAAGTGTCAATTTTCTTTTGGGTTCTAAGAATTTTTCATCATCAGTTATTTCAA
>Ga0105162_1001841_pt1 | contig 11736 bp, 5 predicted proteins | sample JNZ201metaG_FD_81532 | JGI IMG/M metagenome (GOLD analysis project Ga0105162, IMG submission 81532) | Hot spring microbial communities from Jinze hot spring, China to study Microbial Dark Matter (Phase II) - JNZ 20120812A | ecosystem: Environmental > Aquatic > Thermal springs > Hot (42-90C) >...
CCTGAGGAGGATCTCGGAGAAGATGTACTTCGGCTACACCTACCTCCACGTCGAGGAGCTCGGCGAGGAAGTGAGAGTTTCAGACCCAGAGAAGACGGCCATCGACCTGATCTACTTCAAGCACCCAGCCCGCTCCGAAATCCTACCTGTCCTACTACGCTGCTGCAGTAGGGAAAAAATGTGTAACTACATTCGTCTAATGAGAGATAGAAGAGTAAAAGGATGGAAGAAAGTTTCAGATGAACTACTAAAATTTATCATTACCGATGAATGCCATTCACCGAGAAGTTGAGTAATATGCAAAGCTTTAGATCTGAACATTTAACGCTGGATATAGAGCACATTTATCACTACTAAGACTGAATTCATACCCCTCATACTAGCATGTAACCTCTGCTTCACCTTCCAAATCCATTTATGCTCACGATCTAGGCTTCCTCCTCTCGAGAAAACTCTAACTGTAATCTTCGGTATCGTAGCAATGTGTATTTGTGAGATACCATAGGATAATAGTTACTGTTCAAAGCTAGTTAACTATTGAAATCAGTAATGAGTTAAAGGAAGAGAGTTGCCATATCATAAACGGATAACGGTATATCAATGACCATTATGTTAAATTAGATTAAAATTTAATATTAAAAATTATTTTGCAAGCTTATGATATTTCTTTAAAATAACAGATATATTGCTTATAAACTTAGTAATATTTCCAAATAATTAGTTAATTATACTTCAAGAACCTCCTTTCGTCTATCCTCTTTTGCTTATTTTTATTCTAAATCTCGGCCTCTTATCAAGCCTGCTAACATCTTACTTGCCTAGTCACTGGAAAATGTATTTCTTACAATTAAAACAATACCATCTACCAATACTGCGCAGAAGCATAGGCTTACCTCCGCAGTAAGGACATACTGGCCCTGAGGGGGTCGTTGGCTTTCCAGTATCACGCAGGCTGACTCCCGAAACACTGTATATTTTAACGATTTTGCAGACCCCTTCTCCTTTGAGGAGAACCACGCATTCATCCTCTACTGGCTTTTTCCTTAAAAGCACTTCTACGTATTCTGAACTCACACCCATCCTTCAACCTTACACCTTTTTAACCCTCATCACTGACAAAAGCTCCGCTCAGAGCCTTAACTTGGATGGTTACTAGCAGCCCTTAGGGCAATTTTAACGTGGCCATTAAAGCAATTTTCGAGAAGAGCAAAAAAAGGTCTAGCGAGTACGCAAGCCTTGAGAGAACTCTCGAAACTGTGGGGGTAGAGGATCATACTACCACGAGAGGTTCACCGTACTCTTGTTCTCTGCCTCCTTATGTAGGGGTCTTTAACCAATGGTGAGCATCATTAGCTTCGTAGAGCGAAGTTTTTATCTTCTCTTTTTTAGCTGAACATGATGGAGGACTTGAAATCAAGGCTGCTCAATTATTTGAAAGAGTTTAAGAGTGAAAGGGTGGTCTTCAAAATTGACGATGCTCTAGAGAGGTTGAGAGTGTCAAGGAGAGAGCTTGAAGAAGCTCTCTTCATGTTGGAGGATGAAGGCTACTTAACCATTCTTAAGATCCCTCCCTCAGATTCGGTCGTTAACAGGCTGAAATCTAGGCTGAACGAGCTCGATGCATCCTTCATTATGGGCTTGATAACTGAAACAGAGTACAATAAAAAGTGGAGGGAGATAGTTGACGTCACCAGCCCCGACGCGACGAAGGATCTGGAGCCTCTACCATCTCAAAACCTCACGGATCTATTGAAAGCTTTCAGAACGGAATGCGATCGTCTGGAGAAGCTGAGAGAAGAAAAGGGTAAGGTTGATGATAAGGTTTACAGCGAGTTGCTAAAAGTATACACGGGTATATTCCTGAAAGTTGGGAATGCATTGAAGAATTATGCAAGAGCACTGATTACAGCTCTAAGGATGATCAGGGATGAGCTTGAAAGGCTTAGAGTAAGCAGCGAGGCGTTAGAGCTTGATTCGAGGATAAGGGGGGTCAACCACAGGGCTGAACTAGAGGTTTTGGAGAAAAAATCGAGGGAGCTTGCACAGAGGATTCTGCGGCTTGCCAGCAAGGCTGGATTTCCACAGCAACCCGATGCTATCGCGAAGGAGCGTGAAGCCTTACTTAAAAAGCTGGTAGACGAGTTGAATCAAGCCGAGAAATCCTTGCAGATTTTCAAGGCCAAAGCTCTTATCGAGGGGGAGGCGAAGTACCGTATCGAGATTGAACGCTTTGAAAAGATGATACAGGAGCTCAGAGGGAGGGTAGAAGCTCTAAGAAACGAGTTGAAAACTCCTGAAGCTGGTGAGAACCTGTTGAAGGAGTTGGGGTCTATTCATGATAGATTAAGTAGCCTATCGATAGATGGTATAAACGAGGAAACACGACGTTCTATCGGCGAAGCTCTCGGCCTAATCGGCGCAGGGCTACGAGTTCTCCAGAAACTAACGGGCGAGATAAGAGAGGAAAGACCAGCCCTCCACAACATCCCTAGGCTTCTGGAGATCCTAAGGGAGCTTCCTTCCTAAACTCTCTAACGCTAATATCAGAGTAATTTTGAGCGTATGCGGCGAATCTTTTCATGGATTTAAAAGTTTAACATAAAACGAAGGTTATATATAACCCTTAAACCTATTTTACTATCGAGAGCATGGAAATAGCGTATCCACTGATAAACGGAATTCTTCTGCTGGTTAATTCGATTCCTCTCCATCCTTTGCTTGAAGCAGACCGCAAAGAAGGGTGGAGGAAGTTACTACTTTTTCAAGGATTTCTCGGTTTAGGTTCAAACTTAAATCGACCTAACTGAAGCTAGGGGGTCATAATGGGGGGGAAGAGTATCTTTACTTGCACGCTGTTGCTAACAATCCTCACCGTTTCCTTTTCACAGCCCATCATCAGTGCCAAAGCTGGACTCATCCCCGAAGAGGTCGAAGTTGAACCGGGTGGTATATTCATAGTGAAGCTGGTTATACTTGAGGGGGGAAGCCTCGTAAAAGCAGGTGAATTTAACCTATCATACACCACAAATTCGCTAGAACTTCTAAGCATCACCTCTGTCAACGAATGGGAAGTAATGAAAGCGAGGAATGTGTACGCTTTCTATACTATAAAAGCTCAACCTGAAAAAACAGAAGTAGCTGAGCTCAAATTCAGGTACAAGCTAGACACACCAGCTAATGTGACGCTCCTCTACCTTAAGGCCGCTGGCACCGGAGGAAAAGAACTTGAAGTAATACTTACATCAAGCACAGTAAAAGTAAGAGCGGCGAGGGGAAGCACAGGAAGAGAGACACCTTCCGTTATAATCAAGAGAGAAAGAGAACTGCCCTTTTCGTGGATCGCTGTCATAGTTATTTCCGCTGTGGCGGCAGTTGCAGCGGCGTTAGCCCTGAGCCAGATGAAGAAAACTTCGGCAGCGTACATCCTCGTCGACGGGAGCGGCAGAGTCGTATTCCGCACAACCAGCAACGACAGGGTGTACGGGAGAGAAGACTTCACTGGCGTATTGACACCTGACAAGCTTGTCTACATCACAAGAAGAGCTAAGGGTGGACAGTTCAGGATAATCAAAGGTCGCGATGGGTGGTACATAATCGATGCCTACAGTACAAACCCAACCATGGTCAATGGGATCCCGATAAAGGGTAGAGGCTACGTTAGGCTCAATGACGGAGATCACATCAGCGTTCAAGGCGTGTTCGATCTCTACTTCAGGGTGAGCGGAAGTGGCTAGTTGCAACGCGCTTAACGGATTGAGTGGAAAAAACGCTAGGAAACTTGCTGCCGCCATACTCGTACTGTTGCTGCTACACTCTGCAATAATCCCACCACCTCTAACACGCTCTGTTGATAGCATAGATGAAGAAGTTAAAAAGTACCTATTAAATGGTGAAACAATAACCGAAAAAAGAAGTCTTAAGATTGGAAACATTGAATTAATAGTGTACTACCTATCTTCTGGGCACTACATAATATACTCTCGAAATCACAGTTCGGTGGTTTTAGGGAATGAATGGATGACAATACCTAACGCTGATAGTCTGGCACTCCAGCTGATATCACTAATCGTATACAGCAAGCACGAACCCCTTAAAGAAGACTTCAACAACATTCACAATTACTACAATCTTGTAGAACACTGGAATCAATGGTATAAGACAGGTCTGCAACTGTACGAAAGGGAAAAGTGGTGGACTATTTTCATCAACGTAGGAGCTGGAATCGTACTCGCCGCCTTGATACCACCCGCGGGAGTAATCGGCTGGGCGCTGCTGATAGCCGCGTGTACGCTTGACTTGATTTCAGATCTGAACAAACTACAGGAGAAGTTCAAGTTAACTCCAGAGAAGTATCCCAAGCTATTTTGGGCTTTAGCCATCATGCCAGGCTTTGACGATGAAGCCCTTAAGGAGTTAGAGAATACCTTAAAGCGAACAACCGATGAGAAATACAGGGATTTGATCAAAGAGATTCGAGATGGTCTCGATCTTCTCGATAAGTCCTCAGATCTGATCGGGTACATTTTTATGGTTGCGTACACTACTGCTGCATCTAATCCAGGACTTATCAGGGAAGTCGAGAGATTAGTAGGAGAATGGGTATTGAGAAGCGCAGGGACATACTTTTTATTCCGTAACAGCCCTGACCCCATTGTTTTCACCGAGTATTCTCGTTTATCATCACAACTATGGAGCGGTCAATTGCAGCCCATGGAGTTAAACGCATTCATAAAAGCAAATGCATTAAATACTCTTAGGAATATAGCGTTGGGCTCATTAATTAGTATTGTGAAGGATTACTTAGTCTCGCTTAATGACGATCTCACGACATTTCTGGGCTTGCATACATCTCACTCCTTAGTAGCAAGAGAACTCTATAACTCTATGTATCATAAACTCCACAAGTTGTATAATCACGAAGAAGTACCAGCGCTTGAAAACGTACTGCTATTCTTATACTTAAAGCACCTGTTATACATGGTCCTCATCGAATACTGTGAAGGCGTGCTTAGCCTTAGCGATAAAACACTTGGAAAAATGTACTCCGAAGTGTTAAGGTTATGGGATGTTTCCGACCCAACCGAAATACGTAATAGATTTCAAAATATGCTAGAAGAATACGAGAATGCAAGGGATTCAGTAATAGCAAAAATCATAGGATACACATGCCTGGTTTACGATGAGTTCACCAGGTACAGGATGAGTATGGCGAGGAGGAGAGGGGAAATAGAGCCAGTTGAAGGTGGAGTCAAAGTGTTTCTGGTAATCGATGTTTCCGGGAGCATGGCCGATCAATTCAAAGGTGCGAGAAAAATAGATGCGGCGAAACAAGCTGCCAAGAGCTTTGTCTCCCTAATGTCAAAGCACGACCAGGCGGGCTTAGTCAAGTTTTCAACAGTAGCAGAGCTCGAGAGCGATCTAACGAGTGATAAAAGTGCGCTGTACAAGGCTATAGACGGCCTGGAGCCTGGTGGGAGAACAGCTATTGGGGATGGGCTATGGCTGGCGCTCGATCGCTTGGAGGCAGTCACAGGTGCGAGAGCGATCATCCTCTTAACGGACGGAATGCATAACGCTGGTAAGCATACGCCGGAGGAGGCTGCTACTAGAGCAAAATCGTTGGGGATAAGGGTTTACACTCTCGGTTTCGGGGAGAAAGGGGATATAGATGAGGAGAGGATGAAAAAAGTTGCTGAAATGACCGGTGGACAGTACTTCTACTCGCCCAGCCCCGAAGACCTCCGAATGCTGTACATCAGCTTGTCTCAAATGATAAGCGGCGTCTCTGCTGAAAGAATAGTGCTGGACAGCATTAAAGCCGGAGAAGTGAAGGAGTACGTAGCAACAGTGAATACCGGTGAACCCTACCTTGGGGTTAAGTTATCTTACAGTGGGAGCAAGTTGAGCGTAGAATTGGTATCCCCCAATGGGTACAAGCTATCATTCTATGAGAGTAACGTTGTTTACACTGAGGACGTCGGCTACATCTCAGTCTCCGTGCACAACCCTGAGGTAGGGAACTGGAAGGTCCGCATACGGGGAGTAGAAACACCACAGCAGGGCTTAGAGTACCAGATGGTGTTGCTGAAGCCGAGCGTAACCACCTATGTCGATAGGCTAGACCTGAAGCTGAGAGTCGGGGAGAGCAAAGAGGTAGTGTTGAAGCTCAAAGCAACCATGGACCTACCTTCCCTCAACGTGTCAGTTGTGGGCAATGTAAAGGATGTTATAACGTCGGTGGAGCCTCAACAGGTCTTTAACGTAAAGAAAGGACAGGACATCCCCGTGAAGATCAAATTCACCGCACCTCGGTCTCCATCCCTATGGCTATACTCTGGTGGCTTAGCGGTCACAGTGGCTGCCTCTAGAGTGTATATTCCGGTCACTGTCACATTTGATGCGCTGTTTGCAACAGCCATAGTCAACACCACAAGGCTGAGACCGGGCAAAGCCTTTGAGGTTGTAGTAAGAGTATTTAATATCGAAGGTAATGTCGTTAAAGCAGCTAGTGTCACCGCAACAATTGAGGGAAATATGCACGTCTTTAAGGATAGGGGGGACGGATACTACACGGCAGTACTGACCGGCTTAGATGCGGGCGTCCATAAGCTCGATATATACGTAATGAAGGAAGGCTATCTTCCAATAACCTACCCTCTCCACGTAACAGTGTTCCTGCTTGGCGACATAAACTTCGACTGGAAAGTTGACTATAAGGACATCGCTATCCTCGTATCTAGCTATGGATCCATCATAGGACAACCCGAATACAACTATGATGCGGATGTAAACGAGGATGGAATAATAGACTACAGGGATCTAGCGATAGTAGTAACTGAATACGGCAAAAAAATGTAAAACTTCCTATTACCTTAATTTATAGTTATTTTTATAATTGAGTTGTTAAAGCACTATGTCATAATTTACCCTAAAATCCTGTTTATATATTTACTGAAATTCACTCAAACTTCAGAGGGGCCAGCTAAACTAAATAAATTTGAACCTAGCAGAAATTTTCTTAGGTTTAACTCCTCTTATTTAGTAAAAAGTAAACCTATAGATTGATCATTGTTATTGGTATATCTTAAGCATTACATTAACTTTAAGCTACTCAAAAAATGATGCAATAGTATGTTTCACGTAGAGTATTTTTAGCGATATTAACTCTTCCTCTAACACCCCCATGCTGCTTTATCCCTAGCCAAAGTCGAAGAAAGGCTCCTCAACCTCTTCTTCAGGTGCTTTAGCAGAAACCCTGCTCACACGCCTCTTCGACAAAATGACCACTGACGCGACTATGGTTATAGCCACGGAAACTGCTAAACCCAAAAATAGAAGCATATCGCGACCCGGCCTCAAAATCTCCTGCTTCTGTCCCTGGATCCTAACCGTTGTTTGTGACTGAAACTTTTCGCTAAGGAAAATGGTAACGCTGCGGTTTTCGGGACCACCCTTATCCCTAACCGATAATCTAAGAATTATATTCGCAGGCAACGTTACATTTCCATAAGCTATAGCGCCGTCATCTCGAACTTCGCAAATTATTTCATTTGAAGTACAATTCCGTATGGCTAATCCTTCAATGTTGATTCTCAATGGATAGTCCTTTGGAATGTACAGACGTAAACTGGAGTTGCTCGTGCTTATTTTCATAGATACTACAACTTCGTCACTTCTAACGAGTTGCACTAATGATTCTTCAAGTTCAATATTAAATACAATTTCTTTATATATATTATCAGTCATATCAAATTTAATTCGTAAGTTATTTGATAGATCTTTATCATTTTTTATAACTATATTATTCCTTAATTCAACAGATACATTAGGATTTATGATCTTCTCTTCTGTTGGTATGTCCAATTCTTTGATAATGACATTCGTAGGATGTTCAAAGCTGTATTTTGAAATATTAAAAGGTAAATTACCTCTATTTTTTAGATATAAATAAAGTGTGCTTTCATTAAAAGACAATCCTTCGAATGTTATATCTGCTTTAAGAATAGTTTTTACAATTTCTTTTTCATCAAACTTCACTGATAGTACTAATTTTTTATCTTTTAAAATTTCTATTGAATTTTCTTTTGAAAACAAAACAGTAAAGTGAATATCCCCGTTAGTGATTTTGCTTACATCAATAACAGCTACGCCATTTTTGACAGCACAGATAGCTTTAGGCGAACAGTTTTCAATAGCGTATCCATTGGCAGTAACTACTAAGTTGCCCGATGGTTTACATTTTGTATTAAAGGAGATTGTTAACGATATATTAAGGTTTCCGTCAATCCATCGACCAACTATATTCTTTAAATCTATAAATTTCTGAAAACAATCGTAACATAACCTTCTTTGATCTATTTCGAGATTAATATATGTTTCATAAATTTCATTTCTTTTTAGTTCAATAAAAAACTGCATAAAATAGTTTTTTAATTGAATTTCTGAAATTAATTCGCAAGTAATATTTGAAAATTTAACAACAAATTTGTCTTGAAATATCTTCTGCTCTGTTAGGTTAACATTGCTTGCCACAGTTTTTTCGAAGATAATGGTGTCATCTTTTATCCTGTATGAAAAAGTTTCTATTGTTACTCGTTTTTCTAGAAATTTGGGAACGAGAATAATCAATTTTACATCATCTATAGGATTTTTTATCGCGATACTTGTTAGGTTAATGCTAACTTCGACAAGCAAAGTAGTGTTTTCTAAGTATATTTTGTCTGTTTGGGTTTGGTTAATTTTCACATGTGATCTTTGGGGTTGACACGCTGCAGGGTGAGAGCTGCATATAAGTATAATTAAAAATATGAGAGTTATTGTTATGTGTAGTATTGTGATATATTTGCGCACATGCTTTAAATGATCGCTTTGGTGTATTAATATGCTTTTCTCAGCTTCAGATGCATCTTGTACAGCCCATAAGATCGGATCTGGCAGTTTAGCACAAATAATCCTGCGAAAGGAGTATTTAGTTTATATTGGAAAGATTTGTATCTAAATTATCAAGGATGCGAAACTGGAACAGGAATGTATCCAGGCTTTGCATTGTATGTTGCGTAGTTAGTGTCGAGATCTTTAAGTTGCGAATGAGCAAAAGCTATTGAAAGCTCAGGTTTACTGTGGGTGAGTAGACAACAAGGGTCCGATTCCCTGCGATGGGGGAGCTACACACTGGTGATTGACCAACCCATTCCTAAATCAGTCTTTGGCTGACAGGATTTTTTATCTACCTATCACCGTGTAGTCAGCTTCTCTTAGCGTATTTAAAAGAAGAAATCTAAGGCCACGGATATGTTATCATACCCGCCACGCTGGTTGGCCGCAGTCACGAGCTGACGTGCCGCGAGGTTAGGAGCCATCGTGCCCATAACAATTCTATGGATTTCCCAGTCTTCGAGAAGATCGGAGAGTCCATCGCTACAGACTAAAAGTCGAGCCCCCGGAGCGTAGGTTCTCGAGTGGCGTACCACGTCTACTCTGGGATGGGGCATACCTATGGCGCTTGTTATTATGTTTCTCTGCGGGTGAAAACGTGCCTGCTGCCTTGTTATCACTCCTTTCTTTACTAGTTCTTCGACATATTTGTGATCCTCTGTAAGCTGCTCGATACCGTTCTGGTCTATGTAGTAGGCTCTACTATCTCCGACATGTGCTGTGTAAAAGCTATCATTTGTAACTAGCATCATTGTTAGTGTGGAAGCCATATTTGAGCTTCTCGCCTGCCTAGCTTGCAGCACCCGCTCATTTGCGCTAAGAACAATACGGCGCAGTTGTTCCTCTCCCGTTAAATCCCCCTTTAGCAGAATTGCCTCACCAGTCCTATATGTCACCTCTCGAAGGGTCTCCCAGCTCGCAATTTCTCCATGCCCGTGTCCACCAGCCCCATCTGAGACGGCTAAAAGACGGTAGCTTCTGCTCGACCTTTTGTCCGAGACTCTGAAAGATAGGCACGAGACACCATCCTCGTTATTCCTTCTAACCATTCCCCTATCAGTTAGGCACCACATTGCTTTTAAGCCCCTGATCCGATCAATCGATATCCTGCTTCTAATCGCTGCCAACGCTACAGGGACGTTCTCTTCCTCCGCTATAAGTCTCGCCGCATACTCGGGTATAGGGTTTTCAGCCAAATATTTCGAGAATTTCCTTGCTTCGTTCGTCTCAAGTTTCTCTGCTGAAACAATTAACCAGCCGCTCGCAATACTAAGCTGGGATTGAGGAGGCTGCGTGAGCTCTCGCCACTTCCCGTTCAGCATAGCGTAGCAGTAACCACCAGCAGCGTAGATCTTATCCCCGATAAGGATCGCGTAAGACGTAACGTAAAAGGATGAGAAAGCCTTGTCGAATAAGGTTGAAGCGTATAAGTTCCACATCCCATCGAGATCGCCGACTCCTAGAAAGCGAACCCTAAAGTTGCTCAGCTCGTGCAGGAAGTCGATCCTAGCTGTCACTGCAAACTCGTCACGTGGCGAGAAGGCACCTAAAGCACTGTAAAGAAACTGGTGAGACATCGTAATTTAATTAGCCCACCCCTATATAAGGCTCGCTACACTAGCAGGCAACCGTATTTCTGCGAAAATACCCCTTGAAAGATTTCACCTATAGCATCAATGTGCTCTCTACGCCTACTGCTAATGCATGTTGTACACTTGAACAGTTTTACGTTCGAATCACTAATACGATGACCTGATAGCGTAATGTTGTGATTCAAGTGCTGTGTTAGCTACCATGCAGTGATTCTCCATATCTGGCCAGGCTAAGAGGGAGCAACGGTACTCAACTACAGATCAATGAGAAAACTTCGCCGCTCCACGCCTAGTCGCGAGACCACAATGAGCTGAACAATGATCACTACCGGTGCAAATACTTTTCCGCGGTTGAAAGAGGTTTGATAGCGCCTTTCAAATAATTTACTTAAGCACCTTCTCAAGTTTCATCAGTGTCTGTTTAGAGATACATTCCGAAAGTTTCTAGGGTAAGGTCATAGAAGATAATTATAAAAACATTTATGTGTTTATTTCAGCTGGAATATACGTAAAGCACCAATCTCTAATGTACCTCAGGATGTTACCTGCTTATTGCCTTAAAGACTGTGAAAGAAAACAGCAAAATCTGCTAAATAACTCTTGGGATCAAGCCTTGATGTATTTATCATATGTATTGCAATCTTAATTACGAACAAATGGATCTATGCTGTACGATGGATTCCACCATGCCCGAGAGAACTGAGAGTTCCAACGTAGTCGACACTCATCGAATCGTTTCCAAGATTTCCAACACGCAATTTAACTGGTTTTATTGCCAAGTACTCAACCTCTAACGCTAGCAGGGGGTCCTCCCCATCTTTGCGCGAATGCTGGATGAGTGCCAGTTAAACTTAGCTAGAAGAAGTACGATTTCAATGGATGAATTTCAAGCCGAAATCGACAAGATGATCGCTGTTTATAGGCTTGCTATAGCACGATCCGATTCCCTATCTGTCGAGGAATTCGCTGACTTTCGCAGGCTTCTGGAGAGCTGGTCCGTTTTCTTTCGCTTGCTGGACGAGGAGCTCCACGCGAGCTACTCCTTACTTCTAAGCGGGCCTCCGAAGGCACCATCTGTTTCCATGCCAGTGGCGTTGCAGTCTTCCGGTCTGGCACGTACCGCGTCTAATCGTTCGATTTGCCCAAAATGTGGAGCACCGGTTGTCATTTTACGTTTAATTAATCGACAGTATTGTTTTAATTGTAAAAC
>Ga0105162_1001842_pt1 | contig 11735 bp, 10 predicted proteins | sample JNZ201metaG_FD_81532 | JGI IMG/M metagenome (GOLD analysis project Ga0105162, IMG submission 81532) | Hot spring microbial communities from Jinze hot spring, China to study Microbial Dark Matter (Phase II) - JNZ 20120812A | ecosystem: Environmental > Aquatic > Thermal springs > Hot (42-90C) >...
AGGCGTGATGGCCGCAGGGGCACCAAGGCCCGGCTGGAGGCCCTGGATCGTCTGACGGACAGATCACTCGTAACGCAGCGCCTTCACCGGATCGAGCCTCCCCGCCCTCCACGCGGGATAGATGCCGGCTAGCACGCTGATCATCAGAGCGAACCCGAAGGCCATTAGGGTCATCTCCGGCGATATCACCGGGGTTATCTGCAGTGACGTCTGAGAGGCTCCTCCGAAAGGAGGGCCACCGAACCCGCCTGCGCCCCTTACGGGCCCGCCAGCAGGGACCCTTGGCGCAAAGGACGTCAGCACCGACGGGAGCAAGTAGGAGCCCACAGAGCCAATCGCGATCCCCAAAAGGCCTCCGAAGACCCCGATCAGGAACGCCTCGGTCAGGAATATCATCAGGACCTCCCTGTCCCTGTAGCCGAAGGCCTTCATCACGCCGATCTCCTTGGTCCGTTCGACCACCGAGATGACCATGATGTTGGTGATGCCGAGCCCGGCGACCGCCAGCGAGATGGCCGCCACGGAGGCCAGCAGCAACCCGAACGAGGCGATGATCCCGCCCACCGTCTCCGACAGAGCCTGAACCGAAACGATCCTGGCGTTGTTGCCGTACATGACCGTCAGCTGGTCCACAAGGTCCTGGACGTAGTCCACCGAGCTGGCCCTGACCAGTATCAGGTTGTAGTCCCTCCTGTTGGTGAGCGTCTTGACCGCGTCGAGCGGTAAGAAGACCGAGCCGTCGATGGAGACGAACGCGGAGGCGCCGTACCTGTCAAGCACACCGCTGACTATGACTGTGATCCTTCGGGAGAAGGTCTGGAACCTCTGCTCGAGGATTAGGGGCTGGTTGACGAAGACCTGCCTGTTGCCTCCCGCGCTGGGCGGGAACGTCACGTCGTACCCTGCCAGACCGATGGGCGCGGTGGTGGGCGGATACGGCTGCCCCTCGATCAGCCTCAGTTCGCCCAGCAGCAAGGGGAGCTGTTCTGGCCTGACCCCGATCACTGTGAGCTCCACGTCCTGACCGGAGACGGTCATGTAGGCCCTCGTCGAAACCATTGGGATCACGGCCTCCACGTTCGGGAGCGACGAGATCATTGCCACGTCAGCGTCTGTCAGCTGCGTCCTCCCGAAGGGCGTGATGACGATGCTCGTGGGGCCAAGAGTCTGGAGCGACCTGACGACCGATTGCTGGACGCCAGCGGTCTGGGAGGTGAGCGCTATGACCGAGGCGACGCCTATGGCTATCGCGAGCATCAGCAGGAAGACCCGCAGCCTCTTCTCGCGCCAGTGCCTCAGGCTCAGGAAGAGAATGTCGCTCGCCCTCATCGCCTGAACCTCCTCCCCACGAAGAGGCCCACTCCTAACCCAACCACCGCCGTGATGACCGGCAGGATCAGTCCCTGCGTTTGGACTTGCTGCGTTGCCTGTGCGGTCTGGCGCGCTCCACCTCCGAACCGACCACCGAACTGCCCTGCCGACTGGCCTCCGCCGATCGGCACGGTGACCGACAGCCTCTCCGTGTGCTGCTCGCCCATCTCGTCCCTGTATGCCACCAGCAGCGGTATCTGGACGGGCCCTGGCCTGGTCGCGTTCGGAGCCACGAATGTGAAGGTCACCGAGGTCGGAGTGTTGACCGCGACGTCTCCGAGGAAGGTCCTCGACTGTCCGAAGGACCTGACCTCAGAGCCACGATCGACGCTGACCGATGTAGCGATCGCCCTCGCGGTTCCCGTGTTCACCAGAACGAAGGTGACGGAGAAGGTCTGTCCCGGAGCCGGTCTCTCGGGCAGCACGGTGTAGTCCACGATCTCGAACTTCCTGATCCCCTTAACGAGGACGCCCAGCTGCCTCTGCTCAGACTTCTGGACGTTGTCGGGCCCGTAGTACCTCACTCCCACGTTAAGTGTCAGCGATGTCGGCGCGTCGCTGGGGACGAAGAGGCCCACCGAGAACCTCCTCTCCTCGTTCGGCTGGAGGGATTCGACAGAGAGGACCGCATCGGAGATCCAGGTGGCCGTGCCAGACTGGAGCAGCTCGACCGTCAGCGCGTTCAGGACGGATCCTCCCACGTTCCTGACGACCAGGGTCACGTTGTTCACCATTCCCGAGTAGATCACCGTCGGCGATACCCTCACGTCGAGGGGCGACAACAGCTCCCTAGGCTTCGCGGAGACGAAGAACGTGATCGACCTGGTCTCGGTCCTGAGCTGGTTGGCGTCGTCGAGGTAGCTGAGCGTCAGGGTGACCGGAACAGACGGGGCGGTCGTCTCGGCGAGGTAGAGCCTCAACGGGATCGCTACGCTCTCACCGATTCCTATCGAGTCGATGTGGAACCTCCCGTCGGATCCGATCATGATTATCGGGAGACCCACCGAGACCAGCACGGTCAGGTCCCTCACCGAGGACGTACCTGTGTTGGATAGCCTCAGGGTTACGTCGTTGACCTGCTGCATCACGAGCTCCGAGGCCGACGCCTCCACTAGCAGGTTGGGGACCTTCGGGTAATCCGCAACGAAATCGACCGTTTTCGTCACGGTCTTCTGGTTCAGGTATGGATCGAGGTAGCTCACGGATAGCGCCAGCGAGATCGACGCTCCTGCGAGGTTCGGAGGGATGTAAATCCTTACCCTCACTTTCGCAGCCTTACCCGCCTCCAGGTCGCCCAAATCTATCGTTCTGTCGAGCACGCTGATCTGCTGCTGGGAGGACACCTCGAGTCGCAAGTTGCGGGCCGTGCCGGTGCCAGCGTTCTGGACCGACAGCTCCACGGTGTTCTGCGTTCCTGCAACCACTGACGATCTCGATGCGATCACCCTCAGGTCGGTCGTCCCGAGAACCCTTACCGGCAGCGAGACGGTTCCGGAGAACGTGGTGTCGTCGGACCTCGTGCCGGTGATCAGCGCCTGGACCTGATAGGTGCCTAGCTGCAGGGCTTCTGCCAGGTTGAGCCTGAAGGTTACTGTCACCGACTGACCGGGCTGCATCGCCGGAATGTAGACTGACGGTCTGGGATCTCCATTTGCGGATTCGAACCCGTCCGGTAGGAGGAGGGTTACGGTGCCGTAACGCAGCTGGATCTTCCCCGTGTGGAGGAGCGTGATCGTCAGAGGGGCCCCAAAACTTCCAGGTCCCACCTCGACGGGCGACCCTCCCTCGGACCATCTCACGTCGGTCACGGCGATGTCCCCGACCTCCTGCGGAAAGGCCGGGATTGGAGCAAGAGCGACTACACCTAGGATGACCAGGGCCGCAAGGACGAACGCAGCGCCCCTCAATTCCTCCTCACCTCGCTCTCCACCCTGCCATCCCTCATCCGGACGATCCTGTCTGCGTACTCCGCGATCTCGAGGTTGTGCGTCACCAGCAGTATCGTCTTCCCCTCGCGCTTGTTGATTTCCCGCAGGAGCTCGACGACGTTCTTCGCGTTGGCGGAGTCGAGGTTCCCCGTCGGCTCGTCGGCCAGTATCACCGAGGGGTTGTTGACAAGGGCCCTCGCGATGGCGACCCGCTGCTCGTGCCCTCCCGAGAGCTCCGTAGGTTTCTTCGAGGCCTTGTTCTCCATTCCCAACCTGGCCAGCATCTCGAGCGCCCTCCGCCTCCGCTCGGATCTGGGGACGCCGGCGGCGATCAGCGGTAGCTCCACGTTCTCCAGTGCCGTCAGGTGCGACAGAAGGTTGAAGGTCTGGAAGACGAATCCCAGTTCCTTCCGCCTGAGCTCGTTAAGTCCTGACCTGCCGAGCGAGGTGTAGGAGGTGCCGTTGAGGACTATGTCGCCCTTCGTGGGGAGGTCCAGCGCACCAACTAGGTTCAGCAGCGTCGTCTTCCCCGAGCCGGACGGCCCAACGACCGCCACGAACTCGCCGTCCTCGATCCTCAGGGTTACGCCCCTCAGCGCCGGATATTCGACGCTCCCGGTCCTGTAGACCTTCCAGACGTCGATCAGTTCCAGCATTTCGCGATGCTTCTTGAAAACGTTGATTTAAGCGAGATGGACGAATCGTCTAAGGGAGCTAGTGCGAACCCGCAGGCGGCCTGAGGGTTTTGCAACTCCACCGGCGACATTGGTTTAAGGGTAGGGAACCCGCAATCTCCCCTGAGGCGCTCGGATTTGGAGGTAATTGACTGTGATGTGGTCGTGGTCGGCTCAGGCCTCGCGGGGCTGAGGGCCGCGATAGAGGCCGCCCGCGTCGGCGGTCCCAAGCTCAGGGTCGCGGTCGTGACCAAGACGCAGCCGATGAGGTCCCACAGCGTCTCCGCCGAGGGAGGGACGGCCGCGGTGCTTTACCCGGAGGAGGGGGACTCCTTCGAGTCGCACATGTGGGACACCGTGAAGGGCAGCGACTTCCTGGCGGACCAGGACGCGGTCGAGCTCTTCGTCAGAGAGGCTCCCAAGGAGATAATCCAGCTGGAGCACTGGGGGATGCCCTGGGCCAGGAGGGAGGACGGCAAGATAGCGCAGCGCTACTTCGGAGGCCAGTCCTATCCGAGGGCCTGCTTCGCGGAGGACAGGGTGGGCTTCTTCGAGATGAGCACGCTCTACACCACGTGCCTCAGGCACGACAACATCGAGTTCTACGACGAGCGCTGCGCGACCGCAATCGTCCACGAGGACGGAGGCAGGTTCGCGGGGGTGGTGGCCTACGACATCAAAAGCGGTGACCTCGAGTACTTCAGGGCCAAAGCGGGGATCATCGCCACCGGCGGTGCCGGGAGGCTGTACCCATTCGCCTCGTTCGGTCACAGCTCCACGCCAGACGGTCTCGCGATGGCCTTCAGGGCCGGCATACCTCTGAAGGACATGGAGTTCGTGCAGTTCCACCCTACGGGCCTCGTTCCATCGGGGATCCTCATCACGGAGGCCTCGAGGGGTGAGGGGGGAATTCTCCGCAACTCCAAGGGCGAGCGGTTCATGGAGCGCTACGCTCCGAAGATGAAGGACCTCGCACCGAGGGACATCGTCTCCAGGTCCATCATGACCGAGATCCGGGAGGGGAGGGGCTTCAAGGACGAGGAGAGCGGGTACGAGTACGTCCTGCTGGACCTGACCGTGATAGAGCCGGAGAAGATCGTGAAGAGGCTGACCAGCATCAGGGAGATCTGCCTGAAAATGAGGGGGATCGACCCGATCAGCGAGCCGATACCCGTGAGGCCCGTCGCCCACTACTACATGGGAGGGATAGACGTCAACATCAGCGGTGCGACCGAGATGCCGGGGCTATGGGCCGCCGGCGAGGCCGCCTGCGTCAGCATCAACGGCGCCAACCGGCTCGGCTCCAACTCAACCACCGAGTGCCTCGTTTGGGGGAGGATAACGGGCGCTGAGGCGGCGAGGTTCGCGATGAGCCACGACGACCCGGACCCCACAATGGCGACCCTGCAGCAGGAGGAGAAGAGGATCTACGACGTCCTCCTCGGGCCGGCTCCGAGGGTGGACCCCTACGACGTCAAGGCGGAGCTCCAGAAAACGATGGAGGAGCACTTCCACGTCTTCAGGGAGAAGGGATCGATGGAGGAGGGCCTCAGGAAGATCAGGAAGCTCAGGTCCGAGTTCGAGATGGGCGTGGTCGACAAGAGCAGGAGGTACAACACGAACCTCGTCCACGTGCTGGAGGTAGATGCGATGCTGGCAGTCTCGGAGCTGATCGGTGCGGCCGCGCTTCACAGGACCGAGAGCAGGGGAGCACACTACCGCGTTGATGCGCCGAAGAGGGACGACGCAAGCTGGCTCAAGCACATACTGCTGAGGAAAACGGCCGAGGGCTTCGCCTTCGACTACAAGCCCGTCGTCATCACGAAGTACCAGCCGCAGGAGAGGGTCTACTGAATAGCTGCGCCGGCGAGGTAGCGCCTTCCCGCTTCGCGTGAACTCATATACTTCTAACCATCGGTGGTGCGGGGCACATGTTCTCGGAGCTGACGAGGTGGGCGCTCGAGTTCGCCAGGAACCACCTCCTCCATTACGGCCCCCTGGGTCTCGCGGTCCTCTCCTTCTCCGAGGCCGTCTTCTTTCCCGTCCCTCCGGACGTCCTGCTGATACCTCTCGTGCTCATCGACCCAGCCAACGGTCCCCTCTACGGGCTGATCACGGTGGCCTTCTCGGTCGCCGGAGGGCTCTTCGGATACCTGCTGGGAAGGAAGGTGGGGAGGCCCCTGCTGGTCAGGTTGGTGGGAGAGAGTAGGTTGGTGCCCCTCGAGAGGTACTTCCAGCGTTACGGCGTGATGGCCGTCGGCCTCGCGGCCTTCACCCCACTTCCCTACAAGGCCTTCACGGTCGGCGCAGGAGCGCTCGGACTCAGGGACTTGCGCGGATTCACGGTCGCGTCGCTTTTGGGCAGGGCTGGAAGGTTCGTTCCCGAGTCGGTAGTCCTCTCAGTCTACGGCGATCGGGTGATGGAGCTGCTGCTGACGTACATCGACGCCATCGGATATGCGACGCTCGTTGCGGCCGCGGTCTACCTCGCCTTCACTCTGCTTCGCCGGAGAGCTCGCGCTCGAGCGCCTTCATCTCCTCATCGACCATCTTAGCCGTCACGCCGATCGACTTCAGAAGCGGCATCACGTCCGGAGGCTCCGTCCCTGCCACGTACGCCGAGTGCTTAGCTATCATCGGGAGGTACCTCGCGTAGACGCTGAGCCTCTTCTTCGCGGCCTCCCGCTTCTCTATCTGGCTGAGGTAGAGCCTGAGGGCCCTGGCGCACTCCCTTATGGCCATCGTCAGCTCCCTCTCTATCTCCGGCCTGTCGGAGACGGCCTCCTTTCCGACGGTCTTGTAGGGCACCTTGGGCGAACAGATGCTGGTCAGGACCAGCACCGGCATCCCCTTCTGAACCTTGTAGGAGGGCCAGTCGATCCGCTCGCTGATCACCTTCCAGGAGACGTCCGCCTTCTCGTCGTAGAGCAGCGGTATCTTGTTGGCGAACCTCAGCAGCTGTATCTCCTCCGACGGCTCTATCCCCCCTCCGTAGGCGATCGCAGCCTCGACGACGAAGGGTATGCCCGAGTAGCTGGACGGAGGCCTCTGCACCACGTGGAGGAACTCGGGCCTGTAGATCGACTTCAAACCTGCCTCGATGAACTCGACCCCGACGGGGCTGAGGGTCGAAGTCTCCGGGGCCCTGAACTTGCCGTACTGCCTGAAGGCCTCCACGAGCCTCGTGACCTCGTCGTGCGTCAGGTCCTTGACCCTCTTCTCCGGATCGATCCCGGCCAGCTTCAGCACCTCCTCGGCCGTCTTCGGACCGATCCTCTGGAACTCGTTGACCAGGAACGATCTGACGTCCCTGCTCTTGGTGTTAGCGATGAGGCGATTCACCGTCTCGACGTCCACTCCGAGCGGGTGAGGCTTCCCCTCCCTCGGAGGCTCCGGCGCCTTCTCGATCACCCTCCTGAAGACGTAGACCCTGCCCTTCGGGTCGACGAAGACTATGTTGGCGTTGGGGTTGACCACGGCGGTCATCTCGAAGTAGCTCAGGATCTTGGGCCTGCTGGTGCTGTAGTCGCCCTCCAGCGTGACCCTCACGATCGTCCCCCTCCACCTCTTCGCGTTTGGGTGGACCTTGTGCTCGATGACTTTCGGCTTGTTCTCGACGATGTCGATCATCAGCTTGTACTCGTGGATCTCCTTCCCTCCCCTGCTGGAGATGACCGTGAAGGGCGTGTTGGTGGTGATCTGTCCGTAAAGGAGCGCCATCGTCCCTCCCACCCCGAAGGTTCCCCTCGACTGCTTGAAGCCGTACTTGCTGCCGTAGAGGACGGTGCCGAAGGCCTTCGGGATCATCGCGCCGTCGACGCCTATGCCGTTGTCCTTGACCGTGAGCGTGAAGAAGCGCTCGCCGTTCTCGTCGGCGCTCTCGAGGCTCACCCAGATGTTGGGCAATATCCTGCCAACCTCCGTCGCGTCGAGGCTGTTCTCCACCAGCTCCCTGATGCACATGTACAGGGACCTCGCGGGGTTCGAGAAGCCCGCCAGGTCCCGATTCCGGTAGAAGAAGTCCGCTGGGCTGATCTCCTCGAACCTGACTTCGGTCATTTCCTTCCCGGCCCATCCCTGGAGCTGTATTTGAACCGCAATCGGGTCAGCTAAGTCAGCGGACGCGCGGTATTTCCCCTCGCTGAGTTGAGCATTGAAGTCAAGAGCCGATGTTCCACGTAGAGGGCCCGGACGCGGCAATCGAGGCAGACAAAAGCCGTGAGAGGCGAAGCGACGTGCGGACGCTACTGCCTGACGTATGAGAAGGCGTTACATGAGGAGCGAGTTAATACGAGACGAGACCTGTTCGACGAGGACCGTGAGACCCGCGATGGAGCAACGCCTCACGCACGAGGAGGTGACAGAGCTCTCCGAGGCGCTGAGGTGCATCAGGTGCGGCTTCTGCAACTCCGTCTGCCCGACCAGCCTGATACCCGAGGCCTACAAGCCCTCGCGGACCGCTCGGGGTAGGATGGTGCTGATCCAGTCGGCCCTGAGCGGCCTGAACCTCGACCTCTTCGACGGGGACGTGGCGGAGCTGATGGACCTCTGCTACGGCTGCAACCGGTGCCTGGCCGTCTGCCCCGCGGGCATCCCGATACCTGATTTGATTCGGAGCTACAGGCATGCCCTGTTGAAAAGGGAAGGTGAAAGGGAGCGCGTGATCGGGTTCTACACGGAGACCCTCCCGCAACTCTTCGGTCTTCCCGGACCCTTGAGGCGCCTGCTCCTCTCGATCGCTCCCAAGCGCCTGATAGCGATGTACCTGGGGCTTGCGACCGATGTGGAGCTTCCGGTCCCCGAGGGCGTGGAGGTTCGCGAGGTGATGCGGAGAACGGGCGTGCTGGGAGGTGACGATGCGGAGCTCGCCTACTTCGCCGACACCTACTACCGATACGTGAGGCCCTCGTCGCTGGAGCCGCTCTTGCACGCGCTCCGGGAGCTCGGTCACAAACTCTCCTTCCCGAGGCAGTGGGACTCCGGCGTCCTCTTGTGGGAGTACGGCGACCGGGATGGGCTCAAAGCGCTCGCGGAGAGGAACGTGGCCTCTCTGGTCCGGGAGGTCGAGCGGGGCAGGAGGGTCCTCACCACCTCGCCTGCAGCGACGCTGATGCTAAGGGAAGTTTACCCCCGGATTCTCAGAACTCCCGAAGCCACGTCGGTCTCGAGAGCGGTCGTCGACGTCTGCGAGCTGATGCTGGAGCTTTCAGAATCTGTGCCCGAGAGGCTGGCCGTGAGGGAGAACGCGGTAACCCTTCACTCCAGCTGCTTCTCGCAGCACCTGGGCTTGACGCCCAAGCTGATCGGAGCGCTCGAGGGCCTCGGTGTTAAGGTCGTCGCGGTGAGGGGGGAGTGCTGCGGCGTCGGCGGTCTGTGGGGACTTTTGAAGAGGAACCGGAAGACCTCCCTGCGCGTGGCGGAGCGGCTCATATCGCACCTCGAAGGGCCCGTCGTCACCTACAGCGAGACCTGTCACCTCCAGCTCGAAGGACTCTGCGGCCCTCGGGTTCGTCTGCCGTTCCAGCTCATCGCACCTCGAGAACGTCGACGTTGAGGATGCCATGCGAGAACGTCTTCCCTAATGGTTGAGCGAAGTCAGCTGCCTCACCAGCTCCTGAGGCGACATCCACGGGAGTAGGTCGAGTAGCTCATCCAGCTCATCGGGATCCTGCAGCACCATCGCACCGTATTTCATGAGCTCATCGACCCAAGACGGGCGCCGAGATTCAACCAAACGGGAGACGAAGAGGGGCCTGTTCAACCTGATCGACTCCCAGGCCTGGGAAATGACTCCTGACTTCTCACCGGCCTCGACGATCACCGTCGCGTTGGAGATGAGCGCCATCGTCCTGTTCCTGAGGACGAAGTTCTTTCTGGTTACCGGTGAACCGATTGGGAACTGGCTGATGACGAGGTGCTCCCGCATGAGCATCAGCTGGAGTTCCCTGTTCTCAGGCGGGTAGAACCGGTCGAGCGGCGTCCCGAGGACCGCGATCGTGCGGCCACCCTTCTCGAGCGCCGTCCTATGCGCCACCGTGTCTATTCCTCTGGCCAGACCGCTGACGATGATCACCCTTTCCCTCACCAGGTTCTCCACGAGCCTCCGCGCAAAAGCGATTCCCTCATCGGTGGGCTGACGCGTGCCGACAACTGAGACCCTCGGGACCGGTAAAGGCACCAATTCCTGGATCTTCCCCACAACCTGAAGTCTCTTGGGCGCGTACTTGGCTTCGTACTCGTTGAGCGTCGAACCCAAAAGGTCCTCCGGTCGCAGCTCGGTGAACTCAAACATCTCCCCGTTGATTTTCAGGATGGTATGACCGTGATGACGGTGAGCAGCAGTTGAAGTCATACGCCTGTAGTATCGCCGCAATGCTCGCTTTTGGGCATTGCTGGAACCGGCCCGAAAGTGGGAACGCCTCGGCCACCCCCGCTAATCGTTCACCTTTAAAAGCGGCTTGGGAGGGTGAGGGTTCAGGATGGCGACGTTCGACTGGGTCTCGGGGCTCTTCACGAAGCTGTACAACAACGAGATGGCGAGGAACAAGGAGTGCGTCCACAAGTACTCGAAGCTGGTGGTGGAGGTCCTGAAGACGCTCCAGAGGCACGGCTACGTCGGAGCCATCGAGTACGTCGAGGACGGGAGGGGAGGGAAGGTGATAATTCAGCTGCTGGGCAGGATCAACAAGGCAGGTCCCATCAGACCGAGGTTCAGCGTGAGCAAGGACGGCTACGAGGAGTTCGAGAAGAGGTACCTCCCGAGCAGGGACATAGGGATACTCGTGGTGACGACCAACAGGGGCGTGATGTCGCACAGGGAGGCGATAAAGCAGGGCCTCGGCGGGAAGCTCCTCGGCTACGTCTACTGATCCTTCCACGCCTGAAAATCCTCAGGACCTTCTCCGAAGCAGTCCATCCCCTCCGTCACGGGACGACCTCAGACGGATTTGCCGAGCAGTTCCCTGATCACGAGCCTGGCAGCCTCTATGCCTGCCGCCCGCTGGGCCTCGTGGGTCTGGGCTCCCATGTGGGGCGTGGGTATCAGGTTGGGCAGCGAGAGGAGCTCGAGGTCGGTGGGTGGCTCCGTCTCGAAGACGTCCAGCGCAGCTCCGGCTATCCATCCCTCTCTCAGGGCCCTCTTCAGAGCAGTCTCGTCGACGACCCCTCCACGGGCCATGTTGACGAGGAAAGCGGTCCGCTTCATCTCCCTCAGCTCCCTCTCCCCGATGAGTCCCCTCGTGGACGGGTCAAGCGGCGTGTGGATCGTTACTATGTCCGACTCGCGCAGAAGGGTGAGGAGGTCCACCTGCTTCCCTTCCACCGACTCGAGGAAGTCCCTGGGGACCTCTATCACGTCGTTCACCAGCACCCTCATCCCGAGGGCGTGGGCCATCCTCGCCACCTCCCGACCGATCCTCCCGCACCCTATGATCCCGACCGTCTTGCCGCGGAGCTCGATGCCGTGCGCCTCGGACTTCAGCCACCTCCCCTGCTTGAGCTCGGAGGCGTACCGGACTATCCCCCTCGCGAGGCAGAAGAAGAGCCCGACCGTCAGCTCAGCGACCGCCCTCGTGACGGACTCCGGAGTGTTCAGCACCTTGACGCCGAGCTTGGTGAAGCCCTCCACGTCGACGTTGTCGAGCCCCACCCCCCCCCCCCCCCTGACCCTCCCGTTCCCCTTTCCCCCGCCCCGCCCCCCCCTGCCCTTCCTCCTCCTGACCCCCCCCCCCTAATCGCCCTACCTCCTGTCCAACTCCTGCTC
>Ga0105162_1001843_pt1 | contig 11734 bp, 7 predicted proteins | sample JNZ201metaG_FD_81532 | JGI IMG/M metagenome (GOLD analysis project Ga0105162, IMG submission 81532) | Hot spring microbial communities from Jinze hot spring, China to study Microbial Dark Matter (Phase II) - JNZ 20120812A | ecosystem: Environmental > Aquatic > Thermal springs > Hot (42-90C) >...
CTCCCTATATGAATGACAATTTAAAATTAAAGCAGTTCGATGAGAATGATGACGTTTCAATTTTTTCCTTCTTCCGCTTTCCGTTGTTGAAATTGTCAAAAAATGATATGAAAAGAATTGCGGTAGAAAATGGCTTTTTGGACATACTTGAAAAGACATGGTTCTGCCATAAACCTTGGCATGGTAGGCCATGTGGAACGTGCGTCCCATGTAATATTGCGATTAAGGAAGGACTCAGCTATAGAATACCTAAAATTTCCAGATTTCGACGCAAAATTTGGATAATTATTAGGCACTTTGTCAAAATAAAGGAAAAAGTTGGGCAATTGTTGCGGAGGAGCTAAAATGCAAAAAATAAATGTTGGGTTAGTTGGTTGTGGTAGAGTTTCTGAAATTCACATGAACGCCTACAAAAACATTCCAGAAGTAAACGTCATAGCAGTTTCAGACATAAACTTGGAAAGAGCTAAATCTTTCGCCAAAAAACATAAAATCTCAAAAGTCTACGACGATGCCCTAAAACTTTTCGAATTAAGAGACTTGGACTTTGTTGACATATGCACACCCATATCTACCCACGCAGAACTAGCCTGTGAAGCCGCAAAACACGGCCACCACATTTTCCTAGAAAAACCGATGGCTAGAAGCAGCAAAGAATGCGACCAAATAATCCACGAAATCACGAAAAACAAAGTTAAACTTTGCGTGTGCCACAACCAGCTTTTTCTCCCCACAGTTATACAAGCCAAAGCAATAGTGGATTCTGGCAATTTTCAGTTAGCCTACTTCAAAGTTTCAGTTAGGGAAAGCGCAGAACTAATAGGTGCGCCAAGTTGGATAATGACGCCCGAGCAAGGCGGAGCCGTATGGGAAACAGGTGCCCATGCAGCCTACCTTCAACTTCACTTCCTTAAAAACATAGAGAAGGTATGGGCAATAGGCGAAAAAATCCAAAACCTAGTCCACGACCATTTTATCATAATGCTCACAGCCCCAAACAAAACAGTAGGAGTGATAGAAATCTCATGGCTAGCCAAAAAAGAAGAGGAACTATTCGAATTTATAGGCTCAAATGGTAAAAAAATTGAAATCCTAAACTACAACTTCCTTTTAGAATACCCGGAGAAACCAGAAAAAAGCCTTGTAGAAGGCTTCTACAGAGATCAAAAGCAAATCATAAAAAAATGGACAAAATTCTTCATAACCAATATTCGTAACAGCAAACTAAAGAATTGCGTTCCTCAGTACCTACTACTCACAAAATTTATTGAATCAATTAAAAACGATACAGATCCACCCGTGACTCCTGAAGAAGGAAGGAAAACGGTAAGACTATTAGAGTGCATCGAAGAATCCCTAAATAAAAACCAACCAGTAAAAGTGCACGATATTTAAACAGCAACTTTTAAGAGGTAAATGCAGTGGTTGAAAACCGCAGGTTCATACTCACATTCGACGTGGAGGATTTCATAAACCAAAACGCCCTCTTCGCGCTTCAAAAAATACTAGAAATGCTACAAAGATACAAATTGAGAGCCATATTCTTCATAACAGGACACATGGCAGAAAAGCTAAGCAATTACCCAAAGATCCTCGAAGCTCTTAGAAAGCATGAAATCGGGTACCATTCTTCCAGCCATTCAGTACACCCAACAATTCCAGAATACACCGACATTAAAAGCTACGAAAAAGCTTACAAAACCGCCATAGAAAGAGAAACAGCTCGCATAAATCCCTTGACTGGAAAAATAGAAGGAGAAGGCGGGATTTATGCACTTCAAGATACCTTTTCTCCTCAAAAAATACGAGCTTTTAGAGCCCCTGGTATGTGTTGGACGCCGCCACTTCTTGAAGCGTTAAAAAGTTTAGGCATAGAATACGACTTCTCTTCAAATTTAACTCTCTCAGAGCCTGTTTCATATAAGGGAATAACTTTTTATCCATTTACAGCAATGCAACAGTGGAACGGCACAATATACGATTACAAATACCTGTTCAGCTCAATTCTTAGACATAAAGTGACAATTTTTGATTTACACCCCACCCTAATTGTAAACCAAGTCGAATGGGACTCTATCTACTACAATGGAAACCCGAAAGCTCTCACAAAAGTTCCGGAGAGGTCAGCAAAGGAAGTAGAGCACACATTCCAAAAACTCGAACTCTTGATAAGGCAAATAACAGCTTTACAGAAAGCTAAAATAATAAACACCGACACTACTCTTAACGCTTCAAATAAAAAACCGACACTAACGAGAGAAAAAATTGACGATTGCTACCAAACAAGCATTCAGTGGGCTATAAATCGCTTTAATTACCATCCAAAGTTCATAAAAAATCATTTTCACACATTTTTCCTGGAAGCACTCCAGTAATCGCTTAAATGATGTGCTATGAAAGTTTTAATGGTCACCCCTTGCTACTATCCGGTCAAAGGCGGCACGGAAACAATGGTTAGAAACCTCGCCATAGCCCTCAATAACAACGGCGTAAAAACGGACATAATGACTTTCAACGTGGACCAAAATAGGAAACCAAAATGGCGCGGAGAAACGGAAAAAATTGACGGAATTTCGGTATTTCGGATACCAGCACTGAATTGGATGTGGAAACTGCACTCATCTAGAATCACGGCCGCAGTCAACTTCATCCCCGGACGATTCACTAATATATTAAAGAAATATGACATCATCCATTTCCATGAATTTGAATTAAGCTTCCCTTTCTTTTCATTCCCGGTAAAAAAACCTAAACTTCTACATCTACATGGAATCAATTACGACTTCCTAAAAAGACATCACATTAGCAGATTCTTACTGAAACATTTAGCAAGCATATACGTTTCTATATCAAAACAAATGACAAAAGAGTTAATTTGGCTCGGAATCCCCGAAAACAGGATTATCTATATACCTAACAGCATAGACACAAACTTCTTCAAACCAGGAAAACACAAAGAGGAAAATCTCCTTCTCTACGTTGGCAGAATCTCAAAACTTAAAGGCTTACATATACTGGTAAAGGCTCTAAGATATTTGGAAAAAAGTGTTCATCTAGTTTTAATCGGACCGCTGGACTGGGATGTAAGCTACCACCGGACATTATTTAGACTGATTGAAAAGGAGAAAGAGAGAGGAAAACATAAAATTGAATATTTGGGCGCCATGGAGCAAAGCGATATTGTGAAATGGTATCAGAGGGCTTCGCTTACTATATTACCGTCATTCACTGAAGGCTTTCCTATGACAATTCTTGAGACTTTATCGTGTGGGACACCGGTAATAGCAACCCATGTAGGTGGTGTTCCAGAGATAGTTAAAAACAATGAAACTGGAATATTAGTTTCACCCGGCGATATCGTTGGATTAGCAAGAGCTATAAATTATTTGCTTAAAAATAAAGAAGCAAGATTAAAAATGGCTTGTGAGGGACAAAAACTCGTAAGAGAGCAATACTCGTTAAAAAATACGTGCAAGAAACTAAGCTTAATTTACAGAAAATTAGCAGATGCGTCTTCAGGAAACATAATATAAACATTTAACTACATGCTTTAACATTTAAATGGTTGGAGAAAGGGGTAGGTGAACTTGTATAGGAAACTCTTAAGAATATTCTTGATCAGTTTAGTTATGCAAGGCTTTGTTAATTTTATTAATTTTATAGATATAAATCGCGTTTTTGGACAACAAATTTCGATAACATTAAAATGGAAAGCCAATGCTGGCACCGCCAATACATGGATAGGTCCGTTGGCGGCTGATTTAAACAATGATGGTTTCATGGAAATAGTGATAACTGGAGGCTATGGAATAGCCGTGCTGGACCCACTAAACGGCAGCGTTATATGGAGACAGCCATACGGAGGAAGTCATGCTCCTTTCGAAATTGTAGACTTAAACAAAGATGGTATCCCTGAAATACTGCTCGCTCCCGAATGGGAGTATGTTAACGGAACTATTCGCACCCGTGGGGGCTTGATAGCCTTACATGGAAACAACGGTTCTGTTTACTGGGATAACAAAAAAGCCTATGCAGGTGGAAAATTTATAGGTGTAGCTGATATTAACGCCGACGGGTATCCTGAAATTTTTACCTGCTCACAAGGAGGAGTTTCAGCCTTAACCTATGATGGCCGCATATTCGCTTCCGCCTACAATTATTATACATGTTGGGGTGGAGTAACCGTAGGCGATACGGATTTTGACGGTGTGTTTGAAGTTTATTTAGGTGACAGAAGCGAGTGGTACCCCTCCTACCCCTCTGGTGGGAAGGGGCTTAGGGCATTTTGGGCAGATAATCTTACCGAAAGATGGTGTAAACCTGAAATCCTCTGTAGCAGTCATGCCCCAGTGCTTGCTGATGTAGATAAGGATGGAGATCTTGAAATAATCATACTTAATCAACGTGGCGGCATCGGAGTTTTTAATACGGACGGAAGCGTCAACACATACAAAGGTAAATATCGCTATAGTCTCGACCTAGGTTTGACATGTCACAGCAATCCAACAGTAGCCGACGTAGATGGCGATGGCAACCTTGAACTAATAACAAATGGCAACGCAAAAATGACGTTAGATCCTCCTAAAATATGGGATTTGGTCGACTGGAAACTCGATGCCACATTGCCATTTCCCTCCATGGAGCCTCCAGGGGTTGCAGACGTGGATGGAGATGGAAAACTAGAAATTATAGCACCTAACCCGAGAAACGTAACTATCTTCAAATATAACTCTAACACAAAGAATTATGACATCGTATACACGATCCCAATAGCTTATGCTCATGAATTTTTTATAGCACAAGACATCGACAATGATGGTAAACTTGAATTAGTCTTCAATTTACATAATAGTTGGGTTTATGTCTATGATGTAGAGGCCCCAGCACCCTCGCCAAAACCTCGATCTGGCCGCTATTTCTACAGTGAGTATAGAACAAGAGTTCCGGTCTATGTGCCGCCACCTGGACCGCCAGCACCAAAAATAACCGAAATTTCACCCAATGACGGAGCAACAAATGTCCCACTAACACTTTCAGAGTTAAGTTTTAAACTAACAGACTATCAATGTGACTTAATAAATTACACAGTCACAACTAGTCCAAATATAGGTTCAGCTAGCGGTATAAACGTAATCAATGGAAAGATATCAGTCCCAATTAGCGGTTTAACATATTCAACAACCTACGTTTGGACAGTAACAGCTACGGACGGAGCTAATACGATTTCAAAAACTTTCACCTTTAAAGTAATGGATCTTTCACCATGGTATAATACGGATTGGCGATATCGCAAAGCTATCATAATAGACCACACAAAAGTGGTTGCAGATCAAACAAACTTTCCAGTTCTAATCGATTTAACCGATCCATACTTAAAAACCAAAGCACAACCAGACGGCGCCGACATACTATTTACGGATCAAAACCAAGTTAAACTAAGCCATGAAATAGAACATTACGATAACATAACAGGTCGGTTAATCGCCTGGGTTAAAGTGCCCTCTTTATCTTCAACGGTAAACACGGTTATCTACATGTATTATGGCAATTCATACTGTGAAAATCAGCAGAACCCGACAGAAGTGTGGACTGAAAACTATAAACTTGTGTTGCATTTAAACGAGGAAACGGGTGTACATCAGGATTCGACGGTATATAGAAATAACGGGTTAACCTTCGGCAATCTAACTCAAGGCGCAGTGGGACATATCGGAAACTGTGTTGAATTTAATGGCGGCTACATTGAGTTGCCCAAAGTCTGTACAAACGAATCGCAATTCACTTTCAGCGCATGGGTTTATCCAAGGGCGGGTGCACGCTACATTATTTCTGAGTGGTATTCGTCTCAGGGTGCTTTCTTGCAAGTTTCATCAGATTATAGCAAGATCGACTTCTATATTAATGACTTAGCAGTTTCTGCACCCATAACCTTTAACAGTTGGTACTATGTTGTTGGAGCCTTTGACGGCGCAACTGCCCGACTGTATATAAATGACTGTTTGCCAGTTTCTAAATCTGCCTCAAATCCACAGTGGCCTTCCCAGAACATGTACATCGGCGACCGTTCAGATCACACGCGCAAGTTTTATGGTTTTATTGACGAGGTTAGGGTTTCAAGCATCGCCCGCAGCCAATCTTGGATACTCACAGAATACAACAACCAACTCAACCCATCAACATTCTACACAATTTGTCCGGAAGAAGAATTCTTTACCAGTGAAGCGTATTTAACAGTTTTAATTGAGGGAGAAGGATTAGTTACTAAAATACCCGACAGCGAGAAATATGCATATGGTACTTTGGTCAAGCTAATGGCTGTAGCGAGTGCTGGTTACACATTTTCGCATTGGGAAGGTAACCTAACAGGCGATAAAAATCCAGCAACAATACTTATGACCGGAAATAAAACAGTTAAAGCAGTATTCATCAAAAGCGAATACACCTTAACTATCAACGTAGAAGGAAGCGGCTCGGTTTCAAGAAATGATACTGGACCATACTATTATGGTTCAGTTGTGCAATTAACAGCAACACCTGACCCACATTGGGAATTCGTTGAATGGAGTGGAGACTGTAACGAAACAGAAAACACCATAACAATAACCATCATCAAAAACATAACTATAACCGCACGTTTTGCAAAACAAAAATACATAATTAATGCTTCAGTAGAAGGCATAGGAGGAACCATACAACCTTCAGGATTAGTCATTGTGGAATACGGTCAAAGTCAAACATTTATAATAACTCCTGACGAAGGTTATCACATCTTCAACGTAATTGTAGATGGGACATCAATTGGACCAAAATCTTCCTACACATTTGACGCTGTAGACTCAAACCACATAATAATTGTTTCATTCGCCCAAAAGGTTTACACATTAACCGTTAGTATTATAGGAGAAGGTTCAGTGGAGTTGAACCCTGAAAAGGAATTTTACACACATGGTGAAATTGTACAGCTAACGGCGATACCACGTGTTAACTGGACATTCAGCGGTTGGAACGGTGACCTTTCAGGCCTTACGAACCCTATAAACATAACAATGACAGGAAATAAAAATGTAACCGCAACATTCACAATAAGTGAATGGTGGCACTGCGACTGGAAATACCGCAAGAAAATAACAATAAATCACACAGAAGTAGCAGGCGAACTGCTGGATTTTCCAGTTTTGATCGAATTAAATGATAGCAATCTCGCCCAGAAGGCGCAGCAAGATGGAGACGATATTGTTTTTACAGATGTAAATAACACGAAATTAAGCCACCAGATAGAGTTTTACAACAGTACAACGGGACATTTGATAGTTTGGGTTAAAGTGCCATACTTGTCGTCCGTAACTGACACGATACTTTATATGTATTATGGGAACCCTTACTGCGAAAGCCAGCAGGACCCCACGGGAGTGTGGGATATAAACTATAAGCTTGTATTGCACCTAAATGAAAACGCGGGCATACATTATGATTCCACAATGAATGACAATGATGGAACACCGTTTGGCAATCTAGTTCAAGGCGCAGTGGGACATATCGGAAACTGTGTTGAATTTAATGGCGGCTACATACTTTTACCACGTGTTTGCACAAATGAAACGCAGTTCACCTTTAGCGCATGGATCTATCCAAGGGCGGGTGCGCGCTTCATTATTTCTGAACGGCGGAATTATCAAGGTGCTTATCTGCAGGTTTCATCAGATGGCAAATACATTGAGTTTTACGTCAACAACGTAGAAGTCTCCTCAAAACGTATAACGCTTAATACGTGGTATTATGTTGTTGGAACTTTCGATGGCTTAACCGCTCGACTATATCTTAATGGTCAACTACACAGTTCTCTCCCCGCTTCCCTTACATGGCCGTCAGATAGCATGTATGTGGGTGACGCTTACAGCCACATAGTCAAGTTTTATGGTTTTATTGACGAGGTTAGGGTTTCAAGCATCGCCCGCAGCCAATCTTGGATACTCACAGAATACAACAACCAACTCAACCCATCAACATTCTACACCATAGGACCCGAAGAACAATACGCCTACAACAATTCTGCTGTGGGTGAATATTTTGACAGTTTCAATAATAATATACTCCAAACAGGAAACACAAACAAATTAGAAAGCCAACAAGAAACAAACCTTGCTTACTTAACCCCCATAACTTGGCTGGCGGCAATACCAATCGGCCTCAAACCACGCCAATCACACGCAAGGAACAAAAACCGTAATAAATGTAGGCTGGTTCTACAACAAGCAACTTTAGGCATAGAACTCTACGGAACAGCAGCCCACACATCCGCATACCACAAACCACAAGCAAAGTCCATAACGCCATATAACTAATCCTAAAAAGAACACCAAAATACTTTAAACACCCCGAATGGAACAGCCGGCTTGGTAGCTGCAATGTTGCTAGGATTTTACTTTTACAAGTGTAAACCTACATTATAACCATCAAATAGCGCTGAATTTCACTTTACCTTTAAAAGTGGCATATTTTCATTTTCAGTTTTCCAATAAAAGCTTTCTTAAACCGTCTTCAAGCGGGATTTTTGGATTGTAACCAAGTTTTTCCCTAGCTTTTGAAACATCGGCAACGCTATGTTTGATGTCCCCTTTTCTGGCCTCGCAGTGCTGGATTTTTAGATGCTCCTTGTTGGCGATTTTCAAAAGGATGCTGGCCAACCTGTTTATGGAAGTGGCCACGCCCGTTCCAATGTTGAAGATTTCGCCAGCCGCCCCTGAACCTTTTAAAGCAAGCAAATTGGCTTCGGCAACATCCTCAACGTGCACGTAATCCCTTGTTTGTTCTCCATTGCCAAAAATTACGAGTGGCATGTCGTTTTTGATTCGATTTAAGAACTGGGTTATGACTCCGCTGTACTCGTTTAAGGCTTGCCGCGGCCCATAAACATTAAAATACCTTAGGCAAACAGTTTCCAAGCCAAACTCCTCATAAAACTTTAGCACATGTCTTTCGGCCCCCAACTTTGAAACGCCGTAGGGCGAAACAGGCTTGGCCGGCGCATCTTCTTTGATAGGCAGCTCTTCAGCATTCCCATAAACAGCGCAGGAAGAAGCATAAACGAAACGTTTTATGCTAGAATCTACACAAGCCTTTAACAAATTTAAAGTCCCATTAACATTAATGTCAAAAGTTAAAGCCGGATCTTTCATGGATTCTGGAACGCTTACCAAAGCAGCCAAATGAACAACAAAGTCAGCATCGCCGACCAAACTTCTCACAAGTCCAGCGTCTCTAACATCTCCTCTAACAAAGTGAAAATCCGCTCTGCTAAAATGCTGCCTAACGTTGTCTAGGCTTCCACTACGCAAATTATCTAAAACAACAACATCAAAGCCCTCAGCCAAAAACCTGTCAACTGTATGGCTTCCGATAAAACCAGCCCCGCCGGTAATTAAAACCCTCAAACAATCACCAACACTGAAAAGAGAAAAACCTAACACATAAACCTTCACAAACACCAACAAAACAAACCGGAAAATCACAATTTCCTCCAAAATGACACAATAAACAGAACCAAAAAGAAGGCTTATAATCATGCAAAAAGCCTTGGAAATGGGTAAAAAATCCGCCACTGGAAGCTTCCAACTATTTATTGGCGTAACAGCCTCCACCATAATCATGGCGATAGGCACCATAATACTGGCAAGGCTGATAAAACCGGAAGAATACGGCCTATACACAATAGCTTTGATCCCCTCGTATACGGCTGTTCTTTTCAGAGACTGGGGTGTAAACACAGCCATAGCGAGGTACACAGCCAGCCTAAAAGCCGAAAACAGGGAGGAGGAAGCTTACGAAATAATTATGTCGGGTATATTCTTCGAACTGGCCTCGGGACTTGCCCTCTCATTAATTCTGGTGTATCTATCCGGCTTCATAGCTTCAACGGTGTTCCAGAGGCCGGAGGTTTCATTTTTAATTGCCGTAGCCTCCACCACTGTGCTCGCGGGAGCCCTTTTAACGGCTGCCCAGTCAAGCTTTATTGGCTTTGAAAGGATGGAGTTAAACAGCTTAACAAACATATGCCAAGCAATAGTGAAAACCGTTGCGTCTCCAATCCTAGTTTTCGTGGGTTATGGCGCCCTAGGAGCAACATTGGGTTACACGTTATCATTCATATTCGCGGCAATGATCGGTTTGATAACGCTATACCTAACCATAATAAGGAGACTAAAAACTGGAAAACCGCGAAAAAAGGGTTTAAGCCTAAATTTGAAGGCTATGCTTCGCTATGGGGTTCCCCTATCCATAGCATCAATTATAAGCGGCTTTTTAACGCAGCTTTACGCCTTTTTAATGGCTATTTACTGTACGGACGCTATGATAGGCAACTATCAAGTGGCAATTCACTTTGCCACCTTATTGACATTTTTCACAATTCCAATATCAACCGTCCTCTTTCCCGTGTTTTCAAAAATCAACCCGCAAAGGGAGCCTGAACTACTTCAAACAGTTTTTGCCTCTTCGGTTAAGTATACTGCAGTGTTCCTTGTGCCAGCAACGATGGCTGTAATGGTTTTGTCAAAACCAATGATATACACGCTATTCGGAGAAAAATGGGCTTATGCGCCCTTCTTTCTAACCCTTTACGTAGTAAACGATCTCTTTGCAATTTTCGGAAGGCTAAGCCTTGGAAACTTACTAGCGGGCGTGGGCGAAACAAAGACTCAGATGAAACTTAGTCTAATAACGCTGATTTTTGGCGTACCATTAGCCTTTGTGCTTATACCCTTCGCTGGCATAGTTGGCTTAATAACGACAAATATTGTGGCGGGACTGCCTAGCCTTTTCTTAGGACTTCGATTGGTATGGAAACGCTACAAGGTTAAAGTTGACCTTAAATCCTCAGCAAAAATTTTGGCAGCGTCTTCCCTTGCGGCGGCAGCAACGTTCATGGCAACAAGCCTTATATCATGTGCAGACTGGGCAGAACTGGCGATTGGAGGCGCAACGTTCATAACCACTTACATCGTTGCAGCCCCAGTACTGGGAGCGATTGAAAAAGCTGATATGGCTAACTTAAAAATGCTATTTTCAGGTTTGGGTATAATTTCGAAACTGTTAAGTTTTCCGTTGCATGTTATGGAAACCGTTCGACAAATTTTAAGCTTCTAAGATAAGCCTTTTAGGATCGAGTTATAATCCTCTAGCAGTGAGAACTCAAAATGAATTTTATATTGAACCATGTGCCTCAGTTTGTACGACGTTTTTGGAAAACAATAGTTTTGGTTGTTCTTATTTCCTTGGCAACTTTACTTGTGAGCATATCAGTTTCCCTATGGTTAAGCAGCTTCCACAACCTGCACCTCCCAAGCGTTGGCACCATCCGCGTGATAGGCGTTGAAGCCTATGGAGGAAACTTAACAACCGCTCAAGATGGAAGCCAAATCATTGACTGGGGAACAGTATATCCTGGAATACCAACAAGCCGTTTCCTTTATATCAAAAGCAAAAGTAATCGACCAATAACCCTTCAATTATCAATTTTAAACCTTACGTTCCAAGATTCAAAGGGAACTATTGTCACAGAACTTTCGCCCTTAAAGAGCCCTTTAAACTTGACTTGGAATTACACTGACGCACCCCTCGAGCCAGGCGAGCAAATATGTTTAGTTCTAACGTTGGAAGCATCCTCCGACCCGAGGTTTATATGCTACATAATAGATAACGACATAAAACACTTCTCCTTTGTCATAGTTATAAAACC
>Ga0105162_1001844_pt1 | contig 11726 bp, 11 predicted proteins | sample JNZ201metaG_FD_81532 | JGI IMG/M metagenome (GOLD analysis project Ga0105162, IMG submission 81532) | Hot spring microbial communities from Jinze hot spring, China to study Microbial Dark Matter (Phase II) - JNZ 20120812A | ecosystem: Environmental > Aquatic > Thermal springs > Hot (42-90C) >...
CGGCGACGTGGTCGCCGGGGGCACGGAGCCAGCGCAGGGTTCCATCGGGCTCGAGGACGGCCACCCGGATCCGCCCGACGTCCAGGGCCTCGATGGGCGCGGGGGTGCTGTCGGCGAGGCGCAAAGCGCGCAGGAGGTCGTGATGGGGATCCCTCCCCATGAGTTCCTGCATCAGGGGCTCGTCGGCGAACTCCCGCCGCGGGCTTCTGGTTTCGCGGGCGTGGCGTTCCACCTGACCCATCAGGGCCCGGCGCTGGGGATCCGGCAGCTGGGCGAGGGCGACGAAGGCCAGGGCCGTGCGGATGGCCCCCTTCAGGGAGGAGCCGGGCAGGTAGGGCCGGCCAAGGGGGTCGGTGATGTAGGCCCGGACCTCCCGGGGGGCCGGGCCTGTCCAGAGGCGGCTGTAACGCGCACAGGCCCGACGCTCCGCTTCGTTCCAGAACCGGAGGGCTGCGGCCCCTTCCTGGATATAGCGGTCCAGCATGCGGGGGTCGCGAGCGAGGGCGGCGGCCAACCGTTCCGGATCGAACCGCCACAGCCGGCCGTCGATAACGGCCAGCTCGGGAGCGCCGAGCCGCTCCCCGCTTCCGACGTGCACAGGGGAAAGCACTTCCACCTGATACACTCGACGTTCGTGGATCGCCATCGGAACCTCCACGGCACACTTCTGAGGCTGCAGGGAAGCGCTCACCCGCCCCGGTCGGAGGATGCTCCGTGGGCTTACGGGGAACGGGCGCCCTCCTCAACGCCCTCCGGTTGCCGCGCTCCCACCGGGAAGGCGAACCCGTAGCGGTAGATGGGGTGCGGCAACGGCTCGGGGGTCTCCTGAGGGGTGACATCCGCCATCCCGCCCTACAGGCCCTCCGGATCTCCCGTGAGGAAGGAGCCCTCCGCCAGCATCCGGACCGTCCGACGGCGGTAGGGCTTTGCCCAGCGCCCTCCGATCCATCCGCTGCGGGTCAACCAGCCGTAACGGGCCTTCTCTCCCAGGAGGCGCTCCAGCTGGTCCCGAGGCGGATACACGGGGGAGAGGGTGATGAACCCTTCTGCCTTCGGATCCCCCAGGGGGTCCGCCTTCTCAAACCGGGGCGTGAACAGGCCGTGGCCGGCGGTCCGGTCGCCTCCGATGCCCGTGTCGCCCAGCAGTCGGATGGCGGCCCGAAAGCGGTCGGCCAGCTCGGGCCGGCGGTAGCGAACCCGGAAGAACATTCCCGCGCGGGCCTCGGGCCGGGGGCCGGGCTCCCGGAAGACCAGGCGGCCGAAGTGCCACAGGCTGGAGGTGCCGGTGAGCTCGTCGAGGGCGACCCGGGGGATCCGATGACGGACCCAGAAACGTTCCTCCTGCAGGTCGCGGCGGTCGAAGGCCTTCTGCAGCTGCTGGGCCTCCTGGGCGGTCAGCCAGGCCGTTCCCTCGTGGATGCGCACCCCTTCGTCCTCGAGGGGCTCCCCGGCCGCCATCCGCTGGAGGATGCCCTCGGAGACGAACTGGATCTCCTTGAAGGACAGCTCCGACGGGAGCGGGCGGAAGGGGAAGGGAAGATAGGGGCGGGGATAGAAGCGCACGGGCCCCGCGAAGGGGAAGGCGGAGGAGATCCAGAAGGGCGGCGAAGGATCGAACAGATCGCGGGAGGCGGCCTCCTCCCCGAAGAGCATCGCCCAGGCGGTCGCCAGCGCGGCGTAAAGGGTATCCGCGTGCAGGAAGAGGGCGGTCTCCTCCAGCCCGATTCCCCGCTCCCCGATGTGGAAGGCTCCCCGAGGATCCAGGTAGACGATCTCCTCCATCATCCGGTCCTGCCTCCGAAGGCCGGGATGCGGGACGTCAGGTTGTCGAAGTTGGCCAGGAGCTCTTCGGGGGTCTTCCCTTCCATCAACAAAACCGGGGGATGCGCTTGAGGGTCGAAATAGTGAGCGATGGACTTCCAGACCGCCTGTAGCTCTCGGAAGGCCACCCGCCCGTAGCCCCGGCTGCCGCTGCTGCCCAGGTAATCGTCCTCCAGGAGCCGCCTTCCCTGCAGCACGGTGCGGAAGGCTTCGCGGTCGTCCGCATCGTAGACGGAGAATAACAGCTCCACCCGGAAGCGGGCGCCGGGGGGCACGCGCTCCATCGGCCGCGGGTTGGCGGCAGCGGTGAGGACGTCGATGGCGGCTTCCCACTTGACCTCCGTGTAGGGGAGATCCGTGTTCACCTCCGTCCAGCGCTTGCGGACCGGCTGGCCGTTCTCATCCAGGATCTCCAGCTCCTCCAGGAGGTGACCGTCGCGGACGATCAGGCGCACGGGCTCGAAGGCCCGCTGGCCCGCCACACCGAAAGCGCGGCAGAGGGGGCACGGTTTCCCATTCTTGAAGTATTCGCTCTCCGTCTCGCACCAGTGGATGCGGATCAACAGCGGGCGCTCAACCAGATTTTTCAGGGGCTTGCCCAGGGCGCGGGTGAGCAACGAGCGCATCTTGCCTTTGAGGGAGGAGCCGGGCACGTAAGGCCGCCCGGTGATGGGATCGCGGATCACGATGTTGTCCACCCCCCCGATCTCCATCCCGGCACCGGCGCCGCCGATCCGCAGGCCGGTCATCGCCTGCAGGACGCCGGTGATGATGATTTTCCCTTGCAGAGTGATCGGATTCCCGCTCATCATCGATCCCTCCCGCCGAAGGCTTTGTGGTAGGCCAGGATGGCCTCGAAGAAGTCCACCATACGCTGGAAACGCTGAAGGGTCTCCTGTTCTGTGGGGTTGCCGCTGAAGACCGCGTCCACTGCGCTCGTCAGGACCTCCCGAAGTTTCTGCCCGCCAGTCCCGGCGCGGGCGCCCATGTAGGCCAGCTTGGGTTTCAGCATGCGGAGGCGGTTCGCGTCGAAACGCATCTGCAGCCGCTTCACCTCTCCGAAGACGTTGCGGATCTGGGAGGTGGTCAGCCTTTGCGCCGCCAGCTCCCGGCCGAGCTGCTCGGCCCGTTCGACCAGGGTGGCATAATCCCCGTTCTGGATGATCTGAAAGATCGCCTGGCGTTCCTGGGAAGGGTTGGCGCCTGCGGCGGGAGGAGATCCCTTCGAAGCGCCGGTTGGAGAAGTTCCTGGTTTGGCCATAGCCGCACCTCCGATCTCTATGATCTTCGCGCTGGGTAGGGCGATGCTGGCCTCGTTGGCTGCCTCCGATCGCTCCGGGGGCTCCTGGCGGAAGGAGCCCGCTCAGCCGCCCCGGGTCATCCATTCCACCCAGCGGGCGAGGGGGCCGAGCAACCGAAGGCGTTTTCCACCCTCAGCGAGCAGCTCCTCCTGGAAGCGCCTCAGGATGGGTTGAGCGGCGGAGGGCTGGCGGGCCAGGGTGTAGACGAGCCGCCATCGTGCCCGATGGAACCCGACCAGCTGGATCATCTCGTCCAGCTGCAGGCGGGCCGCCCGGCTCAGGTGGCCTTCCTTTTGCTGAAAACTGGCGATCTCCATCAGGCGGTGCAGAAAGTTCCGGGCCACCCGCGGGCCCTGCGGGTCTGGAGGCCGGATCAGGCGGAAGAGTTCCTCCGCCCACTGCCGCATCCAGGCCGCATCCTCCCAGGAGAGGGGGACGCCGAAAAAGCCGAAGGCGTCCTTGAGGTGTCCGTCGGGATGGCGGAAGGCTTTGGCCTCCTCCAGGTGGGCGTGGGCTTCCGCGGCCGCCTGGTAGAGGGGGAACCTGGCGGGGTGGAGGGAAATCCCCCCACTCAGGGTCACGCTGGGGTTCCCGGCCGCGAAGCGCCGGAGGTCCTCCCGGATCCGGAAGGCCGCCTCCAGCACCCGATCCCACGAGCCTACCAGCAGCAGATCATCCCCTCCCGAATAGATCAGGTAGAGATGACGCCGTTCCGGATCCACCTGCTCGCATAACACCCGCAGGTAGCCCTCAAAGAAGAGAGCGATCAGATGGCTCAGTGTGGATACACGGGAGAGCGAGTAGCGCTCTCCCAGCCCGAAGCGGAAGAGCCTCCCCAGGTGATCCATGTCCATCCGCAGGCAGGCCCAGGCCCGGATTCCCCGGGAAGTCTCCGCCATGCGGTTCAGATCGACGATCGTCCCATCCGGTTCCAGCGGGGTGAACGTGGGCAGATACTGGAAGTCGTGGACGGGGATCCGGCCCACAGGCGAGAGGTCGGCGGCGTTGATGCGGATCACCCGATCGCCGGGCTGGAACCTGTTGCAGAGCTCGACCTCATCGTAGAACTGCAGCTCTAACCCCATACCCCGGAGGACCGTACGCCACGTGAAGGTCCCCCGCATCTCCGGCGGACATCGACGCCGGATCTGGTAGACGCTGCGCCGGGCCAGCATGCTTCCCAGTTCCTCGAAGCTCCGGCAGAGAGAGCACTTGCTGACCGTCTCCTCTTCACGCCGCTCAACCGAGCGGTGGATGGGGCCGATGCGCTCCTCTTCCGCATGACAGATCTCGCACCGCGGGCGTTCCCCTCCGCCGCCGAAGGGGCCGATCAGTCGATCGTAATGGCGGGCGATCACCCCGTGGAACCGGCGAGCCTTGCGTTCGCCCAGCTGACGGCTGAGCGCTGCCCATCGCTCCGGCAGGTTCCCCTCTTTCAAATGGAAATCCCGCCCGTTCAGGACCACCGCCTCGATCGCGATCGCGAGGTCTCCACCATGGGCCTGAATGAGTGTCTCGTCCAGCCGATCGCGGAGATCAGGAAGGCGCTCGCGGGCGGAGAGCGGGGCGAGCAGATAGAAATGGCCGCCGGAGCGATAGAGGACCTGCGTGGGTGGCAGATGAAGCTCGTTCAGGAGGAACTCCACCACCCCGTCTGTTAGGAGGGAGAGATAGGCGGAGCGGCCGCGCAGGCTCTTCGCCGCCCCCTCCGAGCTGATGGCGTAGAGGAAGCGCTGAATGCCGGAGACATCGCCGCCGATCAGCAAGGCGACGGGCTCTTCGGGGAATCTTTCGCTGCGCGTCTCCTCCGCGAAGCGGCGCAATGCCTCACTGTCCTCCAGCAGCTCGCCGAGGCAGACCGCGAGGGCGGCGGTCACCCGCAGATGGTCGTAAAGGCTCACGTCCGGTTCGTCGCGGTAGGTGGCGGCCGGGATGCTCCAGGCGAAGCAGCGCAGGAGGGCGAGGAGGGCGATGAGGGTCGCTTCCGGGTCCTGCCAGATCTCCGGAGCGAGGCCCGTGATCCCTTCCTCGAAGGCTTCCCAAAGGGCCCGGTAATCCGGCCTCACCGAGTTCACCGGCTGAGGGAACAATGCCTTCCAGGAGTCCGGGCTCGCCCCAGGGAGCGGCACGGCCGCATACGCCCAGGCGGATGGTTCTGGGAGGGGACGGTCCGGGAGACGCAGGGCGGCCAGTAGCGACCGCATCGGATCCCGGGCGGGGTCCCCGCGTTCCTCGTCCTCCCGTTCGACGCGCTCCCCGGAGGCCAGGCGGTCGGGGAGGATCACGGCGATCGCATCCCGATCGTAGGGGGTGCCGTGATGTTCACGGATGGCCTCGATCAGGCGCCGGCGATCTTCGGGGGGGAGGAAGGTGAGGTTCGGGGCGAGGCGCTCGGCGACCCACTCCGCGCCCTGTTCCTCGTGGGGGCGGCGATCGGCACCCCACCGGGCGCGTTGCCGGAACTTCCCGATATCGTGCAGCAGGCCGGCGAGGGCCAGGAAGATGCGGTCTGCCTTCATGGGGCGTTCACCTCCAGGCGCCCCAGACCCATGCTGGCGAGCTTGCCCACGTGGAGCAGCTCGCCGAGGGCCAGCAGGGGGGCGAAGGGCTCAAAGGTTCCCTCGCTTTCATAAACCACGATCCCCACCGCCCCGCCGATCCGCATCGGGGTTTTCTGTCGGGTGGAATAGCGGCGCAGGTCAAGCCAGCGGGTGCGGTCCTCCACCCGACGGACGGATCGGGCCGCCTCGATCAGGCCGGGATCCGGGTGGAACCCGTTGAGGAGGCCGTAGCTGGCGTCCAGCGCCATCACCCGATGGCGGATGGCCTGGATGAGGTGATGGAACTCGATGGGGTAGATCAGGTCCTTCCCCAGGTCCAGGCGGGCCGGGGTGACGAAGCGGATCGCGAGCCGCGAGGAGGAGAGGATCGGGATCGGCATCGGCATGGTGGGGGCGGGGGGATGTTCGACATACTTGCCGCCCTCCTGGTAAATTACCCGCGGCCCTTGCGGGATCAGCTGCTCCACCCGCAGGAGGCGGAAGGGCTGGTGGCGGCCGCCCAGGCCGTTGCGGGTCATCTTCATCACGGCGTAGACGTAGTAGGGCAGGTGATCCCGCGCCGGGCCGATGATCGTGAGGCCGAAGGTCAGCGTCTCCCCCGGGGCCATGGTGAGGGGGCGGAGCTCCTCGCCTCTCAAGAACGGCTCGGAGTGGAAGGGGACTTCCAGCATGAAGGGTGTGGGGGGACGGGTATAACGGGAAGCTGCTGGGCGATCCGGGGGCATGAAGGGTTCGAAGAGGAGGGGGTAGGCACAGGAGAATCGAAGCGGGCACGGCGCGCAGGCCGGCATGTGCGTCGCACACACCAGGCGGCGCAGGGTATAACCCAGAGCTCCTCTCAGCGTAGGGCCCGGGAATGGGGGGAGCGTCGTGGGTGCCTCAGCTGCTATGGTGAGCCGACACCGTGTGATCGGCAGCTCTACAAGAGCACTCATCGGGTTGGGCTACAGGAGCGAAGGCGAAGTGGTTATTAAAATTATAATGCTCGTGTGCTCTGTCGCAAACGGGGGTAGTTCGGGGATTTCTTCGGGGCGAGCTGCTTACGCGGCTCGCCCCACACAGAAAATCTTCCGGGAAGAAGCATTAATACGCTCCCCGTTTCCGGATGACCGCGGGGATCGTCTGGGCGAGGATGGCCAGATCCAGCCACAAGCTGTAATTGCGGATATAGAAAAGATCCAGCCGCACCCGCTCGCTGTAGGGGAGGTCCGCCCGCCCGGAGACCTGCCACAAACCGGTGATGCCGGGCTTCACCGTGAGAAGATTTAACGCCCAGCGCCCGTAGCGAGAGATCTCCTCTGGCGTCAGCATCCGCGGCCCCACCAGGCTCATCTCACCGCGCAGGACGTTAAACAGTTGTGGCAGCTCGTCCAGGCTCCAGCGCCGCAGGAATCGTCCCACCCGGGTCACCCGCGGGTCGTCCCGCAGCTTATAGTTTTGCTCAAAGGCCTTCTTCAAGGCGGGGTTCTGTTCCAGGAGGGCTTCCGCGTTGATGACCATGGTGCGGAACTTAAACGCGTCGAAGAGTTTCCCTCCCAGCCCAACCACCCGCCGCCGGTAAAGCACCGGTCCAGGCGAATCCAGCTTGATGGCCAGCGCGATCAGCAGGAACAGGGGCGCCAGAAGGATGAGGGCGGTGGCCGCCAGAGTGTAATCCATTATGGCTTTCAGGAATCGCTCCAGCGGCGAGAGCCGGAGCCGTCTCCAGTAGAGCAGGGGAACTCCCATGACCTCCCGAACCTCGGTTCCGGTGGCCAGGAGCTCGTAGAGGCCGGAGGAAAGCCGCAGATTTACCTGGGGATGGAAGGCAAAGGTGCGGAAAAGCTCGACCAGAGCTTCCCGGGGCAGGGCGCTTGCGGAGACGATCACTTCCCGAACCCTTAGCTGCTCGATCAGGCGGGGGAGATCCGCCGGGCTGCCTAACACGGGAAGGCCTGGCGACACCTCCTTCCCCCGGGGAAGGCTGGGGTCCAGGATGCCCAGGAGGATCATCCCGGAGATCGGAGAAGAGCGGATTTGTTCGGCCACCATGCGGGCCTCTTCATCCGCTCCCACGATCAGGGCGGGCACCATGAATTTCCCCCGGGCCCGGAGGGCGTAGACCGCTCGACGGGTCAGGAAGCGGGCGAGCCCCACCATCCCGATTGAGAGCCCCCAGGAGAGCAACAACCATCCTCGTGCGATCACCAGGGCGGGCTCCATGAAGCTGGCCACAATGGCGGCCATCATCCCCATGCTGGCCGCCTGGATCACCCGCATGTATTCAGAAGTTCCATGGAAGAGATGATCCGGCGCGTAGAGCCGATGGGCGGCAAAGATCAGCAACCACACCGGGATGAGGACGGCCATCAGCAGGCCATAATAGCGCACTGGGGGGCTCTCAGGCTGATAAAAGACGGGCAGGCGGGATTCAAACCGGATCAGATAAGAGAGGGAGAACGCGATCAGCAGCGCCAGGGCATCCACCGCGATCAGCCCGATCCGCAGGCCGAGCCATTCGGTTTCCTGCGTTCGCGCTCTGGATTCCAGACGGATCCATTCCGAGGGCAGGGCTTCGTTTCGCATGCCAGTGCTCCAGCCTGGAAAATAAGGAAAACAAAGGGCCTGTCAGGCCACGGATTTCTGGATCTCCTCCGCTGCCCGGCGGGCGTGGCGGGTGAGAGATTCCCCGTTCGTCAGGGCCGGGTAGATCTGGGTCAGGTTGACCAGGAAGAGGCCATGGAGCGGCGGGGCCAGCGGCGGAATACGCCGCCACTGACCGCGATGGAACAGCGGTTCAACATAGCGCTCCCGATGCACCTGCGCATGGCGGATCCATTCCGGCCGAAACGCCGGGAACATCCGCTGGAGATGTTCCAGCCATGCCTCCAGGATCTCCGAGTCGCTCCGTTGAAGCCATGGCGACTCCCACGTCACATATTTGGGCAGATAGACCAGATGATATCCTCCTACGTCAGCCGGATCGATGTAATGGGTGGTCTCGATCACGCCGGTGAACGGCACTGACTCGTCGGTGATATAGATCGTCCAGTAATCGGTCAGCGGCCGATCCAGGGCCAGGAGGACGCACACCACGCCCAGATATTGCCAGGAGCGAAGATCCTCCACCCATGGCCCTTCCACCCCGGGAAGCAGGCGCGGGACCAGCGGGGGGTGCAGGGTGATCACGGCCGCCTCACAGGGCTCCACGCTCCCGTTGACCCGCACGCCGATCACGCGATGGTCTGAGATCATCACTTCCTGAACCGGCGTGCGGAGCCGGATTTCGCCGCCGGCGGCCTCGATGGCCCGGGCCATCGCCTGGATCAGTGTCATATGGCCGCCGACCAGGTAGCCGGCCATCTCCTGTTGCGAGACCCCGCGGCGGGTGGAGCGGGTCCGGATCAGGCGCGCCCAGATGTAGGTGGCGGGAAGGTCATCGAAGCGGCCGTCGAACTTGGCCCGCAGCATGGGCCGCCAGAGATGATGAAACGCCCGCCGTCCTCCCCAGCGGACCAGCCACTCCTCGACGCTGGTCTCCTCCAGGCGACGCCAGTCGCGATGGAGATATGCAGCGAGGATCGTCAGGCCCAGACGAACGCGATCCGTCGCGCGCAGGAGCGGGAAGGCCATGAAATCCCGCAACGTCGTCATCGGGTAGAGGCGCCCATTGTGAAAGAAGGCGGAGCCTGTAGGCCGGAACCGCAGCCGGTCCGCGATCCCGAGCTCCTCTGCCAGCGCCTGCATATGGGTGTCGCTGGAGAGGATCGTGTGATAGAAGCGATCCACCTCCACCTCGCCCAGGCGGATGGTCCCGGCCAGGCCGCCGATCTGATCGCTGGCCTCATACAGGGTCACCGAATGCCCTGCCCGGCTCAGGAAATACGCCAGGCTGACCCCCACAATTCCACCGCCGATAACCGCGATGTGCACGTTATGCGCTCCGTGCGATCAGGCTAACCCCCAGCGCGATCAGCAGGACGCCAGCGATCCGCATGGGGTTCAGGGCCTCGCCGAACACCACATAGGAGGCGATGAGGATCAACACGTAATTCAGGCCAGCGAAGGGATAGGCCAGGCTCAGATCGATCCGGGAGAGCGCTGTCAGCCAGAACAGGCTCCCGCCCAGATAGAGGCTCATTCCGATGACCACCCAGGGGCTGGTCGCCAGACGCAGAATCAGAGCGGGGAGCCCGGGGAGATCCAGGGTCACCGGACCCATCACCCGCATCCCTTGCTTAAGCAGGACCTGCCCCACGACCGCGCAGGCGATGCTAACCAGCAGATAAACCAGTGCGCCTCTCATCCAGAAGTTTCCTCCCAAAACTCTCTCAGGAAATGGGTGGCCCGGCTCACCCCGAAGGGGAGCGGGTGACGACCGGCGAGGAGAGTCGCTCGGGGCGGATCAGGCGGGCCATCCATCGCAGATGGGCCAGGATGGTTCGCAGGATCTTCATTTTGGAACGGCCGAAGCGCCGAACCCGCAGAACCGTGGGGTATTCCGCGACCCGGAACCCCCGGCGGATTGCCTTCGCCATAATCTCTGCCACCGCGACATAACCATCCGTTTCGATGGAAATCTCCTCCAGGACCCGACGCCGGTAGGCGCGGAACAGGGCCGTATAGGTGCGGACGGGCGATCGGAGGATCAGGCGATACAGAAAAGAGGCCCCGAAGCTGAACAGCTGCCGCCACGGCGGCACCCCTTCAATGCCTCCGCCCGGATGATAAGGGGAAGCCGTGACCAGATCCACATCCTCGCCCATATAACGAAGCAGGCGGAGGATCTCCTCGAAGGGATAAGTGCCATCACTGTCGGTGGTGATCACGATCTCTCCCCGTGCCGCCTGGAAGCCGGTGCGCAGCGCAGCCCCCAGGCCCCGGTTACGGGGATGGGTAAGGATCCGAACGAAGGGCGCGTCCGCAAAGGCGGTTCGCAAAAGATCTCCGGTGCCATCGGTGCTGCCGTCATCGACGAAGATCACCTCCACGCCGCCCTCCGCCATCAGCCGGTCGATCACCGGCTGAAGGGCCTCCCGCAGGTGGGGGATGCCCTCCGCTTCGTTGTAACAGGGGATGATCAGGGTGTATCGGATTGTGGTCGACACCGGTTCGCTTCCTCCGATCGCGGATCATGGAGGCGCATGGCCTCCCAGCGTTCCAGTTCCTTCAACAGGGCTCGCAGGTGCAGCCCGTCTTCATCTTCGCCAGCCGCTACCACCCGGGCGATCTCGGAGCGCAGCGCCTGCAATCTTTCCTCGATCCAGCTGGAGGTCATCGCACATTCTCCTCACACAGGGGTTCGCCACATCGTCTCAACCTCCCGGAGCCGTTCCATTCCATCGGCGCGGCTTGCGCCGGGCTCCCGCTGAACTCGCAGCGCGCCGTGGGGCACCAGGACAGCCGGGCAGTCGATGTGGCGGATCCAGTAAAGGCCGGCCGGAAGGGCGTTGTAGGGCGGGAGATCCGGGAGAGGCTCATCGAAGGCCAGCCGGATCATGTAATACGGCATGTTGCAACCTGCCCGCGTGTAGAAATACGTGGTGGTAAAGAAGCGCCCCGCGTTGATCTCCGTCGGGAAGAGGTTCCCGTGCGCATCCTCCATCAGATCCACGCTGAACACCCCTGTGGCCTGGGGATCCACCGCCAGAACGCATCGGGTGGCCACCTCATTCACCCGCTCGTCGTGCACCGTCACCGTCACCGCGCTGGTTCCGGTGCGGCCGGAGGGTGCCAGATGCGGATAGATATATTCAATGCGCTGGCGCCCCTGGGAGACGATGAGCTTTCCATCCTTCCACAGAGATTGCCAGGCGAACTCCCGGCCCGAGAAATAGGGCTGGGCAATGAAGGCCCAGTTCACCCCGCGGGATCGCCAGTAGGCGATCCAGTGGATCCCTGTCTCGATCCGTTCCACCAGGGTTGCCCCTCGCGCCCCTGCGCCCTCCCGCGCCCGCAGCCACAGGGGGAGCCCGATGATCTTCACCGCCCGCTCCAGATCTTCCGGGGACTCGATGGGCACTGTGGGGAAGGTGTGGATCCCCGCCTGACGCCAGCGTTCGGC